>Ga0213838_1000090_pt1 | contig 157114 bp, 134 predicted proteins | sample SWPATP13_FD_160577 | JGI IMG/M metagenome (GOLD analysis project Ga0213838, IMG submission 160577) | Coastal seawater microbial communities from Marineland, Florida, United States - SWPA TP1 #3 | ecosystem: Environmental > Aquatic > Marine > Coastal | place: USA: Florida | collected 2016-08-06 | reverse complement strand
ACTACGGCTTCTGGCTGGGCGATGCGTTCGCCTCCGGTGGTTCGGCCGGTTACGACCACAAGAAAATGGGCATCACCGCCAAGGGCGCGTGGGTTGGCGTACAACGCCACTTCCGCGAGCGCGGCATCAACGTCCAGCAAGACAGCGTCAGCGTGATCGGTGTCGGCGACATGGCCGGTGACGTGTTCGGTAACGGCCTGTTGATGTCCGACAAGCTGCAACTGGTGGCGGCGTTCAACCACCTGCACATCTTCATCGACCCCAATCCGGACCCGGCGACCAGCTTCGCCGAGCGTCAGCGTCTGTTCGACCTGCCGCGTTCGGCCTGGACCGACTACGACACCAGCATCATGTCCGAAGGCGGCGGTATCTTCCCGCGCAGCCTGAAGAGCATCACCATCACCCCGCAGATGAAAGCGCGTTTCGACATCAGCGCCGACAAACTGACTCCGACCGAGCTGATGCACGCGCTGCTCAAGGCGCCGGTGGACCTGCTGTGGAACGGCGGCATCGGCACCTACGTCAAGGCCAGCTCCGAGAGTCACGCCGACGTGGGCGACAAGGCCAACGACGCCCTGCGCGTCAACGGCAACCAGTTGCGCTGCAAGGTAGTGGGCGAGGGCGGCAACCTGGGCATGACCCAACTGGGCCGCGTCGAATTCGGCCTGCTGGGCGGTTCGACCAACACCGACTTCATCGACAACGCCGGCGGCGTGGACTGCTCCGACCACGAAGTGAACATCAAGATCCTGCTCAACGAAGTGGTGCAGGCCGGCGACATGACCGAGAAGCAACGCAACCTGCTGCTCGAAAGCATGACCGACGAAGTGGGCAATCTGGTCCTCGGCAACAACTACAAGCAGACGCAGGCCCTGTCCCTGGCGGCCCGTCGTGCCTATGAGCGCATTGCCGAATACAAGCGCCTGATGAACGATCTGGAAGCCCGAGGCAAGCTGGACCGCGCCATCGAGTTCCTGCCGGCCGAGGACCAACTGGCCGAGCGCGTCGCCGAGAAACAAGGCCTGACCCGCGCCGAGCTGTCGGTGCTGATCTCCTACAGCAAGATCGACCTCAAGGAAGCGCTGCTCGAATCCCGCGTCCCGGACGACGATTACCTGGCCCGCGACATGGAAACCGCGTTCCCGCCGTCGCTGGGCGCGAAGTTCTCGGAGTCCATGCGTCGCCACCGTCTGAAGCGCGAAATCGTCAGCACCCAGATCGCCAACGATCTGGTCAACCACATGGGCATCACCTTCGTGCAGCGACTCAAAGAGTCGACCGGCATGAGCGCGGCCAACGTGGCCGGTGCCTACGTGATCGTGCGTGACATCTTCCACCTGCCGCACTGGTTCCGTCAGATCGAGGCGCTGGACCACAAGGTCCCGGCCGAAATTCAGCTGGCGTTGATGGACGAGCTGATGCGCCTGGGCCGTCGCGCCACGCGCTGGTTCCTGCGCAGCCGTCGCAACGAACTGGACGCGGCGCGCGATGTTGCGCACTTCGGTCCGCACCTGGCGGCGCTGGGCCTGAAACTGGACGAGCTGCTGGAAGGCCCGCCCCGTGAAGTCTGGCAGGCGCGTTATCAGGAGTACGTTGAAGCGGGCGTGCCTGAGTTGTTGGCGCGGATGGTCGCGGGTACCACGCACCTGTACACGTTGTTGCCGATCATCGAGGCGTCTGATGTGACCGGTCAGAATGCGGCCGATGTGGCGAAGGTGTATTTCGCGGTGGGCGGTTCACTGGATGTGACGTGGTATCTGCAGCAGATCAGTGCACTGCCTGTGGAGAACAACTGGCAGGCGCTGGCCCGCGAGGCGTTCCGTGATGACATCGACTGGCAGCAGCGGGCGATCACGGTTTCCGTTCTGCAGATGGCCAATGGTCCTGCGGATGTAGAGGAACGGTTGAACCTGTGGCTGGAACAGCATTCGGCGATGGTCGAGCGCTGGCGCGCCATGCTGGTCGAACTGCGTGCAGCGAGTGGCAACGACTACGCGATGTATGCGGTGGCCAACCGCGAGCTGCTGGACCTGGCCATGAGCGGGCAGACCGCTGTGGTGTGATGGTTTTGGCTGAGTGTTAAGAGAAGCCCTGCATTGAGAGATGTGGGGCTTTTTCTTTTGCGGTGTTTTCGGGTTCGGGGGGATTTGCCTACAGGCCATGAACGCCCGTCATTCTTCCCTTGGCACGAATCCTGCGCACCAGATACCCCGACAGGTCGGTCCTGAGTATGTCGGCGACACTTCTGGAGCCAGGCGACTGAGGCGCTGTACCGATAATCAAATTTTTCCTACGCGTGCCGAGGTTACACATGACCACTCCCGCCATTGAGCAGGTCGATCCTGCCACTTTGAGAAAAGTCATCGTCGCGGCCAGCATCGGCAATTTCGTCGAATGGTTCGACTTTGCCGTCTATGGATTCCTCGCTACTACCATCGCCCAACAATTTTTCCCCAGCGGCGATGCGAGTGCAGCGTTGCTCAAGACCTTCGCGGTGTTCGCTGTGGCTTTTGCCTTTCGCCCGTTGGGCGGGCTGTTCTTCGGCATGTTGGGCGACAAGATCGGGCGTAAGCGCACCTTGGCGTTCACCATTCTGTTGATGGCCGGGGCCACGACGATCATCGGTTTGCTGCCGGTTTATGCGGCAATAGGCGTCACGGCGCCGATTCTTTTGACCATCATTCGTTGCGCCCAAGGGTTCTCCGCCGGCGGTGAATACGCCGGGGCCTGTGCCTATCTGATGGAGCACGCGCCTCGGGGCAAACGCGCCTGGTACGGCAGCTTCGTTCCGGTGTCGACCTTTGCGGCGTTCGCCTCGGCGGCGATTTTTGCTTACGCGCTGGAGGCGTCGCTGTCGGCAGAGGCCATGAGCAGTTGGGGCTGGCGCGTACCGTTTCTGGTGGCCGCGCCGCTGGGGCTGGTCGGCCTTTACCTGCGCTGGAAGCTGGATGAAACCCCGGCGTTCCAGGCCGTTGAAGAAGATCACGCCGTTGCCCATTCGCCGCTCAAGGAAACCCTGCGCCATCACGGCGGGTCGATCCTGGCGCTGGGCGCATTCATCTCGCTGACGGCGCTGTCGTTCTACATGTTTACCACCTATTTCACGACCTACCTGCAGGTGGCGGGGGGCTTGAACCGGGCCACGGCCTTGCTGGTGTCGCTGATCGCGCTGCTGTTCGCGGCGGCAATGTGCCCGCTGGCTGGCGCGTTTTCCGATAAGGTCGGGCGCAGGGTGACCGTGATTACGGCCTGTATCCTGCTGGCGGTGATGGTCTATCCGTCGTTCCTGATGGCCAGCTCCGGCTCCTTCGCAGGCTCGATCATCGGCGTGCTGTTGCTGGCCACCGGCGCGGTGTTGTGCAACGTGGTGACGGCGGCGTTGTTGTCGGAAACCTTTCCGACGCGCACTCGCTACACCGCTTCGGCGATCACCTACAACATGGCCTACACCATCTTTGGCGGCACCGCGCCGTTGATGGCGACCTGGCTGATCGGCCTGACCGGCAGCAACCTGGCCCCGGCGTTCTACTTGATCGCGATTGCGTTGCTGGGCCTGGTGGGCGGCCTGGCGTTGCGCGAGACGTCCAGGGTTTCGCTGGATGAAGTGGATGGCACGCTGGGGCAGCGTCAGGCGATGCACCCGGCGGCCTGACGGCCCGTCGCGGATGTGGGGGGCTAATCGATAGCGCCCTCACATTTTCGCAACAAAACATGGCACCTGCGCCCCAAAAAATGGCACATTGACGACCCCTTGTGTCGCCGACATCTTTTGTAACTACTTGCGTGCGGCACATCCAATCGTTCGATGGATGAACCCAGATGGCCGTCACCAGCCCCTCGACCGCGACTTCCGCGACGCCTCAATCCAGCCCGTTGGTCATGCGCATCATTGGCGCCGTGGCGCTGGCGCATTTGATCAACGACCTGATCCAGTCGGTCCTGCCGTCGATCTACCCGATGCTCAAGGCCAACTACGGCCTGACCTTCACCCAGGTAGGCCTGATCACCCTGACGTTCCAGATCACTGCGTCGCTGCTGCAGCCGTGGGTCGGTTACTACACCGACCGCCATCCCAACCCGCTCGTCCTGCCGCTGGGCTCGATCTGCACCTTGATCGGCGTGTTGATGCTGTCGACGGTTGGCAGTTTCCCGATGATCCTGCTCGCATCGGCGCTGATCGGCATCGGTTCGTCGACGTTCCATCCTGAGGCTTCGCGGATTGCCCGTCTGGCCTCAGGAGGGCGGTTTGGTCTGGCGCAATCGACCTTTCAGGTGGGCGGCAACAGCGGCTCGGCGTTTGGGCCGTTGCTGGCGGCGGCGATCATCATCCCGTTTGGCCAGGGCCATGTGGCGTATTTCGGCCTGTTCGCGTTGTTCTCCGTGGGCCTGCTGTGGGCCATCAGCCGCTGGTACAAGGCGCACCTGGCGTTGTTCAAACTCAAGGCAGGCAAGGCGGCGACCCACGGTCTGTCCAAGGCTCGGGTGACTTTCGCGCTGGCCGTGCTGGCGTTTCTGGTGTTCTCCAAGTTCTTCTACATGACCAGTATCACCAGCTACTTCACCTTCTACCTGATCGAGCGCTTCGATCTCTCCGTTGCCAGCTCCCAACTGCACCTGTTCCTGTTCCTCGGCGCCGTCGCAGCGGGCACCTTCTTCGGCGGGCCGATTGGCGACAAGATCGGCCGCAAGGCCGTGATCTGGTTCTCGATCCTCGGTGCTGCGCCGTTCACGCTGGCGCTGCCGTACGCCGACCTGTTCTGGACCAGCGTGCTCAGCGTGATCATCGGATTCATCCTGGCGTCGGCGTTTTCTGCCATCGTCGTGTACGCGCAAGAGCTGGTGCCGGGCAACGTCGGCATGATCGCCGGGATCTTCTTCGGCCTGATGTTCGGCTTCGGTGGCATCGGCGCAGCTTTATTAGGGCACCTGGCCGACCTTTACGGCATCGTGTTTGTCTACAGCGTGTGTTCCTTCCTCCCGCTGCTGGGCCTATTGGCGATTTTGCTACCGAAGACGAAAAACTGATGCTGACAGCGGTACTCATCTTTCTGGTCACCATTACCTTGGTGATCTGGCAACCCAAGGGGTTGGGCGTCGGCTGGAGTGCGACGTTCGGCGCGGTGCTGGCGTTGATTTTCGGGGTTGTGCACCTGGCGGACATCCCGCAGGTCTGGCACATCATCTGGAACGCCACGGGCACTTTCATCGCGCTGATCATCATCAGTCTGTTGCTCGATGAGGCCGGGTTCTTCAACTGGGCGGCGCTGCATGTGGCGCGTTGGGGCAAGGGCCGCGGGCGCTGGCTGTTCGCGTTCATCGTGCTGCTTGGCGCGCTGGTGTCGGCGCTGTTCGCCAACGACGGCGCGGCGCTGATCCTCACCCCGATCGTCATGTCGATGCTGCTGGCGCTGCGCTTCTCCCCGGCCACGACACTCGCCTTCGTCATGGCGGCGGGCTTCATTGCCGACACCGCGAGCCTGCCGCTGGTGGTGTCGAATCTGGTCAACATCGTCTCGGCCGATTATTTCGGCATCGGCTTCAATCGCTATGCCTCGGTGATGGTCCCGGTCAATCTGGTCAGCGTCGCAGCGACCCTGGCGGTGCTGATGCTGTTCTTCCGCCGCGACATTCCTGAAACCTTCGACGCTTCCCAGCTCGATGAACCGGCATCGGCCATTCACGACCGCGCGACCTTCATCGCCGGTTGGTGGGTGCTGGGGATTCTGTTGATCGGCTGTTTTGCCCTGGAGCCGCTGGGGATTCCGATCAGCGCGATCTCGGCGGTGTGCGCGGCGATCTTGTTGGGCATCGCGGCCAAGGGGCACAAGATTTCCACGCGCAAGGTGATGAAAGAAGCGCCGTGGCAGATCGTGATTTTCTCGTTGGGCATGTACCTGGTAGTCTACGGGCTGCGCAACGAGGGCATGACCACGTACCTTGCGGGCTGGCTGGATCGCTTCGCCGAACACGGTCTGTGGGGCGCGGCGATGGGCACCGGGGTGCTGACCGCGTTGCTGTCGTCGGTGATGAACAACCTGCCGACGGTGCTGATCGGGCTGCTGTCCATCGATGCCAGCCAGGCTCACGGGCCGCTCCAGGAGGCGATGATTTACGCCAACGTCATCGGCAGCGACCTGGGGCCGAAGATCACCCCCATCGGCAGCCTGGCGACCTTGCTCTGGCTGCACGTGCTGGCGCGCAAGGGCGTGAGCATCGGCTGGGGTTATTACTTCCGCGTCGGTATCGTGCTGACCCTGCCGGTGCTGTTGATCACGCTGGCGGCGCTGGTGCTGCGGCTGAGTGTCTGACCTCATCGGTCTGCGCCAGAGCGGGCCACAGGTCCGAGACCAGAAACACGCGTTCGGCTTCCTGCCAATGGCCTTCAGCCGTTTGCGTCAGGCGCACCAGCAGTTGCGCCTGGGCCATGGGGTCGAGCTGCTTGAGCCACGCTTGAAATTCATCTTCGCTGCAGATCTCGTCATACCGCGCCGGGCCCAGCCAGGCGTGGCGCGGCAGGGTTTGCCAGCGGCTGGCGGGGCGTTGCGCGACGAATGCCGGCCAGTCTTTCTGATGCACCCATGAGCCGCGCAGATGATGCGGATGCGCGCCGTAGGGCGACGCACCGGGCGTGGGCGAGGGATAAAGCAGGTAGCCGCTGAGCCACAATTGCGCGCTGAACGCCTCGATACCCAGCGCTGCCAGGGCCTGACGGCTTTCTTCGCAGGCGGAAATGGGCAGCTGATGCTGATTGAGGTGCGCCAGCTTCAGGTCCAGCCGGTCGTGGGAACCGGGGCCTCGCCAGTTCGCCGGGTCGTGGCCGTCGGCGTCCTGCGGCCCGAGGTAGAACTTGATCGCCAGCTCCATGTGATGAACGCCGTCCTTGTCTCGCAGCAGCATGTCCAGCTCGCCGAGGGTATGGCCCTCGATGCGAATCGGCAGGTTGGCGGCAATCAGCTCCACACCCGGCGCATGTTTGATCGCGAATTGCCAGAGCCGCTCGTAATACAGGCCCAGACGGCGGGTGGAGCTGCGCGCCAGCCATTCCAGCAGCGGTTCGCTGTGCTCATCCAGATGTCGAAGGAAAGCTTCCAGACCCTCTGGATGTTGCACCCAGTCGCTGCCGCTCAGGGGATGACGCTGGCGCCAGTCAGTGACAGTCAGCATCGGCGGCGAAACAATCGCCCACGCCAGATCGCGCACCTGAGGGGTACGCAGCTCACGGGGCAGGGCGGCTAAGGTCGGGAATGGGGTCATCAGGGGAGAATAGCAGGCACAGCCAATCATCCACTGTGGGAGTTAGCACGTTGGCGGGAATATGGGGCGGCATTGTCAGCATAGCGTTTGTTGGTTTGCCGCTACCGACCCCTTCGCCCATAATCGCGTTCTTTACAGGCATGAACCCTGCGGGAGCCCCATGGAGCAATTTCGTAATATCGGCATCATTGGTCGCCTGGGCAGTTCGCAGGTGCTGGAGACCGTTCGCCGGCTGAAGAAATTCCTGGTGTCGCGGCATCTGCATGTGATTCTCGAAGACGCCATCGCCGAGGTCCTGCCGGGGCACGGGATGCAAACGTCTTCGCGCAAGATGCTCGGTGAAGTCTGCGACATGGTCATCGTCGTCGGCGGCGATGGCAGCCTGCTCGGCGCCGCCCGTGCGCTGGCCAAGCACAACGTGCCGGTGCTGGGGATCAACCGCGGCAGCCTGGGCTTTCTGACCGACATCCGCCCCGATGAGCTGGAAGTGAAGGTCGCCGAGGTGCTCGACGGCCACTACCTGGTGGAAAACCGCTTCCTGCTCCAGGCCGAAGTGCGCCGTCACGGTGAAGCCATCGGCCAGGGCGACGCCCTCAACGACGTGGTGCTGCACCCCGGCAAATCCACGCGCATGATCGAATTCGAGATCTACATCGACGGCCAGTTCGTCTGCAGCCAGAAGGCCGACGGCCTGATTGTGGCCACGCCCACCGGCTCCACGGCCTATGCGCTGTCGGCGGGCGGGCCGATCATGCACCCCAAGCTGGACGCCATCGTCATCGTGCCGATGTACCCGCACACCCTTTCAGGCCGGCCAATTGTCGTCGACGGCAACAGTGAGCTGAAAATCGTTGTCTCAAAGGACATGACGATTTATCCACAGGTCTCCTGCGATGGACAAAACCACTTCACCTGCGCGCCGGGTGACACCGTGACCGTGAAAAAGAAACCGCAGAAACTGCGTCTGATTCACCCGCTCGATCACAACTATTACGAAGTCTGCCGGACCAAACTCGGTTGGGGCAGTCGGCTCGGCGGCGGGAGCGACTGATGCTCGATCCCGCGCGTAGCTACGATCTGATCGGTGACGTGCATGGTTGTGCCCAAACCCTTGAGCACTTGCTCGACACCCTTGGTTACCGCTTTCAGGCCGGCGTATGGCGTCACCCTGAACGCATCGCCCTGTTCCTGGGCGACATCATCGACCGCGGCCCGCGCATTCGCGAGGCGCTGCACATCGTCCACGACATGGTCGTGGCCGGGCAGGCGTTCTGCATCATGGGCAACCATGAGTTCAACGCCCTGGGCTGGGCCACGCCTGCACCTCCGGACAGCGGCAAGCAGTTCGTGCGCGAGCACACGCCCCGTCACGCGCGTCTGTTGGGCGAAACTCTGGCGCAGTTCGAAGGGCACCCCGGCGACTGGAACGACTTCCTCAAGTGGTTCTACGAGCTGCCGCTGTTCATCGACGCCGAGCGTTTCCGCCTGGTGCACGCCTGCTGGGATGCCAACCTGATCGAGCCGTTGCGCAGCGCCCATGGCGACGGTCGCATCGATCAGCACTTCGTCCAGGCCTCCGCCGTGCCGGGCAGTTTCGCCAGCGCGGTGTTCGACCGCCTGTTGCGCGGCACCGACATGCGCCTGCCCCACGGCATGACCCTGACCGGCGGCGACGGCCTGACCCGGGCCTCGTTCCGCACCAAATTCTGGGAAGACGACCCGCAGACCTACGGCGACGTGGTGTTCCAGCCCGACGCCTTGCCGGAGCCGGTGGCCAAGCGTCCGTTGTCGGACAGCGAAAAAAGCGCGTTGCTGCGTTATGGCGCGGACGAGCCGTTGCTGTTCGTCGGCCATTACTGGCGCAGCGGGATTCCCGCGCCGATTCGCCCGAACCTGGCGTGCCTGGATTACAGCGCCGTGTTGTACGGCAAGCTGGTCGCGTATCGCCTCGATCAAGAAACCCGAATCGACCCGAGCAAATTCGTCTGGGTCGATGTTACGCGCCCCGAGACTGCCAAATGAGCCTTAACCCATGAATCCGGTCGCCGTCCTGCGTCTGCCCCTGAACATCGACCTGAGCGGTTTCGTCGAACTGCTGCGCCGCCTCAACGTCCCGCACCGGGTCAGCGAGGAGGCAGGCGAGCAAGTGCTCTGGGTGCCCGACGCGCCGCAACTGGCCGATGACGTGCGCCGCCTCTACGAGCAATACCCGCAGGGCGACCCCACCGCGCAACTGCCGCCGGGCCGTGAAGTGGTGGCCCTGACCCGGCCAAGTGCGTTGCTGCAAGTGCGCAGCAGCCCGGTGACCAGCCTCTTTTTGCTGTTGTGCCTGATCGTTGCGGGGGTGACGCTTCTGGGCGACAACCTAGAGGCGCTGAGTTGGCTGACCTTCAACGATTTCCGCGTCAGCGGCGATTACGTGATGTTCACCCCGGTTGGCGTCACGCTGGCGGCGGGGCAGGGGTGGCGCATCGTTTCGCCGATGCTGATCCACTTCGGCCTTCTGCATCTGGTGATGAACGCCCTGTGGTTCTGGGAACTGGGGCGGCGCATCGAAATGCGTCAGGGCAGCTGGCAGTTGCTGGGGCTGACCCTGGCCTTCAGCGCCTTTTCCAACTACGGGCAGTATTTCTGGAGCGGACCGAGCCTGTTCGGCGGGTTGTCCGGCGTGCTGTATGGCCTGCTCGGTCACTGCTGGATCTTTCAATGGCTGGCACCCAACCCCATCTATCGTCTGCCGCGCGGCGTACTGGTGATGATGCTGGCGTGGCTGGTGCTGTGCATGTCCGGGCTGATCAGCCTGCTGGGTTTTGGCGAAATCGCCAACGGCGCCCACGTCGGCGGACTGATCATCGGTTGTGCAACAGGTCTTGTGGGCGGTGCATTGGCGCGCCGTAAACATTAAAATTGCCCGCTTCATTCTGGGAGAACCCAATGTCCTCTTTTGTCGAAATGATCGAAAACATCACCCCGGACATCTACGAGAGCCTGAAACTGGCCGTGGAAATCGGCAAGTGGTCCGATGGCCGCAAGCTGACTCAGGAACAACGTGAACTGTCGCTGCAGGCGCTGATCGCCTGGGAAGTGCGCAACGTGCCCGAAGAACAGCGCATCGGCTACATGGGCCCGCAGGAGTGCGCCTCCAAGTCGGCGCCGGTGCCCAATATCCTCTTCAAGTCGGATGCCATCCATTGATCGAGATTGGTCGGGGCTCCGTTAACAAGATGTCTGCGCGGCTCGATGCCACGCAGGTGGAATATGCGTTTCGTCTGGGTGACTCGGAAATTCCGGTCAACCCGCTGATTGGCAAGACCGTGCGCCTGGAATACCTGGGCGCCATTCATTGCAGCCATTGCGGCCGGCGCACCAAGACCAGCTTCAGCCAGGGCTATTGCTACCCCTGCATGCAGAAGCTGGCTCAGTGCGACGTGTGCATCATGAGCCCGGAAAGGTGCCACCACGAGCACGGCACCTGCCGCGATCCGTCATGGGGCGAGCAGTTCTGCATGACCGATCACGTGGTCTATCTGGCCAACTCGTCGGGCGTCAAGGTCGGCATCACCCGCGCCACGCAGCTGCCGACCCGCTGGCTGGATCAGGGCGCGAGCCAGGCGTTGCCAATCGTGCGCGTAGCCACCCGTCAGCAGTCCGGTTTCGTCGAAGACCTGTTCCGCAGTCAGGTGGCCGACCGCACCAACTGGCGCGCGTTGCTTAAAGGCGATGCGCCATCGGTTGACCTGACGGCCATTCGTCAGCAATTGTTCGAGTCTTGCGCCGAAGGCCTGGCCGCCCTGCAAGCGCGCTTCGGCCTGCAGGCGATTCAATTGTTGAACGATGTCGAACCCATCGAGATCAACTACCCGGTCGAGGCCTATCCGACGAAGATCGTCAGCTTCAACCTGGACAAGGACCCGATCGCCGAAGGCACGTTGCTGGGCATCAAGGGCCAGTACCTGATCTTCGACACCGGCGTGATCAATATTCGCAAGTACACGGCGTACCAACTCGCCGTGCATCAGTAGCCTGAATGGGAAAAGGGACAGCATCATGCGCACCGAACAGCCAAAAATGATCTACCTGAAGGATTATCAGGCGCCTGAGTACCTCATCGACGAGACGCACCTGACCTTCGAATTGTTCGACGACCACACCCTGGTCCACGCGCAGCTGGTCATGCGCCGCAACCCTGAGCGCGGCGCAGGCTTGCCGCCGCTGGTGCTCGACGGCCAACTGCTGGAACTGCTGTCGGTCAAGCTGGCCGACGTTGACCTGGCACCGGGTGACTACGAGTTGACACCGGACAACCTGACCGTCCACCCCAAATCCGCGACCTTCACCCTGGACACCAGCGTGAAGATCCACCCGGAAACCAACACCGCGCTGGAAGGCCTGTACAAGTCCAGCGGCATGTTCTGCACCCAGTGCGAGGCCGAGGGTTTCCGCAAGATCACCTATTACCTCGACCGTCCGGACGTGATGAGCAGCTTCACCACGACCGTGATCGCCGACAAACAGGACTTCCCGATCCTGCTGTCCAACGGCAACCCGGTTGATCACGGCCCCGAAGGCGAAGGCCGTCACTGGATCACCTGGGAAGACCCGTTCAAGAAGCCTGCCTACCTGTTCGCGCTGGTAGCGGGTGACCTGTGGTGCATCGAAGACACCTTCACCACCATGACCGAACGCAAGGTCACGCTGCGCATTTACGTCGAGCAGGAAAACATCGACAAGTGCCAGCACGCCATGGACAGCCTGAAGAAATCCATGCGCTGGGACGAAGAGGTCTATGGCCGCGAATACGATCTGGACATCTTCATGATCGTGGCGGTGAATGACTTCAACATGGGCGCCATGGAAAACAAGGGCCTGAACATCTTCAACTCCAGCGCCGTGCTGGCCCGCGCCGAAACCGCAACCGACGCCGCCCACCAGCGAGTCGAGGCCATCGTCGCTCACGAATACTTCCACAACTGGTCGGGCAACCGCGTGACCTGCCGCGACTGGTTCCAGCTGTCGCTCAAGGAAGGCTTCACCGTATTCCGCGATTCCGGCTTTTCCGCCGACATGAACTCGGCCACGGTCAAGCGTATCCAGGACGTCGCCTACCTGCGCACCCACCAGTTCGCCGAAGACGCCGGCCCCATGGCCCACGCCGTGCGCCCGGACAGCTTCATCGAGATCTCCAACTTCTACACCCTGACCGTGTACGAAAAGGGCTCGGAAGTGGTCGGCATGATCCACACCCTGCTGGGGGCCGAGGGCTTTCGCAAGGGCAGCGACCTGTACTTCGAACGCCACGACGGACAGGCCGTGACCTGCGACGACTTCGTCAAGGCCATGGAAGACGCCAACGGCGTCGACCTGACCCAGTTCAAGCGCTGGTATTCCCAGGCCGGCACCCCACGTCTGGCAGTGACCGAGTCCTACGACGCCGCAGCCAAAACCTACAGCCTGACCTTCCGCCAGAGCGCGCCGACCACCCCAGGGCAGCCGGGCGAGGAGAAAAAGCCGTTCGTGATTCCGGTTTCCCTGGGCCTGCTCGACAAGCAAGGTCAGGAAATTCCGCTGCGCCTGCAGGACGAATCTTCGGCATCCGGCACTTCCCGCGTGATCGCCGTGACCGAAGCCGAACAGACCTTCACCTTCGTCGACATCGCCGAACAGCCGCTGCCTTCGCTGCTGCGCGGCTTCTCGGCGCCGGTGAAACTGAGCTTCCCGTACAACCGCGACCAACTGATGTTCCTGATGCAGCATGACAGCGACGGCTTCAACCGCTGGGATGCCGGTCAGCAGCTGTCGGTGCAGGTGTTGCAGGAACTGACCGCTCAGCACCAGAAGGGCGAGGCGTTGGTGCTGGATCAGCGTCTGATCACTGCACTGGGCACTGTGCTGGCCGATGAGTCGCTGGATCAGGCGATGGTCGCCGAAATGCTCTCGCTGCCGGGTGAGGCCTATCTCACCGAAATCAGCGAAGTGGCCGACGTCGATGCCATCCACGCCGCCCGCGAATTTGCTCGTCAGCAGTTGGCGAACAGCCTGAGCGACGCGCTGTGGAAGCGTTACGAGGCCAATCGTGAAGTCTCCAAGCGGACGGCGTATGTCGCCGAGTCCGGACACTTCGCCCGCCGCGCGCTGCAAAACATCGCGCTGTCGTACCTGATGCTGACCGGCAAACCGGACGTCTTGGCCGCCGCCATCGAGCAGTTCGACAGCGCCGACAACATGACCGAGCGCCTGACCGCGCTGGCCGTGCTGGTCAACTCGCCGTTCGAAGACGAGAAGGCCAAGGCGCTGGCGGTGTTCGCCGAGAACTTCAAGGACAACGCGCTGGTCATGGATCAGTGGTTCAGCGTGCAGGCGGGTAGCACCCTGCCCGGCGGTCTGGAGCGGGTGAAGGCGCTGATGCAGCACCCGGCCTTCACGATGAAGAACCCGAACAAGGTGCGGGCGTTGATCGGTGCGTTTGCCGGGCAGAACCTGATCAACTTCCACGCCGCCGATGGTTCGGGCTATCGCTTCCTGGCCGATCTGGTCATCGAGCTGAACGGCTTCAACCCTCAGATCGCGTCGCGTCAGCTGGCGCCGTTGACGCGCTGGCGCAAGTACGACGACAAGCGTCAGGCGCTGATGAAGGGCGAGCTAGAGCGGATTCGTGCTTCTGGGCAGTTGTCCCCGGATGTGTATGAGGTGGTGAGTAAAAGCCTGGCCTGATTCATTCGGGCTTGAGTCTGGAGGGCTGTCCGTGTGAGCGGGCGGCCCTTTTTTTGGTCTTTTTGGGGCGGGTAGTTGTCGTTCAGCCTTCAGGCAGAGGCTCGCAGATCTCCCTCATTCCGGGGAGAAAAAACATCAAGACCCATCCCACTCGATAACTAGAAAATTCCTACTCCCGTCAATGCGAGACTCAAATTCGCTGACAAACGAATGTCGTCGAATCAACCCCTCGAACGCATTCCTTTGCCCGCATAAACCCATGCATTGACGCAAGTGTCGTCGCTGACGGCTCAGGGAGTGTTCATGTCATTCAACATCGCGGTCGCTGGCTTGCACGCGGCCCACAAACGAATGGAAGTGGCGGGCAACAACATCGCCAACGTCGGTACCACAGGCTTCAAATCCTCTCGGGCAGAATTCTCTGCCGTCTACTCCTCATCCATGCTCGGCGGCGGTGGCAATGCCGTCGGCGACGGGGTGCGGCTCGCCAATGTCTCGCAGGACTTCAAGGCGGGTGGGGTGGTGTCCAATTCAGGCAGGGCGCTGGACATGCGCATCCAGGGCAAGGGCTTTTTCGTCATGAGCGACAACGGCGCGATCAGTTATGGCCGCTCCGGCGCGTTTCTCAAGGACGCTGAAAATTATGTGGTGGATGCAAACGGCAGCCGCTTGCAGGGCTATGCCGTGACCGCCGACGGCAGCGTGATTCGCGGCGTGCGAACGGACCTTAAAATCGACAACGCCAACATGCCGCCCGCAGCCACAGGCAAGATCGAGCAGGTGATCAATCTGGACTCCACCGAAACCTCGCTGGCAGCGATCCCCCGTTTCAACGTGAACGATCCGCGCACCTGGACACGCATGACCACGCAGACCATCAAGGACGCCGGGGTGCCCGAGGTGAAGGAGGTCAAGGGCAAGGATGCCAACGGCGCGGACGTTATTTTGGTTCAAGGCACGCCTGCCGTGCCGCCGCAGGATCACGAACTCAAGCAGTACTTCGTCAAGACCGACGACAAGAACTGGACCTCTTACATCCTGATCGATGGGGTGAATCCGCTTGATCCGGGCACCCTGTCACCACTGGAGGTGGGCCTGTACACGCATGCCAACGGCAAGACCTATCTGTCCGGCAATCAGGCTGCAATCAGACTGGAAAATAACGGTGATCTGTCCTTGCACGGCTGGCAGCCGGCAATCAAGGTCAATGGCAGCTGGACGCCAAGCCCCGCGGCCAACACCGGGGCCATTGCGCTACCACTGAATGATGCCAACGGCGCCTTGCTCAATCCGGCCGATCCCGTGATGCCGCGTCCGGTGCCAACTTTCGACCGCACGGATGTCACCACCTACAACAAACCGTTCAGCAACGCGATTTTCGACAGCCTGGGTGTACGCCATGAGTTGACCCAGTACTACGTCAAGGACGGCAGCAACAGTTGGAAAATGCACGTGCTGATCGATGGCCGTCATCCTCAGGACCTTGATCGCACGGACCCATTGACCGCCAGCGTGTTGTTCAATGCCGACGGTTCGATGCAGACGCTTACGGGTGGGCCGGGGCTCGTGGCGAGCAACGGCAAATTGACGCTCAATGGCTGGGTGCCTGCCAAGCCGCTGGAGGGCAGCAAGGTCGGCGGCCGCTGGGGCAGCAATGGCGCCATCGGCAACAGCGACGGTATAGTGCTGGATCTAAGCAAACTGACGCAGTACCGCGCGGCAACCGGGAGCACTGACGTGATCGTCGACGGCAACCCGGCAGGCAGCGCGAATCAACTGTCCATCGACAAGAACGGCATCATGAGCGTCGGCTACAGCAACGGTCTGAGTCGCAAGATCGGTCAAGTGATGCTCGCCAGCTTCGCCAACGAGCACGGGCTGCAACCGGTAAGCAATACCCGCTGGATCGAAAGCGCCGACTCAGGCGTTGCCAACTATGAAGAGCCGGGCATTGGGTCTCTGGGAAGTATCGTCAATCACTCGCTGGAGGCCTCGAACGTTGACCTGCAAGCCGAGTTGGTGGAATTGATCCAGGCGCAGACCGCGTATCAGGCCAACTCGAAAACCCTGTCCACGGAAGCGGAGTTGATGCAGACGCTGATCCGCGCGACCTGATGCTCAAATCGAACAATCCGACTTCACAAACCCGCCACTTACCTTGGTCCAGCCCTTGCCGGGGCTGGTCTGGGCGCAGACGGTCTTGTGCTTGCCCTGCCACAGGTAATAAGGCGCGGGAGCCGCGAGGCTCAGGGTCGAGCAGGTCGCAATCATAAAGAGCAGGGCGGCACGAGAGCCGAGCAGAGCGGTACGTAAACGCATGACGGTTTCCCGTTGATAAAAGGTCAATAAGCCAGACGCTGCAATTATCGCTCCTCGTACGCAAGTTTTTTGGCGGCGATGCCTCTCGATCCTGCCGAAAGCGGCGGTCTGCCGTCGCGTCATCATCCGGCGCTTTCGGCAGGGCCGGTTTTGCCCCCGTATCCATTGGAAAATCAGCACTTTGTATCGCGCCTGAAAAACTGGCGCGATCATTGCTATGTCCTGCTCAGTACAGAGCTACAGGCGGCAAGCGTCTGTCGGAGGAGGAAGACTGTGGACAAGTTGCTTTACGTGGCCATGAGCGGGGCGTCGGAAAACGCCATTGCGCAAAAGGCCCATGCCAACAACCTGGCGAACGTCTCGACCAACGGGTTTCAGCGCGACCTCGCACAGGCCCGCTCGATGCCGGTGTTTGGCGAGGTCAACCCGTCGCGCGCCTATGCCATGAGCGAGCGTCCGGGCACCGACTTCAGCCAGGGTTCGATGATCGACACCGGTCGTGAACTGGACGTTGCCGTCAAGGGCAATGGCTGGATGGCGGTCCAGACCCCCGACGGCGGCGAAGCCTACACCCGCACTTCGAGCATGAACATTGACGCCCTGGGCGTGCTGCGTGATGGCAATGGTTTGCCGGTCATGGGCAACAGCGGGCCGATTGCCGTGCCGCCTCAGCAGCAGATCGAGATCGGCGCCGACGGCACGATCAGCGTCCGCTCGCTGGGTGAAAGCCCGCAGGTCATGGCACAGATCGACCGCATCAAGCTGGTCAAGCCAGACCTTTCGAACATGGAAAAAGGCCCCGACGGTCTGATGCACACCAAAGACGGCAAACCGGCGCAGGCCGATGCCGATGTGCAGGTTGAATCCGGGTTTCTGCAGTCGAGCAACGTCAACGCCGTCGAGGAAATGACCTCGGTACTGGCGTTGTCCCGCCAGTTCGAACTGCACATCAAGATGATGAAGACCGCCGAGCAGGATGACGAGTCGATGGCTCGCGTCTTGCAAATGGGCTAATGACTGACAGCTTGCGCCGACAATTCGGCGCTCGAGGAGATTAACAATGCTTCCGGCACTTTATGTGGCTAAAACCGGCCTGGCGGCTCAGGACACCAACCTGACCACCATTTCCAACAACCTGGCCAACGTTTCGACCACGGGTTTCAAAAGCGATCGCGCTGAATTCCAGGACCTGCTGTATCAGATCAAGCGCCAGCCAGGCGCGCAGTCCACTCAGGACAGCGAACTGCCGTCGGGTCTGCAACTGGGTACCGGTGTGCGCATCGTCGGCACGCAGAAGAACTTCACTGCCGGCAGCCTGCAGACCACCAACCAGCCGCTGGACATGGCGGTGAACGGTCGTGGTTTCTTCCAGATTCGCCAGCCCGACGGCACTGTCGCCTACACCCGCGACGGTACTTTCCACCTGGACCAGAACGGCCAGATCGTGACCGCCAACGGCTATGCGCTGGAGCCTGCGATCGTTGTTCCACAGGATTCGCAGACCTTCACCGTCGGCGAAGACGGCACCGTGTCGGTGACCACGTCGACCGCCACTGCGACTCCGCAGGTGATCGGCAACATCCAGACCGCCGACTTCATCAACCCGGCCGGCCTGCAGTCGCAAGGCGGCAACCTGTACCTGGAAACCGCTTCCAGCGGCGCGCCGCAAGTGGGTACGCCGGGCCTGAACGGTCTGGGCGTGGTCAAGCAGAACACCCTGGAAAACTCCAACGTCAGCACCGTTGAAGAGCTGGTGAACATGATCACCACTCAGCGCGCCTACGAGATGAACTCCAAAGTGATCTCCACCGCCGACTCGATGCTGCAGTACGTCACCCAGAACCTGTAAACGGAAACTGAACGACCTGATGTCCTGTAACGAAACACCTGATCAATTCGATGGGGCGCCTGAACAACGCCTGCTACACCGCGAGGTTTTAAGTGTCATGAAACGGCTTTCTGTACTGCGGCTTTCCCTGTTGGCAGCACCGCTTTGCGGTATCGCGCTGTTGACCGGTTGCGTTGCGCCTTCGGCCAAACCCAATGACCCTTACTACGCGCCGGTGTTGCCACGAACGCCGCTGCCTGCAGCGGCCAACAACGGCTCGATCTATCAGGCCGGTTTCGAGCAGAACCTCTATGGCGATCGCAAGGCCTACCGGGTCGGTGACATCATCACCATCACCCTGTCGGAGAAAATGGCTGCCAGCAAGGCCGCCAACTCCAGCCTGAGCAAGACCAGCAAGACCAGCGTTGGTCTGACCTCGCTGTTCGGCGCCGGGGTGAGCACCAACAACCCGGTGGGCGGTGGCGACCTGAGCCTGGACGCCGGTTACACCGGTGATCGGGCCACCAAGGGCGCGGGTACTGCGGCGCAGAGCAACACCTTGACCGGCTCGATCACCGTGACCGTGGCCGATGTCATGCCCAACGGCATCCTGTCGGTACGTGGCGAGAAGTGGATGACCCTCAACACCGGTGACGAACTGGTGCGCATCGCGGGCCTCATCCGTGCCGACGACATCGCCACCGACAACACCGTATCGTCCACTCGCGTGGCCGATGCACGCATCACGTATTCCGGTACAGGGGCGTTTGCCGATACCAGCCAGCCAGGCTGGTTCGACCGATTCTTCCTGAGCCCCTTGTTCCCTTTCTGATACCGGGATAGCCATGATCACGTTCAAGCAACTGATAGCGGCAGCGTTGCTCTCTCTCACGGCGGTCGGCGCAGTACAGGCCGAACGTCTGAAGGACATCGCCAGCATCTCCGGCGTGCGTACCAACCAATTGATCGGTTACGGTCTGGTGGTGGGTCTGAACGGTACGGGTGACCAGACCACCCAGACCCCGTTCACCCTGCAGACCTTCAACAACATGCTCTCGCAGTTCGGCATCAAGGTGCCGGCCGGCTCGGGTACCGTGCAGCTGAAAAACGTCGCGGCGGTGGCGGTGTATGCCGACCTGCCGCCGTTCGCCAAGCCCGGTCAGCAGATCGACATCACCGTGTCGTCCATCGGTAACTCGAAAAGCCTGCGCGGCGGTGCGCTGTTGATGACCCCGATGAAGGGTATCGACGGCAACGTCTACGCGGTCGCTCAGGGCAATCTGGTTGTTGGCGGTTTTGACGCGGAAGGCCGTGACGGCTCCAAGATCACCGTCAACGTTCCGTCCTCGGGTCGTATCCCGGGTGGTGCGTCGGTTGAACGCGCCGTGCCGAGCGGTTTCAACCAGGGCAACTCGCTGACCCTGAACCTGAACCGCAACGATTTCACCACCGCCAAGCGCATCGTCGACAAGATCAACGACATGCTCGGCCCTGGCGTCGCTCAGGCCGTGGACGGCGGTTCGGTGCGGGTCACCGCGCCCCTGGACCCTAACCAGCGCGTCGATTATCTGTCGGTGCTGGAAAACCTGGAAATCGATCCGGGCCAGACTTCGGCCAAGGTCATCATCAACTCGCGCACCGGCACCATCGTCATCGGCCAGAACGTCAAGGTTTCGCCAGCGGCTGTGACCCACGGCAGCCTGACCGTGACCATCACCGAAGACCCTGTGGTCAGCCAGCCGGGTGCGTTCTCCAACGGCCAGACCGCTGTTGTGCCGCGCTCCAAGATCAATGCCCAGCAAGAGCTGCACCCGATGTTCAAGTTCGGTCCTGGCACGACGCTTGATGAGATCGTTCGGGCCGTCAACCAAGTGGGCGCAGCGCCTGGCGACTTGATGGCGATTCTCGAAGCACTGAAACAGGCTGGCGCACTGCAAGCCGACCTGATCGTGATTTAAGGCTTTCGGTTTAAAGGAACGGGCATGAGTATTCCAAGCGGCGGAACCAGCAATGTCGATTCGGGGGCGTATACCGACCTCAATCGTCTGGCCGCCTTGAAGAACGGCGACCGCGAAAGCGATGCGAACCTCAAGAAGGTGGCGCAGGAATTCGAGTCGCTGTTCGTCAGCCAGATGCTCAAGGCCATGCGTTCGGCCAACGAAGTGCTGGCCAAGGACAACCCGATGAACACCGCCGCCACCCGGCAGTATCAGGACATGTACGACCAGCAGCTGGCCGTGAGCATGTCCCGGGAGGGCGGGGGTATCGGTCTGCAGGACGTGCTGATGCGTCAGTTGTCCAAGACCAAGACCACCGAAGTGGCGCCTGCCACCTTGACCAACGGCGCTGCCGCAGCCACCAACACGCCTGCGACCGACAGCACTGCACAGTCGCAGACCGCGCTGGCTACCCGTGTGGCTCAGCGTCCATTGTGGGCGACCCGTTCGGTGACAGCCCCGGCTGCGTCCGCCGATGGCACGCCGCACAACGACGTGGCGGCGCTCAACTCCCGTCGTCTGGCGCTGCCAAGCAAGCTGACCGACCGGATCATGGCCGGCATCGTGCCGAACACCGCAGCCACTCAGGACGCCGCCACCAGCGCGACCACCCTGAAGAATCGCATCGCGGTGTCCAGCGCCGTCAACGCCGCGAAAAAAGCGGGCAGCGCTGGCAATGGCGACTGGACCATCGGCCCGGAATACAGCGCACAGGCCGACGCCTATGTGCGCAATCGCGTGCAGACCCCACTGGCACCGGCCAAAGCGGCGTTCGCCAATGCCGACGATTTCGTCAATACCATGCTGCCGCTGGCCAAGGATGCTGCCGCACGTATCGGCGTGGACCCCACGGTGCTCGTGGCCCAGGCCGCGCTGGAAACCGGCTGGGGCAAATCGATCATGCGTCAATCCGATGGCAGCAGCAGCCACAACCTGTTCGGCATCAAGGCCCAGGGCGGCTGGCAGGGGCCTGAGGCGCGTGCGATCACCAGCGAGTTCCGCGACGGCAAGATGGTCAAGGAAACGGCGGATTTCCGTTCCTACGACTCCTACGCCGACAGCTTTCACGACCTGGTGAGCTTCCTGCAGAACAACAATCGCTATCAAGCCACGCTCAAGTCGGCCGATAACCCGGAACAGTTTGTGAAAGAGCTGCAGAAGGCCGGTTACGCCACGGACCCGGGCTACGCGAGCAAGATTTCTCAAATAGCGAAACAGATGAAGAGTTACCAGAACTACGCAGCCGCATCGGGCTCTTCCACGACTTTATAAGGTTTGAACCATGTCACTGATTTCAATTGGGCTTTCAGGGCTGAACGCCAGCAGTGCTGCGATGACCACCATCGGCAACAACACTGCGAACGTTGATACGCTGGGCTACTCGCGCCAGCAAGTGATGACCACTGCCGGTGTGCAGCAGAATATCGGCGTCGGTTTCATCGGCACCGGTACCACGCTGTCCGATGTGCGTCGGATCTACAACAGCTTCCTCGACACCCAATTGCAGACCAGTACCTCGCTCAACTCCGATGCCCAGGCGTATCTGGGTCAGGCCAGCAAGCTGGACAAGATCCTGTCGGACAGCTCGACCGGGGTCAGCACCGTGCTGAGCAACTTCTTCAGCAGCCTGCAAACCCTGTCAAAAGACCCGACCCAGTCAGCGGCCCGTCAGGATTTCCTGACCAAGGCCAGCGCGCTGTCGGCGCAGTTCAACTCCATCTCTCAGCAGATGAAAGATCAGAACGCGGGGATCAACTCGCAACTGACGTCGGTCACCGGGCAGGTCAACGCCCTGGCGTCCTCGATTGCCGACCTGAACAAGCAAATCACTCAAGCCCAAGGCTCCGGCAGCACCCCTAACTCCCTGCTCGACTCGCGCAACGAAGCGGTGCGTCAGCTCAACGAGCTGGTGGGCGCCAAGGTCGTCGAGACCAACGGTAACTACGACGTTTACATCGGCACCGGCCAGCCGCTGGTCACCGGCACCAAGGCCAATACCCTGAGCGCCGTTCCCAGCGACACCGATCCGAACGTCTATGCGCTCAAGCTCAACTATCAGGGCAGTAACGTCGACGTGTCCGGTGTCGTGACCGGCGGTACGCTGGGCGGCTTGCTGCGTTACCGCAGCGATGTCTTGCAGCCTGCAACCAATGAGCTGGGCCGTCTGGCGCTGGTAGTGTCCGATCAGGTCAACAGCCAGTTGAACCAGGGTGTGGATGCCAACGGTGACTTCGGCTCCAACCTGTTCAACAGCATCAACGACCCGAGCCTGGTCAGTCAGCGCAGCATTGCCACCAAGGGCAACAGCGCAGGCTCCGGCAACTTGAACGTGAGCATTTCCAACACCGGCGCGCTGACCACCAACGACTATCAGGTGACCTTCAGCAGCGCCACCGGCTACAGCGTCAAGCGTCTGCCGGACGGCAAGGACATGGGCACCTACGACACCGGCACCACGCCGCCACCGGTCATCGATGGCTTCTCGTTGGCGCTCAGCGGCACCGTGCAGGCGGGCGACAGTTTCAAGGTCAGTCCCACCGGTACCGCAGCGAGCAACATCAAGACGGTCATGACCGACCCCAAGGACATCGCCGCCGCGGCGCCGTTGACCGGTACCACGGGCAATAACACTGGCACCGGCACGTTCTCCCAGCCGACCCTGAACACCCAGACCAACATCTATGACGCCGTCGGCACCACTGATTTGCGCAACGCCATTACCGGCGCAACGCCGATGCGCCTGCTAATGGGCACGGTCACCAATGGTGCCCAGGCCTACTCGCTGGTGGACGCCAATGGCCAGGCGGTCAAGGACAAGAACGGTAACCCGATCACCGGCAACATCGCGCAGGGCACAGCCAACAACCTTTCGCTGGACGTGGGCTACACCGACTCATCGGGCACCGCGCAGTCCTTCAGCATCGGCCTGACCATTTCCGGCACGCCCAAGGAAGGCGATACCTACAGTATTGGCCTCACCAGTGCGGGTTCGTCGGACAACCGCAACTCCCAGACCACCCTGGACCTGCAGACCAAACAGACGGTCGACAGCGCAGCGGGCAATGGCACCGGCATGAGCCTGAGTGGTGCCAACAGCAGCATGATCACCACCGTCGGTTCCAAGGCCGCTCAGGCCACTGACGATGCCACCGCGACCACTGCCGTGCTGACCCAGGCCAAGGGCGCCCGGGACAGTGTGTCGGGCGTGTCGCTGGATGAAGAAGCGGCCAACCTGGTCAAGTACCAGCAGTACTACACCGCCTCGTCGCAGATCATCAAAGCGGCTCAAGCCATCTTCAGCACGCTGATCAACAGTCTTTAAGGAGTCGTAATCCATGCGTATTTCCACTACCCAGTTTTACGAGACCAGCGCGGCGAACTACTCGCGTACCTACGCCAACGTCACCAAGACCGGTGACGAGGTGGCCAGTCAGATCAAACTCAATACCGCAGCCGACGATCCGGTCGGCGCTGCCCGCGTGCTGCAATTGCAGCAGCAGGGTTCGATGCTGAGCCAGTACTCGTCCAACATCGACACCATCAACAGCACCGTGACCCAGACCGAGACTGCTCTGTCGGCCATCACCCAGGCGATTCAGAAGGCTCAGGAACTGGTGCTCAGTGCCAGCAGCGCGACCTACACCGACAAGGACCGCAAGGCCAACGCGGAGGAACTCACTGCACTGCAATCGCAGATTCTGGGCCTGATGAACAGCAAGGACGCCAACGGCGCGTACCTGTTCTCGGGTTCCAAATCCAGCACCCCGCCGTACACCGTCAACCCGGATGGCACCTACAGCTATCAGGGCGACCAGACGCGCAACATGCTGAACATCGGCACCGGTATTTCCATGGCCAGCAACACCACTGGCTGGGATGCGTTCGAGCAGGCGATCAACACCACGCGCACCTCGACCTCGCTGGTCACGCCTGCCACCAACGACAACATGATTTCGTTGTCCGGCGGCAGTGTCAGCAACAGCGCCACCTACAACAGCCAGTTCACGACCGGCCAGCCGTACAGCATTTCGTTCACCAACAGCACGCAATACAAGATTCTCGACAAGGATGGCGCCGACGTAACGGCTGAAGCCTCAGGGGCGGGCAAGTTCACGGCCACCAGCGCTGCCAACCAGACCATCAGCTTCCGCGGTCTGGAACTGAACCTGAACGTCAACCTGACTGACGCGCAGTACGGCGATCCGACAGCGGCAAACGCTGCCATGTCCGCGACGCCGCACACCTTCGAGCTGGGCGTGACGCCGAGCACGGTGAGCACCTCGCGTCTGCCGGGCAACACCTCGACCACCGTGATCACCAGCTCCACCGTCACCGACCAGGCCGCGTTCGACAAGACGTTCCCCAACGGCGGTGCGATCCTGCGCTTCACCAGCGCCACGGATTTCGCCCTCTATGCCTCGCCTTACGACCCGGCAACCAGCCAGCCTGTTTCCACGGGCACATTGACGGGCACACCAGTGGCCAACCAGGCCGTGGCGTCGGGCGTGACCTTCACCCTCAGCGGCACGCCACCGGCGCCTGCTGCCGGTGATCAGTTCACCGCACAGACGTCGTCGCAGCAGACGCAGAACGTGCTCAATACCTTGTCCACGATTATCGGTGCCCTCAACGGCAAGATCGACGGTGATCCGGTGGCGATGCAGAAACTGCAGGCCACCCTGACGTCCACCATCGGTAACCTGCAGAGCGCTGCCGACCAGGTGAGCACTGCCGTGAGCGATGGCGGCTCGCGCCAGGCGACCGCGACCGTTCAGTCGGTGACCAACCAGACCCAGACCGACAACGGCACCAACGAGGCGAGCACCATCACCGCCTCTGACCCGGTCGACGCGATTGCCCGCCTGACGCTGCAGAAAACCATGCTGCAGGCTTCTCAGCTGGTCTTCACGCAACTGTCAGGGCTGAACCTGTTCAATAAGTTGTAATCGCCGCATCGCAGGGTGATACCGGCTCACTCCGGTATCACCCGAGCCTCAACCGTTATCGTCAGCGGTTACGTCGACCCTGATTCAGGGCTGGCGCCGCTCGTGAGTCCGCCCGTGAATTCAGTTCCTCTCGTCAGCATCGTCATTCCCGCCTACAACCCGCGTTTTTTTCAGGGTGCGCTACACAGCGCCCTGAGCCAGGACTACGCCCATTTCGAAGTGGTGGTGTGCGACGACTCCGGCGGCGATGAGATCAAAAACATCGTTGACCTGTTCGAGGGCGTTGCCACCATGCCCTTGCGTTATGTGCGCAACTCGCAACGGATGGGGTTCATCGGTAACGTGTTGCAGTGTCTGGGGCAGGCCAGAGGCGAATTCGTCAAGTTTCTCTGTGACGACGATCATCTGTTTCCGGCCTGTATCCGCTATCAGGCCCAAGCGCTGATCGATCATGACGACATCAACCTGGTCGTGGCGCAGCGCAATTTCTGGGATGCCGATGGCATTGTCTTGCCGACCCGGCTGGAAAACAGCCCTTTGGCGCGCTCTTCGTGCGTATTCAAAGGATCGGACCTGCTGGAAATCTTCGAAGGGTTCCCGGTCAACTTTCTCGGCGGATTCAGCGCCTCGCTGTTTCGTCGATCGGATCTTGAACAGTTTCTGCCAGCGTTGACCACCCCCGGCCAGTGCTTCGCGGCGCAACTGGATCTGGCGCTGTACATCTGCCTGTTGCGTCGCGGCAACATGGCGGTGCTGAACCAGATTCTCAGCGCTGAACGCTTGTACCCCGAGCGCTTGAGTCGCCAACAGCCGATGCGCGAGGCGTTGGGCACCGAGATGCAGTGGCTGGTGAGCATGCTCAAGGCCCGTGGCAGCGAGTCGGCACCGGCCAAGGGCTGGGTGCGGATCGTCGACATGGGGCGGGCTGGCGAGTCACCTCGCCCGTGGGAAGAGCTTGCGTTGAGTCGTGCGCTGGGCAACATCCAGACGACCCAAAGCTGGAAAGTGGGCTGTGACACGGAGAGCTTCGGTGAGTTTTACGCCCAGTGGCTGGCGTGCCGGAATTTCTCGCCACTGCATGAAGCGCTGTTGCCAGACCGCTTGGCGGGCTGGTCTTGTCAGCCCCGAATCTTGCCCGTGATCCTGGATCGTGACGAAGGCGGCGCGAGTCTTCGCGACACCCTTGAAAGCCTTCAGGCGCAGCTCTACCCGCCGGAAATGGTGTTGGTGCTGTCGGCCAATTGTGAACGCGCACGACTCGACGAGCGTGTCTTGTACATGCCGTTGCAGGAAGACGGGTCTGCCCAGCTCAATCAGACGCTGGCGCAACTGGACACCGTTCAGTGGTTCTATCTGCTGCGTTCGGGCGACCGGCTGGTCAAGTCAGCGTTGTTGATGCTCGCCGAACGTGTCGCCACCGACCCGGCACTGCGTTGCGTCTACAGCGACGAGGGCGCGTTGCGGGCGGGTGAGTCGGCGGAGCCGGTGTTCAAGCCTGATTTCAACCTCGACCTTTTGCGCAGCTACCCGTACGTAGGTCGGGCCCTGGCCTTTGAGCGTGACGCCCTTTTGGCCCTGGGCGGTTTCAACCCTGACTTTGCCGAACTGGCGCCCCACGACATGCTGTGGCGACTGGTCGAAGGCGAGGGGGCCGATTGCATCGGTCATATCGCGGAAATTGTTCTTGAATCACGACTCACCTACCCGCAATGGCTGGCAACGGCGCAGGTGCGCGAGCAGGACGGGCGTGTGGTGCAAGCCCATTTGTCACGCCTGAACGTGCCTTCTGAACTGCGTCACGACACGGCAATGCTGGGTAATCGCATCGACTATCTGCATGACGATCAGCCGTTGGTCTCCATCATCGTCGTGCTCAAGGATCAGTTGGCCGCTTTGCAGCGCTGTGTCGAAACGGTGCTGGAGCGGACCACTTACGGCCACTACGAGCTGCTGATCGTCGATGGCGGCAGCGAGCAGCCGGACACGCGCAACTGGCTCGCGGGAATCGAGCAGTGGGGCGGTGACAAGGTGCGCGTGCTCGATGCCCGCCAGCACGTGAATCTGGCCGCGCAGCAGGATTTCGCAGCCACCCAGGCGCGCGGTCAATACCTGCTGTTGCTCAACCCGTTCGCGGTGATCACGGACGGCCAGTGGTTGCATGAAATGCTTCAACATGCCCAGCGCCCGGAAGTCGCCATCGTGGGCGCCAAAATCTTCAACGCTCAAGGGTTGGTGGTCCGGGGGCCGCTGGTCCTGGGATTGCGAGGCGCTGCGGCGGTTCCGTTCGCAGGCGAACCGATGAGCGCCTCAGGTTATATGCAGCGCTTGCAGGTCGTTCAGAACCTCAGTGCGGTCAGCGACGAATGCCTGATGATACGCAAGCAGGTGTTCGATGACATCGCAGGCCTGGACAGCCGTCTGAGCACCAAGGCGTTTGTCGAGGTCGATCTTTGCCTGCGGGCTCGCGAGGCAGGCTATCTGGTGGTCTGGACGCCTTATGCACGCGTAGCGCTGGGCGATCACGAGGTGGTGCAGCCGCCACTGTCGGAGCCCGAGCGGCTCGCGCAAGAGAAGCTGTTCTTCAAGCGCTGGCTGCCCTCGATTGCCAGAGACCCGGCCTACAATCCCAACCTCTCGTTGTCGGGGCTTAATTTCGGTCTTGAGCCGGGGTTGCGCAATGGCTGGAATCCCTTTGCCAGTCGCCAGTTACCCAGCGTACTGGCGGTGCCCCTGAACGCTTCGGCCATCGGTCATTACCGCATGACCCAGCCGTTTACAGAGTTGCAGGCGGCAGGCCGGATCGTCGGGCGCATCAGCTACGAAGTGCCGACGATCATCGAACTCGAACGCCAGTCCCCGGACGTGATCATTCTGCAAGGGCGCTACAGCGAGGCGATGATCAACGAGATCGAGAACATCAAGACGTACTCCAGCGCTCGACGCATCTATGAGCTGGACGACTACGTGGTCAGCGTGCCGAAAAAGAATGGCCACATGCGCAACATGCCCGACTCGCAACAGATGGAAAGTCTGGTGCGTCGCGGCACGTCCCTTTGTGACCGGGTTGTGGTGTCCACCGAACCATTGGCCGATGCGTTGTCGGGCATGCACCATGACATCCGGGTCGTGCCCAACATGCTGGCCGTGGAAATGTGGCAGGGACTGGCCGGTCGCAGCAGGCGCCGGACCTCGGAAAAGCCTCGTGTCGGTTGGGGGGGCGGGACCAGCCACGCTGGCGATCTGGAAGTGATCGCCGAGGTGGTACGTGAACTGGCCGATGAGGTCGACTGGGTATTCTTCGGCATGTGTCCAGAGCCGCTGCGGCCGTATCTGCGAGAGTTTCACCCGTCCATCAGCCTGGCGGACTACCCGGCCAAACTGGCGAGCCTGAATCTCGATCTGGCGTTGGCGCCGCTGGAGTTCCATATTTTCAACGACTGCAAGAGCAACCTGCGGCTGCTGGAGTACGGCGTGTGTGGCTATCCGGTCATCTGTAGCGACACCAAGGCGTATCACGGCTATCTGCCCTGCACTCGCGTGACCACCAACAGCACCGAAGAATGGTTGCAGGCCATTCGTATGCACCTGGCCGACCCGGACGCCAGCTACCGCATGGGTGACGAGCTTCGCGAAATCGTCCTGAGCGACTACATGTTGCGTGGCGACAACCTGCTGAGTTGGGTCAACGGCTGGCTGGCCGACTGACGCCTGTCCTGTGCCGCCAGCGCCGCTTCGCGGAGCTGGCGCGTTTCCTGCAAGTTCCCCCTCAAACGCCATAAATCCCGCGCTGCGTGGACCAGGCGCATCCGAACAGATCCGGGGCGAACGACGTTCAATTCGTCGCCTGCGGAAATACGTCATGCACTGTCGTCAAGTCTTAGGAAACCCCATGCCGATCAATGAACAACTGACGCTTGTACTGCTTACCGAAGACCGGCCTGCTTTCCTGCGCCGCGCCATGCTGTACTACGCCGAACTGCCTTGCCGGGTGCTGGTCATCGACTCTTCGCAAGCGCCCGCCAGCGAATTGGCGCAAACGCTCGCGCAGGTGGATTACCGGCATGTACCGCAGTTTCATGGGCAGGCGCGGCAACAGAAGATCGCCTTTGCTGTTGAGCAGGTGACGACATTTTTTATCGTTTTTGCCGACGACAATGATTTTCTGACACACGACGGTCTGAGTCAGTCCGTGCAATTTCTGGCCGAGCACGCCGAGTACGGGTTTTGCCATGGCTACTCGATGATGTATGCCAGTCACAGCGACCGGGTTGAGTATTTCCGTCGTGACAAGAAAGTCCGTGAAGACTTCGCCGAGGATTCGGTCCGCCAGCGTGTAGCGGAGTTTTTTGACGAATATCTGCCGCCGTTTCACGCAGTCACACGCACCACGCTGCTCCAACGCTGGTACGCGGCATTACCACAGGGCACCCGCACCGAATTCCAGGAGTTCGGTCACGCCTGGTTTCTGCTCAGCAACGCCAAAGCGCGCATTTTACCCACGCCTTATGCGCTTTTTGAGCTGGACGATGAAAAGCGAGGTGACCATGGCGATCTGTTGAGTGCGTTGAGCGACGTCACGGCGACCGGCGCCATGGCGCGTCAGTCTTTCGCTGAGTTTCTCGGCTCGCTGGACAGCGCATGCGGCGATCTGAACGCGGCCGAGCGCACGCAACTCGCCTTGTCGGGCCTCAAGAATCTCAAGGACTGCTTGAGTGAGCGCCGTTCGTTGACGGTCACCCCTATCGTGGAGTCCCGCTGGACAGACGTATTCAGTCCGGTCGAGCGGGTGTTCGGTCAGCGCCAGTTCGTTGAAATGCCGTTTTACAATCAGGCTTTTTTCGATGTGCTGACCGGTATCGAATTCCTCATCCACGGCGTTCCGGCCGGGCGCGTGCAGATGGATGAGCTGGAAGGCGTCTGGGCTCGTCAGGAAACCCTGCTGCGCACCCATGAGAATGATACCTCGGAGACTATTGCCAACCGGTTGTGGGAGGCGATGGAGCTGAACATCTTCAACCCCCATGTCATCGAGCCTCTGACGGCGCTGGTGATGGACGGCGGCGACGAGAAAGAAGCCGAGCAATTGAGTCAGTGGCGTCTGCGGCTGTCCGCGTTAGGGGCTGAGGATAATCGTGCGCGCTTCGAGCAGACCGCTTCCGGGCGCCTGCTGCAGTGGCTGGACGAGCGTCAACCGTCGCCGGACGAAGCCGCGGTGCTCACCGGACATCTCGCGCAACAGGGCGGGGGGCCGCAGTTCTGTGTGTTGCTGCTGGATCTGGCCGATGAAGCAGAAAAATTGCAGGCCACTCTCGACAGTCTGGTGGAGGGGCATTTCAAGCGCTTCAAAGTGGTGGTGTTCACCACGGGCCAGCCGCCCGCGGCCACTACGCCTCAGAACACCCTGCATTTTGTGAAAGTGAGCAAGAACAACTACATCGACAAACTCAACCAGGCCACACAGCAGTCCGAGTGCGACTGGGTGCTGCTGGCGAACGTCGGCGATGTGCTGACGGCGGGCGGCCTGTTGCGCGCCAGTGTCGAATTGCAGGCCGCGCCTGAGTGCCGCGCGGTGTTTGGTGATGAGATTCACCGTCAGGTTGACGGCAAGCTGACTCATGTCATGCGCCCTGGTTTCAACTTCGATCTCTTGCAAACGCTGCCAGCGTTCATGTCTCGCCACTGGCTGGTTCGTCGGGACGTGCTGCTGGACGCCGGGGGCTACAGTGCCGATTTCGCAGACGCCCTGGAGTTCGAGCTGTTGCTGCGTATCATCGAGCAGGGAGGCCTGGCGTGGCTTGCGCATCTGGATGAGCCGTTGCTGGTCTGCGATGCACCGCTGATGCAGGAAAACCCGCAAGAGCGTCTGGCACTGACTCGCCATCTGCAGAGCCGCGGCTACAAAGGGCAGATCAGTTCGGTCATCCCGGGGACCTGGCGGGTCGATTACCGACATACCGAACGGCCGTTGGTCTCCATCGTTGTGGAGTGCTCTGATAATCTGGCAGACCTCAAACGATGCCTGTCCAGCGTCACGCTGCGCACACGCTACGCCCATTACGAAATCATCATCGCCGACAATGCCAGCCAGTCCCCCGAGGTCGTGCAGTGGTTGGCGAGCCAGTCCAAAGGGCGCGTACGCGTCATCACAATGGACCACCGCTTGAGCCCGGCAGGCTTGTACAACAGGGCCATCGCTCAGGCCAGGGGCGAATACGTCGTGATGCTGTCCAGCGAGAGCGAGGTGGTCAATCCGAACTGGATCGAATCGCTGCTCAATCAGGCTCAGCGGCCTGAGGTGGGCGTCGTCGGCGCCAAGCTGATCGACCGTGCCGGGCGTGTCAGCCAGGCCGGTTTGATTCTGGGCATGAACGGTGGTTTGGGATCACCCTTTGTCGGTGAGCCCAAGGATGCCGTCGGGTACCTCCACCGTCTGGTCCTTGAGCACAACTATTCGGCGATGTCCGGCGTCTGTCTGATGATTCGTAAAGCGCTGTTCGACACGGTAGGCGGGTTGGACGAAGTGCAGTTCGCTGACGCCTTCTTCGATGTTGACCTGTGCTTGAAAGTCGGCCAGAACGGCTTCCTGAACGTGTGGACGCCGCAGGTGCATATCCTGCACCCGGGCGGGTTGCCGGATGCACCGGAACAACTGGCTGCGCTGCAACAGAAATGGGCGGGCCCTTTCGCCCATGATCTGGCCTACAACCAGAACCTGGCCTTTACCGGCAAGGGCTACGAACTGGGCGGCACTGGCAATACCAGCTGGGTTCAATTGATCGCTTGAGGACAGGGATAGAAAACGTCATGTTCAACGGCAAATCAGTCTTCATCTCAGGCGCGACCGGCTCGTTCGGTCGCCAGTTCATCCGCACGCTGCTTGCGCGCTACCAGCCCCGGCGGGTGGTGGTGTTCTCCCGCGATGAACTCAAGCAATACGAAATGCAGCAGGAATTCAACGCGCCGTGCATGCGTTATTTCCTCGGCGATGTGCGTGATGCCGAGCGCTTGCAGCAAGGCATGCGCGGCATTGACTACGTGGTCCATGCTGCGGCGCTCAAGCATGTACCGGCGGCGGAGTACAACCCGACCGAGTTCATCCGCACCAACGTCAATGGCGCGGAAAACATCATCGCGGCGGCCATTACCAACGGGGTGAAAAAGGTCATTGCACTGTCCACGGACAAGGCCGCCAGCCCGATCAACCTGTACGGCGCCACCAAGCTGCTGTCGGACAAGCTGTTCGTCGCCGCCAACAACATTGGCGGCGACGAGCAGACCCGCTTTGCCGTGGTGCGCTACGGCAATGTCGCGGGCTCGCGTGGCTCGATCGTGCCGTTCTTCAACAAGCTGATCGCAGGCCACGCCAAAGAGCTGCCGATCACCGATCCGCGCATGACGCGGTTCTGGATCACCCTGGATCACGGGGTGGATTTCGTCATGCAGAGTTTCGAGCGCATGCACGGCGGCGAAGTGTTCGTGCCCAAGATCCCGTCGGTGCGTATTGTCGACCTGGCGCAGGCCATGGCGGCTGATCTGCCGCACAAGATCGTCGGCATTCGTCCGGGCGAGAAGCTGCATGAGCTGATGGTGCCGCAGGACGATGCGCGCATGACCCTGGAGTTCAAGGATCACTACACCATCGTGCCGTCGATCCGCTTCAACAACATCGACACCGATTTCGCCGTCGACGCGACCGGCGAAACTGGCCATGCCGTGGCCGATGATTTCGAGTACCGCTCCGACACCAACCCGGACTTCATGTCGGTACCCCAGATCAGCCAACTGCACGCCGACATTGCGTCATGATTCCCTACGGTCGTCAGAGTATCGATCAGGCGGACATTGATGCTGTGGTCCAGGTGCTCAAGTCTGACTGGCTGACTCAGGGCCCGACCATCGAGCGCTTTGAGGCGGCGATGGCCGAGCGCTGTGAAGCCGGCTTTGGGATCGCCGTGTGCAATGCCACGGCGGCGCTGCACATTGCGTGTCTGGCAGCGGGATTGGGGGAGGGCGACGTGCTCTGGACCAGTCCTAACACCTTTCTCGCCTCGGCCAACTGCGGGCGCTACTGCGGCGCCGAGGTGGACTTCGTCGACATCGACCCGCTGACCTGGAACCTCGACGCCAGGGCCCTTGAGCGCAAGCTTGAGAGCGCCGAGCGCGAAGGCACGCTGCCCAAGGTGCTGGTGGCCGTGGCGTTTTCCGGGCAGAGCTGCGACATGCGGGCCATTGGCGCGTTGTCTCGCCGCTACGGTTTCGTGGTCATTGAAGACGCCTCCCATGCGGTCGGCGCGCGTTACGCCGGGCGTCCGGTGGGCTGTGGCGAGTTCGCCGACATGACGGTGTTCAGTTTCCATCCGGTGAAGATCGTGACGACCGGGGAGGGCGGGCTGGTGCTGACCAATCGCCCTGAGCTTGCCGAGCGCCTGCGTCGCCTGCGCAGTCACGGCATGACCCGCGACCCTGGGCAAATGACCGAACCGAGCCACGGCCCCTGGTATTACCAGCAAGTCGAACTGGGCTTCAATTACCGCATCACCGACCTGCAGGCAGCGTTGGGGTTGTCGCAGTTGAACAAGCTGGACGGCTTTCTGACGCGGCGTCGTGAACTGGCGGCCCGTTATCAGGCGTTGCTCGCTCATCTGCCACTGACCTTGCCGAGTCTGCAGGCCGAGGCTGAGTCGGCGTGGCATCTGTATGTCGTGCGCGTGCAGACATCACGGGTCACCCTGAGCCATCGGCAGGTGTTCGAGGGGCTGCGTGCCGCCGGCATCGGCGTCAACGTGCATTACATCCCGGTGCACTTGCAGCCCTATTACCGGGACCTGGGTTTTGCGCTCGGGGATTTTCCCCAGGCAGAGGCCTACTACGGCGAAGCCATCAGCCTGCCGCTGTACCCGTTGATGACCGATGAACAACAGAACCAGGTGATCGAACAGCTGCAGCGTCTGCTGATCGATGCCGTGGACCACTGAAATGCCTTTACTGATTCCAGGGCGACAGCCATGACGGCCGTAGCGATCATTCCGGCGCGGGGCGGCAGCCAACGCATCCCGCGCAAGAACCTCAAGCCGTTCAACGGTGAGCCGATGATTGCAGGCTCCATTCGCACGGCCCTGAACAGCGGGCTGTTCGAGCGGGTGGTGGTCAGTACCGATGATGAAGAAATCGCCGACGTCGCCCGTGCCTTTGGCGCCGAAGTGCCGTTCATGCGCCCGGTGGAACTGGCCGATGCGTTCACCGGCACGTCAGCGGTCATCCAGCACGCCATCGGCGCACTCGATCGGCGTTACGACTTCACCTGCTGCATCTACGCCACCGCGCCGCTGTTGCAGGCGCGGTTTCTGCGTGAGGGGTACCAGGCCCTGTTGGCAGCGCAGGACAAATCCTATGCGTTCTCGGTCTGCGGCTTTGGCTTCCCGATTCAGCGGGCGCTGCTGATCAACCAGGACGGCAGCCTGGATGCGCTGCACCCCGAGTACCGCAGCGTGCGCTCGCAGGATCTGGTGCCGGCTTATCAGGATGCCGGCCAGTTCTACTGGGGTCGCAGCGAGGCCTGGCTGCGGGGGGAGGTGATCTTTTCGCCCCACAGCCTGCCGGTGATTCTGCCCCGGCATCTGGTGCAGGACATCGACACCGAAGAGGACTGGTTGCGCGCGCAATACCTGTACGCCGCGCTCAAGGCCAATGGAGAGCTGGAATGAGGGTGTTGATACGCGCCGATGCCTCGATCGCCATCGGCAGTGGTCATGTTGCGCGCTGCCTGACGCTGGCCAGGGTGTTGCGTCGGCGCGGCGTCGAGGTTCAGTTCGCCTGCCGCCAGCTGCCCGGGCATGCCTTGCAGCGACTGCGCGATGACGGGCTCATCGCCTACGCGCTGCCTGCGCGCTATGAGCGTGAACACAGCGACGCGGACATCGAGGCTTCGTTGCCCTGGCAAGAGGACATCTATGCCTTGGGCGAGCAGCTGGCCGATGAGCCGGTGTTCGACTGGCTGATCGTCGATCACTACGGCCTGGACGCGCGCTGGGAAACCGCTGCGCGCCAGCTTGCCCGTCGCCTGATGGCCATCGACGACCTGAACAACCGGCCTCACGCTGTGGACATCCTGCTGGATCAGAATTACTCGGCGCAGGCGCTGGACAACCCCTATACGCCTTGGGTCGATACCGCCTGCCAGACTTTTCTGGGGCCGCGCTTTGCGCTGCTGCGTGACGAATTCCAATGCCCGGCCATCGAGATCAAACCCCGTGTGGCGCGGGTGCTGGTCAACTTCGGCGGTTTCGATGCCGCGCGTCAGGTGTATGCGACGCTGCTGGCGCTGCAAGGCTTCGATGATCTGCAGGTCGAGATCGTCGCCGGGCTGCATAACCCCGACTGGGACGCCATGACTGCGCTGTGCGCGATCCGCCCGAGCTGGACCCTGCACGCGCTGGTGGATGACTTTTTCACCCTGATGCAGCAGGCCGACCTGTTCATTGGTGCGGGTGGTGGCACGACCTGGGAACGCGCAGCCATGGGCTTGCCGACGCTGTGCATTACCGTGGCCCACAATCAGGAACTCAACGCGCGTTTGCTGGCAGAGGCAGGCGTGCACATTTATCTGGGGCCTCACGAACGCATCACCATGGCGGATCTGGCGCAGGCCATCGGCGCGCTGATCGACGACCAGGCAAAACGCCAAGCGCTGGCCGAGCGATCACGCACACTGGTGGATGGTCGTGGCGCCGAGCGGCTGGCCGATGCACTGACCAGGCCTGAACCTTTTTCAGTGAGTACACACCCATGACTGCTTTCAAGATCGGTTCAAGAACCATCGGCCCGGATGCCCCGCCGTTCGTCATCGCTGAAATGAGCGGCAACCACAATCAGTCGCTGGATCAGGCGCTGCGCATCGTCGAAGCCGCCGCCAAGGCCGGCGCCCATGCACTGAAGCTGCAGACCTACACCGCCGACACCATGACCCTGGACATCGCCGAGGGCGAGTTCTTCATCGCTGACCCCAACAGCCTGTGGGCCGGGTCGTCTTTGTACGCGCTGTACGAGCAGGCCCACACCCCTTGGGAGTGGCATGCGCCAATCTTCGCGCGGGCAAAGGAGCTGGGTTTGCTGGCGTTTTCCACGCCGTTCGATGAGACCGCCGTGGACTTTCTCGAAAGCCTCGACGTGCCGGCCTACAAGATCGCCAGCTTCGAAAACACCGACATCCCGCTGATCCGCAAAGTGGCCGCGACCGGCAAGCCGATGATCATTTCCACGGGCATGGCAAGCATCGCCGAACTCGATGAAAGCGTGCGCGCGGCCCGCGAGGCCGGGTGCAAGGATCTGGTGCTGCTCAAATGTACGAGCACTTATCCGGCGTCGCCGGAGAACAGCCACATCCGCACCATCCCGCATCTGGCTGGGCTGTTTGGCTGTCAGGTCGGTCTGTCCGATCACACCATGGGCGTGGGCGTGTCGGTGGCCGCTGTGGCCATGGGCGCAACGGTGATCGAAAAGCATTTCACCCTGGATCGTGCCGATGGCGGGGTGGATGCCAGTTTTTCGCTGGAGCCTGCGGAAATGGCCAGTCTGGTGACCGAAACCGAACGTGCCTGGCAGGGGTTGGGGCGTGTCCAATATGGCGCGACCCAAGCGGAGCAGAAGTCGCTGCAATACCGTCGATCTCTTTATGTGGTGCGGGATATGGAAGAGGGTGAGGTGTTCAGCGCCGAGAATGTGCGGGCCATTCGTCCGGGGCTGGGGCTGGCGCCCAAGCACATCGATGCGGTGATTGGGCGGGTCGCCCGGCGGGCGCTGACGCGGGGGACGGCGTTGGGGTGGGATGATGTAGGTTCTGCCTAACGGCAGAAGCGTTTCGCCTGCGGCGAGTTACTTGAAAAGACACCAAGTAACCAAGTGTCCTGGCTCCTGGTTTGGCTTCGACTTCGTCGAAGTTCCCTCACTCCGGCGACGCTCCGTGGGCCGCGCCGAACGGACATCCATGTCCTTGCGGCGCTCTCGCGGCATCCCTGCCGCTCGACCCACGGAGCGCCACCTGCGTTCGGCCTGCACCCAAGTCGCGATTTGTGGCGTGTGGTCTATTGCGCACAAAGATCAAAAGCGAATGCTGACGCACAGTTTGAATCTTGCCTCGACCCCCTGTAGCAGTCCGGTTTGCCGGCGGTGGCGATTTCACGGGCGCCACCGCCGGCAAGCCGGACTGCTACCGAAAAAGCGCGAAAGCCTCATGCTCTTGCTTTGGCCTTTGATCTTCATGCACGCCAGATCAGACACCACAAATCGCGACTTGGGTGCAGGCCGAACGCAGGCGATGCGGAGTGGGCAGCGCGACATGGATGTCGCGCTAGCCGCCCCCCGCCATGGATGGCGGATGGCGGCGTGCCCACGGAGCATCGCCGGAGCTGAGGGAACCCGACGAAGGAGGGCCAAGCCAGGAGCAAAGACACTTGGTTACTTGGTGTCCTTTCAAGTAACCCGCCGAAGGCGAAACAGTTCGGCCGTTAGGACGAACCAGCAGCACCACCCAAATACCAGATCAGCCCTCCACCCCCCCCACAAACCCATGACATCTTCATGTCAATTGCCTGTCTGCAAGCCATTGCACCCTTGCGCAGCACTCACCGGTCAGCTAAAAGCTTGTAAAACTTTTGGTGACCTGTGAGTCATTCCGGGCATCTCCACTGTATTGTGCTTGCAGGTTGAGAAGGCATCACGCTGATTTCAGAGAGTTTCTGAACGCGTCGGCGCCTTTGAGCCGCCATTTTTTCGGCCTCAAGCCCCGGATTTTCAATGCCCCGCCTCAGGGCGACGGGCGATGTTCAGCGTTTTTGATTGGGAAGCCATGATGATTGGCATTAAAAGCATAGCGAGTTACGTGCCTGCAGCCGGCGTTGACAACTACGCGCAGGGCGCAAAATTCGGGAAGGATGAAGACTTCATCCTCGGCAAGATCGGTTCTGCTTTTCTGCCACGCAAAGAAGACACCCAGGAAACTTCCGACCTGTGCGTCGGCGCGGTGAACCAACTGTTCGCCAACAACCCTCAGCTGTCGCGCGAATCCATCGACGTGCTGATCGTCGTCACCCAGAACGGTGATGAAGAGGGCCTGCCTCATACCTCCGCCATCGTTCAGCACAAGCTGGGCCTGTCGACCAACGTAGCGACCTTCGACATCTCCCTGGGCTGCTCGGGTTACGTCTACGGCATCTATGCGATCAAGGGCTTCATGGACGCCACGGGCCTGAAGAACGGCCTGCTGGTGACCGCCGATCCGTATTCGAAGATCGTTGATCCCGAAGACCGCAACACCACCATGCTCTTCGGCGATGCCGCGACCGCCACCTGGCTGGGCGAAGACCCGGCCTGGCAACTGGGCAAGGCCAAGTTCGGCAGCGACGGCGGTGGCGCCGAGTTCCTCAAGACCATCAACGGCAACTTTTACATGAACGGTCGCCAGGTGTTCAACTTCGCGCTGGTCAAGGTGCCTGCGCACTTGAACGAGCTGTTGGGCGACTCTGGCCTGCAATCGTCCGACATCGACGCTTTCTGCATTCACCAGGGCAGCGCGGCCATCGTCGACGCGGTTGCCCGCCGCTTCGAGGAAGGTGCGCAGGCCGAGAAGTTCGTCAAGGACATGCTGGAAACCGGCAATACCGTGTCCTCCAGCGTACCGTTGCTGCTGGAAAAGCACATGTTCGATTCGACCTGGAAGCGCGTGGCCATCAGCGGCTTCGGCGTGGGCTTGTCGTGGGGCTCAGCGATCCTTTATCGTCCTTGACCCTGAGTCACCCAAAAACGGCGACACTGAATCCAGGTCGCCGTTTTTTTATTCCTCTCGTTTGCTAAGGACGCGGTCATGAGCGAGATTTTTCAGCGCAACTTCGCGGCCATCGAGCAGCGCTGGCCCCTGATCGCCCAGCGCCTGCTGGCCGAAGACACTGACGCGGTGCCTGCGCAACTGCTCGAAGGCCAAGGGTCGACACTGAGCGTGGCCGGGGTTCAGCTCACCAGCCGCCATGACCGGGTTGCCGAAGCGCACGTGCAGGCCGCCAGCCTGCCGCCCGACAGCGCCACTGTGCATCTCTACGGCACAGGTCTGGGCGACTTGCAGCGGGTGTTGCTGGCGACCGACACGCTGCAGGCGCTTCACGTTCACATCCTCAATGGCGCACTGTTCGCACTGGTGCTGCAACTGATCGAGCAGCACGACTGGCTGACCGATCCCCGTGTGCAGCTGGACTACGCCGATGCGCGTTCCGAGATTCAACTGCCGTTTTTCGCGCTGCCCGCCGAGCGGGTGCTGGCCGACGACAGCAGCGCCAGGATTCGCGACCGGCTGGTGAGTGAGGTCCATGTGGGCTTCAACAATCAGGACTTCTCCCCGGACAACCCCGACAATATTCAGCGCCTGGAACAGGGCAGGGCATTGCTGCAAAGCGATACCGATGTGGGCGAACTGTTCGGCACCCAGGCGGGCCGCGAGGTGTTCATCATTGCCACGGGGCCCAGTCTGCAGCAGCATCTCCAGCGCCTGGCGCAGACTTATGAGCAAGGCCAGCGGCCCTTGTTCATCTGTGTGGATACCGCCTACGTGCCCCTGCGCAAGCAGGGCATCCGGCCGGATATTGTGGTCAGCATCGATCACCGCATCACCACGCGGCATCTGCCTGCCGACGACACCGCTGGCATCTCGCTGGTTTACCTGCCGCGCCAGGACGCCGCGATGCTCGCCGCCTGGCAAGGGCACCGTTACGTGGGCTACTCCAGCAGCCCGGTTTACTCGCACATCCGTCAGCAGATCCCCAGAGCCAGCCTGCATGTGGGGGGTAGCGTGATTCACCCGGCCATCGATCTGGCGGTGAAGATGGGGGCGTCGCGCGTCACACTGTTCGGCGCCGACTTCGCCTTTCCTGGCGGCAAAACCCACACCGGCTGGCAGGACGGCGATCTCGGGCCCGAGCTGAACATCGCCCGGCACTGGGTGCTGGATGGGCGGGGCAACAAGGTCAAGACGCAGCTGAACTTTCGCAGTTACCTCATCGAGCTTGAGCGCTACATCGTCCAGCACCCCGAAGTGCGCTTTTTCAACACCAGCCGCGACGGCGCGCTCATCGCCGGTGCCGAGTTCGACCTGGAGTGGACCGCGCCATGACCGACATTGAACAGATCGCCCACAACGCCCGGCACTGCGCTCGTCTGTTCCGTCTGGGGCGCGATATTGAAGGCGCCCTTGAAATGGTCGAATTGATCGATGGCGCGTTGCCGCTGGTCAGCTCGCGCACGGCCGATGATCAGGCGCAGTGGAAATTTGTACTGGAAGGCATCCTGCAGTGTCAGGAGCGGCAGGACTGGCTGGGGGTGGCGGATTGGCTGGACGTGGAATTCATGGCGTTATGGGTCGATTGAACTTGCTGAAGTTTCAAGAGTAAAAGAAAGTTCCTACACGCACGGAGTAACGCCATCATAAAGACGGCCTGAATGGGCCGTTTTTTTATGTTTTTTTAAAAGTATTAATCAAGAAGGCGTTAGCGGCGTTATTCCCCTTCATTTGTCGGGGGTGTGCGGCGTTTACGCAGGCTAAGTTGTTAAAGCGATGAAAGCGCTCGTCGATAGTGGGTCTGTAGGTTTTCCGGGAGAAATGGACTTCCCCGTTTTTTGAAAGCCTGCCGTTTCTATCAGCGAGGGAATTCAAAATGGCTTTAACCGTTAATACCAATATTGCGTCGTTGTCTGTGCAGCGGAATCTGAATCGGTCCTCGGATTCGCTGAGCACTGCGATGACGCGTCTATCTTCAGGGTTGCGGATCAACAGCGCGAAAGATGATGCGGCGGGCCTGCAGTTGGCGACTCGCCTGACCACGCAAGTTCGCGGGATGACCGTGGCGACTCGAAACGCTGGCGCGGCAATCGCGATTATCCAGACAGCAGAGGGTGCGCTTGATCAGACCATGAACAATTTGCAGCGTATGCGTGATCTGGCGATGCAAGCCGCCAACGGAGATAAAGGGCCCAAAGAGCGGGATGCATTAAACGCCGAGTTCCTGAAACTCAATGCCGAAATATCGCGAACGGCCAAGGGCACCACCTTTGGCGCAGAGTTGAAACTGCTGGACGGTAGTGCGGGGGAGTTGAGTTTTCAGATTGGTGCGAATGTCGGTTCGACCGAAAAGATCAGCCTGACGCTCAATAAAGGTTTTGGCGCCGAGTCGCTATTTGTGGCGACCGAGGATCGTGCAGCGATAGCCGCGGATGCAACGACATCAGGCTCGACCGCCATCACCAAAGGCGAGTACACGCCCTTGTCCATCGATGGCTCCGGCGCTCGCATCATCGTCAATACCGTCACGCAAACGATGATGCAGGAAATCGATACCGCAGCAGCCGATCTGAAAACCGCAGAAGCAACTTTTGCGGCCCTCCCGACCCCCACTCAGACCGATGTCGACACATTGAATACGGCCAGGAAGAATCTCGCTGACAAGGAAAAAGTCTTGGCTGATGCTCAGAAGGCCGACGAGGACTTCAACAAGCCCGCCCGCATCGAGAACATTGAATACACCGTTAAAGCCCTCGATCGAGCGATCAGTGACATCAACTCGGCGCGGGCCGATCTGGGCGCCAATCAGAACCGCATGATGAGCGCCGTGGAAAACCTGCATAACATGGTGAAAAACGCCGAAGCGTCTCGCGGGCAAATCCAGGACGTCGACTTCGCCGCCGAAACTGCCGAACTCACCAAACAACAAACCCTCCAGCAAGCCTCAACCGCCATCCTCGCCCAGGCCAATCAGCTGCCGGCGGCGGTGTTGAAGCTGCTCCAATAACCTCAAGTCCTCATCCGGCAACCGTTCAGCCAGGCATGTCATAAGCATGCCTGGCTCTAATCTTTCGGGTTATCAGCGGTTTAACGTTCTGATTAAAGCTTGTGAAGGTTGCGCCGAAACGCTGTGTAACCCCCGTCAAAAGCAGGGGTGGCGCTCTGGTGGCAAAAAATTTTGAAAAAGCCCTCAAGCTCCTTCCAGATACGACGATAAACATTACGAAGGTTCTCTAGGCCACACCCGGCGCTTGCCAGGGCCGGAAAGCCGCAGTACCCAACCAACGAGGAATTCATCATGGCTTTAGGCGTAAACACCAACGTAGCTTCCTTGGCTGTTCAGAAGAACCTGAGCAAGGCATCCGATGCACTGTCGACTTCGATGACCCGTCTGTCTTCCGGTCTGAAAATCAACAGCGCCAAAGACGACGCCGCCGGCCTGCAGATCGCTACTCGCGAAACTTCGCAAATCCGCGGTCAGACCGTAGCGATCAAGAACGCCAACGACGGTATCTCGATGGCTCAGACCGCTGAAGGCGCTCTGCAAGAGTCGACCAACATTCTGCAGCGTATGCGTGAACTGGCTGTTCAGTCGCGAAACGACACCAACGGCACTGCTGACCGTACCGCTCTGAACGCCGAATTCGGCCAGATGTCCGACGAACTGACCCGTATCTCGGCTTCCACCAACCTCAACGGCAAAAACCTGCTGGACGGTTCGGCTGGCACCATGACCCTGCAAGTCGGTTCGAGCACTGGCTCGGCCAACCGCATCGACCTGGTTCTGAGCTCCAAGTTCGACGCTACTTCCCTGTCCGTTGCCAGCGGCTCGGTAGCGATCACTGGTACTGCCGGTAGCGCGGGTACTGCTTCTGCCAACATCGACAACGCGATCACCGCGATCGACGCCGCTCTGGCAGCGATCAACGCCACTCGTGCAAACCTCGGTGCTGCGCAAAACCGTCTGACCAGCACCATTTCCAACCTGCAAAACGTCAACGAAAACGCCACCGCTGCACTGGGTCGTATTCAAGACACGGACTTCGCAGCTGAAACCGCTAACCTGACCAAACAACAGACTCTGCAACAGGCTTCCACCTCTGTTCTGGCCCAGGCTAACCAGCTGCCATCGGCTGTACTGAAGCTGCTTCAGTAATATCGATTAGAGTTTTGGCGGGGGAGTGTGCTTGCGTGCTCTCCCGCTTTTTACTTTGAGAGGTCAAAGACATGGACATAAGCACCCGATTGAACATGGCTTACCCCACGGTGCAGTCTTTGCCATCCGCGCCTGCTGCGGTCACTGACAAGCAAGCCGTGGCGCCTCAAGTCGTAACCGCTCCGCCAGCTTCTGCGGATTCGGAGACGGCGACGAGTAAAGGCTCTGACAAAGACCAGAAGTCCAAGCAGTTGCAAGCAGCCGTTCAGGAAATGGAGAAGTTCTTCCAGTCGGTTCGTCGCAATCTGGAGTTCTCTATCGATGAGGGTTCTGGCCAGGTGGTCGTGAAGGTTATTGCCACCGAGACCGGCGAAGTGGTGCGGCAATTGCCGTCCGCTGAAGCCTTGAAGATCGCCGACAGTCTGAAGAATGCAAACAGCCTGTTGTTCGACGCAAAGGTTTAACTGGCACGAAACGTGAAGGCGGCTCTTTTGAGCTGTTATGCAGTCAAAAGACCGACTCAACCTGAAGGGAGATACACATGGCGAGTCCAATTACTCCATCCACCGGCCTTGGGTCGGGCCTGGCGATCGGTGACATCGTCACGGCGCTGGTGAACTCTGACAAGGCTGCCAAGCAGAATCAGATCACCACCCAGACCAAGCTGGTCACAACCAAACTTTCCGGTATCGGGACGCTGAAATCAGCGTTGTCGGCGTTTCAGACGCTGATCAAACCGACTGACGGCAGCACCAGCAAGCTCACCTTTGCCGGTTATGCAGCCACGTCTTCCGACGCCACCAAAGTGTCTGTCACCTCTGACAACACGGCTGTACCTGGCACTCACAGTGTGACTGTCAACAAGCTGGCAACCAGTTCCAGCGTGGCCACGGCTGCGTTTTCAGGGAGCGCATCGACCAGTGCCATTCCGAGTGGAGGCAACTTCACTATCACTCAAAATGGCATTTCCAAAAGCTACACCATTGCCGATGGCGACACCCTGGCGTCGGTGGTCAAGCAGATCAATGCCGACACCAAGACCACCAACATCAGCGCCAACATCATCACCGACGCCAACGGTTCGCGTCTGGTGCTGGGATCCAGCGTCACAGGTGCGGGTTCGGACATCACCACCACCAGTGATATCGCGGGTATGACGATCGACGGCAAGACTGCTGTCAATACCAGCGACGGGACGTCCGCCGGTTACGTCGGGGCGAAAGCGATCGACGCCAACGTCACGGTGGATGGTTTTACCATCACCAGTGCCAGCAATACGATCGACAAGAACCTGGGTGGCGTGACGCTGAATCTGCTCCCCGGCAGCGAAACGTCAAAAGTGACTGTTACGGTCGCCACCAACACCGACGGTCTGAAAACGTCGCTGCAGTCGTTCCTCGACTCCTATAACTCGGTGGTCAAGGCGATCACCTCGGTGACCAAGGCGACCGTCAGCGACACCGCCGATGCCACCACAGGTTCGAAGGTCACCGCGGCGCCGCTGACCGGCGACTCGATGCCTCGCGGGATTCTGGCGGCCATGCGTAACGAGTTGGTGACCACCGGCGCCAGCGGCAGCCTTTCCGTGCTCTCCCAGTTGGGGATCACCACCAGTCAGACCGACGGCACCCTGTCTCTGGACAGCACCAAGTTCCAGGCGGCCATCGACAAAGGTTTGGCAGGTGACATTCAACAGCTGTTCTCGGGTACCGGCGATGGCAGCAACGGTCTGATTGCTCGTTTGAACGCGGCGGTCACGCCGTACACCCAGACCGGCGGCATTCTCGACACGCGCACCACCAGCCTGAACAAACAGCAGAACGATCTGACCGATCAGCAAACGGCGCTGGATCTGCGCGTCACCAACCTGACTGCGACTCTGACAGCCAAGTACAACGCGATGGACCTGATCGTCGGGCAGCTGAAGGCCTCGGCCACCAGCATCACGTCGTTTTTCGACTCGTTGAACGCCCAGCAAAGTTGATCAATCGCTGAAAACCAGGACCCGGCCCAAGTGCCGGGTTTTTGGCATCTGGCCTTAAAGTTTTTGAACGCCGTGCCGATAGACTGAATATAGACACTTCAAGATGTGTGAGGTAATTACATGAACCGGATGGCAGCCCTTCGGCAGTATCAGAAGGTCAATTCACACGCGCAGACCGCTGTCGCTACGCCGCACCGTCTGGTGCAGATGCTGATGGAGGCCGGTCTGGACCGCATTGCACAGGCAAAAGGCGCCATCGAGCGCAAGGATGTGCCAGCCAAGGGCATTCTGATCGGCAAGGCCATCGAGATCGTCGGTGGCCTGCGTGAAGGCCTGGATATGGAAAAGCAGGCCCAAGCCCTGGCCCATGTCGACAACCTGTATGTGTACATGATGAAGCGACTGGCCGAAGCCAACATCAAGACCGACCCACGCATTCTCGACGAGGTCAGCGGTCTGTTGACTACCGTCAAGGAAGGCTGGGACGCGATTGGCGATCAGCAACCTGCGCTGTAAAGGAGACTCCCATGAGCGCTGCACTCAAGCGAATCGAAGAAACCCGCGAAGCCCTCGTCGATGCACTCGCCGAGCGTGACTGGGAGGCGATCGGCAAGCTCGATCTGGCCTGCCGTGCCTGCGTCGACGACGTCATTCGCGAGGGGAGCGACGATGAGCCGCAGTTGCGCAGCAATCTGGAGGAGTTACTGAGTGTGTATCGGCAGATGATTGACATCGCAGTGGGCGAGCGGCAGGCAATAGTCGAAGAAATGACGCAAATCCAGCGAGCGCAAAACGCAGCAAAGGTTTACCATCTGTTCGGTTGACGCTTGGTTGATAGAAAAAAATTGTGCGCCATAAAATTGACTGTGTACGGTTTTTTGACTTAACTAGTGATGTTCACTAATTTCTGGTTGTTGTTACGTCTCTGCGGACCATACAAAGCCAAGCTTGCCCCTGAATGGGCATCGAGTTGACTAGGGAAGTTGCTATTGCATGTGGCGTGAAATCAAGATTCTGCTGATCGATGACGATAGCCAGCGCCGCCGTGACATGGCGGTGATTCTGAATTTTCTCGGCGATGAGAACCTGTCCTGCTCCAGTACCGACTGGCAACAGGTCGTGGGCTCTCTGGCATCCACTCGAGAAGTCCTCTGCGTGCTGGTCGGCACCGTCAATGCCCCGGGCAGCCTACAAGGGCTGCTTAAGACCGTCGCTGCATGGGATGAGTTCCTTCCCGTGCTGCTGATGGGCGAAAATTCTTCGGCCGAGCTTGCCGACGACCTGCGCCGTCGGGTGTTGTCCACCGTCGAGATGCCGCCCAGCTACAGCAAACTGCTGGATTCCCTGCACCGCGCCCAGGTCTATCGTGAGATGTACGATCAGGCCCGCGAGCGTGGTCGTCAACGCGAACCGAACCTTTTCCGCAGCCTGGTCGGCACCAGCCGTGCCATTCAGCACGTGCGCCAGATGATGCAGCAGGTGGCCGATACCGACGCCAGCGTGCTGATCCTCGGCGAGTCGGGCACCGGCAAGGAAGTGGTCGCACGCAACCTTCATTACCATTCCAAACGCCGCGACGCGCCGTTCGTGCCCGTGAACTGTGGCGCCATTCCTGCCGAGCTGCTCGAGAGCGAGCTGTTCGGTCACGAAAAAGGCGCGTTCACCGGTGCGATCACCAGCCGCGCCGGGCGTTTCGAGCTCGCCAACGGCGGCACGCTATTTCTCGACGAAATCGGTGACATGCCGCTGCCGATGCAGGTCAAACTGCTGCGCGTCCTGCAGGAGCGCACCTTCGAGCGCGTGGGCAGCAACAAGACCCAGAGCGTTGACGTGCGCATCATTGCTGCCACGCACAAAAATCTCGAAGACATGATCGTGACCGGTGGCTTCCGCGAAGACTTGTACTATCGCCTGAACGTGTTCCCGATCGAGATGGCGCCGCTGCGTGAGCGCGTGGAAGACATTCCGCTGCTGATGAACGAGCTGATCTCGCGCATGGAGCATGAAAAGCGCGGTTCAATCCGCTTCAACTCGGCGGCCATCATGTCGCTGTGCCGTCACGGCTGGCCGGGCAATGTTCGTGAGCTGGCCAACCTGGTGGAGCGTATGGCGATCATGCACCCGTACGGGGTGATTGGTGTCGCCGAGCTGCCGAAGAAATTCCGCTACGTCGATGACGAAGACGAGCAACTGGTGGACAGCCTGCGCAGCGATCTGGAAGAGCGCGTGGCCATCAACGGTCATACGCCGAACTTCGCCAATACCGCGATGCTGCCGCCCGAAGGTCTGGATCTGAAAGACTACCTGGGTGGCCTGGAGCAGGGCCTGATTCAGCAGGCACTGGACGACGCCAACGGCATCGTCGCCCGCGCCGCCGAGCGTCTGCGCATTCGCCGCACCACGCTGGTTGAGAAGATGCGCAAGTACGGGATGAGCCGCCGCGATGGCGATGATCAGATCGACGACTGACACTCGTTTGACGCGTCAAAAACAAACCGCTGATTTATCAGCGGTTTTTTTTCGGCACGGGGATTGCTAAGTCTCTTGGAACATACCGTTTACTGACGGTTCGCCACGCGAGAGATCAACTATGCCCCAGGCCGCTCAGATGTCTTCCGAACCCGTTTTACCCGTGGGTTCGCAAGTGCAGCCGTCCCCGGAAGTAGAAAGTCGACAAGGGTTGGAGCAGGCGTTTGCCCTGTTCAACCAGATGTCGGCGCAACTCACCGATTCCTACAGCCTGCTCGAAGCCCGGGTCACCGAGCTCAAGGGTGAGCTGGCAGTGGTCAGCGCTCAGCGCATGCAGGAGCTGGCCGAGAAAGAACGTCTGGCCAACCGCTTGCAGAACCTGCTGGACCTGCTGCCGGGCGGCGTCATCGTGATCGATGGCACCGGCACGGTTCGCGAGGCTAACCCGGCGGCGATCGATCTCCTGGGCGAGCCGCTGATCGGCATGCTCTGGCGGCATGTCATTGCCCGTTGCTTCGCGCCCCGCGAGGACGACGGTCACGAAATCTCCCTTAAAGATGGCCGTCGTCTGTCCATTGCCACGCGCTCGCTGGATGCCGAGCCGGGGCAACTGGTGCTGCTCAACGACCTGACCGAAACCCGCCACCTGCAAAGCCAGCTGGCCCGCCACGAGCGTCTGTCGTCGCTGGGTCGCATGGTCGCATCCCTGGCTCATCAGATCCGCACGCCGTTGTCTGCCGCGATGATCTACGCCAGTCATTTGACTGAGCAGGCGCTGAACGTGGAAACCCAGCAGCGTTTTGCCGGCCGCCTGAAAGAGCGCCTGCATGAGCTGGAGCATCAGGTGCGCGACATGCTGGTGTTCGCGCGAGGTGAGCTGCCGCTGACCGATCGGGTCACGCCTGCAGGGCTGGTCGAAGCGCTGGAATCTGCAGCCCACACCCACGTTCGCGAGGTGGCCGTGCGCTGGCAGTGCAACAGCGAGGATGGCGAGTTGCTGTGCAATCGCGACACGCTGGTCGGTGCCTTGCTTAATCTGATCGAAAACGCTGTGCAGGCAAGCTCGACAGACGCTCGCGTCAAAATTCATGCGTACAGCCGTGGCGACACGCTGCGCCTGTGCATCAGCGATAACGGCAGTGGCATTGACGCCGCTGCCCTGGCCCGGATCGGCGAGCCGTTCTTCACCACTAAAACCACCGGAACCGGTCTGGGATTGGCGGTGGTCACGGCGGTCGCCAGGGCTCACCAGGGCCAGGTGCAATTCCGTTCGCGTCCGGGCCGCGGCACCTGCGCCATCGTTTCCTTGCCGCTGATTCCCGGCGTCAGCGCGACGGGTAGCGACTCATGACGATCAAGGTATTGCTGGTCGAGGACGATCATTCCCTGCGTGAAGCGCTGGGCGAAACCCTGGAGCTGGCCGGTCACGATTACCGCGCCGTAGGCTCGGCCGAAGACGCTTTGCTGGCGGCGGGGCAGGCCTCGTTCAGCCTGGTGATCAGTGACGTCAATATGCCTGGCATGGATGGCCACCAATTGCTGGCTCAGTTGCGCAGTCGCTACCCACAATTACCAGTGCTGCTGATGACCGCCCATGGCTCGGTGGATCGGGCTGTCGATGCGATGCGTCAAGGCGCCGCCGATTATCTGGTCAAGCCGTTCGAGCCCAAGGCGCTGCTGGCGCTGGTGGCTCGGCATGCCCTGGGGCGTCTGGGCCCTGCCGATGGCGAAGGGCCGATTGCCGTTGAGCCTGCCAGTGTGCAGTTGCTCAATCTGGCGGCGCGCGTGGCCAAGAGCGATTCCACGGTGCTGATCTCGGGTGAGTCCGGGACCGGCAAGGAAGTCTTGGCGCGCTTCATTCATCAACAATCCCCTCGTGCGGGCAAGCCGTTCATCGCCATCAACTGCGCGGCGATTCCGGACAACATGCTCGAAGCCACGCTGTTCGGTCACGAAAAGGGCTCCTTCACGGGCGCCATCGCGGCCCAAGCGGGCAAGTTCGAACAGGCCGATGGCGGCACCATTCTGCTCGACGAAATTTCCGAAATGCCCATGGGCCTGCAAGCCAAGCTGCTGCGCGTTCTGCAGGAGCGAGAAGTGGAGCGGGTGGGCGCACGCAAACCGATCGAACTCGACATTCGCGTGTTGGCCACCACCAACCGCGATCTGGCGGGCGAAGTGGCGGCAGGGCGTTTCCGCGAGGACTTGTATTATCGCCTGTCAGTGTTCCCGCTGGCCTGGCAGTCGTTGCGTCAGCGCCCCGGCGACATTCTGCCGTTGGCCGAGCGCCTGCTGGCCAAGCACGTCAATAAAATGAAGCACGCGCCGGTGCGCCTGTCGGCTGACGCGCAAAAGTGCCTGGTGGGCTACAGCTGGCCGGGCAATGTGCGTGAGCTGGACAACGCCGTGCAGCGCGCGCTGATCCTGCAACAGGGTGGGGTCATTCAGGCCGAAGACTTCTGCCTGGCCGGGCCCATCACCTTCGCTTCGGTGCCAGTGCCTGCACCGGTGCTTCAGGTTCAGCCGACGCTGCCGACAACAGCAAGCGTCATCGAATCGTCGGGGCAGGGGCTCGGCGAAGAAGGGGCGGGGGCGTTGGGCGAAGACCTGCGTCGTCGCGAGTTCCAGATGATCATCGACACCCTGCGTGCAGAGCGCGGCCGGCGCAAGGAAGCTGCAGAACGGTTGGGTATCAGCCCTCGCACATTGCGCTACAAGCTGGCGCAGATGCGCGATGCCGGGATGGATGTCGAAGGGTATCTGTTCGCTTCCTGATTGACCGCAGACTCCAACTCTAACCACAGCTTTGTGCGTTCATCAGGCTGTTGCGTAACCACCCAAATACTTTCATGAAGACGTGGCAATGTGCCGCTATTGGTCTGGCACCGTTGTTGCTACTACATGGGTAACCGCTGAATCCGTGTCAAAAATTTGCGGCCCTTTTGAGAGAGAAGTCATGAGCCAAGGTGTTGAATTTAATCGGTTGATGTTGGACATGCGCTCCATGCAGATGGATGCCATGGCCAAACCCAAGGCCATCGAGGCGCCTGAGCAAACCGGCGCCAGCAGTTTTTCCGACATGCTCGGCATGGCCGTCAACAAGGTCAATGACACCCAGCAGGCGTCGAACCAACTGGCCACTGCCTTCGAGATGGGCAAGAGCGGCGTGGACCTCACGGACGTGATGATCTCCTCGCAGAAAGCCAGCGTTTCGTTTCAGGCGCTGACCCAGGTACGTAACAAGCTGGTTCAGGCGTACCAAGACATCATGCAAATGCCGGTTTGAGGACGATTTAAGTCATGGCTGAAGCCGTCGCCGATAACGTGCCCGCAAAAGCGGGTGCGACAGGAAGCAAGCCACCGATGTTCGGGCTGGCGTTCCTGCAAAATCTGTCCGAGATGACCATGTTGCGTCAGGTCGGCCTCATGGTCGGTCTGGCCGCCAGCGTGGCGATTGGTTTTGCCGTCGTGCTTTGGTCGCAACAGCCGGACTACAAGCCGCTGTATGGCAGCCTGTCGGGCATGGACACCAAGCAGGTGATGGATACCCTGGCGCAAGCCGATATCCCGTACACCGTCGAGCCGAATTCCGGTGCCTTGCTGGTCAAGTCCGATGACGTCGCCCGTGCCCGCATCAAGCTGGCCGGTGCCGGTATCGCCCAGAGCGACGGCAACGTCGGCTTCGAGATCCTGGACAAGGACCAGGGCCTGGGCACCAGCCAGTTCATGGAAGCCACCCGTTATCGCCGTGGTCTGGAAGGCGAACTGGCGCGCACCATCTCCAGCCTGAACAACATCAAGGCCGCTCGCGTGCACCTGGCGATCCCGAAGAGCTCGGTGTTCGTACGTGACGACCGCAAGCCGACCGCTTCGGTGCTGGTAGAAATGTACGCCGGTCGTACCCTCGAGCCAGGCCAGGTCGCTGCCATCGTCAATCTGGTGGCGACCAGTGTTCCGGAACTGACCAAATCCCAGGTCACCGTGGTCGACCAGAAAGGCAACCTGCTGTCCGATCAGGCGGAAAACTCCGAACTGACCATGGCCGGCAAGCAGTTCGACTACACCCGTCGCATGGAAACCATGCTGACCCAGCGTGTGCAGAATATCCTGCAACCGGTGCTGGGCAACGATCGCTACAAGGCTGAAGTCTCGGCCGACGTCGATTTCAGCGCAGTGGAATCCACTGCCGAAAGCTTCAACCCTGATCAGCCTGCACTGCGCAGCGAGCAGACCACCAACGAACAACGCTCCAGCAGCAGCGGTCCGCAAGGCGTGCCAGGTGCGCTGAGCAACCAGCCTCCAGGCCCGGCCACCGCGCCGCAAACCACCGGTGGTGCTGCCGGCGGTGCCGCAGGCCCGATCGCCCCAGGTCAGCCACTGCTGGACGCCAATGGTCAGCAGATCATGGACCCGGCCACCGGCCAGCCAATGCTCGCGCCGTACCCGTCGGACAAGCGTAATCAGTCGACCAAAAACTTCGAGCTGGACCGTTCCATCAGCCACACCAAACAGCAGCAGGGCAAGATCAATCGCCTGTCGGTTGCGGTCGTGGTGGACGATCAGGTCAAGGTCAACCCGGCCAACGGCGAAACCACCATGGTGCCGTGGACCGCCGACCAACTGGCGCGCTTCACTCGCCTGGTGCAGGACTCCGTCGGTTTCGACGCGGCCCGTGGCGACAGCGTCAGCGTGATCAACGTGCCGTTCTCCACTGACCGTGGCGAGGTGATTCCGGACATTCCGTTCTACTCGCAGCCCTGGTTCTGGGACATCGTCAAACAGGCGATGGGCGTGATCTTCATCCTGGTGCTGGTGTTCGGTGTGCTGCGTCCGGTGCTGAACAACATCACCAACCCGAAAGGCAAGCACGCTGACGGCGACGTCGAGCTGGGCGGCATGGTCGGTCTGGACGGTGAGCTGAGTAACGACCGCGTGAGTCTGGGCGGTCCGCAAAGCATCCTGCTGCCAAGCCCGAGCGAGGGTTATGACGCGCAGCTCAACGCAATCAAGAGCCTGGTGGCTGAAGACCCGGCTCGTGTGGCTCAGGTCGTAAAAGAGTGGATCAACACAGATGAGTGATAGTCGTGCTGCTGCGGTCAAAATGACCCGCGTTGATAAGGCTGCGATCCTGCTGCTCACCTTGGGTGAGACCGATGCGGCGCAGGTGTTGCGTCACATGGGCCCCAAAGAGGTTCAGCGTGTCGGTGTGGCCATGGCGCAGATGCGTAACGTGCACCGCGAGCAGGTCGAGCAGGTGATGAGCGAGTTCGTCGACGTCATCGGCGATCAGACCGGCGTGGGCATCGGCTCCGACGGCTACATTCGCAAAATGCTCACTCAGGCCCTGGGCGAGGACAAGGCCAACGGCCTGATCGACCGCATTCTGCTCGGTGGCAACACCAGTGGTCTGGACAGCCTGAAGTGGATGGAACCGCGCGCCGTCGCGGACGTCATTCGCTACGAGCACCCGCAGATCCAGGCCATCGTCGTCGCGTATCTTGACGCCGACCAGGCCGGTGAAGTGCTGGGCCATTTCGACCACAAGGTGCGTCTGGACATCATCCTGCGCGTCTCGTCGTTGAACACCGTACAGCCCGCGGCGCTGAAAGAATTGAACCAGATCCTCGAGAAGCAGTTCTCGGGCAATGCCAACACGTCGCGTACCACCCTGGGCGGTATCAAGCGTGCGGCGGACATCATGAACTTCCTCGACAGTTCGGTCGAAGGCCAGCTCATGGATTCCATCCGCGAAGTGGACGAAGACCTGTCGACCCAGATCGAAGACCTCATGTTCGTCTTCAACAACCTGGCCGACGTCGACGACCGTGGCATCCAGGCGCTGTTGCGCGAAGTGTCCTCCGATGTGCTGGTGCTGGCCCTCAAGGGTTCGGACGACGCCATCAAGGAAAAGATTTTCAAGAACATGTCCAAGCGTGCCGCCGAGCTGTTACGCGACGACCTGGAAGCCAAAGGCCCGGTCCGCGTCAGCGACGTGGAAACTGCACAGAAAGAGATCCTCACCATTGCCCGTCGTATGGCGGAGGCCGGGGAGATCGTTCTCGGCGGCAAAGGTGGCGAGGAAATGATTTAACGGTAGGTGCAGTCGATGTTCAGCTCCGATAAAGAAGCACCCAGCGAGCTCATCCGTGCCAAGGATCTGCGTGGGATCGATGTCTGGACCTTGCCCAGCTTCGATCCTCACGTCGAAGAGCCCGAGCCGGAACCGGAAGTCGAGCCCGAGCCCGCCGAGAGCGAGGAAGTGCCGCTGGAAGAAGTCCAGCCGCTGACCCTCGAAGAGCTGGAAAGCATTCGTCAGGACGCTTACAACGAAGGGTTTGCCATTGGCGAGAAAGAGGGTTTTCACAGCACCCAGCTCAAGGTGCGTCAGGAGGCGGAAGTCGCCCTGTCAGCCAAGCTTGAAAGCCTGGAAACCCTGATGGGCCACCTGTTCGAGCCTATTGCCGAGCAGGACGCGCAGATCGAAAAATCCATGATTCAGCTGGTTGAACACCTCGCCCGCGAGGTGATTCAGCGCGAGCTGAAAACCGACTCCAGCCAGATCGGCAAAGTGCTGCAGGACGCCCTGCGCCTGCTGCCGATGGGCGCGAACAACGTGCGTATTCTGGTCAATTCCCAGGACTTCGCTCAGGTCAAGGCCCTGCGTGAACGTCATGAGGAAAACTGGCGCATCCTCGAAGACGACACCCTGCAGCCGGGCGGTTGCAGGGTCGAGACCGAACACAGCCGCATCGACGCCACCGTCGAAACGCGCCTGAGCGTCGCCATCGCCAAAATGTTCGACCAGCTTCACGAGCAGGCTCTGCACCCGGCAATCCCTGACGTGAGTGTCGACCTGGACGCCGCGATCAAAAGCGCCGAAAGCGCCCTGCAGAAACACTCGGATGCCTCCGATGCGTCTTGAGCGCACCAGCTTCGGCAAACGCCTGAGCACTTACGCCGATGCCATTACCCTGCCGGTTCAGCCGGTGGTGGAAGGGCGCCTGTTGCGCATGGTTGGCCTGACCCTCGAAGCCGAGGGCCTGCGCGCCGCCATGGGCAGCCGCTGCGTGGTGATCAACGATGACAGCCATCACCCGGTGGAGGTCGAAGCGGAAGTCATGGGCTTCGCCGGCGGCAAGGTGTTCCTGATGCCTGTGGGCAGCGTCGCCGGCATCGCGCCGGGCGCCCGCGTGGTGCCACTGCCTGACACCGGCCGCTTGCCGATGGGCATGACCATGCTCGGTCGCGTGCTCGATGGCGCGGGTCGTCCTTTGGACGGCAAGGGCGGCATGAAGGCCGAAGACTGGGTGCCGCTCGACGGCCCGACCATCAACCCCCTCAAGCGCGACCCGATCAGCGTGCCGCTGGACGTGGGCATTCGCTGCATCAACGGTTTGTTGACGGTCGGTCGCGGGCAGCGTCTGGGCCTGTTCGCCGGTACCGGCGTGGGTAAATCCGTGCTGCTGGGCATGATGACCCGCTTCACCGAGGCCGACATCATCGTCGTTGGGCTGATCGGTGAACGGGGTCGCGAGGTGAAGGAATTCATCGAGCACATCCTCGGCGAAGAAGGCCTCAAGCGTTCGGTGGTCGTAGCGTCCCCTGCGGACGATGCACCGCTGATGCGTCTGCGCGCCGCCATGTACTGCACGCGCATTGCCGAATATTTCCGCGACAAGGGCAAGAACGTCCTGTTGCTGATGGACTCCCTGACCCGTTTCGCCCAGGCCCAGCGCGAAATCGCCCTGGCCATCGGTGAGCCACCTGCGACCAAGGGGTATCCGCCGTCGGTATTCGCCAAGCTGCCCAAGCTGGTGGAGCGCGCCGGTAATGCGGAGAAGGGCGGCGGTTCGATCACGGCCTTCTACACCGTGCTTTCCGAAGGCGACGACCAGCAGGACCCCATCGCCGACTCGGCTCGGGGTGTGCTCGACGGTCACATCGTGCTGTCCCGGCGCCTGGCCGAGGAAGGCCATTACCCGGCCATCGACATCGAAGCGTCCATCAGCCGGGTCATGCCGTCGGTGGTCACGCCTGAGCACATGGTTCAGGCGCAGTATTTCAAGCAACTGTGGTCGCGCTATCAACAGAGCCGCGATCTGATCAGCGTCGGTGCTTATGTGGCCGGTGGCGATCGCGAGACCGACCTGGCGATCAATCTGCAGCCGCAGCTGGTGAAATACCTGCGTCAGGGCCTGCACGACAACGAAAGCATGCCGAGCAGCGAAGCGCAGCTGGCGAAGATCTTCAATCCTCAGGCCGGGGGCTGATAGGCCATGGCCCAGAGTCGCGCGGCCCGTCTGGCGCCGGTGGTGGACATGGCCGAAAAGGCCGAGAAGACCGCCGTTCAGCGTCTTGGGCATTTCCAGGGGCAGGTGCGGCTGGCCGAGAGCAAGCTCGGCGAGCTGGAAAAATTTCGCTCCGATTATCAGCAGCAATGGATCGACAAAGGCGCTCACGGGGTGTCGGGGCAGTGGCTGATGAATTATCAGCGCTTTCTCAATCAGTTGGAGACAGCGGTGAGTCAGCAGCGCCAGAGCCTGAACTGGCACCAGAACAACCTGAACAAGGCGCGAGGGGAGTGGCAGAAGGCCTACGCTCGGGTCGAGGGGCTGCGCAAGTTGGTGCAGCGCTATATCGACGAGGCGCGGGCGCTGGAGGACAAGCGCGAGCAGAAGTTGCTGGATGAACTGTCGCAGCGGTTGCCTCGGGTTGAGCAGCCGTTTTAGGGTTTTTTTGGGTTTTTGTTTTGTGTGTATATCCGTCATTTGGGGTGTTGCTGATATCGGTTCCGCTCTGACAGCGGGTCACTTTTTCGGCTCTTGGAAAAAGTGACCCGCCGTAAGGGCGGAACCCTAAGTTGCCGTTACCGCAGCAATGGATATACACCCCAAAAAACAACCCACCCAAACCCTTCAGAAATCTTCCATTTGCCGCGCCGCATAACCAATGCTAAAACTTCACCCGTCTGACGTCGTTTCATATAAGGGATTTGCCATGTCAGTAACTTCCAATATTTCTGCAGACAAGCAGCTGACCATCAAAATCAAGGGACGCTTCGATTTTTCGACGCATCAGGATTTTCGCAAAGCGTATGAGCATGTGACCCACGCCAAAAGCTTCGTGGTCGACCTCAAAGAAACCAATTACCTCGACAGCTCGGCATTGGGCATGCTCCTGCTGCTGCGCGATCACGCGGGCGGCGACCGGGCCGATGTACGGCTGGAAAACTGCAGCGCCGACGTCGTCAAAATCCTCGCCATCTCCAACTTCGCCAAACTCTTCCACATCGGCTGATGGCGGGTTCTGCGCCACCTGAGCGCCTCAAGATCCTCATCGCCGACGACAACGCCAGCGACCGCATGCTGCTCTCGGCCATCATCAGCCGCCAGGGCCATGAGGTGCTGAGCGCGTGCGACGGTGCTGAGGCCGTTGCGCTGTTCGAGCGTGGCCGTCCGCAACTGATCCTGATGGACGCTCTGATGCCAGTGATGGACGGCTTCGAGGCCGCCCGGCAGATCAAGGTGCTGGCAGGCGAGGCGCTGGTACCGATCATCTTCCTCACCTCCATGACCGAGGGCGAGGGGCTGGCGCGATGCCTGGATGCCGGCGGCGACGATTTCATCGCCAAGCCCTACAACCAGGTGGTGCTGGCCGCCAAGATCAACGCCATGAACCGGCTGCGCCTGTTGCAGGAAACGGTTTTGCAGCAGCGTGACCTCATCGCCCGGCATCACAAATACCTGCTCAACGAGCAGCGCGTGGCCAAGGCGGTGTTCGACCAGATTGCCCACTCCGGCTGCCTGAGCGCGCCCAACATCCGTTACCTGCAATCGCCTTACGCGCTGTTCAACGGCGATTTGCTGCTCGCTGCCTGGGCGCCGTCGGGCAACATGCATGTGCTGCTGGGCGACTTCACGGGCCACGGCCTGCCCGCTGCGGTGGGGGCGATGCCGCTGGCGGAGGTCTTCTACGGCATGACCGCCAAGGGCTACGGCCTGCCGGAAACCCTGCGCGAGATGAACGCCAAGCTCAAGCGCATCCTGCCGGTGGACATGTTCTGCTGCGCGGCGCTGATCTGCGTGAACTTCCAGCAACAGCAGGTCGAGGTCTGGAACGGCGGCCTGCCAGATGGTTATCTGCTCCACGCCGACGGCCGTCCGCACACACCGCTGGTCTCGGCGCACCTGCCGCTGGGGGTGTTGAGTGCCAGCAGTTTTGACGACAACACCCAGGTGTATCCTTTCGCCGCCGGGGATCGGGTGTTTTTGCTGTCCGACGGCGTGGTCGACAGCACCGATGAAGGCGGCGAGATGTTTGGCGCCCGGCGGCTGCAGAATGTCTTCGTCTCCAACCGCAAGCCCGATTTGCTGATGGAAGAGGTGCAGTGGGCGTTGGCCCGTTTCCGCGGGCAGGTACGTGACGATGTGAGCATGGTCGAGGTGGGGTTCACCGAGCCTGAATCCCTCGGCCCGCCCTCGGTCATCTACACCGACAGCGGCGATTCCAGTCCGCTGGACTGGTCGGCGAGTTTCGAATTCCGCGCCTCGACCCTCAAGCGCTTCAATCCGTTGCCGTATTTGCTGCAACTGTTGCAGGAAGTGCACGGCCTGCGTCAGCAGAGCAGTGAGATCTACGTCGTGCTGGCCGAGCTGTACAGCAATGCCCTTGAACACGGCGTGCTGGGGCTGGATTCGGCGCTCAAGCAGGACGCCGAGGGCTTTGCCCATTACTATCGTCTGCGTGGCGAGCGTTTGGACAGTCTGGAAGATGGCTTCATTCGCATCAATTTCCAGGTCATTCCCATGGGTCAGGGCGGTCGTCTGATCGTTGAAGTGCATGACAGCGGCAATGGTTTTGATGCCGAACACGTGCTGGCGTTGCCGCCGGCGGTGCATCAGTTGTCCGGGCGTGGGCTGAGCCTCGTCCGGCAACTGAGTGAGCGGTGCCAGTGGTCGATGGACGGCCGTACGGCGTCGGTGGAGTTCGCGTGGGAGGGTCTGGCATACTCCCGCGATTCTTGATCAAGGAGCGAACAAGTGTTGGAAAATCACGTGGATTTGACCGTACTCGGTACGTTGCGCGATGTCATGGAAGGTGAATACCCGGCGCTGCTGGAGGTGTTCATCAACGATTCCGAAAAGCGCGTCAGGGAATTGAACCTGTTGACTCAGGATGCTGGCTTTAGCGCGGCATCTGCTCCTCACCTGCAGCAGGTCGGCATGCTGGCCCACAGTTTCAAGGGCAGCAGCGGCAACATGGGGGCTGCTCATCTGTCCGAGCTGTGCCGTCAGCTCGAAGACCTGGCCCGTGGCGCTGGCACGGTCAGCGACATTCAGGTCACTCATCTGGTCAAGGCGATCGACGACGAATACAGCGTGGTGCGCGACGTGTTCGAGGTCGAATTGCAGACCGCCCTCACCCGGCATTGATGCCGAAATACAGACGCTTTCCCTATCTGGCCCGCCATTTGCTTTGTCTCTTCGCAATCGTGCTTTTGCGGAGATCAACATGGCCCTTGCCAACAATCCTTTACTGACGGCTCTGACGGCTGCCAAAGCCCAGAAAGCCAGTGCCGCCACTTCGGCAAAGGCGCCAGACCCCGTCAAGGACAACGCTTCCAGCTTCTCGACGGTGTTTGCCAAGCAGGCCACGCCCAAGTCCTCGAGCGTCGACGACAGCCCGCCCAAGCCTGCGAGCGCCAAGAGTCCGGCAGCGGACAACAAGGCAAACGCCAGCCATTCGTCTGCCGCCGCTGACAAGACCGTTGCCGCTAACGGCAACGGCTTGCCTGCCAACAAGGCGGTGAACGGCAAGGCTGACAAAAGCGCCGATGACGACAACGATGACAATTCGCAAGACGACACCACCGACACTGCGACCGCGACGTCCGATTCCAGCGTTGTCGACGCCACCGATCCGACGCTGGGCGTTACCCCACCTGTGGTTGAGCCGGTGCAGCCGGTCGTCGAGGCGCAGCCTGTCGTCGATCCTGCCGCGTTGATGGCCGGTAACGCCCCCGTGATTCCGCCGCCAGTGGTCCAGGCGCCGACGGCAACCAGCGACGCGTCGGACGACACCTTCGATCCGTCTGCCGACCCTCTGGAAGGCCTGACCGCGGTTCAGGTCGCACTGGAAAGCAAGACCCAGCAGGGCGCGCAGTCGTCCATTCATGGAGCGGACGCCAGCAAGACCAATGGCAAGCAGGACCCCAACGCTGACCAGACGCAGATGCTGGCGGGCAATCTGGCGGCGCTGGGCGATCAGCCGGTGGACAAGGATGCGACCGAAAGCGGCGGTGACAAGGCCTTCGGTGGTCTGTTGGCTGATGGCCTGAAAGACGTGAAGAGCGCGAGCAGCGACACCCGCGTCGACAACTTCGCCGATCGCCTGGCCGCGCTGTCCCAGGCCGCGCAAACCAAGCCGAGCGCCGCCACCTCAGCGCCTTTGCTCAATCAGCCGCTGGCGATGAATCAGAGCGGCTGGACCGAGGGCGTGGTCAACCGCGTGATGTATCTGTCCAGCCAGAGCTTGAAGCAGGCCGACATTCAGCTTGAGCCGGCTGAACTGGGTCGTCTGGACATCCGCGTCAATATGGCGGCAGATCAGCAGACCCAGATCACCTTCATGAGCGCCCACGTTGGCGTGCGTGATGCGCTGGAAAGCCAGATGGCGCGCCTGCGTGACTCGTTCGCCCAGCAGGGCATGGGGCAGGTGGACGTCAACGTTTCGGACCAGTCGCGCAACATGCAGCAACAGGCGCAGCAGCAGTCCGGCGGTGACGCCCAGCGTGGCAATGGCACCGGTGGCCCGGGCAGCGCCAGCGGCAGCGACCTGATCGCCGACGGCGCACCGATTGACGCAGCTTCCGCTGCAGCCAGCGCGCCGTTGACGGTGGTGGGGTCCAGCGCGGTCGATTATTACGCCTGACAATGCCCAGGCGTTGTCAGCAGCGGTAAGCGGTAGCGGCAAGCTTCAGGCGGCAAGTAAAAGCAGGATCAAAGGCGGCAAGTGCTTGAGAGACCACGGTTTCTCTGGCCTTGCCGCTTTTGCTTTTACTGCCCGCTTACAACTTGCAGCTTGGCGCTGCAGTTGTGGCACAACCCTTGCTCTTGCTCTGTCACGCAACACCGAACCCCCTGGATAGTGACGGATTATTGGCATGGCGAAGAGCGACGACGCAGTTAAAGACCCCGCAAAAAAAGGCAAGCTGAAGGTCATCATTCTTGTGGTGGTGGGCCTGCTGCTGGCCGTTGGTCTGTCGGTCGGCGCGACCTGGTTCATCATGCACAAGGCCGAGAGCAAGCCTGACCCTGCCGTGGCCGCCGAGGCTGCCAACGTCAAGAAGGACGCGATCTTCGAGCCGCTGACGCCGCCTTTCGTGGTCAACTACAACGTCAACGGCCGTCAGCGTTACATGCAGGTCAGCATTACTTTGCTGGCCCGTGACCACGCCGACCTTGAAGCGTTGAAAGTGCACATGCCGGTCATTCGCAACAACCTGGTGATGATGTTCTCCGGTCAGCCGTTCGACACCATCGCAACGCCGGTGGGCATGGAAATGCTGCGCCAGAAGGCCGCTGCAGTGGTGCAGGAAGTCGGCCAGAAAGAGCTGAACAAAAGCGTCATCGAACAGGTTCTTTTCACTAACTACGTACTGCAGTAGGACCACGACATGGCCGTGCAAGACCTGCTGTCCCAGGATGAAATCGACGCGCTGCTGCATGGCGTGGACGATGGTCTGGTACAGACCGAAAGCGTCATCGAACCGGGCAGCGTCAAGAGTTATGACCTGACCAGTCAGGACCGCATCGTCCGCGGACGCATGCCGACCCTGGAAATGATCAACGAGCGTTTCGCCCGATACACCCGCATCAGCATGTTCAACCTGCTGCGCCGTTCTGCGGACGTGGCGGTGGGCGGCGTGCAGGTCATGAAGTTCGGCGAATACGTGCACTCGCTGTACGTGCCGACCAGTCTGAACCTGGTCAAGATCAAGCCGTTGCGCGGTACTGCGCTGTTCATCCTGGACGCCAAGCTGGTGTTCAAGCTGGTGGACAACTTCTTTGGTGGTGACGGTCGTCACGCCAAGATCGAAGGCCGGGAATTCACCCCGACCGAGCTGCGCGTGGTGCGGATCGTGCTGGATCAGGCGTTCATCGACCTGAAGGAAGCCTGGCAGGCGATCATGGAAGTGAACTTCGAGTACATCAACTCGGAAGTGAACCCGGCCATGGCCAACATCGTCGGGCCCAGCGAAGCGATCGTGGTTTCAACGTTCCACATCGAGCTCGATGGCGGTGGCGGCGACCTGCACGTGACCATGCCGTACTCGATGATCGAGCCGGTGCGCGAGATGCTCGACGCGGGCTTCCAGTCCGATCTGGACGATCAGGACGAGCGTTGGGTCAACGCCCTCAAGCAGGACGTCATGGACGTGGCCGTGCCTCTGAGCGCCACCGTTGCCCGTCGTCAACTCAAGCTGCGCGACATTCTGCACATGCAGCCGGGGGACGTGATTCCGGTGGAGCTCAATGATCACCTGATCATGCGGGCCAACGGCGTGCCGTCTTTCAAGGTCAAGCTGGGTTCGCACAAGGGCAATCTGGCCCTGCAAGTGGTCGAACCGGTCGAACGCCGCTGACCAGTGCTGTCAGTGATAGAGCGCGCCGTCAGTGACCGAATGCGCTGTTTAAACGAATTGCTGTGTAAACGAATATTGCTCGCCGAGGACCACCATGGCTGATGAAAACGAAATGAACTCCGCAGACGACCAGGCACTGGCCGACGAGTGGGCCGCGGCCCTGGGTGAAGCGGGCGAGGGCGGCCAGGCAGACATCGACGCGCTGCTGGCGGCAGACGCTGGCCACGCTTCGACCAACCGCCTGGCGATGGAAGAGTTCGGCAGTGTGCCGAAAAACAATGGCCCGGTGTCGCTGGACGGCCCGAACCTGGACGTGATTCTGGACATTCCGGTGTCCATTTCCATGGAAGTGGGCAGCACCGACATCAACATCCGCAACCTGCTGCAACTGAACCAGGGCTCGGTGATCGAGCTGGATCGTCTGGCCGGCGAGCCGCTGGACGTGCTGGTCAACGGCACGCTGATCGCTCACGGGGAAGTGGTGGTGGTCAACGAGAAGTTCGGCATTCGCCTGACCGACGTGATCAGCCCGAGCGAACGCATCAAGAAGCTGCGTTAAGTGAACGGTTTTGTGAAGGCGTTCAAAGGCCTGCTGGTCGCCACTGTGCTGCTGGTGTCGGGTGCTGTGATGGCAGCCGAGACTGCGACGCCTGCCTCACCCGCTGCTCCTGCGGCTGTTGCGCCTGCTGCTCCTGCTCCTGCTCCTGCGCCAGTCGTTCAGGCGCCGACCGCAGCCCCTGCAACGGCGCCTGTGCTGGTGCCGCCGGTCAGTGCGCTGAGCAGTGGCATAGGCAGTCAGTTGTTGCAGCTGGTGCTCGGGCTTGGTTTGGTGGTTGCGCTGATCTTCGGGCTGGCCTGGCTGATGCGTCGGGTGCAGCGCGCCGGTCCTGCGGGCAATCACGTCATCGAGCTGGTGGGCTCTCGCGCCCTCGGGCCGCGTGATCGCCTGGTGCTGGTTCAGGTTGGCAACGAGCAGGTGCTGTTGGGGATTTCGCCTGGCAGCATCACCGCGCTTCACGTGATGAACGAGCCGGTCAAGGTGCCTGACACTCAGAACGCCACGCCAGAGTTCGCCAGGCGCCTGCTGGAAGTGCTGGGTAAACAGGGTCAGAAGGATAAGAACTGATGCGTATTGTTTTGACGCTGCTGTTGCTGCTGGCAGCGCCGCTGGCCTTCGCCGCCGACCCGTTGTCGATCCCGGCGATCTCGCTGGGTACCGGCGCCAATGGTCAGCAGGAATACTCGGTCAGCCTGCAAATCCTGCTGATCATGACCGCGCTGAGCTTCATCCCGGCGTTCGTCATGCTGATGACCAGCTTCACGCGGATCATCATTGTGTTCTCGATCCTGCGCCAGGCGCTGGGTCTGCAACAGACGCCGTCGAACCAGATTCTCACCGGTATGGCGTTGTTTCTGACGATGTTCATCATGGCCCCGGTATTCGACCGGGTGAACAACGATGCGCTGCAGCCTTATCTGGCCGAAAAAATGACGGCGCAGGACGCCGTGGCCAAGGCCGAGGTGCCGATCAAGGACTTCATGCTGGCGCAGACCCGCTCCAGCGACCTTGAGCTGTTCATGCGCCTGTCCAAGCGCACCGACATCGCCACCCCGGACGCCGCACCGCTGACCATCATCGTTCCGGCCTTCGTGACTTCGGAGCTGAAGACGGCGTTTCAGATCGGTTTCATGATTTTCATCCCGTTCCTGATCATCGACCTGGTGGTCGCCAGTGTGCTGATGGCCATGGGTATGATGATGCTGTCCCCGCTGATCATTTCCCTGCCGTTCAAGATCATGCTCTTCGTGCTGGTGGACGGTTGGGCGCTGATCATCGGCACGCTGGCCGGCAGTTTCGGTGGCGTATGAACCTGTTTGACGAGGAGTGCGCGGCATGACCCCGGAAGTCGTTATCGATCTGTTTCGCGAAGCCCTGTGGCTGACCACGACCCTGGTGGCGATTCTGGTGGTGCCGAGTCTGATCGTCGGCCTGCTGGTGTCGATGTTCCAGGCCGCCACCCAGATCAACGAGCAGACCTTGAGCTTCCTGCCGCGCCTGCTGGTGATGCTGGTGACCCTGATCGTCGTCGGCCCCTGGCTGCTGCGCACGTTCATGGAGTACATCACCAACCTGTACTCCAGCATCCCCCAAGTCATCGGCTGATTCGCCCATGGAACCTGTACTGGCGCTGACCGACACGCAGATCAGCACCTGGGTGGCGGCGTTCATGCTGCCGCTGTTTCGCATCGCGGCGGTGCTGATGACCATGCCGGTGTTCGGCACGACCCTGGTGCCGACGCGGATACGGCTTTTCTTCGCGGTTGCGATTACGGTCGTGGTGGCGCCCAGCCTGCCACCGATGCCTGAAGTCCACGCCCTGGACCTCAGCGCGCTGTTGCTCATCGCCGAACAAATCATCATCGGTGCGGCCCTGGGGCTGTCGTTGCAGCTGTTCTTTCAGGCATTCGTGATCGCCGGGCAGATCGTCGCCATTCAGATGGGTATGGGCTTCGCGTCCATGGTCGACCCGGTCAACGGCGTGTCCGTGGCGGTGATCGGGCAATTCTTCACGATGGTGGTGACCCTGCTGTTCCTGAGCATGAACGGCCATCTGGTGGTGTTCGAGGTGCTGATCGAAAGCTTCACCACGCTGCCGGTGGGCCAGGGATTGGTGACCGCCAATTTCTGGGAGTTGGTGCTGCGCCTGGGCTGGGTGCTCGGCGCTGCCCTGGTGCTGGTGCTGCCAGCGATCACCGCGCTGCTGGTGGTCAACATCGCCATGGGTGTGATGACTCGCGCGGCGCCGCAATTGAATATCTTCTCCATCGGTTTTCCGCTGACCCTGGTGCTGGGCATGGGGATCTTGTGGATCTCCCTCGGCGACATTCTCAACCAGTATCAACCGCTGGCGGTCGACGCCTTGCAGTTGCTCAGGGACATGGTCAAGGCGCGCTGACATGGCTGAAAGCGAGAGCGGTCAGGACAAGACAGAAGACCCCACGGACAAACGAAAACGTGAGGCCAGAGAGAAGGGCGAAATCGCCCGCTCCAAAGAGCTCAATACCGTCATCGTCATGATCGTCGGCGCCGCCGGTTTGCTGGCGTTCGGCGGCTCCATGGCGGAAATGATGATGCAGTTGATGCGCGAGAACTTCACCATCTCGCGCGAGGCACTGATGGAAGAGCGCAGCATGAGCCTGATGCTCATGGTATCGGGCAAGGCGGCGCTGATGTCGGTGACGCCGCTGCTGGTTGCGCTGACCATCGCCGCATTGATCGGCCCTATTTCCCTGGGCGGCTGGCTGTTCGCAGCGGGTTCGCTGGCGCCCAAATTCAGCCGCATGAACCCCCTGGCAGGGCTCAAGCGCATGGTCTCGCCCAATTCGTTGATTGAGCTGCTGAAGTCTTTCGCCAAATTTCTCATCGTGCTGGCCGTGGCGGTCGTGGTCCTGGCCAAGGACAAGAACGACCTCTTGGCCATCGCCCACGAACCGCTGGAAATGGCGGTGGTGCACAGCCTGCAGCTGGTGGGCTGGAGTACGTTATGGATGGCGTGCGGCCTGTTGATCATCGCGGCGATCGATGTGCCTGTGCAGTTGTGGCAGGCGCACAAGAAGCTGCTGATGACCAAGCAGGAAGTGCGCGACGAGCACAAGGACAGCGAAGGGCGGCCGGAGGTCAAAGGGCGGATTCGTCAGTTGCAGCGCGAGATGTCGCAGCGGCGCATGATGGCGGCGATTCCCGACGCCGATGTGGTCATCACCAACCCGACTCACTACGCGGTGGCGCTCAAGTACGACCCGGACAAGGGCGGGGCGCCGATGTTGCTGGCCAAGGGTACGGATTTCATTGCGCTGAAGATTCGCGAGATTGCCACGCAGCATGAAATCCAGCTGTTGGAGTCGCCAGCGCTGGCGCGGTCGATCTATTACAGCACCGAGCTTGACCAGGAGATTCCGGCGGGGCTGTATCTGGCGGTGGCGCAAGTGCTGGCATATGTCTATCAGATTCGTCAGTACCGGTCGGGGCGTGGCAAGCGGCCCGATCCGTTGAAGGATAACCTGCCGATTCCGCCGGATTTGAGGCGCGATTCTTAGGGCGTGGAATCGCTACTCTGAAGCCCGCGATCAGGCCCGCAGGGCATCAAAGTAGGAATCTACAGCCAACCCGCAAAAATGTGTCGACCAGAACACAAATCTGTATAGTGGCACTATGCTATTTTTAGCACTTTCCAAGAGTTGGACAGGTTTTTGCAATACCTGCGTTACAGCGCCTCTGGCGTCAAAAGTTTGATTTAACGCGCAGGTACAGAATCGGTGGATCGCTCTCAATTAATCACTAACGCTCGCTCCGGGTTGATCGGCCTGGGTCGCGGTCAGCTGGGCGTACCGTTGCTGTTGCTGGTCATGCTGGCAATGATGATGCTGCCGATGCCGCCGTTCCTGCTGGACGTGTTCTTCACGTTCAACATCGCGTTGTCCATCGTGGTTCTGCTGGTCTGCGTCTATGCACTGCGTCCGCTGGACTTCTCGGTTTTCCCCACCATTCTGCTGATCGCGACCCTGCTGCGCCTGGCGCTCAACGTTGCGTCCACCCGTGTGGTCATGCTCCACGGTCAGGACGGCCACGCCGCTGCCGGTAAGGTGATCCAGGCCTTTGGTGAAGTGGTGATCGGCGGTAACTATGTCGTCGGTATCGTGGTGTTCGCGATCCTGATGATCATCAACTTCGTGGTGGTGACCAAAGGTGCTGGCCGTATCTCCGAGGTGAGCGCGCGTTTCACCCTCGATGCGATGCCTGGCAAGCAGATGGCCATCGACGCCGACCTCAACGCCGGCCTGATCGATCAGCCCGAAGCCAAACGCCGTCGTCTGGAAGTCGCCCAGGAGGCCGAGTTCTACGGCTCCATGGACGGTGCCAGCAAGTTCGTGCGTGGTGACGCCATTGCCGGCCTGTTGATTCTGTTCATCAACCTCATCGGCGGCATGCTGGTGGGCATCCTGCAGCACAACATGAGCTTTGCCGACGCCGGTAAGGTGTACGCCCTGTTGACGATTGGTGACGGTTTGGTGGCGCAATTGCCGTCGCTGCTGCTCTCCACCGCCGCGGCGATCATGGTGACCCGTGCTTCCGGTTCCGAAGAGATGGGCAAGTTGGTCGGTCGCCAGATGTTCACCTCGCACAAGGCGCTGGCGGTGTCGGCAGGCATCATGATCGTCATGGGGCTGGTGCCTGGCATGCCGCACTTTTCGTTCATCAGCCTGGGTCTGGCCGCCGCCGGTGGTGCTTACCTGCTATGGAAGAAACAGAACATGGTCAAGCTGGCGGCCATCCAGGAGGTCAAGCGTCAACAGGAGCTGCTACCGGCCCCCAATCGCGTTCAGGAATCCAAGGAGCTGGGCTGGGATGACGTCACCCCGATCGACATGATCGGCCTGGAAGTGGGCTACCGCCTGATTCCGCTGGTGGACCGCAATCAGGGTGGCCAGCTGCTGGCGCGGATCAAGGGCGTGCGCAAGAAGTTGTCGCAAGAGTTGGGCTTTTTGATGCCCACCGTACACATTCGCGACAACCTGGACCTGGCACCGAGCGCGTATCGTTTGACGCTGATGGGCGTGACCCTGGCCGAAGCCGAGATCTACCCGGACCGGGAGCTGGCGATCAACCCCGGTCAAGTGTTCGGCAGCCTCAACGGCATTACTGCCAAAGACCCGGCGTTCGGGCTTGAGGCGGTCTGGATCGAAATCAGCCAGCGCGCCCAGGCGCAGTCATTGGGCTATACCGTAGTCGATGCCAGCACTGTAGTGGCAACGCACTTGAACCAGATCCTGTACAAACACTCTCATGAGCTGATCGGTCATGAAGAAGTCCAGCAATTGATGACGTTGCTGGCCAAGAGTTCGCCAAAACTGGCTGAAGAGCTGGTGCCGGGCGTGCTGTCGTTGTCGGCGCTGCTCAAGGTGTTGCAAGCGCTGCTGGCCGAGCAGGTGCCGGTGCGCGATATTCGCAGCATTGCCGAAGCCATCGCCAACAACGCCGCACGGAGTCAAGATACCGCCGCGTTGGTGGCTGCAGTGCGGGTCGGTTTGTCCCGCGCAATCGTGCAAAGCATTGTCGGCATTGAGCCGGAGCTGCCTGTTATCACCCTTGAGCCAAGGTTGGAACAGATATTGCTCAATAGTCTGCAGAAGGCAGGTCAGGGTCAGGAAGAAGGCGTTCTGCTCGAACCGAGCATGGCTGAGAAGCTTCAGCGCTCGCTGATCGAAGCGGCGCAGCGTCAGGAGATGCAGGGTCAGCCGGTTATTTTGTTGGTCGCAGGTCCGGTCCGTGCCATGTTGTCCCGCTTTGGACGCCTGGCGGTTCCGAATATGCATGTTTTGGCTTATCAGGAAATTCCTGACAATAAGCAAGTCACCATCGTAGCGACTGTCGGGCCGAACGGCTGAGGTAGTGAGTCATGCAAGTTAAGCGTTTTTTCGCCGCCGATATGCGACAAGCCATGAAACTGGTTCGTGATGAGCTGGGCGCTGAAGCCGCCATCATCGGTAACCGGCGGATCGCCGGTGGCGTGGAACTGACCGCTGCGCTGGACTACAAATTGTCTGCGCTGGCGCCGCGTGTGCCGAACATCGAGCTTGAAGACGAGCTGCGCAAGACTCAGTCGCGCATTGTGACCGCTCAGGCCGAGCTGACCAGCCGCAGCGAACTGGACACCGTCGCCAACCGGCAGCTGTTTACCGGTCTTGCCATGGATGACAGCAAGCAGCAGATCGAGCCGACGCTGGACGAACCGTTCCGCCCCTCGATCCACGCTGCGGTGGCTGCCGAGCGTGCTGAGCGTCAGGCGTACGCCGAGCCTGGCATCAGCCAGCGCGCCTACGATTCGATGCGCTCGGAATTGAACGGCCTGCGCGAACTGCTGGAAGTCCAGCTGGGTTCGCTGGCCTGGAACCAGCTGCAGGGCAGCCGTCCGCAACAGGCCAACCTTTGGCGTCGTCTGCAACGTGTGGGCCTGTCTGGCCCGCTGTCGCGCGACCTGCTGAACATGGTTCCGGACGTTGACGATCAGCCTCACGCCTGGCGCATGTTGCTGGCTCACCTGGCGCGCATGATCGTCACACCCGACGTCGAGCCGCTGGAAGAGGGCGGGGTGATTGCCATGGTCGGTCCTGCCGGTATGGGCAAGACCACCACGTTGGCCAAACTCGCGGCCCGATATGTGTTGAAATACGGCGCGCAAAACATTGCGCTGGTGAGCATGGACAGCTTCCGCATCGGGGCTCAGGAGCAGCTCAAGACGCTGGGCCGGATTCTCAATGTGCCGGTGACCCACGTCGATCCGGGGCAATCGCTGGCTCAGGCGCTGGAACCGATGCTGCGCAAGCGCGTGGTGCTCATCGATACCGCCGGCCTTCAGGCCAGCGACCCGGCACTGCGTCTGCAGCTCGAAAGCCTGGCCGGTCGGGGGATCAAGGCGCGCAATTACCTGGTACTGGCCACAACCAGCCAGAAACAGGTACTGACCGCGGCCTATCACAGTTACAAGCGTTGCGGCCTGGCCGGGTGCATCCTGACCAAGCTCGACGAAACCGCAAGCCTTGGCGAAGTGCTGAGCCTTGCCGTGACACACGAACTGCCCGTGGCCTATCTCACCGATGGCCCGCGCATACCGGATGATCTGCATCTGCCTCGTCGGCACCAGTTGGTAAGCCGTGCCGTCAGTGTGCAGATGCAGGAGGAGCCTAGCGAGGAAGCGATGGCGGATATGTTTGCGGATCTTTATCACAGCACCGGCAAGCGCGCGGGCTAGGTTAAGGAAAATGACATTGGAAAATACCTGCATCGATGGTCTGCCAGGCATTGTTCACTCAGTGAACGTGCAGCCCGAAATGTGGCTTTGGTCTAAGCAAGACAAGGTAAAGAATTAACTATGGGCAGCATGCATCCCGTTCAGGTTATCGCGGTGACCGGTGGCAAAGGTGGCGTAGGCAAGACCAATGTGTCAGTGAACCTCTCGCTGGCCCTGGCCGAGCTGGGACGTCGCGTCATGTTGCTGGATGCCGATCTGGGTCTGGCCAACGTCGACGTATTGTTGGGGCTGACCCCAAAACGCACCCTGGCCGATGTCATCGAAGGCCGCTGCGAGCTGCGCGATGTCCTGTTGCAGGGCCCGGGCGGTGTACGCATCGTGCCTGCGGCATCCGGCACCCAGACCATGGTTCAGTTGAGCCCGGCGCAGCATGCCGGCCTGATTCAGGCGTTCAGCGAAATCGGCGACAACCTCGACGTGCTGGTGATCGACACCGCCGCCGGGATCGGCGAGTCGGTGGTCAGCTTCGTACGCGCAGCGCAGGAAGTGCTGCTGGTGGTGTGCGATGAGCCGACCTCGATCACCGACGCCTACGCGCTGATCAAACTGCTTAACCGCGACCACGGCATGAACCGCTTCCGGGTGCTGGCCAACATGGCCCAGAGCCCGCAGGAAGGGCGCAACCTGTTCGCCAAGCTGACCAAGGTCACCGACCGCTTCCTCGACGTGGCCCTGCAATACGTGGGCGCAGTGCCGTACGACGAATGCGTGCGCAAGGCCGTGCAGAAACAGCGCGCCGTGTACGAAGCGTTCCCGCGTTCCAAATGTGCCCTGGCATTCAAGGCCATCGCACAGAAGGTCGACACCTGGCCACTGCCGGCGAACCCGCGTGGCCACCTTGAATTTTTCGTTGAGCGCCTGGTTCATCAGACCAGCGCAGGGCCTGTGTCATGACTGCAAGTGGCTATCGCATGTACAGCAAATCATCCAAAGATTCCCAGTATGAGCTGATCGAGCGTTATGCCCCTCTGGTCAAGCGCATCGCTTACCACTTGCTGGCGCGATTGCCGGCCAGCGTGCAGGTCGAGGATCTGATCCAGGCCGGCATGATCGGTCTGCTCGAAGTCTCGACCAAGTATGACTCCACCAAGGGTGCGAGTTTCGAGACCTACGCGGGGATTCGTATCCGTGGCGCGATGCTCGATGAAGTGCGCAAGGGGGACTGGGCGCCACGTTCGGTCCATCGCAACACGCGCATGGTCAGCGACGCGATTCGTGCAATTGAAGCAAAAACCGGCCGCGACGCTAAAGATCACGAGGTTGCTGCCGAACTTCAATTGAGCCTGGACGATTACTACGCGATTCTGAACGACACCCTGGGCAGTCGCCTGTTCAGCTTCGACGACCTGTTGCAGGACGGCGAGCATGAGGGGCTGCATGAGGATGGCGCGAGCCAGTCGCTGGAACCGTCGCGGGATCTGGAAGACGAGCGCTTCCAGAGCGCACTGGCCGACGCCATTGCCAACCTGCCCGAGCGTGAACGCCTGGTGCTGGCGCTGTACTACGACGAAGAGCTGAACCTCAAGGAAATCGGTGAGGTGCTGGGGGTCAGCGAGTCCCGGGTCAGCCAGTTGCACAGCCAGTGTGCCGCACGACTGCGCGGACGCCTGGGAGAGTGGCGCGCGCGCTGACCCATCAGCACGGGTGCCGCTTGCGGGGCCTGTGAGTAACATGCAAGACCGGCTGTGCAAGATGGGGTGTGGGAAGCAAAAGAGACAAGGCAGGAGCCGGTCGGATCAAGTCTTCGTGACGCCGTTCCGCTGCGCTCGTACCTTTCGATTCCAAAGCCCCCTCGTTTTCGTGTAACCGGTAGTTGTGCTGTACCGGTATTGATTGAACGCGCGTCCGGGAGCTGGGCGCGTTAAAGACTGCTTGGAGGTCGAATTGGACAAGAACATGAAAATCCTCATCGTTGATGACTTCTCAACGATGCGGCGGATCATAAAAAACCTGTTGCGTGACCTTGGGTTCACCAACACGGCCGAAGCAGATGACGGTACCACCGCATTGCCGATGCTGCAGAGCGGGGCTTTCGATTTTTTGGTAACTGACTGGAACATGCCGGGCATGTCCGGCATCGACCTGCTGCGTCAGGTGCGTGCCGACGAGCGCCTGCGCCATCTGCCGGTCCTGATGGTAACCGCCGAAGCCAAGCGCGAGCAGATCATCGAGGCCGCTCAGGCCGGTGTGAACGGCTACGTCGTGAAGCCTTTCACTGCTCAGGTTCTCAAAGAAAAGATCGAGAAGATATTCGAGCGCGTCAATAGCTGATGTCCGCTGCGAGGGCGCTATGGATCCTAAAGACTCATCCATGGGTGACTTTGAGTCGACCCTGAAGAAACACGCACAAGAGCTGGTTGCCAGCCTTGAAAAAGGCAAGTTTGGCGAGGCCGTGCAACTTATCCATGAGCTTAATCAGACCCGCGATCGCGGCCTGTATCAGGAAGTCGGCAAGCTGACGCGCGAGCTGCACAGTGCAATCGTCAATTTCCAGATTGACCCGCACATGCCGCAAGCCGAAGAAGTGTCGCAGATCACTGATGCCACCGAGCGCCTGTCGTATGTTGTCAGGCTGACGGAAGGTGCGGCCAACCGCACCATGGACCTGGTGGAGCAGAGCACGCCATTGATGAATGGCCTGAGCACGGATGCCAGAGCACTCAGCGCCGATTGGGGACGCTTCATGCGTCGCGAGATCGGTGCCGAAGAATTTCGTGATCTGGCCCGCCGCGTCGAAGGTTTCCTTGCGCGCAGCGAGAAGGAGACCCACGAGGTCGCCAGCCACCTGAACGACATTCTGCTGGCCCAGGACTATCAGGACCTGACCGGCCAGGTGATCAAGCGTGTGACGACGCTGGTGACCGAAGTCGAGAGCAATCTGCTCAAGTTGGTGCTGATGGCAAGCCAGGTCGATCGGTTTGCCGGCATCGAGCACGACCAGGAAGTGTTCCGTCAGCAAAAAGAACAGGAAAAACTTCATTCCAAGGGTGAAGGTCCGCAGATTCATGCCGATAAACGTGAAGACGTCGTATCCGGTCAGGATGATGTAGACGATCTGCTATCCAGCCTTGGCTTCTAGATTCTAGAGCCGGGGTTCTATGTGAAAGAGGCTGTGGGTCTGGCGCGTGAATGCTTCGACGAAAGCAAGGCGCGCAGGCCAGCGACGCAGCCCCTGGATCGGTTTGACGGTTAATTTTAGGAGCACCCCCAATGAGCTTCGGCGCCGATGAAGAAATCCTTCAGGATTTTCTGGTAGAGGCCGGCGAGATTCTGGAGCAGTTGTCCGAGCAGTTGGTCGAGCTGGAAAGCCGGCCGGATGATGCGGATCTGCTCAATGCAATTTTTCGCGGTTTTCACACTGTAAAAGGGGGCGCCGGCTTCCTCCAGCTCAACGAGCTGGTTGAATGCTGTCACATCGCCGAAAACGTGTTCGACATCCTGCGCAAAGGTGAGCGCCGGGTCGACGCGGAACTCATGGACGTGGTGCTTGAAGCCCTGGATACCGTCAACGGCATGTTCGGTCAGGTGCGCGAGCGTTCGGACATCACCCCGGCAACGCCCGAGCTGCTCGCCGCGCTGTCGCGCCTGGCTGAGCCTGCGTCTGCCGATCAAGTGGCTGCCGCACCTGCGCCTGTCGTGGAAGAGGTCGCCCAGGCGCCGTCCGACGACATCACCGACCAGGAATTCGAACAACTGCTGGACTCGCTCAACGCGGTCAAGGCTGAAGCCGCTGGGGCAGCGGTGTCTGCCCCTGTCGCAGCAGCCCCGGCACCTGCCAATGAAGCGGCCAGCGATGAAATCACTGACGCTGAATTCGAGTCCTTGCTCGATCAGTTGCATGGCAAGGGGCAGTTCGCTGTCGATGCAGTCGCTCCGACAGCAGCCGCAGCACCTGCCAGCGCGCCGGCCAGTGATGAAATCACCGATGACGAATTCGAAGCGCTGCTCGATCAGTTGCACGGCAAGGGCAGCTTCTCGCCTGACACCGCAGCAGCCCCGGCCGCCGCTGCACCTGCAGCCGTCGAACCGGCCGCACCGGCATCGGATGAAATCACCGATAGCGAATTTGAAGCACTGCTCGACCAACTGCACGGCAAAGGCAGCTTCTCGCCAGACGTAGCGGCAAGCGCTGCAACCGCCACCGCACCGGCCAAGAAAGCCGAACCTGCGAAGGTCGAGCCGCCGAAAGCCGAGCCTGCCAAACCGGCCGCTGCTGCGGCTGCACCGGCACCCGCTGCTGCCCCTGCGAAAGCGGCGCCAGCACCGGCTGCGGCGCCGGCTGCTGCCCGTGCTCCGGCACCGGCCACTGGCGACAAGGCACCGACAGAAGCGGAAACCACCGTACGCGTCGATACCGCGCGGCTGGACGAAATCATGAACATGGTCGGCGAACTGGTGCTGGTGCGTAACCGCCTGGTGCGCCTGGGTGCCAACAGCGCCGATGAAGCCATGTCCAAAGCCGTGTCCAACCTGGACGTGGTCACCGCTGACCTGCAGACCGCCGTCATGAAGACGCGCATGCAGCCGATCAAGAAAGTCTTCGGTCGCTTCCCGCGACTGGTTCGCGATCTGGCCCGTCAGTTGAAGAAAGAGATCAACCTTGAACTGGTGGGGGAAGAGACCGACCTGGACAAGAACCTGGTCGAAGCCCTGGCCGACCCGCTGGTCCACTTGGTGCGCAACGCGGTCGACCACGGCATTGAATCGCCGGAAGAGCGCGAAGCCTCGGGCAAGGCTCGTGGCGGTCGCGTGGTGCTCTCGGCGGAACAGGAAGGCGATCACATCCTGCTGTCGATCTCCGACGACGGCAAAGGCATGGACCCGGCGGTACTGCGTGCCATCGCCGTCAAGCGCGGGGTCATGGACAAGGATGCGGCGGACCGTCTGAGCGACACCGATTGCTACAACCTGATCTTCGCCCCGGGTTTCTCGACCAAGACCGAGATCTCCGATGTGTCGGGTCGTGGCGTGGGCATGGACGTGGTGAAAACCAAGATTGCCCAGCTCAACGGCTCGATCAACATCTACTCGACCAAGGGCCAGGGCTCGAAGATCGTCATCAAGGTCCCGCTGACCCTGGCGATCATGCCGACCCTGATGGTGATGCTGGGCAACCAGGCCTTCGCCTTCCCGCTGGTCAACGTCAACGAGATCTTCCACCTGGACCTGTCGACCACCAACGTCGTTGACGGTCAGGAAGTGGTCATCGTGCGCGACAAGGCGCTGCCGCTGTTCTACCTCAAGCGCTGGCTGGTCAGCTCTGCCGCGCACGAAGAACAGCATGAAGGCCACGTGGTGATCCTGTCGGTCGGCACTCAGCGCATCGGCTTTGTGGTCGATCAACTGGTGGGTCAGGAAGAAGTGGTCATCAAACCGCTGGGCAAGATGTTGCAAGGTACCCCAGGCATGTCGGGCGCCACCATTACCGGTGACGGCCGCATCGCACTGATCCTCGACGTACCGAGCATGCTCAAGCGTTACGCCGCACGGCGTATTTGATTCTGGGCGCCGGCCTCGTCAGAGGCCTGCAGGCCCTATGGAGTAATTATGGCAGTCAAGGTTCTGGTGGTAGACGATTCCGGGTTTTTCCGCCGGCGCGTCTCGGAAATTCTTTCCTCTGACACAACGATTCAAGTGGTCGGTACCGCCACCAACGGCAAGGAAGCGATCGATCAGGCGCTGGCCCTCAAGCCAGACGTGATCACCATGGACTACGAAATGCCGATGATGGATGGCATTACCGCCGTTCGTCACATCATGCAGCGCTGCCCGACCCCGGTCCTGATGTTCTCCTCTCTGACCCACGAAGGCGCCCGGGTGACCCTGGATGCGCTGGACGCGGGTGCGGTCGATTACCTGCCCAAGAATTTCGAAGACATCTCGCGCAACCCCGAGAAGGTCAAGCAGATGCTGTGCGAGAAGGTCCACACCATCTCACGCAGCAACCGCCGTTTCAGCGGCTACGGCAGTGCTCCGGCAGCACCGACGCCAGCGCCTGCTCCTGCGTCGACAAGTTCTTTGCGCAGCCCGACGCCAACCGCGGGTGCGGCACGTCCTGCTCCAGCGCCTGCGCCCGCGCGCAGCGCTGCGCCGACCCCTTCGCTGACGTCGGCTGCGCCCAAGCGCAAGGCCTACAAGCTGGTGGCCATCGGCACTTCGACCGGCGGCCCGGTTGCCCTGCAGCGGGTCCTGACCCAGTTGCCAGCCAACTTCCCTGCACCGATCGTGCTCATCCAGCACATGCCGGCAGCGTTCACCAAAGCCTTCGCCGAGCGTCTGGACAAGCTGTGCCGCATCAGCGTCAAGGAAGCCGAAGACGGCGACATCTTGCGTCCGGGCCTGGCGCTGCTGGCCCCCGGCGGCAAGCAGATGATGGTCGACGGTCGTGGCGCGGTGAAGATCCTGCCCGGCGACGAACGCCTGAACTACAAACCATGCGTCGACATCACCTTTGGCTCTGCGGCCAAATCCTACGGTGACAAAGTGCTGGCCGTGGTCCTCACCGGCATGGGCGCCGACGGTCGCGAAGGCGCGCGTCTGCTCAAGCAGGGCGGCAGCCACATCTGGGCGCAGGACGAAGCCAGTTGCGTGATCTACGGCATGCCCATGGCGATCGTCAAAGCCGATCTGGCTGACGCCGTTTACAGCCTGGACGACATCGGGCGCCATCTGGTCGAGGCGTGTCTGTAATGGATGTTTTGACGCTGATAGGGATCATTCTTGCGTTCGTCGCCATCATCGGCGGCAACTTCCTCGAAGGCGGTCATCTGGGTGCGTTGCTCAACGGCCCGGCGGCGCTGATCGTGGTCGGCGGCACGGTTGCGGCCTGCCTGCTGCAGACGCCCATGAGTGCGTTCAAGCGGGCGATCCAGATCTTCGTCTGGATTCTGTTTCCGCCGCGCATCGACCTGGCCGGCGGCATCGACCGCGTTGTGTCCTGGAGCCTGACCGCGCGCAAGGAAGGCCTGCTAGGTCTGGAAACCGTCGCCGACACCGAGCCCGACGCCTACTCGCGCAAAGGCCTGCAACTGCTGGTGGACGGCGCCGAGCCGGAAGCCATTCGCAGCATTCTCGAAGTGGATTTCCTGACCCAGGAAAGCCGCGACATCCAGGCCGCCAAAGTCTTTGAAAGCATGGGCGGTTATGCGCCGACCATCGGCATCATCGGCGCGGTCATGGGCCTGATTCACGTGATGGGCAACCTGGCTGACCCCAACCAGCTGGGCAGCGGCATCGCCGTGGCATTCGTGGCGACCATCTATGGCGTGGCGTCGGCCAACCTTATCCTGCTGCCGGTGGCCAACAAGCTCAAGGCCGTGGCCATGCGCCAGTCGCGCTATCGCGAAATGCTCCTTGAAGGCCTGCTGTCGATTGCCGAAGGCGAGAACCCGCGCTCCATCGAGCTGAAGCTGCAAGGCTTCATGGAGTGACGCACTGATGGCCCGTCGACGTCGCCACCACGAAGAGCACGAGAATCACGAACGCTGGCTGGTGTCCTACGCGGACTTCATCACCTTGCTGTTCGCGTTTTTCGTGGTCATGTATTCCATTTCCTCGCTCAACGAAGGCAAATACAAAGTGCTTTCCGAGGCACTGGTGGGCGTGTTCAACGAAGCCGAGCGCAGTGTGCGGCCGATCCCCATTGGTGAGCAGAAGCCACAGACCGTGCGCCCGGCCGATCCGCTGGTCAAAGACAGCGATCAGACCGATGCCGCGCTGGGGCAGGCCGCCCAGGACCCGCTCAAATCCATCGCCGACGATGTGAATACTGCCTTCGGCGACCTGATCGCCTCCAATCAGATGACCGTACGCGGCAACGAGCTGTGGATCGAGATCGAACTCAACTCCAGCCTGCTGTTCGGCAGCGGCGATGCCATGCCCAGCAACCTGGCATTCGATCTGATCGACAAAGTGGCAAAGATCATCAAACCGTTCGACAACCCGATTCACGTCGAAGGCTTTACCGATGATCAGCCCATCAACTCTCCACAGTACCCGAGCAACTGGGAGCTGTCCTCGGCGCGGGCATCAAGCATCGTGCGTATGCTGGCCATGGACGGGATCAACCCGGCGCGCATGGCTTCGGTCGGTTATGGCGAATTCCAGCCGCTGACCTCCAACGCCACCGCCGATGGCCGCGCGCGTAACCGTCGCGTGGTGTTGGTGATCTCGCGCAATCTGGACGTGCGTCGCAGCCTGACCGGCTCAGGTACCGCAGCCAATGCAAAACCTGATGCGGCATTGCGCCGTGCTGGCACACAAACTGCACCGCCTCCAGCCAAACCGCCGCAAGGCGTCAAATCTTCGTCATCTGCCCCTTAACGGTCCCGGTCAGGCGCACACCCTGATCGGTGGGAAAACGAACACATGAGAGTCTGGGCAGTCGCCAATCAGAAAGGCGGGGTCGGCAAGACCACCACCTCGATCGCTTTAGCCGGCTTGCTGGCTGAGGCGGGCAAGCGCGTGGTCGTCGTCGACCTGGACCCCCACGGCTCGATGACCAGCTATTTCGGGCACAACCCCGATGAGCTGGAGCACAGCTGTTTTGACCTGTTCCTCAACAAGGGTGTGGTGCCCGAAGGCCTGCCGGGCCAGCTGCTGCTTCCTACTAGCGATCAACGCATTTCTCTGCTGCCCTCGAGCACCGCATTGGCCACCCTTGAGCGCCAGTCGCCGGGGCAGAGCGGCCTGGGCCTGGTGATCGCCAAGAGCCTGGCGCAGCTGTGGCAGGATTTCGATTACGCCATCATCGACAGCCCGCCGTTGCTGGGCGTGTTGATGGTCAATGCCCTGGCGGCGAGCCAGCAGTTGGCAATTCCGGTGCAGACCGAATTTCTGGCGGTCAAGGGTCTGGAGCGCATGGTCAACACCCTGACCATGATCAACCGCTCGCGCAAAGTGCCGCTGCCGTACACCATTGTGCCGACCCTGTTCGACCGCCGTACCCAAGCCTCGATGGGCACCCTGAAACTGTTGCGCGACAGCTTTCCCGAGCATGTCTGGAAAGCCTACATCCCGGTCGACACGCGCCTGCGCGATGCCAGCCGGGCGGGCGTCACGCCGTCGCAGTTCGATGGCAAGAGCCGGGGCGTGCTGGCGTACCGCGCGCTGCTTAAACACATGCTCACCGAGCAGCTCGTAGGGCAGGTGGCCTGACGTGTCCGCTGATCGTTTATTCATGAGCCTTGCGCCTGCGCGCTCAAGTCGACTGCCTGTGCAGCCGATATCTGGATCAGGCGGTATTCGCATCACTTATTTTCGGGCTCCTGTATGAACCGCCCTCTGGACATCGCAACACGACCACAACTGGCGCTGCAGAACTATCTTGACGCGTTGCTTCAGGACGCCACGCAAGAGCTGGAACTCGCCCCTGCCATCGATGAATTTCAAGCGGCCGTGCTTGAAGAGCAGGCCCATGACGCGCGCATGCGCTCGGCGGTGGCCGAAGCGGTCGCGGCGGCTGTGCCGGTTGCTCCTGCAATCCGGCCGGCGCCTGTGTCCCTGGCGTTCGTGCCTGAGGTCAAACCGGCTGCGCCTGCGCCGGTTGCCGAGACTGTGGTGGCCAGGGTGCTGGAAAAGCCGGTCATCCTGCCGCCTGTCATTGCCCCACCGGTTATAGCGCCGCCTGAGGTGGAGCCCGTCGTGGTTCAGCCTGAAGTCGCGCTGATCGAGCCTGTGGCCGAGGTGCACCTGCCGTCGCAGCGTACGCCCACGCCGCCACCGACCTGCGACGAGCGTCCGGACTGGGCTGCCGAGCCGTTCGAATGCCTGTTGTTCGATGTCGCAGGCCTGACCCTCGCGGTGCCGCTGGTGTGCCTGGGTTCGATCTACCCGCTGGCCGGCCATGACCTGACGCCGTTGTTCGGCCAGCCGGACTGGTTCCTCGGCATTTTGCCCAGCCAGGCCGGCAACCTGAAGGTACTGGACACCGCGCGCTGGATCATGCCCGACCGCTACCGCGACGATTTTCGTCAGGGCCTGCAATACGTGATCTCGGTTCAGGGCTACGAGTGGGGGTTGGCGGTGCATCAGGTCAGCCGTTCGCTGCGCCTGGACCCCAACGAAATCAAGTGGCGTACCCATCGCGGTCAGCGCCCCTGGCTTGCCGGGACCGTGATTGAGCACATGTGTGCGCTGCTGGACGTTTCCGAACTGGCCGAGCTGATTGCCAGCGGCGCGGTCAAGCAGATGCAAACACGCAAGTAGCTGTATTAAAAAGCATCATCAAATAAACACAGGGTGGCGTTACGGCGTCATTCGCAGAGCACAACACGCAAGGGGTTAGGGGTATGAAGAAGTCGTCAGCACAGGGTTCCGAAGATCCGATCCTGCAATGGGTCACCTTCCGCCTGGACAACGAAACGTATGGCATCAACGTGATGCAGGTTCAGGAAGTGCTGCGCTACACCGAGATCGCGCCAGTGCCGGGAGCGCCAAGCTACGTGCTGGGCATCATCAACCTGCGCGGTAACGTGGTCACTGTGATCGATACGCGCCAGCGCTTTGGTCTGCCACCGGTTGAAGTCAGCGACAACACGCGTATCGTGATCATCGAGGCCGACAAGCAAGTGGTCGGGATCCTGGTCGATAGCGTCGCCGAAGTGGTCTATCTGCGTCAGTCGGAAGTCGAAACCGCGCCAAACGTGGGCAACGACGAATCCGCCAAGTTCATCCAGGGCGTATGCAACAAAAACGGCGAGCTGCTGATCCTCGTGGAACTGGACAAGATGATGTCCGAGGAAGAGTGGTCCGAGCTGGAGAACATCTGATTGATCTTTGAGGTTGCAGTCATTTTTCTGGCGGTACTGTGGGTCGCGAGCGTCGCGATGTTCATGGCCCACACCAAACGCTTGCGCACCCTGGCCACGCAGCAGCTCGAGGCTGACTCGCTGCGTGACCAGCGCATCCGCGAACTGGCCCGGCGCCTTGAGAACTATCAGGGTGGGACGGTGAAGATGGGCGATGACCTGCATGAGTTGCGGGCGATCGTCGCGCCGCTGCCGGACAAGATCACGGCGCTGGAGCAGCGTGATCCTTCGACATTGTCTTTTGCTCAGGCGGCGCGTCTGGTGAGCATGGGGGCCAGTGTCGATGAGCTGACGCAGTCCTGTGGTTTGACCCAGGCTGAGGCGCAGCTGATGAGCAAGTTGCACGGGAATAATTGATCTTGCGGTTTGCGGTTCTGCCTTTGTTGGATAGAGGAGTGTGTATATCCGTTGCCGCGGTAACGGCGGCTTGTGGTTCCGCTTTTACAGCGGGTCACTTTTGTCAAGAGCCACAAAAGTAACCAAAAAGGCCCTGCTCCTGGTTTGGCCTCTCCTTCGTCGAGGTTCCCTCACTCCGGCGACGCTCCGTGGGCCCGCGCCGAACGGACATCCATGTCCTGACGGCGCTCTCGCGGCATCCCTGCCGCTCGACCCACTGCGCATCGCCTGCGTTCGGCCTGCACCCAAGTCGCGTTCTGCGGCGCCTGACCTATCGCGTTAGAAGATCAAGATCAAGATCAAGATCAAAAGCGAACGCGAACGCCTATCCAGGCTTCGCCGCGATCCCCTGTAGCAGCACGGCTTGCCGGCGGTGGAGATCTTTCGTACGCCACCGCCGGCAAGCCGTGCTGCTACAGGTGTGCGTGCCGTTCCCGATGGGCGTTGTTCCACTAAACCTGTGGGAGCGAATTCATCAGGGGCGCAGGCGGACGCTCAACGCGGCGTGATATCCCGCTCAACCGGCTGCGGGTCCTGATCAAACCCTTCCGGAAACTTCCCTTTCAACCGCCACGCAAACGCGATGATCTCGGCGATGGTCAGGTACAGCTCTTGAGGAATGCTGTCCCCGAGTTCCATGCGCGCCAGCATGGTCACCAGTTCGGCGTTCTCGTAGATGGGCACTTTGTATTCGCGGGCGATGGCCAGGATGGCTTCGGCCAGGGCGTCGTCGCCTTTGGCGGTGAGGGTCGGGGCTTGCTGGCCGTCGTAGCTCAGGGCGATGGCCTGGCGCGGATTGGGTTCGGGCTTGCTCATCAGGCGTTCTCGTCGATCCAGCGTTGTTCCAGCACGGTTCTTGCGCCTTGGGCGGGCACGCCGCGGTTGCAGGCCAGTTCCTTCACGTTCAGGCCGCAGGCCACCAGTCGTGCGCGCAGGCTGTCCAGTTCGCTGGAGATCAGTTCGGCGGCGCCTTCGCGCTGTGCCCACATCTGGCTCGACAGGCTGCCGGCAATCAGCTGCGCCTGAACCTGCAGCGGGCCCAGCGGCTCCAGATCGAAGGCCAGCTCCACGCGCCAGAGCTTTTCTTTCTCCTTGACCTCCTGGGGTGCGGTTTCCGGGCTTTCTTCGCGCTCGGGGGCGTCCTCACGCTGCAGCTTGACCTGCAACGGCACCACGTCGTGGGCGTTGCGCATGGGGATTTCCAGTTGCCAGGTGGTCACCTGGGTGCCATCGGCGTTGGTGCGGGTCTGTTCCAGGCCGCCCAGTTGGTGGCTCTGCAATCGCGAGATAGCACCCGCTGCGAGCTTGAGCAGGGTTTCCAGATCGTCCTTGCTCTCGGGGTTGCCGAGGGTGCGCGAGGGTAATGGAAAGTTGCTCGGCACGCTCGGCGCGGACACCAGCCCCAGCGTACCCAGCGCGTTGCGAACGAAACTGGGCATGGCCCGGGCAAGGGTGTTGGCCGCCGCCGCGCCGTCGTAACTGACGTTGCCGGGCAGGCCCGGGAGGATCTGCGAGATGACCCGCAACAGGTTGGCCTTGAGGTCCGGCACCAGTGTCGGGTTTTCTCCGGCCAGCAGGCGCGACTCCATGAACAGGCCGCTGGCGTTCAGGGCCTGGGCCACGCCTTTGGCGGTGGTCATCTGTTGCAGGTCGGGCAGGTCGGCGAACAGCTGGTCGATGCTGGCGCGCAGGGACGGCGTCAGCGTGTCGGGGCCATCGGTGCTCGGGGGCGGCAGGTTCTGTAAGGCGGTGATCAGGCTTTGCAGCGAGCCCTGACGGCTTTGCTGGGTCGACAATTGCTGGGCCAGGGCCAGTTCATCGAGACGATTGGGCATGGCGACGAAATTCAGCGCCTGGCTGTTCTGCACTTGCGCGCTGAGCAGGCTGCCGACCCGCAGCGGCTGCGGGCTGTCGATGGTCAGGCTGCTGCCCGCCAGCGCGGTGTTGAGCAGCATGACGATGGAGCGGTAGTTCGTTGCCTGTGTCGAGCTGCCTGCAGGCTGGCCGGCCAGTTGCGCAGCGTTCTGCGCGGCAACCTGGGTGGTCAGCACCTTGCCTTGCAGGAGAGTGCCAGCAGGCAGTTGCCGGGTGTCGATGCTGGTCAGGCTGTTGGCGATGGCTTTTTGCAGGTCCTGCACGCTGATGGTCAGGGTGTCGGACGAGCCCTGAGCGACCGTCACATTGGTGCCGGGTGTAAGCGGCAACGAGCTGCTGACGGGGAGGGTGGTCTGGCGACCGTTGTCCATGGTCAGTTTAAGCAGCAGCTGGAAATCCTGGCCGAGCTGTTTGAGGCTGACCACTTCAGCGTTGGCGACTTGGCCCGAATTGAGCAGGCCTTCGCGCGGTTCCATCAGTTTCAGCACTTCACCCGCAGGCACGCCCGCACGCAGCAGGGCAGTGGCGGCTGCAACGGGAGAAAGGTTGGGTATATCGCCTGTCATCAGATCCCGACTCGGTAAAATTGCGCTCTCAAGGGCTCAAGCTGGCATAATCCAGCTCCGGCGTCATCGGCAGGCCATTGGAGTCGCATCACTATAACGGCCGCCGCGACCCCGACTTGAACCGCCGTGCACACCTGTCATCGAAAAGAAGGTCCACATGTCGATCCCCGTTCTTGAAGCCGTGGCGCTTGCCTGTGAGCGTGACTGGCGCTTGCTGTTCGAGCACCTCGATCTGCGGCTGGCGGCGGGCGACATGGTGCAGATCAGCGGGCCCAACGGCAGCGGCAAGACCAGCCTGTTACGCCTGCTGAGCGGCTTGATGCAGCCCACCGCTGGCGACATTCTTCTCGATGGCAAACCCCTGGCCGAACAACGCAGCGAGCTGGCGCACAACCTGTTGTGGATCGGCCACGCCGCCGGCATCAAGGACCTGCTCACCCCCGTGGAAAACCTCTCCTGGCTCTGCGCCTTGCACCACAGCGTCGACACCGCCGATATCTGGAAGGCCCTTGAAGCGGTTGGACTGCGCGGTTTCGAAGATGTGCCGTGCCATACCTTGTCTGCCGGGCAAAAACGCCGCGTGGCGCTGGCGCGTCTCTATTTGCCGGGGCCGGCCTTGTGGATGCTCGACGAGCCGTTCACTGCGCTGGACAAGCAAGGCGTGGCGCAACTCGAAGAGCACCTGGCCCGCCACTGTGAGCAGGGCGGCACGGTGGTGCTGACCACTCACCACTCGCTGAGCCGCACGCCGGCCGGTTACCGCGATCTGGACCTGGGGCAATGGGCCGTATGAGTCATGTGTTCACCTTGCTGATCGCCCGCGAAGCCCGCCTGCTGTTTCGCCGTCCTGCCGAATTGCTTAACCCGCTGGTGTTCTTCGCCATCGTCATCGCCCTGTTTCCGCTGGCCGTAGGCCCCGAGGCGCAGTTGCTGCAAACGCTGTCGCCGGGGCTGGTCTGGGTGGCGGCACTGTTGTCGGTGCTGCTGTCGCTGGACGGCCTGTTTCGCAGCGACTTCGAAGACGGCTCTCTCGAACAATGGGTGCTGTCGTCGCATCCGCTGCCTTTATTGGTGCTGGCCAAGGTGCTGGCACACTGGGCGTTTTCCGGGCTGGCGCTGGTCCTGCTGTCGCCTGTGCTGGCCTTGATGCTCGGTTTGCCGAGTGCGTGCCTGCCGGTGTTGCTATTGTCGTTGTTATTGGGCACGCCCGTTTTGAGCTTGCTGGGCGCGGTCGGCGCGGCGCTGACCGTGGGCCTCAAGCGCGGCGGTCTGCTGCTGGCGCTGCTGATTCTGCCGCTGTACATCCCGGTGCTGATCCTGGGCAGCGGCGCGTTGCAGGCTGCACTTGGGGGGATGCCTGCGACCGGCTATCTGCTTTGGCTTGGCAGCCTGACTGCACTCGCTATAACGCTGACACCTTTTGCAATTGCCGCTGGCTTGAAGATCAGTGTTGGCGAATAATCAATTCCTGATCGATCGGACAGGTTTTTAGTCCTTGCATACACGACGCTTCGGTCAACAGAAGCGCACGAACATGAATGAACCGTGATGAACAGCATGATGAAAAAGGCAGCGCGATGAACACAAGCGCCAAGACGAAAACCGGCATCAGCTGGGCCTGGTTCCACAAGCTGGGCTCGCCGAAGTGGTTTTACGGCATCAGCGGCCGCCTGTTGCCGTGGCTGAGCATTGCCGCCGAGCTCTTGATCGGCGTCGGCGTGGTCTGGGGCCTGGCCTTCGCGCCGCCGGATTACCAGCAGGGCAACAGTTTCCGCATCATCTATATCCATGTGCCGTCGGCGATGCTGGCGCAGTCCTGCTACGTGATGCTCGCGGTGTGCGGCGTGGTCGGGCTGGTCTGGAAGATGAAAATGGCCGACGTCGCGCTGCAATGCGCAGCCCCCATCGGGGCCTGGATGACTGCCGTGGCGCTGGTGACCGGGGCCATCTGGGGCAAGCCCACCTGGGGCTCGTGGTGGGTCTGGGACGCACGCCTGACCTCCATGCTGATTCTGCTGTTCCTGTACTTCGGTCTGATTGCGCTGGGCAACGCCATCAGCAATCGTGACAGCGCGGCCAAGGCCTGTGCGGTGCTGGCCATCGTCGGCGTGATCAACATCCCGATCATCAAATACTCGGTCCAGTGGTGGAACACCCTGCATCAGGGCGCGACCTTCAGCCTCACGGAAAAACCGGCAATGCCCGCCGAAATGTGGCTGCCGCTGCTGTTCACGGCATTGGGCTTTTACTGTTTCTTCGGCGCGGTGTTGCTGCTGCGCATGCGCCTCGAAGTGCTCAAGCGCGAGTCCCGCGCCAGCTGGGTCAAGGACGAAGTCCTGAAGAGCCTTGGGCAGCGTTCGGGCAAGGGAGGCGCGCAATGAGCTTCGATTCCTTCAGCGATTTTCTGGCCATGGGCAAACACGGGCTGTTCGTCTGGACCGCCTATGGCATCTGTCTGACTGTACTGGCGATCAACGTCGCGTCACCGCTGTTGGCGCGTCGGCGTTACCTGCAACAAGAGGCGCGCCGTCTGCGCCGGGAGAGCAACACGTGAATCCGCTGCGAAAAAAACGCCTGTTGATCATCGTGGCGATCCTCGCCGGGGTCGGCATTGCTGTCACGCTGGCCCTTAGCGCCCTGCAGGAAAACATCAACCTGTTCTACACCCCGACCCAGATCGCCAGCGGCGAAGCCCCCCATGACACGCGCATCCGCGCCGGTGGCATGGTCGAGAAAGGCTCGCTGCAACGGTCCGCCGACTCGCTGGACGTGACCTTCGTGGTCACTGACTTCAACAAATCGGTGACCATCACCTATCGCGGCATTCTTCCCGATCTGTTCCGCGAAGGGCAGGGCATCGTCGCGCTCGGCAAGCTCAATGCCGATGGCGTAGTGGAGGCCGATGAAGTGCTGGCCAAACACGACGAGAAATACATGCCGCCGGAAGTCACCAAGGCGTTGAAAGACAGCGGCCAATCCGCACCGAACCAACCGGCAGGCGCGTCTTACACGCCCGCCAAGCAGGGGTAAGCCATGATTCCCGAACTCGGCCATTTGGCCATGATCCTGGCCCTGTGTTTCGCCGTCGTGCAGGCCACCGTGCCGCTGTTCGGCGCCTGGCGCGGCGATCGTCTGTGGATGGGCCTGGCCCAGCCGGCGGCGTGGGGGCAGTTCGCTTTTCTGCTGTTCGCTTTCGGCTGCCTGAGCTACTCGTTCATGGTCGACGACTTCTCTGTCACCTACATCGCCGAAAATTCCAACAGCGCCTTGCCGTGGTACTACAAATTCAGCGCCGTATGGGGCGCTCACGAAGGCTCCTTGCTGCTCTGGGCGCTGATTCTCGGCGGCTGGACCTTTGCCGTGTCGGTGTTCTCCCGCCAGTTGCCGCAGGTGATGCTGGCGCGGGTGCTGGCGGTGATGGGCATGATCAGCGTGGGCTTTTTGCTGTTCCTGATCCTCACCTCCAACCCGTTCAGCCGCTTGCTGCCGCAGATGCCACAAGACGGCCGCGACCTCAACCCGCTGCTGCAAGACCCCGGCCTGATCATTCACCCGCCGATGCTCTACATGGGCTATGTCGGGTTCTCGGTGGCCTTCGCCTTTGCCATCGCGGCCTTGCTCGGCGGTCGTCTGGATGCCGCGTGGGCTCGCTGGTCGCGGCCCTGGACCATCATTGCCTGGGCCTTTCTCGGCATCGGTATTACCCTGGGTTCCTGGTGGGCTTACTACGAGCTGGGCTGGGGCGGCTGGTGGTTCTGGGATCCGGTGGAAAACGCCTCGTTCATGCCATGGCTGGTGGGCACTGCGCTGATTCACTCCCTGGCGGTCACGGAAAAACGCGGCGTGTTCAAGAGCTGGACCGTGCTGCTGGCCATCGCCGCGTTCTCGTTGAGCCTGCTGGGCACCTTCCTTGTGCGTTCCGGCGTGCTGACCTCGGTGCACGCGTTCGCCTCCGACCCTGCGCGCGGCGTGTTCATTCTGATCTTCCTGCTGATGGTGGTGGGCGGTTCGCTGACCCTGTTCGCCATTCGCGCGCCAGTGGTGAAAAGCCACGTCGGCTTTGGCCTGTGGTCCCGGGAAACCCTGCTGCTGGGCAATAACCTGGTGCTGGTGGTGGCGGCGTCGATGATTCTGCTCGGCACTCTGTATCCGCTGGTGCTGGATGCCCTGAGCGGGGCGAAGATGTCGGTAGGCCCACCGTATTTCAACGCGCTGTTCGTGCCGCTGATGGGTTTGCTGATGTTCGTCATGGCCATCGGCGTGCTGGTGCGCTGGAAAGACACGCCGCTCAAATGGCTGTTGAGCATGCTCGCGCCGGTGCTGGTGGGCAGCGCGGTGCTGGCGGTGGTCGCCGGATTCGCCATGGCCGATTTCCACTGGGCGGTGCTCGCCACCTTCCTGCTCGCGGCCTGGGTGCTGCTGGCCGGCGTGCGCGACCTGCTTGACAAGACCCGCCACAAGGGCCTGCTCAAGGGCATGCGCTCGATGACCCGCAGTTACTGGGGCATGCAGATTTCCCACATCGGCATCTCCGTTGTCGCGCTGGGCGTCGTGCTGTCGAGCCAGAACAGCGCCGAGCGCGACCTGCGTCTGGCCCCCGGCGATTCCGTGGGGCTGGGCGGCTATCAGTTTGTCTTCGAGGGCGCCAGGCATGTTCAGGGCCCCAACTTCACGTCCGATGAAGGCACCATCCGCGTGCTCGACAACGGCAAGGAAGTGACAGTGCTCTATCCGGAAAAACGCCTGTACACCGTGCAGCGCTCGATGATGACCGAAGCCGGCATCGACGCCGGTTTCACCCGTGATCTGTACGTGGCGCTGGGTGAGCCTTTGGACAACGGGGCGTGGGCTGTGCGCGTGCACGTGAAACCGTTCGTGCGCTGGATCTGGTTCGGCGGCCTGATCACCGCACTGGGCGGGTTGTTGGCAGCGCTGGACAAGCGTTATCGGGTCAAGGTCAGGGCAAAGGTGCGTGACGCGTTGGGTCTGTCGGGAGCTGCGGTATGAAGCGTTGGGTGTTGTTGATTCCGCTGGCGCTGTTTTTGGGCTTGGCAGGGGTTTTATATAAGGGGCTTTTTCTTCAACCCGATTTGCTGCCCTCAGCGCTGATCGGCAAGCCATTACCCGAGTTTTCCCTGCCTGCGGTGCAAGATGGCAAAACCCTGACCCGCGCTGATCTGCTCGGCAAACCTGCACTGGTCAATGTCTGGGGCACCTGGTGCATCGCCTGCCGCGTCGAGCACCCGGTGCTGACCAAACTGGCGCAACAGGGCGTGGTGATCTACGGCGTCAACTACAAGGACGTCAACGCCGACGCCTTGAAGTGGCTCAAGGACTTTCACGACCCTTATCAGCTAAACATCAATGACGAAGCCGGCAGTCTGGGGCTGAATCTGGGCGTCTACGGCGCGCCGGAAACTTTCCTCATTGATCACAAGGGCATCATTCGCTACAAGCACGTCGGCGTGATCGACGAGACCGTGTGGCGCGAGAAGCTGGCCGGTCAGTATCAGGGGCTGGTGGACGAGGGGCGGCAATGAAGCGCTTTCTAGCTGCCGCAGTGTTAGCGCTGGGGTTCACCGGTATCGCCCACGGCGCCATCGACGCCTACACCTTCAAGGACGAGGCCGAGCGCGCTCGTTACACCGAGCTGACCCGCGAGCTGCGTTGCCCGAAATGCCAGAACCAGGACATCGCCGACTCTAACGCGCCCATTGCCGCAGACCTGCGCAAAGAGATCTACCGCATGCTCGGCGAAGGCCAGAGCAATCAGCAGATCATCGACTTCATGGTCGACCGCTATGGCGAGTTCGTGCGCTACAAGCCCGAGCTGAACGCCCACACCTGGCTGCTCTGGTTCGGGCCTGCCGGGCTGTTGCTGGGCGGGGTGCTGTTGATTGGCGTGATCGTTGCGCGCCGCCGTGGCCAGCGTGCCCAGGACGCCGATGTGCTTTCCGACGAGGAGCGTCAGCGCCTCGCCCACTTGCTGGATAAAAACCACGAATGATCGATTTCTGGCTAGCGGCCGGCCTGCTGTTGCTGGTGGCCCTGAGTTTCCTGCTGATCCCTCTGCTGCGTGGCCGTCGCGCCCAAAGCGAAGAAGACCGCACCGCCCTCAACGTCGCGCTGTATCAAGAGCGCCTGGCCGAGCTGCAGACGCAGCAGGCTGAAGGCGTGCTGACGGCCGCGCAAATGGACAGTGGTCGTGCCGAAGCCGCCCGCGAGCTGCTGGCCGACACCGAAGGCGCGTCGGCCGAGCGGGTTTCGCGTCTGGGCAAGCCGCTGCCATTGCTGGTGGCGGTGCTGGTGCCGGTCATGGGTTTTGCGCTGTACCTGCATTTCGGCGCCAGCGACAAGGTCGAGCTGACCCGGGAATTCGCCCAGCCACCGGCGTCTCTGGCGCAGATGACCGATCGTCTCGAACGCGCGGTCAAGGCCCAGCCGGACTCGGCGGAGAGCCTGTATTTCCTCGCTCGCACCTACATGGCCCAGGACCGTCCAGCCGATGCGGCGAGGATGTTCGAACGCGCCGTCGCGCTGGCCGGGCGTCAGCCGGAGCTGTTGGGGCAGTGGGCGCAGTCGCTGTATTTCGCCGGTAACAAGGCATGGACCCCGCAGATTCAGGCGCTGGCCGATGAAGCCCTGAAGACCGACCCCAAGGAAGTCACCAGCCTGGGGCTCAAGGGCATTAACGCCTTCGAAAGCCAGCATTTCCAGGAGGCCGTGGATTACTGGAAGCGCCTGCTCGCCGTGCTGCCGCCCAACGATCCGTCCCGCGCGGCGCTCGAAGGCGGCATTGCCCGCGCCAGCGATCGACTGGTGCAGAACGGCGGCCAGGTGCAGGATGCCCCCCTGGTGGCCGCGCCCGGCGCGCATCTGAAGGTTCGCGTGATGCTGTCTGACGACCTCAGAGGCAAGGTGCAGCCCGGTGACACGGTGTTCGTGTTTGCCCGCGCCGTGTCCGGCCCGCCTGCGCCGTTGGCGGTCAAGCGGGTGACCGTGGCCGACCTGCCGGTAGAGGTCGAGCTGACCGATGCTGACGCAATGATGCCGCAACTGAAACTGTCGAACTTTCCGGAAGTCCAACTGGTTGCGCGGGTATCCCGCGCAGGCCAGCCCACCTCCGGAGAGTGGATCGGTCGCAGTCAGCCGTTGCCCAGCAACGTGACTGCCCGACAGGCCCTGACCATCGACAGCCCCGATCAGTAGCCCCTCAAGACCTGACCGTGCGGCCCAGACACAGTAGAGAGCACTATGTATCGCGTCGCACGATTTGCCTTGTTGAGTGTGGTGGTGGCCCTGAGCGCGGCCTGTGCGGTCCAGCGCCCCGGGCCGCAGAGTTCGGAGCCGATTCCGACCATGCCGTCGCCTTCGCCGACCCCACAACCGGGAACGCCCCGCACCACGCCACAAACCCCACCGTCGACGCCGATTCCGTCCGGCCCGAAAACCTCGTCCCATTTCGCCCCGCCACCGGGTGGCAACAGCCACTGGGACGCGAAGCTGGGCGTGCATGTGCTGGATAACGTGCCCAACACCTTCTACCGCCAGCGCACCTACTACCGCTGGAACAACGGCTGGACCTGGTCCACCTCGCCAAGCGGCCCGTGGCAGGAAACCGATGCCAGCGGGGTACCGCCGGGGTTGAGTCGCCAGTTCGGTAATTGAGCGTCGCGTCGACGGGTTGCTGCTTCTGATTCTGCCCGGAGGGCGTAGGGGCGTGGCTTGCCCGCGAAGGGGTTGTGTCAGGCACCGCGATACTGACAGGCTCACCACAAGCGCGGGCAAGCGCGCTCCTACAGGAACGTGTTCTGGCGTAAGCCGTCCGGCAAGGCCAAACAAAAACGGCGACCTCAAGAGGTCGCCGTTTTTCGTCCCGCCCAGCGCTTACTTGGCCGGATAGATCTGATCGAACACCCCACCGTCAACAAAGTGGGTCTTCTGCACCGTGCGCCAGTCGCCGAAGGTTTTCTCGACATTGAGGAAGTCGACTTTCGGGAAGCGATCGGTGTACTTGGCCAGCACCGCCGGATCACGCGGGCGCAGGTAGTTCGCCGCAGCGATTTCCTGACCTTCTGGCGACCACAGGTACTTCAGGTAATCCTCGGCCAGGGCGCGCGAGCCTTTCTTGTCGACGACTTTGTCGACCACGCTCACCGGTGGCTCGGCTTCGGCAGAAACGCTGGGATAGACCACTTCGAACTGATCACGGCCAAACTCACGGGCGATCATTTCGGCTTCGTTTTCGAAGGTCACCAGCACGTCGCCGATGTGGTTGGTCATGAAGGTGGTGGTGGCGCCGCGGCCACCGGTGTCGAGGACCGGCACGTGGCTGAACAGCTGGCCGACGAATTTTTTCGCAGCGGCTTCATCGCCACCGTTCTTCAGGGTGTAGCCCCACGCGGAGAGGTAGGTGTAGCGGCCATTGCCTGAGGTCTTCGGATTGGGTACTACGACCTCAACGCCATCCTTGACCAGATCGTTCCAGTCCTTCAGCGCCTTTGGGTTGCCTTTGCGCACGATGAACACTGTCGCCGAGGTGAACGGCGCGCTGCTGTTCGGCAGGCGAGTCACCCAGTCCTTCGGCACCAGCTCGCCGTTGTCGGCCAGGGCGTTGATGTCGGTGGCCATGTTCATGGTGATCACGTCAGCCTGCACGCCGTCGATCACGGCGCGCGCCTGTTTGCTCGAGCCGCCGAAGGACATCTGCAGTTTGACGTCTTCCTTGTGCTCGGCCTGCCAGTGTTTCTGGAAGGCGGCGTTGTAGTCCTTGTAGAAGTCGCGCATCACGTCGTACGAGACGTTGAGCAGTTCAGGGGCGGCCTGGGCGGCGCTGCCAAAGGCCATTGCGGCGGTCAGAAGAGAAGCGGCGAAGAGTTTGTTCACTGCGAATTCCTTTGTCGTGTCAGAGATTTATTCTTATGAAAAAAGCGATGGCTAATGGCCGCGACTATAACGAAAACCCTTAAGTCCTTAATAGATTAAAAACGTCTGTGCTTATGGTTTTCCGTCTGGGGCGGTTGCGCTCAAGGAGTCGACCTTGGGAAACAGCGCGTTGCCGCAACGGCTGCAAAACGCGGCGCTGCCCTCATGGCTGTTCTTGGCGCACACCGGGCAGTCGTGCTGCAGTTGATCGCCGCGCATGGCGTTGGCCAGCTCCGCAGTGAAAATCCCCGTAGGCACGGCGATGATCGAGTAACCAGTGATCATCACCAGCGACGACAGTATCTGACCCACCGGCGTCTTCGGCACGATATCGCCAAAGCCCACGGTGGTCAGGGTCACGATCGCCCAATAGATGCCTTTGGGAATGCTGGTGAAGCCATGTTCCGGGCCTTCGATGACGTACATCAGGGTGCCGAACACGGTGACCAGCGTCGAGACCGTCACCAGAAACACGATGATCTTCTGCTTGCTGCCGCGCAGGGCCGCCAGCAGGTAATTGGCCTGTTTGAGGTAAGGGCTGAGCTTGAGCACGCGGAAGATCCGCAGCATCCGCACCACGCGAATGATCAACAGGTACTGCGCATCGGCGTTATACAGCGCCAGGATGCCCGGCACGATAGCCAGCAGGTCGATCAGGCCATAAAAGCTGAAGGCGTACTTCAGCGGTTGGGGCGAGCAATACAGGCGCAGGATGTACTCGACGAGAAACACCAGGGTGAAGCCCCATTCGATGTACGCCAGCACATCGGCGTAATTGCGATGCACGGCTTCGATGCTGTCGAGCATGACGACCAACAGGCTGCTGAGGATGATCAGCAGCAGGATCTTGTCGAAGCGCCGACCGGCCTTGGTGTCGGTCTGAAAAACGATGATGCGCAGCTGTTCGCGCCAGCCGGTGTTGCTGTCCATGGTGCAGTTCCGAATACAGGGTCGGCAAAGCCTGTGGCAATCCGCTCAGGAGCGCAACCGCTGATCGCTGATCGACTGTCGCAAAAGGCGACCGCTGGCCTGCACCAGCCAGCAGGCAAGGATGAACGGCGCAGTCAGGGTCGCCAGGCCCAGCCCGGAAAAGCCGGGTTGCAACAGGATAGCCAGGACGATGGCAATGCCCGGCAGCCAGGGTTTGTAGCGCACATGGCTGAACGCTAACGCTGCTAATGCCGGGTTGTAGCCCGACAGCCCCAGCAGCGTCAGATTGCTTTCCTGCTGCCACAGGGCAAAGGCTATCCCGCTGATGCAACCCAGCGCGGCCCACAGCGCGGCGGTGCGGTTGGCGATCAGCAGGCCGACGCCGATCAGCACACCGGCCAATGGATGGTCGAGCAGAAACACCTGCCCCAGCCCCAGTGGCAGCGCCTGAATCAGGTCAGAGTCAGCCACGCGCAGGCTTGGCAGTGGCTCGGCAAACATCAGCAGCACCCAGCTGAACAACACGAACGGCGCGGTGTAAGCCTTCAGACAAGAGGCGCGCGGCGTGCGTCGCAGCCAGGCGTGGATGAGCATAGCGCTCAGGCCGCCGCAGGCGATGATCAACAGCGGCATCAGAGGTGACCACTCGAAGCGGTAGCTGATCAGCAGCCCCAGCAGCACACCGTTGTAGCTGTAGACGCCAGACTGTCGCTCGGCCTTGGCGTAGCCGCGACGCTGCGCCGTCAGTAGCCCCGCCACAGCACCGAGCAACGCGCCGCCCAGGGAGGAAGGCGCACTGATGAGGATCGCCAGCAGGCACATCAGTCCGCACAGCGGGTTACGTTGCAGCAACACCTGGCTGAAGCCATTGAGCAGGGCTTCGGCCCAATCAGGGCATTGAGTGACGCGGGCAGACTCTTGAATGGACATGGATGTATTCAATATTTGTTTTTATTGTATACATGATGTCCAAAGGGCGAGCGCCGATCAAGCCCTGTCACACAGGGCTAATCATTGGAGGGGATTCAAGCGGTGGCGAAGCGTTTTTCGAGGTAGTCGATGATGACTTTGGACTCGTACATCCACACGGTCTGGCCGGCTTCTTCGATGCGCAGGCACGGCACCTTGATCTTGCCGCCTTCGCTGAGCAGGGTCTGGCGATCCAGCTCGTTGTTCTTCGCGTCGCGCAGTGCGACCGGCACGTTCAGCCGACGCAGGGTGCGACGGGTTTTCACGCAGAACGGGCAGGCGTGGAACTGATACAGGGTCAGGTCTTTGGCCGAGGCCTCGACGGCGGCCTGCGCCTCTTGCGAACGTTTTTTCTTGCTCGGGCGGGTCAGAAAGTCGACCAGAATGACCAACTGGCCAAGGCCGACCCGCAGTGCCTTCATCAACATGCTTGAAACCTCGCGGCCGCAACGGGCGTTGCGGCGCTTCAGGACGCCCGGATCACTTGATCAGGCTGAGGAACTCGGTACGAGTGGCGGCGTTTTCGCGGAACTCACCCAGCATGACCGAGGTGATCATCGAGGAATTCTGCTTCTCGACGCCGCGCATCATCATGCACATGTGCTTGGCTTCGATGACCACGGCCACACCCAGTGCGCCGGTGACCTGCTGAACGGCTTCAGCGATCTGGCGGCTGAGGTTTTCCTGGATCTGCAGGCGACGGGCGAACATGTCGACGATGCGCGCGACCTTGGACAGGCCCAGCACCTTGCCGCTCGGGATGTAGGCCACGTGAGCCTTGCCGATGAAAGGCAGCAGGTGGTGTTCGCACAGCGAGTACAGCTCGATGTCCTTGACCAGCACCATCTCGCTGTTGTCGGAGCTGAACAGCGCGCCGTTGGTGACTTCTTCCAGGGTCTGCTGGTAACCGCGGCAGAGATACTGCATGGCTTTGGCTGCACGTTTAGGGGTGTCGAGCAGGCCTTCGCGGGAGACGTCTTCGCCAAGTTGACCAAGGATCGCCGTGTAATTCTGTTCCAGTGTCACAGGGTTGTATTCCGTGTGGGTTCAAGAAAAACGCAGGGTTGGTGGCCTGCAAAGGCGCACATAGTAGCGTAGCTCGGCGATGAGGGGTACGGCGGGCGACCGACAAACCTGCGGCACGTCGCCGCCCGCAGGTCTGTCAGGGGACCTTTACCCAACCTTTACCCAGTGGTTATGTCGAAATGTATCCGTCCGGTGTCTGAGTTAATGGGTGACAGATGCCCGGATGAAGAGAGTGAGATTATGTTTAGCCGAATCGCGAAAATCGCACTGGTGATCGCCCTGATGTCGTCGGTTTCGGGATGTTTCTTTGGCCCTGGATGGGGCCGTCATGGTGGTTGGGATCATCGTCACTACGATGGAGGCCATTATTACGACGGGCGCGGTGGCTACGGCCCGGGGCCTCGCGACTACCGCCGCTGATTTCTTTGTTTGACCTGATCGGGTGTTGAGACCCCGTTCGCTACCCACACGGGATATCACTGAACGAAGGCCGTTACGCAAGTGTTTTGCGTAGCGGCCTTTTCGTTTTTGCGTGCGTTCGTATCAGGCTGGATACCCGCTGGCTACCAAATGACGACGCGGTTTGGCCCGTGTGTGCTGTCAGACTTTGCAGGTGGTGAACGCCTGTCGTTGAGCCCGTTTTCAAAGAGAGTGAGCAAAATGTTGAGTCGTATAGCGAAAGTCGCGGCGGTCATCGCGGTGATGTCGGCCATGTCCGGCTGCTGGCCTTTCTGGGGCCCGGGTTGGGGTGGTCATGGCGGTGGGCATGGAGGCGGGGGCGGTCATTACGAGGGCGGCGGCCCAGGTGGCGGTGGTCCCGGCGGTGGTGGTCCGGGTCCTCGCTGATCTCAGGCGGCTCCAGTCGCTCACCTTGCGGTGGTGATGGCCAGACGCAGTTCATTTGGGGCCGGCTTGTTTACGAAAGCATCTTTTCAGTCACCCTGTCCGGGCCTGATCTGATGTATTCGCGAACAAGCTCAGGCCCACAGGGGACGGTGTGAGCGTGAAACCGCAAAGGTGCGGACGATCAGAAATCGTCGTCCTTGTCGAAACGGCGGGCTTCGCGTTGCAGCTGGTAAACGAAGCGTTCGACCTGGCGCTGCACCAATCCGCTGATGTTGTGGAAGCGCACGCCGGCGAAGGTGGTGTTGATCCTTTCTTCGAAGTGCAGATAACGCAGTTCCACCGAGGTGGTCATGCTGCCGAAGGGCAGGGCGGCGATGAAGCGGTCGTACACCTGGCCCAGCTGCATGCGTTCTGAAAAGTCGCCTTCAAAGCGCAGCTTGCAACCGGTGGCTGAGATGTCCAGCAGTTTGCCCTTGAGCGGAGCCTTGAGTTTCTCGCCGCCAACTTCGATGTCGACCAGCGAGGCCAGCTTCAGTGCAGCGCGGAAGGCGTTGCGACGCTGGTGGTAGATCACTTCTTCAGGCATCGGGCCGCGATAGCTGTGCGGCTCCTCGATGATCCTCATCTGCCCTTTGACTTCCCAGGCAATGCGCACACCATCGTGGAAGCCTTCGATACGAAAGGCTTCACCGTTGGCCAGAAAGCGTTCACCGTCGCGGGGGATCATCTCGTCGAGCGCGATCTCGTTGCTGTCGCGGTCAACGTCGATGACGTAGCTCTGGAAGCGCTGGCTGCGCTCGTGAAAAGTGATGATCAAAGGATCATGGCTTTCCATCAAAAGGCGCAGGTTGGCGGCAATTTCCAAAGGCGTGTTCAGTACCTTTGGGGGCTGCGGAACATCTTCCGCGCTTGAGGCATTCACGGTTTATCCATCTCCAGGCAAATAACGACAGCGTGCGGCGCGGGGCATTTTGCCACCATGTTGCACGCCTTGATACAAGAACTTACGCCTGGCTAAGCGGACGTGGTCTGGCTCTTCCGGATGTCGAACCCCGGCTGTCATACAGCGCTGGCGTGTCGCCTCCGTTGAGAATCCTGAGTTGCTGCGCCGTGGTCAGCTGTTGCAGCTGGATCAGACTGCCATTTTGCTGATTCGCAGCCTGACATTCGGCAATCAGCGCACTCAGTTCGTCGCCCGCTTTCAATAACGCATCGCCCACTGACGAGTGTCTGGCCACTTCTTCAAGTCCCGCGCGATTGGCAGGCAGGCCAAGACTCGACAGCAGCTGAGTGCGTCTGCGTCCGTGCTGTTCGAGCACGATCACCAACGCCTGTTTCTGCGCCAGGATGTGTTCCATTTCGACCATATTGCGACCGTGCAGGGCCAGTGACTCGGCCTTCAGGATCTCCAGCAGGTGCTGAGTCGGCGCAATATCGTCAGTGATCAGTTGAAGCAACGTAGTGTCTTGCATCGCATGCCCTGGGGTTCAAGCGTCCAGAAGCTTTTGCGCAGACCGGGGGCTAGCGCTGGGCTTCGAAATTAAGCAGTTTGTTCGCAACACGGTTGCTGTCGACCTTGTAACTGCCATCGGCGATAGCCTGTTTCAACTCAGCCACACGGCTGCTGTTGACGACGGGCTGATCACGCAACGAATCAGTGATCTTCTGCAACTGTTGAGCTTCGCTGCTCAAACTGACTGTCTCACCGCTACCGCTTACGCTGGCGGAAGTGCTGGCCGTCGCCGGGGCTTCGGTTTTGCTGGCTTCCTTGGTGCTGGCGGTACGTGCTGTACCTCCGACGGTAGTGGAACTATTCAAACGACTGAAGTCGATGACCATGATTGAAAACCTCTGGGTTCTTGGACGCTTGCCATGGTTTCGGCCAAACCCGGAATAACTTTAGGGCCAGTGCGAAAACAGTCTCGAATGGACTTCGCAGAGGGCGTTTGGGTTCCGAGTGTAGAAAAAGCGCAAGCGCAGCGCCAGAGGACAACGGGCTTTACATAGGCACCTCGACCTGCCCGGGGGCGACGATATTGGCCTTGATCACACGTTTGGAATTGAGGTTTTTGACCCGTATCTGCTCGTTGAAGCCGCCATCGGAGAGGGCTTCACCGGGCATGCGTACGCTCATCGCACCGCTGCGCGCGCTGATGACGACCTGATCGCCTTTGCGCACCATCTGCGGCTGCGCCAAGTGCACGGGGGTCAGAATCTGATCGATGACCGTTGGTCGGACAACTTTCTGCCCGACCGCCTGATCCAGGGAATCCAGAAACCCTGCGCCCAGCTGCCCTACGTCACGCTCGCGCATCGCCACATCGCTTTCGGAAACAATGGCGTCGCGCTTCATCGGCCGCACCACGGTCACGACATTGCGAAAAAGATGTACCTGCGCGGGCACGAACACCGTCCATGGGGAGCTGCCTTCGCAACGCAGCTTCACGGTGACCCGGCCGATGGGCTGGGCCGGGCTTTCCAGGGTGGCTGTCAAATCCTTGTCACAGTGCGGCATGCGCAGGCGAGGGTCGAGCTGCTTGACTTCGATTTCATAACGGCCTGCGGTTTGACTGGTGGCCAGATAGTCTTCGACAGTGAATTCAAGAAAGCCCTGGGTGACGCCGATAAGTTGTTCAGGCAGCGTCACATTGTCGGCGCGACAAAGGTTTGCACCGACAAGCAGACACACGGCAACGAGGCCGCCGATCAAATGACGGCTTGCGTTTGTCAGGTGTCGAGATACTGTCGTTAATAGGTTCATGCCGGGTATTTAGCAAGGCCCGTGCCGCTTGCCGTTTTGGCAGTGCGCAATTGGTCGTTTTGGGAGGGTGGTGCATGGCTGGTGTTTTGGATTCAGTGAACCAGCGCACTCAACTGGTAGGGCAGAACCGCCTTGAACTGTTGTTGTTCCGTCTGGACGGCAAGCAGTTGTATGGGATTAACGTGTTCAAGGTAAAAGAGGTGCTTCAGTGCCCAAAACTTACCCACATGCCCAAATCCAGTCCGATTGTGCGCGGAGTGGCGAATATTCGTGGCGGGACGATCCCGATTCTTGATCTGGCGCTCGCGACCGGTGGTACACCGTTGGGCAACATCGCCAATGCGTTTGTGATCATTACCGAATACAACACCAAGATTCAGGGGTTTCTGGTGCATTCGGTCGAGCGCATCGTGAACATGAACTGGGAAGACATTCATCCGCCACCCAAGGGAACCGGTCGCGATCACTACCTCACGGCCGTGACGCGTATCGATAACCAGTTGGTGGAAATCATCGACGTGGAGAAAATCCTCGCCGAAGTGGCACCGGTCTCGGAAAATATTTCCGCGGGCGTGGTGAGTGAAGAAGTTCAGCACAAGGCCTTGTCCCTGCGTGTCTTGACGGTCGACGACTCGTCCGTGGCGCGCAAGCAGGTGACGCGTTGCCTGCAGACCGTGGGCGTGGAGGTGACGGCGTTGAATGACGGTCGTCAGGCACTCGATTTCCTGCGCAAACTGGTAGACGAAGGCAAGAAACCCGAAGAAGAGTTTCTGATGATGATCTCCGACATTGAAATGCCGGAGATGGACGGCTACACCTTGACTGCAGAGATCCGCAGCGATCCACGCATGCAAAAGCTGCACATCGTCCTGCACACCTCGTTGTCGGGGGTGTTCAACCAGGCGATGGTGAAGAAAGTCGGTGCCGACGATTTTCTGGCCAAGTTCCGGCCGGACGATCTTGCAGCGAGAGTGGTAGATCGTATCAGGGCGGCAGATATCAGCTGAGGAGGGTCTTCCTCGGCTGTTCACATGATTTGAGAGGCGGCATGTCTACAGGTAATTTGGATTTTGAGCAGTTCCGGGTCTTCCTGGAAAAAGCCTGTGGCATTTTGCTGGGTGAAAACAAGCAGTACCTGGTCTCCAGCCGCCTGAACAAGCTGATGGAGCAGCAGGGTCTGAAATCCCTGGGCGAGCTGATTCAGCGCATCCAGACGCAGCCGCGCAGTGGTTTGCGCGAGCAGGTGGTGGATGCAATGACCACCAACGAAACCCTGTGGTTTCGCGATACCTACCCGTTCGAGGTGCTCAAGAACAAGGTGCTGCCCGAGCAGATCAAGGCCAGCCCCGGCTTGCGTCCGCGCATCTGGTCGGCAGCCTGTTCGTCGGGGCAGGAGCCGTATTCGCTGTCGATGTCGATCGATGAGTTCGAGCGCAGCAACCCTGGCCAGTTGAAATCAGGGGCGCAGATCGTCGCGACGGATCTGTCCGGCAGCATGCTCAATAACTGCAAGACGGGCGAGTACGACAGCCTGGCAATCGGTCGCGGCTTGTCGCCGGACCGGCTGCAGCGCTATTTCGATCAGAAGACGCCGGGGCGCTGGACGGTCAAGGCGCCGATCAAGAGCCGTGTGGAGTTTCGTTCGTTCAACCTGCTGGACAGTTATGCGGCGCTGGGCAAGTTCGACATCGTGTTTTGTCGCAATGTGTTGATCTACTTTTCCGCTGAGGTGAAGAAGGACATTCTGTTGCGCATTCATGCGACGTTGAAGCCAGGGGGGTATTTGTTCCTGGGGGCGTCGGAGGCGTTGAACGGGCTGCCGGATCATTATCAGATGGTGCAGTGCAGTCCGGGGATCATCTATCAGGCCAAGTGATGATGGGCTGGCTGTTTTTTGGAGAACCCGCTTTGGCGGGTTTTCTTTTTCCGGGCGCGCAAGGAGGGGGTGAATATCCGTTGTTGGCGGTGTTGTTGCAGCAGCGTCAGCCAAGGCACCTCAGTACCACCAAAAAACGACGAGCAAAAAAACGGCACCCTCAGGTGCCGTTCTCTTTAACACGTCGTGCCAATCAGCTATGCAGCGTTTCCGCTGCGTAAAGCGTGTTCTCCAGCAGGCACGCGCGGGTCATCGGGCCAACGCCGCCTGGCACCGGAGTGATCCAGCCTGCGCGGGGCAGGGCGGTCTCGTAGACCACGTCACCTACCAGCTTGCCGTCGTCCTGGCGGTTGATACCGACGTCGATCACGATCGCGCCTTCCTTGATCCACTCACCTTTGACCAGCCCCGGTTTGCCCGCGGCCACGACCACCAGATCCGCGCGGCCGACATGGCCTGCCAGATCCTGGGTGAAGCGGTGGGTCACGGTCACGGTGCAACCGGCCAGCAGCAGCTCCATCGCCATCGGGCGACCCACGATGTTGGACGCGCCCACCACCACTGCATCCTTGCCATACAGGTCCACGCCGGTGCTTTGCAACAGGGTCATGATGCCTTTCGGGGTGCAGGGGCGCAGTAATGGGATGCGCTGGGCCAGGCGGCCGACGTTATAAGGGTGGAAACCGTCGACGTCCTTGTCCGGACGAATGCGCTCCAGCAGTGGCGAGGAATCCAGATGCTCGGGCAGCGGCAGTTGCAGCAGGATACCGTCGATGGCCGGATCGCCGTTGAGGCTGTCGATCAGATCGGTCAGCTCGGTCTGGGAGGTGGTGGCGGGCAGGTCGTAGGCCCGGGAGATGAAGCCGACCTCTTCACAGTCTTTGCGTTTGTGCGAGACGTAAACCTGAGAGGCGGGGTCGCTGCCGACCAGAATCACCGCGAGGCCCGGTGTGCGCAGCCCTTGCTCGCGACGTTCGGCGACTCGTTGGGCGATCTGCTGGCGCAGGTTGGCTGCGATCGCTTTGCCGTCTATTAGTTTTGCAGTCATTACGCGTGATTAACCATCGGAAGGGAGGGAAAAAGAGCGCGCATTCTCGCATGACCTGGCCAATGGGCAAAGGCGGTTGGTCTGCTTAATAAGCTAAGCCCTTTAATTATCTGAATTTTTTAGAAAAAAGTGTTGACGACCTTTGAGACCGTCTATAAGATTCGTCGCACTTGTCGGGCACAACCCCACACAGGATAAGCCGGAAGCGGTTGATCAGGTCGAAAGGTTGATTAAGTCAGGTAGAGTTCAGATCGGCTCAGCGTGATTGAAAGCTCTTAATTTGCAGTCGAAAGAATGCAGATTAACCAAGCGCCCGTAGCTCAGCTGGATAGAGCATCCGCCTTCTAAGCGGATGGTCGCAGGTTCGAGTCCTGCCGGGTGCGCCACTAAAGGCAGCTTTGGCACAAGTAAGTAACAACGCAATATGGTGGGCGTAGCTCAGTTGGTAGAGCACAGGATTGTGACTCCTGTTGTCGTGGGTTCGATCCCCATCGTCCACCCCATATTCGAAAAAGGCGCCAGATTCATAATCTGGCGCCTTTGCTTTAAGCGCTTCAAAACGCGGACGTGGTGGAATTGGTAGACACACTGGATTTAGGTTCCAGCGCCGCGAGGCGTAAGAGTTCGAGTCTCTTCGTCCGCACCAGTAAAAAACCCTGAACAGGCATTGCCCTTTTCGGGTCGAGAAAGCCGCCCAGTGCGGCTTTTTTTGTTTCAGCGTATTGGTTTCACGCTGGAACGAGCCCGCCATGCTGTTGATGTCGGGCTTTTCCGGAGTGCTTCCAGGGATTGGATCGACATTCGGTCGTTCTCGCTTCCTTTTATATAGGGGGCGCAGAGCGCGTTCCAGACCGCTTGCGAAGGTTTGAATCTTCGTCCTTTCCCTTAAGGTTGCATTCCACCGTATTTACCCTTCTTCAGTAGGGTGACTTCTTGAGATTGACCCACTAGAATGCTTGCCCTTGATTCTGGGGTCGGAAACGGCCGGCTAACGTCTGTGCAACGAGGAATATCCATGCAAGTTTCTGTTGAAAACACTTCCGCTCTCGAGCGCCGCATGACCATTGGCGTGCCAGCTGAGCGCATCGAGACCGAAGTCAACAAGCGTCTGCAGCAGACCGCACGTAAAGCCAAGATCCCGGGCTTCCGCCCAGGCAAAGTGCCTATGAGCGTGATCCGCCAGCGTTATGAAGACGGTGCCCGTCAGGAAGCCCTCGGCGACCTGATCCAGGCCACCTTCTACGAAGCTGTCGTAGAACAAAAGCTGAACCCGGCTGGCGCACCTTCCGTCGAGCCAAAAACCTTCGAAAAAGGCAAGGACCTCGAGTACATCGCCACTTTCGAAGTGTTCCCTGAATTCTCCGTTGCCGGTTTCGAGTCCGTTTCCGTCGAGCGTCTGTCGGCTGATGTCGCGGATTCCGATCTGGACAACATGCTGGAAATCCTGCGCAAGCAGAACGTCCGTTACGAAGCCGCCGATCGTGCTGCAGCCAACGAAGACCAACTGACCATCGACTTCGTCGGCAAGGTCGACGGCGAAGCCTTCGCTGGCGGTTCGGCGACCGGCACTCAGCTGGTGCTGGGATCGGGTCGCATGATCCCTGGTTTCGAGGACGGTCTGGTTGGCGCTAAAGCCGGCGAAGAGCGCGTTCTGAACCTGACCTTCCCTGAGGACTACCAGAACCTGGAACTGGCCGGCAAAGCCGCTGAGTTCACTGTGACTGTGACCTCCGTATCGGCACCGACCCTGCCAGAGCTGAACGAAGCCTTCTTCAATCAGTTCGGCATCAAGGAAGCGACCCTGGAAGGTTTCCGCACCGAAGTTCGCAAGAACATGGAGCGCGAACTGCGTCAGGCGATCAAGTCCAAGGTCAAGAACCAGGTCATGGACGGCCTGCTGGCTGCCAACCCGATCGAAGTGCCAAAAGCACTGCTGGAAAACGAAGTGAACCGTCTGCGCGTTCAGGCCGTTCAACAGTTCGGTGGCAACATCAAGCCTGACCAACTGCCGGCCGAGCTGTTCGAAGAGCAGGCCAAGCGCCGCGTCGAGTTGGGCCTGATCGTTGCCGAAGTGGTCAAGCAGTTCGACCTCAAGCCTGACGAAGCCCGCGTTCGCGAGCTGATCCAGGAAATGGCTTCCGCTTACCAGGAGCCAGAGCAGGTCGTGGCCTGGTACTACAAGAACGAACAGCAAATGAACGAAGTGCGTTCGGTTGTGCTGGAAGAACAAGTTGTGGATACTGTTTTGCAGAAAGCGAGCGTGACCGATAAAGCGGTCTCGTACGAAGAAGCCGTCAAGCCGGTAGAAGCTCCACAAGCCGGCTGATTTCTTTCTCTCGTTCGAAAACACCATAAGCCAGCCTTCGTGCTGGCTTATGCGTATTCAAGACATGACTATTTGGGAGTGAATGCGAGACATGTCCCGCAATTCTTATATTCAGCAGAACTCTGACATCCAGGCCGCTGGCGGCCTGGTCCCGATGGTTATCGAGCAGTCCGCCCGTGGCGAACGCGCCTATGACATCTACTCCCGCCTGCTCAAGGAGCGCGTCATTTTCCTGGTCGGTCCGGTTGAAGACTACGTGGCCAACCTGATCTCGGCGCAGCTGCTCTTCCTTGAAGCGGAAAACCCGGACAAGGACATCCATCTCTACATCAACTCCCCAGGCGGTTCGGTGACTGCGGGCATGGCGATCTACGACACCATGCAGTTCATCAAGCCGGACGTTTCGACCACCGTAATGGGTCAGGCCTGCAGCATGGGCGCGTTCCTGCTGGCGGGCGGCGCCAAGGGCAAGCGTTTTGCCCTGCCGAATTCCCGCGTGATGATTCACCAGCCACTGGGCGGTTTCCAGGGGCAGGCGTCGGACATCGACATTCACGCCAAGGAAATCCTGTACATTCGCCAACGCCTGAACGAGCTGCTGGCGCACCACACTGGCCAGTCACTGGAAACCATCGAGCGTGACACCAACCGCGACAATTTCATGAGCGCCGAGCGCGCTGCAGAATACGGTCTGGTGGACTCGGTGCTCGACAAACGTCAAATGATCAAATGATTGCTTGATTGGCAGTAATCCCGGGTGGTCGGGACTCCCGTACCACCTGCGGACTTGAAAAAGCCCGCAATTGCCTTCATCTTGTGTTGCAAGCCTACCGGATTGGATCGATCGAATGACTGACACCCGCAACGGCGAGGACAACGGCAAACTGCTTTATTGCTCCTTCTGCGGCAAAAGCCAGCATGAAGTGCGCAAGTTGATTGCCGGCCCCTCGGTATTTATCTGTGACGAGTGCGTCGACCTGTGCAATGACATCATCCGCGAGGAGGTGCAGGAAGCACAGGCAGAAAGCAGCGCGCATAAATTGCCATCGCCTAAAGAAATCAGCGGCATCCTTGACCAGTACGTCATCGGTCAAGAGCGTGCCAAAAAGGTTCTCGCAGTAGCGGTGTACAACCACTACAAGCGCCTGAACCAGCGCGACAAGAAAAACGACGACGTTGAACTGGGCAAGAGCAACATCCTGCTGATCGGCCCTACGGGCTCCGGCAAGACCCTGCTAGCGGAAACGCTGGCACGTTTGCTCAACGTACCGTTCACCATCGCCGACGCCACCACCCTGACCGAAGCCGGTTATGTGGGTGAGGACGTGGAAAACATCATTCAGAAGCTGTTGCAGAAGTGCGATTACGATGTCGAAAAGGCCCAGATGGGTATCGTATACATCGATGAAATCGACAAGATTTCGCGCAAGTCCGACAACCCGTCCATCACCCGTGACGTTTCGGGTGAAGGCGTTCAGCAGGCTCTGCTGAAGCTGATTGAAGGCACCGTGGCTTCCGTTCCGCCGCAAGGAGGTCGCAAGCATCCGCAGCAGGAATTCCTGCAAGTGGACACGCGCAACATCCTGTTCATCTGCGGTGGCGCATTCTCGGGCCTCGAAAAGGTCATCCAGAATCGCTCTACTAAAGGCGGCATCGGCTTCAATGCCGAGGTTCGCAGCAAGGAAGAGGGTAAGAAGGTTGGCGAGTCCCTGCGTGAAGTCGAGCCTGACGATCTGGTCAAGTTCGGTCTGATCCCGGAGTTCGTGGGCCGTCTGCCAGTACTGGCGACCCTGGACGAGCTGGACGAAGCTGCGCTGATGCAGATTCTGACCGAGCCGAAGAACGCCTTGACCAAGCAGTACGGCAAGCTGTTCGAAATGGAAGGTGTGGACCTCGAATTCCGCACCGACGCACTCAAGTCGGTTGCCCGTCGCGCGCTGGAGCGCAAGACCGGTGCCCGTGGTCTGCGCTCCATCCTCGAAGGCGTACTGCTCGACACCATGTACGAAATCCCGTCGCAGCCTGACGTGAGCAAAGTGGTGATCGACGAGAGCGTGATTGAAGGTACCTCCAAGCCGCTGCTGATCTACGAGAACAGCGAGCCACCTGCCAAGGCGGCTCCCGACGCGTAAGCCCTGAGGCTGACGCACCGGGCGACTGGAAAACGAAAGGGGCCCTTGGGCCCCTTTCGCGTTTCAGCGGCTCTTTCGCATTAACTGGAACCGACGCTTGTTTTTTTGCAGGGCTACCCCCATCTTGGTTTTCAGCTCATTTCTATCTGTCCATGGCCTTAAGGCCGCCGTAGAGGCGAAATCATGAAGACGACCATTGAACTGCCTCTTTTGCCATTGCGCGATGTCGTGGTGTATCCGCACATGGTGATCCCACTGTTCGTGGGTCGCGAAAAATCCATCGAGGCCCTTGAGGCTGCGATGGCCGGCGACAAGCAGATTCTGCTGCTCGCCCAGAGAAATCCTGCCGACGATGACCCGGGTGAAGACGCTCTTTATAGCGTGGGTACGATTGCAACCGTATTGCAGCTGCTGAAGTTGCCGGATGGCACCGTCAAGGTGCTGGTCGAAGGCGAGCAGCGTGGCTCTGTCGAGCGTTTCATCGAAGTGGATGGCCACTGCCGCGCCGAAGTCGCGCTGATCGATGAGGCCGACGCCCCTGACCGCGAATCCGAAGTGTTCGTGCGCAGCCTGCTGTCGCAGTTCGAACAATATGTGCAGCTGGGCAAAAAAGTCCCGGCTGAAGTCCTGTCCTCGCTCAACAGCATCGATGAGCCGGGGCGCCTGGTCGATACCATGGCGGCCCACATGGCGCTGAAGATCGAGCAGAAGCAGGAAATCCTCGAAATCATCGACCTGGGCGCTCGCGTGGAACACGTGCTGGCCCTCCTGGATGCCGAGATCGACCTGCTGCAGGTCGAGAAGCGCATTCGTGGTCGCGTGAAGAAACAAATGGAGCGCAGCCAGCGCGAGTACTATCTGAATGAGCAGATGAAGGCCATTCAGAAAGAGCTCGGTGACAGCGACGAAGGCCACAACGAAATCGAAGAGCTGAAAAAGCGCATCGATGCCGCCGGCCTGCCAAAAGACGCGCTCACCAAAGCCACTGCCGAGCTGAACAAGCTTAAGCAAATGTCGCCGATGTCCGCCGAGGCCACTGTCGTGCGCTCGTACATCGACTGGCTGGTGCAGGTGCCGTGGAAGGCCCAGAGCAAGGTGCGTCTGGACCTGGCGCGTGCCGAAGACATCCTCGATGCCGACCACTACGGCCTGGAAGAAGTCAAAGAGCGCATCCTCGAATACCTCGCCGTGCAAAAGCGCGTTAAGAAAATTCGTGGTCCTGTGCTGTGCCTGGTCGGTCCTCCAGGCGTGGGTAAAACCTCGCTGGCCGAGTCGATCGCTCACGCCACTAACCGCAAGTTCGTACGCATGGCCCTGGGTGGCGTGCGTGACGAAGCTGAAATCCGCGGTCATCGTCGCACCTACATCGGTTCGATGCCGGGCCGTCTGATCCAGAAAATGACCAAGGTCGGCGTGCGCAACCCGCTGTTCCTGCTCGACGAAATCGACAAGATGGGCAGCGACATGCGCGGCGATCCTGCCTCTGCACTGCTCGAAGTGCTCGATCCGGAGCAGAACCACAACTTCAACGACCACTATCTGGAGGTCGATTACGACCTGTCGGATGTGATGTTCCTGTGCACCGCCAACTCGATGAACATTCCTGCGGCCCTGTTGGACCGTATGGAAGTGATCCGTCTGCCGGGTTACACCGAAGACGAGAAGATCAACATTGCTACAAAATATCTCTCGCCCAAGCAGATCGCTGCCAACGGCTTGAAGAAGGGCGAAGTTGAGTTCGAAGAAGAGGCCATACGCGACATTATCCGGTACTACACCCGTGAGGCGGGCGTGCGTAGCCTGGAGCGTCAGATTGCCAAGGTCTGCCGCAAGGCAGTCAAGGAACACGCCGGCGAGAAGCGTTTTGCCGTCGTCGTCAGTGCCGCGATGCTGGAAAACTACCTGGGCGTGCGCAAATTCCGCTACGGTCTGGCCGAGCAGCAGGATCAGATCGGCCAGGTGACTGGTCTCGCGTGGACTCAGGTGGGTGGCGAACTGCTGACCATCGAAGCCGCTGTTGTGCCGGGTAAAGGTCAGCTGATCAAGACCGGTTCGCTGGGCGACGTCATGGTCGAATCGATCACCGCTGCACAGACTGTCGTGCGCAGCCGGGCCAAGAGCCTGGGCATCCCTCTGGACTTCCATGAGAAGCGTGACACGCACATCCACATGCCGGAAGGGGCAACGCCCAAAGACGGCCCTAGCGCAGGCGTAGGCATGTGCACGGCGCTGGTTTCGGCGCTGACGCAGATCCCTGTGCGTGCCGACGTGGCCATGACGGGTGAAATCACCCTGCGCGGTCAGGTGCTGGCGATTGGCGGCTTGAAGGAAAAACTGCTGGCCGCGCACCGTGGTGGAATTAAAACGGTGATCATTCCGGAAGAAAACGTACGTGATCTGAAGGAAATCCCTGACAACATCAAGGCAGACCTGCAAATCAAACCTGTTAAATGGATTGACGAAGTCCTGCAAATTGCGCTGCAATACGCGCCGGAGCCCTTGCCGGATGTGGCTCCGGAGATGGTTGCAAAGGATGAAAAACGCGAGTCTGACTCTAAGGAAAGAATTAGCACGCATTAGTCTGGGGGGCCTTCCTTGACAGCTTTTTAGAGCCCTTGTTATAAAGCGGCTCTTTCCAGCGTCAGCAGGCCATTCAGCGTTTGTTTGTTTGGCTTTACCAGAAAACTTAGAAAATATACTCAATATAGATAGATATAAGGGGACTTAGAGTGAACAAGTCGGAACTGATTGATGCTATCGCCGCATCCGCTGACATCCCGAAAGCTGCTGCTGGCCGTGCGCTGGACGCAGTAATCGAATCCGTCACTGGCGCTCTGAAGGCTGGCGACTCTGTTGTACTGGTTGGCTTCGGCACTTTCTCCGTTACTGATCGTCCTGCCCGTACCGGCCGTAACCCACAGACCGGCAAGACTCTGGAAATTCCAGCGGCCAAGAAGCCAGGTTTCAAAGCCGGTAAAGCTCTGAAAGAAGCGGTCAACTAAGTTTCTTTTTACCTTTGCCTACGCCAGGACAGCGTATCTCTGTCCTGGTCGTGAAGCGGCAAGTGCGGTTGGTCAAGCGCTGGCCTGTCACCTCCGGGGAACGCACATCGAACCCCGTCCGCTTGCACGTTACGAGAAGGCGCATCCTCGGATGCGCCTTTCTTCTATCCGGAATACACCCACGCTCCGCTCCGTGTGTCGCAGCTTGGTGAGTTGAGTACAACCCTCTGGGGGACGCATGCTGCAGAATATCAGGGACAATTCACAAGGCTGGATTGCCAAGACCATCATCGGCGTTGTCATTGCGCTGATGGCCCTGACGGGTTTCGATGCCATTTTCAGGGCGACCAGCCACAGCCAGGACGCTGCCAAGGTCAATGGCGATGAAATCACTCAGACCGATCTGGGTCAGGCCGTAGAAATGCAACGCCGCCAGCTCATGCAACAGCTGGGCAAGGATTTCGACCCTGCAATGCTCAATGAAAAGATGCTGCGCGACTCGGCCCTCAAAGGCCTGATCGATCGCAAGCTGCTGCTGCAAGGTGCGGCAGACGCCAAGTTCAGCTTCTCGGAAGCCGCACTGGACCAGCAGATCCTGCTGACGCCTGAATTCCAGGTGGACGGCAAATTCAACGCTGATCGTTTCGATCAGGTGGTTCGCCAACTGGGCTACAGCCGCATGCAATTCCGCCAGATCCTCGGTCAGGAAATGCTGATCGGCCAGATCCGTGCAGGCATTGGTGGCAGTGCGTTCGTTACCGACGCGCAGGTCGACGCTTTCGCCCGTCTGGAAAAACAGACCCGCGACTTCGCCACCCTGACCCTGCCGGCCGATCCGTCCAACGTGAAAGTCACCGATGACGAGATCAAGGCGCACTACGACCAGCACGCCAAGGAATTCCTCAGCCCTGAACAGGTTGTTCTGGACTACATCGAGCTGAAGAAGTCTTCCTTCTTCGACAAGGTGTCGGTCAAGGATGAAGATCTGCAGGCGGCCTACCAGACTGAAATCGCCAACCTGGCCGAGCAGCGTCGCGCTGCGCACATCCTGATCGAAGTCAACGACAAGACCACCGATGCCCAGGCCAAGGCGAAGATCGAAGAGATCCAGCAGCGTCTGGCCAAGGGCGAAGATTTCGCGGCATTGGCCAAGGAGTTCTCGCAGGATCCGGGTTCGTCGGCCAAGGGCGGTGATCTGGGTTACGCGGGCAAGGGCGTTTACGACCCGGCCTTCGAAGACGCGCTGTATGCGTTGAACAAGGATCAGGTCTCGGCCCCGATCAAGACCCAGTTCGGCTGGCACCTGATCAAACTGCTGGGCGTTGAAGCGCCGTCGGTGCCGACCTTCGCCAGCCTGAAAGACAAACTGACTCACGACCTGAAATCGCAACAGGTCGAGCAGAAGTACGTCGACGCCAGCAAGAAACTGCAGGATGCTGCGTATGAAGCCTCGGATCTGTCCCAGCCTGCTCAGGATCTGGGCCTGAAGGTTCAGACCACTGCGCCGTTCGGCCGTGAAGGCGGCGAAGGCATCGCGGCCAATCGCGCTGTCATCCAGGCTGCGTTCAGCCCTGAAGTATTGGAAGAGGGCTCCAACAGCTCGGCGCTGGAGCTTGATCCTGAAACCGTGATCGTTGTGCACGTCAAGGAACACCGTCAGCCTGAGCAGTTGCCTCTGGAAGCGGTTTCCAGCGCGATTCGTGCGCAGCTGACCAAGGACCATGCGAGCGAGGCCATCAAGGCCAAGGGCGAGACGCTGCTGGCCGGTCTGCGCGATGGCAAGGTGCCGTACACCGCTACCAAGCAGGAAGGGCAGAACTGGAAGGTCGTGGAAGCGGCGTCCCGTGGCCAGGAGGGTGTTGATCCTCAGGTGCTGCAGGCGCTGTTCCGTATGCCCAAGCCTGAAGGCAAGGACAAGCCGGTCTACAGCAGCCTGACTGCGGCAGATGGCAGCTTCGTGGTTGTGCGCCTCAATGGCGTGAATCAGGCGGCTCCGGCGACCGATGCCGAGAAGACCCAGTACCGTCGCTTCCTGGCGTCGCGTGAGGGCCGTCAGGACTTCGAGTCGTATCAGGCGCAGTTGCATGAGGCGGCCAAGATCGAGAAGTATTGATCTGTTGTAAAAGCTGCTGAAAATGAGAGGCCCCGGTTCTGATGAATCGGGGCTTTTTTGTTTTTGGGGTGGCGGCGCCGTTGGTGCCGGAGTGAATATCCATTTCTTCGGGTGAGGCTAATATGGGTTCCGCTCTTACAGCGGGTCACTTTTGTCAAGAGCCGAAAAAGTGACCCGCCGTAAGGGCGGAACCATACTCCGCAACGCCGCCACGAATGGATATTCACACCACCCTGAAAACCAAAAAAGCCCCGATTCATCAGAACCGGGGCTTCTCAGTCATCACGAAAAGCTTAAAACATCAGCCTTCCAGATCACCCATCGCAGTGGTGTTGAAACCACCGTCAACGTACATGATCTCACCGCTCACACCCGATGCCAGGTCCGAGCACAGGAACGCGCCGGCGTTGCCGACTTCGTCGATGGTCACGTTGCGACGCAGAGGGGTTTGCGCTTCGTTGGCATCCAGCATCTTGCGGAAGTTCTTGATGCCCGAAGCCGCCAGCGTACGGATCGGACCTGCCGATACCGCGTTGACGCGGGTGCCATCCGGGCCCAGGCTGCGTGCCAGGTAACGAACACCGGCTTCCAGGCTGGCCTTGGCCATGCCCATTACGTTGTAGTTAGGCATGGTGCGCTCGGCGCCCAGGTACGACAGGGTCAGCAGGCTGCCGTTGCGGCCTTTCATCAGTTCGCGACCGGCTTTGGCCAGGGCCACGAAGCTGTAGGCGCTGATGTCGTGCGCGATGCGGAAACCGTCACGGGTGGTGGCTTGGGTGAAGTCGCCGTCCAGTTGGTCGCCCGGTGCGAAGCCCACGGAGTGCACGATGCAGTCCAGGCCGTCCCACTTCTTGCTCAGCTCTTCGAAGACCTTGGCGATTTCTTCGTCGCTGGCCACGTCGCAAGGGAAGCACAGGTCGGCGTTCGAACCCCAGCCAGCGGCGAACTCTTCGACGCGACCCTTGAGTTTTTCGTTCTGGTAGGTGAAGGCAAGTTCAGCGCCTTCACGGTGCATGGCGGCAGCGATACCGGATGCGATGGACAGTTTGCTGGCGACACCGACGATCAGGACGCGCTTACCGGCGAGAAAACCCATGGTTTGTTCCTCTTCAGGTTAATCGACAGTTGCTGGTGCCAGAAAAGCGGCCTCCAGCAACTGCTGTGTATAAGGATGTTGCGGTGCGGCGAAGATATCTTCGGCCGCACCCTGTTCGACCACTTGGCCTTGCTTGACCACCATCAGTTGGTGGCTCAGCGCTTTGACTACCGCCAGATCATGGCTGATAAACAAATACGTCAGGTTGTACTTCGCTTGCAGGGAGCGCAAAAGCTCCACCACTTGGCGCTGAACGGTCCGGTCGAGGGCCGAAGTCGGCTCGTCCAGCAAAATCAGCGCCGGTTTTAACACTAATGCCCGTGCGATGGCGATCCTTTGCCGCTGCCCGCCGGAAAACTCGTGAGGGTAGCGGTGCCGGGTTTCCGGGTCCAGACCCACTTCCTCGAGCGCCGCGATTACCGCCGCTTCCTGTTCGACGGGTGTGCCGATCCTGTGAATGCGCAGGCCTTCACCCACGATGTCACACACCGACATGCGTGGGCTCAGGCTGCCAAACGGGTCCTGAAACACCACTTGCATCTGCCGCCGCAGCGGCCGCACCTGATCCTGCTTGAGGCAGGCCAGTGAATCGCCCTGAAAGCGTATCTCGCCTTCGCTACGAATCAACCTCAGAATCGCCAGGCCCAACGTCGATTTGCCCGAGCCGCTTTCGCCGACGATCCCCAGCGTCTGGCCCTTGGGCAGACTGAAGTGGATGCCGTCCACGGCCTTGACGTGATCGACGGTGCGTTTGAACACGCCTTTCTTGATCGGAAACCAGACCTTGAGGTCCTCGACTTCCAGCATCGGCACGCCCGGAACGTTGTCCGCCGGGCCGCCTTTGGGCTCGGCGCCGAGCAATTCGCGGGTGTACGGATGCTGCGGTGCGCGGAACAGTTCTTCACACGATGCCTGTTCGACGATGCAACCGCGCTGCATGACACATACTCGGTTGGCAATTTGTCGAACGACGTTCAAATCGTGACTGATCAGTAACAACGCCATGCCCAGACGGGCCTGCAATTCCTTGAGCAGTTTGAGAATTTTCAGCTGTACGGTGACGTCCAGCGCGGTGGTCGGCTCGTCAGCGATCAGCAGTTCGGGCTCGTTGGCCAGGGCCATGGCGATCATCACGCGCTGACGCTGGCCGCCTGAGAGCTCGTGGGGCAGGGCCTTGAGGCGTTTGAGCGGCTCGGGGATGCCCACCAGCTCCAGCAACTCCAGCGTGCGCCGTGTGGCCGCCTTGCCGGTCAGGCCCTTGTGCAGGCCGAGCACTTCGTTGATCTGTTTTTCGATCGACTGCAGCGGGTTCAGCGAGGTCATCGGCTCCTGGAAGATCATCGCAATACGGTTGCCACGAATGGCGCGCATGCGTTTTTCACTCACCGTCAGCAACTCGTTGCCGGCGTACTGAATGGTGCCTGTGGGGTGCTGCGCCAGCGGGTAGGGCAACAGTCGCAGGATCGAATGGGCGGTGACTGACTTGCCCGATCCGCTTTCCCCTACAAGCGCCAGGGTTTCGCCCTTGCGAATGTCAAAGCTGATGCCTTCGACCACGCGCTGGGTTTTCTGGCCGGTGACGAACTCGACCGACAGGTTGCGGATTTCGATCAGATTGTCCTGATTCATCTCATTTCCTCGGGTCGAATGCGTCACGGGCGGATTCGCCGATGAACACCAGCAAACTCAACATGATCGCCAGTACGGCAAAGGCGCTGATGCCCAGCCACGGCGCTTGCAGGTTGGATTTGCCCTGGGCGACCAGTTCGCCCAGCGAGGGGGAGCCGGCGGGCAGGCCGAAGCCCAGGAAGTCCAGCGCGGTCAGGGTGCCGATCGCGCCGGTGAGGATGAAGGGCATGAAGGTCATGGTCGAGACCATGGCGTTGGGCAGGATGTGACGGAACATGATCGCGCCGTTCTGCATGCCCAGCGCTCGCGCCGCACGCACGTATTCCAGGTTGCGGCCACGGAGGAATTCGGCGCGCACTACGTCCACCAGGCTCATCCACGAGAACAGCAGCATGATGCCCAGCAGCCACCAGAAGTTGGGCTGCACGAAGCTGGCGAGGATGATCAACAGGTACAGCACCGGCAGGCCCGACCAGATTTCCAGAAAGCGCTGGCCAACCAGGTCGACCCAGCCGCCATAGAAGCCCTGCAAGGCGCCCGCAACGACCCCGATGATCGAACTGAGCACGGTCAGGGTCAGGGCGAACAGCACCGACACCCGGAAGCCGTAGATCACCCGGGCCAGCACGTCGCGGCCCTGATCGTCGGTGCCGAGCAGGTTGTCACGGGACGGCGGTGCCGGGGCCGGGACTTTCAGGTCGTAGTTGATGCTCTGGTAGCTGTAGGGGATCGGCGCCCACAGCGACCAGCCGCCTTTGGCGGCGATCAACTCCTTGATGTACGGGCTCTTGTAGTTGGCCTCCAGCGGGAATTCGCCGCCGAAGGTGGTTTCCGGGTAGCGCTGGAATACCGGGAAATACCACTGGCCGTCGTATTTGACGATCAGCGGTTTGTCATTGGCGATCAGCTCGGCGCCAAGGCTCAGCCCGAACAGGATGAGAAACAGCCACAGCGACCACCAGCCACGCTTGTTGGCCTTGAAGCGTTCGAAACGGCGTCGATTGAGAGGGGACAACGTCATATCAATGATCCCTGCGGTCGAAGTCGATACGTGGGTCAACCAGCGTGTAGGTCAGGTCGCCGATCAGTTTCACCACCAGCCCCAGCAGGGTGAAGATGAACAGGGTGCCGAACACCACCGGGTAGTCGCGGTTGATCGCGGCTTCGAAGCTCATCAGGCCCAGGCCGTCGAGGGAAAAGATCACTTCCACCAGCAAGGAGCCGGTGAAGAAAATGCCAATGAAGGCCGACGGGAAACCGGCGATCACCAGCAGCATTGCGTTACGAAACACATGACCATAAAGCACGCGACGCTGGGTCAGGCCCTTGGCCTTGGCGGTGATCACGTACTGCTTGCCGATTTCATCGAGGAAGCTGTTTTTGGTCAGCAGGGTCATGGTGGCGAAGTTGCCGATCACCAGCGCCGTGATCGGCAACACCAGGTGCCAGAAATAATCGCCGACCTTGCCCAGCCAGGTCAGCTCGTCGAAGTTGCTGGAGGTCAGGCCACGCAACGGGAACCAGTCGAAATAACTGCCCCCCGCGAACACCACGATCAGCAGGATGGCGAACAGAAACGCCGGGATCGCATAGCCGACGATGATCGCCGAACTGGTCCAGACGTCGAAGTGGCTGCCGTGTCGCGTGGCCTTGGCGATGCCCAGCGGGATCGACACCAGGTACATGATCAGCGTGCTCCACAGCCCCAGCGAGATCGACACCGGCATCTTCTCGACGATCAGGTCGATGACCTTGGCGTCACGAAAGAAGCTGTCGCCGAAGTCCAGGCGCGCGTAGTTCTTGACCATGATCCACAGGCGTTCCGGCGCCGACTTGTCGAAGCCGTACATGTGCTCGATTTCCTTGATCAGCGCCGGGTCCAGGCCCTGGGCGCCGCGATAGTTCGAGCCCGCCACCGAAACTTCTGCGCCGCCACCGGCGATGCGGCTGGTGGCGCCTTCGAAGCCTTCGAGCTTGGCGATCATCTGTTCCACCGGGCCACCGGGGGCGGCCTGGATGATCACGAAGTTGATCAGCAGAATGCCGAACAGGGTCGGCACGATCAGCAGCAAGCGCCGCAGAATGTACGCCAGCATGTTATTGCTCCGTGTCCTTGGAAGGTGCTGCGTCGGGCGCCAAGTCCTGCGCCGGCTGCACAGGAATGGCCGGCGTCGCGTCAGGCTTGACCCACCAGGTCATGCTGCCGATGTCGTACAGCGGCGATTTTGCCGGGTGCCCCAAATGATTCCAATACGCCAGACGCCAGGTCTTGATGTGCCAGTTGGGGATCACGTAGTAGCCCCACAGCAGCGCGCGGTCCAGGGCGCGGGTGTGGTTGATCAGGCTTTGGCGCGAGTCGGCATTGATCAGCCCGCTGACCAGGGCATCGACCGCCGGGTCTTTCAGGCCGATCAGGTTGTAACTGCCCGGTTTGTCGGCGGCGGACGAATCCCAGTATTCGCGCTGTTCATTACCCGGGGAGCTGGACTGCGGGAAGCTGCCGACAATCATGTCGTAGTCCCGCGAGCGGCGGCGGGTGATGTATTGCGATACGTCGACCCGACGAATCTCCAGGTTGATGCCGATATCGGCCAGGTTGCGTTTGAACGGCAGCAGCACGCGCTCGAACTCGGTCTGCGCCAGCAGGAATTCGATGCTGACCGGCTTGCCTTCGGTGTCGACCATTTTGTCGCCGACGATTTTCCAGCCGGCTTCCTTGAGCAGGGCAAAGGCCTTGCGCTGTTGTTCGCGAATGATGCCGCTGCCATCGGTGACCGGCAGTTTGAATTCCTCGGTAAACAGCGCAGGCGGCAGCTTGTCGCGTAGCGGTTCGAGAATTTTCAGCTCGGCCTCGGAAGGCAGGCCGCGCGAGCCCATGTCGGAGTTATCGAAATAGCTTTTTGTACGTGTATAGCTGCCAAAAAAGAGCTGTTTGTTGGTCCACTCGAAATCCAGCAGCAGGCTCAGGGCATGACGCACGCGCACGTCCTGGAACATCGGTTTGCGCAGGTTGAAAATGAAGCCCTGCATGCCTTGCGGGTTGCCGTTGGGGATTTCTTCCTTGATCAGCTTGCCTTCGCGCACCGCGGGCACGTCGTAGGCGGTGGCCCAGTTCTTCGCGGCCATTTCCTGCCAGTAGTCGAAGGCCCCGGCTTTCAGGGCTTCGAGGGCGACGGTGTTATCGCGGTAGTAGTCGGTGGACAGCTTGTCGAAGTTGTAGAAACCCTTGTTGACCGGCAGGTCCTTGCCCCAGTAATCCTTGACCCGCTCGTAGCGCACCGAGCGGCCGGCCTTGACCTCGACCACCTTGTACGGCCCGCTGCCCAGGGGGATTTCCAGGTTGCCTTTACTGAAGTCGCGAGTCGCCCACCAGTGCTTGGGCAGCACAGGCAACTGGCCGATGATCAGCGGCAGCTCGCGGTTGTCGTTGTGCTTGAACTTGAACAGCACGGTCAGCGGGTTTTCGGCGACCACCTGATCGACATCGGCGTAGTAGCTGCGATAGAGCGGCGAGCCGTCCTTGATCAGGGTGTTGAAGCTGAACACCACGTCTTCGGCGCGCACCGGATGGCCATCGTTGAACTTGGCTTCGGGGCGCAGGTAGAAACGTACCCAGCTGTTGTCCGTGGCCTTTTCGATCTTGCCTGCGATCAGGCCGTATTCGGTGAACGGCTCGTCCAGACCCTGGCGCATCAGGGTGTCGTAGATCAGGCCGATATCATCGGCGGGCACACCTTTGCTGATGAACGGATTGAGGCTGTCGAAGCCGCCAAAACCGGCGCTGCGCAGGATGCCGCCCTTGGGTGCGTCGGGGTTGACGTAGTCGAAGTGCTTGAAGTCGGCCGGGTATTTCGGCGCCTCGTTGTACAGCGTGATGGCGTGTTGCGGGGCCGCCTGGGATGCGCAAGTCATTCCCAGCAAAAGAGGACCGAGCAGAAACAGGCCGCCAGCTCGCGAAAGGGAGCGCAGGGCAGTCATTGGTTTTTCTCCGAAGGCTTGAGCCACCACGCACGCAGGCCCAGGGTGTAGGGCGGGGTGGTGACGAAGGCGAAGCGATTGCGGTACGCCAGACGATGGGTGTTGAGGTACCAGTTGGGAATCATGTAGTGCTGCCAGAGCAGAACGCGGTCCAGGGCCTTGCTGGTCGCGACCTGATCGTCACGGGTTTTCGCCGCCAGCAGCTGATTGAGCAGGTTGTCCACCACCGGATTGGCGACGCCCGCGTAGTTCTTGCTGCCCTTGATGTTGGCCTGGCTGGAATGGAAATACTGCCACTGCTCAAGGCCCGGGCTTAGCGTCTGGTTCAGGGTCATCAGAATTATGTCGAAATCGAACTGGTCCAGCCGCTGTTTGTATTGCGCGCGATCCACCGTGCGCAGACGGGCGTCGATGCCGATCCGCGTGAGGTCTTCGATGTAGGGCTGCAGGATTCGTTCGAGGCTCGGATTGACCAGAAGTATTTCGAAACGCAACGGCTGCCCGGCGCTGTTGGCAAGGCCGCGATCGGTGAATTTCCAGCCCGCTTCCGCCAATAAATTAAGGGCGCGGCGAATGGTATCGCGAGGCACGCCGCCGCCATCGGTCTTTGACGCCGCAAACGGCTGGGTGAACAGCTTGGGCGGCAATTGGGCGCGGTAGGGCGAGAGGATCAGGAATTCGCGACCGGCCGGTACGTCGCTGGCGGTGAATTCGCTGTTGGGGTAGTAGCTCACCGAGCGCTGGTAGGCGTTGTTGAACAGCGTGCGATTGGTCCACTCGAAGTTGAACATCAGCCCCAGGGCTTCGCGGACCTTGATGTCGGCGAAGGTGTTGCGCCGGGTGTTCATGAACAGGCCCTGGGTCTGGGTCGGAATCTGGTGCGCAATCTGCGCCTTGATCACCTTCCCGTCGTTGACGGCGGGGTAGTCATAGCCGGTGAACCAGTTCTTGGCCTGGTGCTCGATGTAGATGTCGAATTCACCTGCCTTGAAGGCTTCGAAGGCGACGTCGGCGTCGCGGTAGAACTCGACTTCCACGCGATTGAAATTGTACTTGCCGCGATTGACCGGCAGGTCCTTGCCCCAGTAATCCTTGACCCGCTCGAACACCAGGCTGCGCCCCGGACGTACTTGGGTGATGCGGTACGGCCCGCTGCCCATGGGCGGCTCGAAAGTCGTGGCCTTGAAGTCGCGGTTCTTCCAGTAATGCTGCGGAAGCACGGGGAGTTCGCCCAAGCGCAGAATCAGTAATGGATTGCCGGATCGCTTGAAAACGAAGCGGATGCGATGGCGGTTGAGGATGTCGACCCGCTGCACTTCCTGCAGGGCCGTGCGGTATTGCGGGTGTCCGTCACGCAACAGCGTTCTGTAGGAGAACGCCACATCAAACGCGGTAATCGGCTTGCCGTCGTGAAAGCGTGCTTCCGGACGCAGGTTGAACACCACCCAGCTGCGGTCCTCACTGTATTCGACGGTCTTGGCGATCAGGCCGTAGCTGGAGGTGGGTTCGTCGCCGGACGGGTCATACTGACCGGTGCCGACCATCAGCGGCTCGTTCAGCTCGCTGACGCCGTACTGGCCGAAATTGGGGGTCGAGATCGGGCTGCTGCCCTTGAAAGTGTAGGGGTTGAGGGTGTCGAACGTGCCGTTGGCCATGATTCGCAAGGTGCCAGCCTTCGGCGCCTCGGGATTGACCCAGTCGAAATGCGTGAAGCTGGCCGGATACTTGAGCACACCGAACTGTGCGTAACCATGGCTTTCGCTGATGGTCGCGGCGGCTGTCGTGCTCAAGGCCAGGCTGAATATCAGCAGCGAGAGGCGTATCAAATCGAGGTTCGATCCAGGCAGCGGTCGGTCACAGTAACAGCTTGTATGGGCTGGAAAAAGAGTGGTTATGGGTGGTGGTGTTGCGGAATTTATAAAGCAGGGGTGTCGCAAACCCGAACCCTGCATCAGCATGGTTTGCTGGCAGTTACGATTTAAGGGGCGCCACTTGTAGGAGCGCGCTTGCCCGCGATTGCGGTGTGTCAGCCAATGATGCAATGACAAGTACAGCGCCATCGCGGGCAAGCGCGCTCCTACGGATGGTGCGGTGGCAGCCGCGAATCAATGCGGCAGATAAACCGTCAGCGTTTGCCCCGGTTTCAAGGCCTGGCCGCTGCGCGGGTTCCAGCGCTTGAGGTGCTGCATCTCGACGTTGAAACGTTTGGCAACCAGATACATCGAGTCACCTTTCTGGATCTTGTACTGCATGGGCTTGCCGTCAGCGCCTTTGGGGCTGGTGTCAGCCTTGGCCACGGCGCGGGACGTACTCTTGGCCGGTTTGCTGGTGTCCTGCATGACCAGGGTCTGGCCGACTTTCAGGTTGTAGCCCGACAGTTTGTTCCAGTGCTGCAGGTCTTTGACTTCAACCTTGTTGATGCGGGCGATCTGGCCCAAGTTGTCGCCTTTTTTCACCTTGTAGGTGCGCGTGCGCGCGGGTTTGTCGTCAACTTCGGCAACTTCTTCGAACACTGGCATCGCCATTTTCATGCCCGGCTGAACCGGAATGGTCAACGCTTGACCGCGTTTTAGATGGTTGCCGGACAGCTTGTTCAGATCCTTGATCGTGTTGGTGGAGACCTTGTAGCGGCTGGCGATGCTGGCCAGGCTGTCGCCCGGACGCACGCGGTATTGCTGCCAGTCCACCAGCTCTTCGGGCTTCATGTTCGACAGGCTGGCGGTGAGCAATTGCGATTTGGAGGTCGGCACCAGCAGGTGCTGAGGGCCATCGATGGTCAGGCGCTTCTTGAACGCCGGGTTGAGCTGCATCAGCTCGTCTTCATCGATGTTGGCCATCTGCGCGACCTTGGACAGGTCCATGCGCTGGTTCAGCTCGACGACTTCGAAGTAAGGCTTGTTGTCGATCGGGCTGAGGTTGACGCCATAGGCCTCAGGCGACATCACCACCTGCGACAGGGCCAGCAATTTGGGCACGTAGTCGCGGGTTTCCTGGGGCAGGGGCAGGTTCCAGTAGTCGGTCGGCAGGTTGAGCTTTTCGTTGCGTTCAATGGCCCGGCTGACAGTCCCCTCGCCGGCGTTATAGGCCGCCAGGGCCAGCAGCCAGTCGCCGTTGAACATGTCGTGCAGCTTGGTCAGGTAGTCCAGCGCTGCCGTAGTGGACGCCGTGATGTCGCGACGGCCATCGTAGAAATTGGTCTGACGCAGGTTGAAGTAGCGCCCGGTGGACGGGATGAACTGCCAGATACCGGCAGCATCGCTGCGCGAAAGGGCCATCGGGTTGTAGGCGCTTTCGATCACTGGCAGCAGGGCCAGCTCCAGCGGCATGTTGCGTTCTTCAAGACGCTCGACAATGTAGTGCATATAAAGGCTGCCACGCTCACCGGCCGTTTCGAGGAACGACGGGTTGTTGGCGAACCATAGGCGCTGTTGGTCGATACGCGGGTTGAGGTCGTTGCCGTCTTGCAGCTGGAAGCCTTGACGCATGCGCTCCCAGACATCGTGGGGCGGTGCCAGGGGCGCAGGTTTACGGGCGACGAAGACGGGCTTGGGCTTGACGCTGGCCGGGGACTGCGTGGCACTGGCCGAGCCGCCAGGCTCCAGGCTGCCGGTGGTCTGGCAGCCTGCCAACGTAGCGCTCGCGACCACCGCGATCGCCTGTGCCAACCGAGTCAATGCGTCGGAATTAAAGGTTTTACGTGTAGATGACGACATTGGCTGGTGGATAGTTCCAGTCGAAAATGTCGGGCGATTCTAGAAAGCGTCTTAACAACGGTCAACCTTTCAGAATTTTTGTGCCGATCCACCACCCTATTAGAACTTATCTTTCCAGGCTCGCAAGGCGGCAAAAACCGCTACAGGCGAGGCGTTGTCCGTACCGGTCCGTTCGTCCGCTTTCTGTTTGACCGACGGCTCGGACACACGCAGAAACGGATTGGTCTTGTGTTCCAGGGCAAGAGTGGACGGCAGGCTGATGCGGTTTTCCTCGCGCCAGCGGGTCACCTGCTCGAAACGGCCAGATACGTCCGGATTGTTCGGCTCCACCGCGACAGCAAACCGCAGGTTGCTCAGGGTGTATTCGTGGGTGCAGTAAACCTGCGTGCTGTCCGGCAGCGCCGCCAGTCGGCTCAGCGAGTCATGCATCTGCTCAGGCGTGCCCTCGAACAGGCGACCGCAGCCGGCGGCGAACAGGGTGTCGCCGCAGAACAGCAGCGGGGTCTGCGCGTCGGCGTGATAAAAGGCGATGTGCCCCAGAGTGTGGCCAGGTACCGCATGGACGACGAACGGCAGGCCGAGTACGGTGATCTGGTCCGCGTCGGAAAGGGCGACATCCCGTGCCGGAATCTTCTCGTTGGCCGGGCCGTAGACCTTGGCGCCGGTGACATTCTTCAGTTCGGCGACGCCACCGGTATGATCGGCATGGTGGTGAGTGACCAGAATGTCGCTCAGTTCCCAGTCCGGATGGGCGTCCAGCCAGGCCAGCACTGGCGCGGCATCGCCCGGGTCGACCACCGCGCAACGCTTGTTGGCATTGTCTTGTAACAACCAGATGTAGTTATCGGTGAAAGCGGGCAGGGCGTCGATCTGTATCATGGCGCGATTCACTTGGCTGGAAACAAAGCGCAATCTTAGAGTCTGAACAGGTTCGAGGCGAGCACCTCTCGCGCAGGACTTCTCATGGAGACCGGAAATGACCGATGAAGCGTTCGCCCAGGCCGACCCCGAGTGGCTTGAGCTGATCAGCTCTGCCCGAGAATGGTTGTCCGGGCCTGTGGGGCAATTGCTGCTCGAAGAAGAGCGACGGGTGCTTGAAGAAGAACTCGAACGCTTCTTCGGCGGCTATCTGGTGCATTACGGCCCGTCGGCGCAAACCCCGCCTGCGGCCAAGCAGGTGCAGCGCAACGTGCGCTTGGGCGCGCCGTTGCCGGGGGTCGAGATCGTCTGTGAGGAACAGGCCTGGCCGTTGAGCGAGCACGCCGCCGATGTGGTGGTCATGCAGCACGGGCTGGATTTCTGCCTGTCGCCCCACGGTTTGCTTCGCGAAGCGGCCAGTAGCGTGCGCCCGGGTGGCCATTTGCTGATCGTCGGCATCAACCCCTGGAGCACCTGGGGCATTCGCCATTTCTTTGCCAACGACGCCTTGCGCCGGGCCCGCTGCATTTCGCCATCGCGGGTCGGTGACTGGCTCAACCTGCTGGGCTTCGCGCTGGAGAAACGCCGGTTCGGGTGCTATCGTCCGCCGCTTGCGTCGCCTGCCTGGCAGAGCCGCCTGTCAGGCCTGGAACGTCTGGGCGGTGGCTGGCAGAGCCCGGGCGGCGGCTTCTATTTATTAGTGGCACGCAAACTCGTCGTGGGCCTGCGCCCGGTGCGCATGCCCCGTCGCGAGCCCATGGGCAAACTGCTGCCATTGCCGATGGCCAAGGTCAACCGGCATCCCCCTGAGCCGTGAAGCTCGATAGTCGAGAGCCGGGCTCCATCAATTCTGGAACGAGCATAATGAGCGATACCGATACCGTCGAACTCTTCTCCGATGGCGCCTGCAAAGGCAACCCGGGCCCCGGCGGCTGGGGCGCATTGCTGGTGTGCAAGGGCGTGGAAAAGGAACTCTGGGGCGGCGAAGCCAACACCACCAACAACCGCATGGAGCTGCTGGGCGCGATTCGCGGGCTTGAAGAACTCAAGCGGCCTTGCGAGGTTATTCTGGTGACCGACTCGCAATACGTGATGAAGGGCATCACCGAGTGGATGGTCAACTGGAAAAAGCGCGGCTGGAAGACCGCGGCCAAGGAGCCGGTGAAGAACGCCGACCTGTGGAAGCAGCTGGACGAGCAGGTCAATCGCCACAAGGTCACCTGGAAATGGGTGCGCGGGCACATCGGCCACCATGGCAACGAACGGGCCGACCAGCTGGCCAACCGTGGCGTGGATGAGGTGCGCGGGATCAAGCATCGCTGATCGATTGCGACACCCGTGTTAACATCCGCGCCTGAAATCGAGGCGCCAGGCAATGACTGCACAAAACATCATCACTGAACGTCGGGTCGTACTCGACACCGAAACCACCGGTATGCCCGTCACCGACGGCCACCGGGTGATCGAGATCGGCTGTGTGGAAGTGATCGGCCGGCGGTTGACCGGGCGGCACTTTCACGTTTACCTGCAACCGGATCGCGACAGTGACGAGGGCGCCATCGGCGTTCACGGCATCACCGACCAGTTCCTGATTGGCAAGCCGCGTTTCGCCGAAGTCGCCGATGAGTTCTACGAATTCATCAAGGGCGCGCAGTTGATCATCCACAACGCGCCCTTCGACGTTGGCTTCCTCAACAACGAATTCGCCCTGATCGGCCAGCAGGATCGCGCCAACCTGGCGAGCTATTGCACGATCCTCGACACCCTGGCCATGGCCCGCGAGCGTCATCCGGGCCAGCGAAACAGCCTCGACGCCCTGTGCAAACGCTACGATGTCGACAACTCGGGCCGTGAGCTGCACGGCGCCTTGCTCGACTCCGAGATTCTGGCAGACGTCTATCTGGCGATGACCGGTGGCCAGACCACCCTGTCGCTGGCGGGTAACAACGATGGTGAGGGCGGGGCGGATCGTCCTTCGGAAGTGCGCAAGATCGCCGGTCGCACGCCGGGTCGCATCGTCATGGCCAGCGAGGCCGAGGTCGCCGAGCATGAGGCGCGTCTGGCGGTTATCGCAAAGTCCGCTGGCGCACCGGCGCTGTGGACGCAACTGCTCGAGGCGCAGGCCCAGCAGGGCTGATTTTTCAGGACGCAGGGGCAGGTAGCTTTGGCGACGGCCCCTTTCATCGATGGCGCGGGAGGCTCCAGGGTGACAACGTCGAGTCCGGCTCTGAGCATTCGCGTCGCAGACGAATGTTTCGAGGATTACATCCTCAACTGCGAATTCACCTTCATGGTCACCGGTTACGCCCAAGTGCAGATCGGTCAGCCCGTGGCGCAATGGCCGGTCGACGCAGTCGAACCCTACCTTAAAAACTACGGCATCGATTCCGAAGAGTTCTGCAATTATCGCGAAGGCGGTGATGGCACGGTGCTTGTTGCCTGGCAGGGTCAAGACCCGGTGGGCCATGTGGTGATCAGCAAGCACTGGAACGGCTTTGCCCACATCGACGAGCTGGCGGTGGACACGGTCGCGCGACGCAACGGCGTGGCGCGCAAGCTGCTGGATGTCGCGCAGTTCTGGAGCCGCAAGCACAACCTGCCGGGCATCATGCTGGAAACCCAGAACAACAACCTGGCAGCGTGCCGTTTATATGAGGGGTACGGGTTCGTGGTCGGCGGGGTGGACCACTTGCGCTATCGCGCAATCGATCCGACCACGCGAGAGTCCGCGATATTCTGGTATTTGCTGTTTGACGACGCGCCTGCGTAATCCCTGAAATCGCTGCCGCCAGCAAGCCGCGCTGCTACAGGAACAGACGCGCCGTCACGTCTTGCTTAGCTGGTGCGGGTCAGTTTGATCCCGGACTGAACCAGCTCGAACTCATCGCCACCCAGATGATTCACACGATCACCAATGACCAGCCGATAGGTAATCACCTGTTTCAGCTCGCCGGTTTCGTCTGGCTTGAAATCATGGAATTCCCGCACGGGGTAGATGCGTCCCTCTGCATCTCGTGCATGGAATTGTGCGACATGATCATGTGAAGCCATTTGCTTTGTAACCTCTGGAAATAACTGCTCGTTTTCGCTCGCATCGTACCACCGCGAGCCGTGATTCCATGTCCGTTCGTAAGGTCATTCTGTAAGACCCGTAGGCGCATTCCTCGCTCAAGGCTTTGAGACCGCCGTTTTCGGGGGGAGTTTTCGGCGCGGGTAAAAATAGTCTCGACCAGCGGTCGTCGCAAATAGCCCAGAGCGACGCCGAAGATCGGCTGTCTCGATCAATGACAACAGAAAACAACGCTGAACAAACGTCGTCTTTCATCTATAACTGTCCATTCCTCCCATAGAAGAAGGTCCGGTTCATGAGCCAGGTTCATTCGATTGCAGTGATTGTCGGCAGCTTGCGCAAAGATTCCCTCAACCGCAAAGTCGCCCGCGCACTGGCCGAGTTGGCGCCGCCCAGCCTCAAGCTGAGCATTGTCGAAATCGGCGATCTGCCCCTGTATAACGAAGACATCGACCTCGATTCCCCTCCTGCTTCCTACACCGCATTCCGCCAAGCCCTGCAAGGCGCGGACGGTTTTCTGTTCGTCACCCCGGAATACAACCGCTCGGTGCCAGGCGCGCTGAAGAACGCCATCGACGTCGGTTCGCGTCCGTACGGCAAGAGTTCCTGGGGCAAGGCCAAGCCTGCGGCGGTGGTCAGCGTGTCGCCGGGTGCCATCGGCGGCTTCGGCGCCAACCAGCATCTGCGCCAGAGTTTCGTGTTCCTCGACGTGCTGTGCATGCAGCAGCCAGAGGCGTATCTAGGCGGTGCGGGAAGTTTCTTTGACGAGCAGGGCAAGCTGAACGAGAAAACCCGTCCGTTTCTGCAGAGCATCATCGATGCGTTTGCCGGGCATGTGGCGCGTACTCTCAAGGCCTGATGACACTACTCAGACACTGCACAGATCATAAGGCGCCGGGGGCGGGTTTCGGCGCCGCGCACCCGTTCCAGTCAATCCTAAAAGTCGACGCCGATGTGCAGCGTTATGTAGCGCAGTCCGTCTGACGTTTCTCCCTACGCTCCTTGGCATGTGCTCATGACCGTTTCGAAACAACGGTCATGGCATCTCAAAAAAGGAGCTTGAATGTCTACCTCTACCGTTAGTTATCTCCACAGCGCGTCTCTCAGGCAGCGCTTTCTCGATCGGCTGGACGAGGCCGCTCGTGCCAGCCACGTCACCGCTGAGCAGCGAGCCTGGCTGCAGTGCATCACCCATGGTCCAGACCAGAGTGCGCCCGACCCGTTACGGGTTGACCGCCTTGTCTTTAGCGACGGCTCACCACGACCGCTCGAACTGGCTGCAGCATTGATGCTCAGCCATGCCCAGACCGACAACCCGGCCGTCTACCTCTACACCCTCGCTGACGGCATCGAAAAGTTCGACCATCGCGGCGCGCTGTTGACCGCCTTGCGTGCACGTTTCGCACAGGGCAACGTCGATGCACTGTTCGAGTACGAGAAGGTCGATGGCAACCCGTTCACGGCGCAGATGCTGGCCATCGTCGATCAACAGGTTGAAGAGGTCGGGGAACTGACGGGCCAGCTGCGTCTGATGCCTTCCTTGCGGGACGCCTCGACCGAATCGCTCTCTCGGCAATTGCACCGTCTGCTGCCGCACATGCCCCTTGACCCCACCGTGCACCTGTTGCAGATCGCGCCCAAGGACGATGGTGATGCCGAGCCGGATCTTGTGGTTCAGACCCTGGCGCAGGCGGCGTTCGACGACAGTTGCCAGGTCAAGCTGGACGCCGGGTACGAACGCCGTTTTCTCGACGCCCAAGGGCGTCTGGCCACACCGGCCGACAGCGCGTTGTTGCGCGAGGCGTTCACGGCGGCGCAGGCGGACCTTTTTGCGTGTCATCGCGAACAGCTGGCGACGTTCTGGTACGGCGCGGGCGATGGCGCACGCGACCGCCGTACCCAGGCCATCGCCAGTTTCGACAGCAGTCTGCGCCGTGAGCTGTACGACCACTGCCAGGACGGCCCTGCTCATGCCGCCGCGCAACACGCGCTGCCGCGGCTGTTGCAAGGCGCGCCGCAGGCAACGGACGTGCGCTGCCAGCGGTTGCTGATTAGCGTGGGTGACGGCCCCGGTCGCCCACTGGCAGGGACGTTTCTGGTCAAACCTGACGACGGCAATGAGCAGGTACTGTGGTTTTCCACCGATCACCGGTTGCTGCATTTTGCCGACCTGGCTGCGCTGACCGCGTTTCTGAACACGGCGCCGGGTCGCGACCCACTGCGACCTGCACTGGCGCTGTCTGATCAGTCGATGCTCGACGGGGAAGGGCTGTTGCAGGTCGCGCTGGAGGACATTCTGACGCCGCTGTGTGCCGACCGTGTCGATTCGATCATCGCCTTGCAGGCGCGCAATCTGGAGTTCGCCCTGGGCATGCGCTGCGCGTCGGAAAAACGCGCGGCGATGATCGATGATGCGCTGGACGTCCGGCCACTGGTCGATCCACGGCAACTGGGTTTCGGCTGCGGGCGCTGGCGCGAAGACGCGCCGTTCGATTTTGCCAGCGCGTGGCTCGATGCTCACGTGACGCCCGCGCCTGCCGAGCAAAATGCTCGACAACCCACAGGCCACGCAGACCTTCCACCCGTTCGCGAGGCCATCGAAGCGGCGACGGCTGCGGGTCTCGACGCCATGGCCGATGAAGCCCGGCGTAGCGGCGCCGTACCGTCGGCAGCAGCCACGGGTTCGCCTGCGGCCAGCCGTTCGTTGTCCGCCTCCTGGGTCGAGTTCGCCAAAGCCTTCGATGCCCGTGCCGAAGGCCTGCGGGCTCTGCCTGACGTATTGAGCCACTGCGCGATTCAGGCCTTGCAGCGCTACGTGTGCGTGCTGATCGGTCCTCAGGCGCGGGCGGCCAACTTGCATATCCAGTGGCTGGAATCGGCGACCCTTGAGTCGTCGGACATCGAGTCCCATGCCGTCACGGTCAGCGAGTCGCTGCATGCGGTGTCGCTGGACCTGATGTCCATGTTGATCGAGTGCATCACCGGGCATCGGTCTGCCGTGGTGCCACCCAGCACGCAGATCAAGGCGCAGCCGCCTCTGGTTGCCGTGCATCTGGAAGTGGCGCTGATCCAGCACATGCTGAGCGGGGCCATGGGCGGTTTCGATGAGCGCTATGTGGGTGATTTCCGGCGTTCCCGGTTGAACCCCTTGCGCCAGAAAGACGTGCTGTCCAGGCCATATCAGGACGCCCTTGGCATCCGCGAAGACGCCATGCGCCTGGACTTGTCGCTGGCCAGGCGTCAGGGCCGGGTCGACAGCCGGGCCGTGACCCTTGCCCGGCAAGTGCTGGACCGTCCCGTGCGCAGCCTGCGGCTGGGGTTGGGCGTGCCGGCGGTCGAGGCTTGTGCGGTGTCGTTGTACCAAGGCGATCAGCCTGGCGCGACGCTGGGAGACACGCTCGTCCTGCACCAACCGCAGGCGGCAGACAGTCCGGTGCTGCTGTGGTCGTGCGAATTCGGCTGGCGGCAATTCGCTTCGGTGGAGCGGCTGCAGGCCACGCTGCAACTGAACCTGCGCAGCGAGAACCGTGAGCGTTGGCTGGCCCTGCTGAGCGAGGGTGAGCGTCCGGCCGTGCGCGCCCATCTGTCGACAGCCTCTGACGAGCCGATGGCCATCACTCTGGTTCGGATCGACAACCACGTGATGCAGGCGTTGCAGGAGGTTTCGCTCGACCACCAGCAGCAGGACGTGCGTGCGTTGTGCAAGCGGGCGTTGCGTTGCCGAATGGAAGCGAGGCTATTGGTGCGCCTGGCGAAGGCCACCGAGCAGGACCGTCCGCTCGTCGACCTGCTCGACGGGCTGTCCATCCGGATCGACAACAGCATCTTCGAAGCGATGCTGCCGCCGTGGGTGGCCAAGGCCTCGATTGCCGAACTGATGGAGTACTACAACATCTTCAAGCGCTACTACCAGACCAGCGATGATGGCAAAGATTTCATGTTCGGCATCCCGTTGTTGCCAGCGCTGGCGCGGCAGAAATTGACCGAGCGCCTGGCGCAGGACTTCCCCGAAAAGGACTTCGACCCCGACCACATCACGGTCACGTCCCATCGTTATGTGTCCTCGTTGCCAGCGGCGGGCGAGCTGCCGTCCGGTGTGCCGGCGGCCACGCTGACGCGCACCGAGTCGCTGGTCGAGTACGCGATCAACCGGTTCGTCGATGCTCAGGACGGCGCACTGAGTGTGCAGTCCACTCGCTATCCACAAGCCGATGCCTCGCTGACGCCCGATTACCTGCGCACGCTGATCCGGGACGTGGACGTCGGCGCGGCCTACGTGGGTCTGCTGCGCAAGGCCTTCATGCCGACCGACCCCCATTACGCCGAGCGCAAACACCTGTTCGTGACCCAGTTGCCTTCTGCGCTCATGGCCGTTGCCTTGCCGGAAAAAGTCGAGGGCAGGCTCAGCGAGCGCGCCTATCGCTTCCTGGCCACGGTGCTGAGCATGCCCGACGGCATCGCCCGGGAGCCACTCGACGGTACCTGGGTGATTCTCAGCCCGCTGCAACTGGTGGCGGACGCCGGCATGAGTCCCGACCCGGTCGCCGGCGTCTACCTGATCTGCCCGGCGGCACCGCACGAGGGCCCGGTGGTGCTGTACGCCGTGTATCACCCGGATTTCGTGTTCCGGGAATACGCCAGTCGCGAGGCGCTGCAACAAGCGTTGCGCACGGACACCGCCTTGCAGGCCTTCCTGCTGGAACGGCTCGAACCTGAAGTGCAGCGACGTTATGCCCACGGCGGGTTCGTCGAACCCCACCTGCCGTTTTCGGTGGAAGGCTTCAACGACTTGCCGGTTCGCGCACCGGGGCCGGTGACCCTCGACATCGCCGAGGACAAAGGCAACGCCCTGCACACGATTTTCACCGGCACCCTGAAGTTGCTACTGGACATGGGCGTCTCCAACGCGGTCAGTAATGCCCAGGCCGATCGGGCCGGACGGGTGTTCCTGGCGACGCTGGCGCTGAGTCAGGCGCTTACGTTGCTGCCCAACAAACTGGCGGCGCTGGTCACCCTCTGGCAGAGCCATACGCTGTTTCGGGACTCGGCGCTTTCCGCGTCACGCCACCGGTGGGGGCGGGCGCTGTCGGAATTCACGGCGGCGCTGGGCGTCGTCGTCACGGTAAGGGAGCAGGCCCTTCTGGAGGCGCCGCCCGAGGAGCGGACGCGCCATGGGGGGCAGGCGGCAGAAGATGCGCAGACGATGGGCACGTCGTTTTCCTGGACCCGAACCGCGCTGACGGCCGAGCAACGGGCGCGCCTGGAAGGGCTCGAGGCACGAAACGTGGCGCTGGACGAGATGCGCCATGACGAGCTGCTCAACCTGTATTTCGACAACGAGGATGAAAAGCCTTACGCCGTGGTCGCCGGCCGTGTCTATCAAGTGCAGCGCCTGACTGAGCGGGGCGAGTGGAAAATCGTCGACGCGCAGGGCACGCCTGGTCCTTACATCGTGCTGGACGATAACCAGCACTGGCAATTGGACCTGAACCTGCGCCTCAGAGGCGGCGGAGGGGTCGTCACACGGTTCCTGGACAGCGCCGCGACCGTCAGCGCCGAGGGCAGTATGGTGGTCGAGGCCAGTGGCATGACCGAGATTCGTCAAGCCTACCGCTACCGGGCCCGGCGCATCGACGAGGCGCATGCGCAAGCCCGGCATTACCTGGAAAATGCCCTGGACAATCTCCACGCGCACCGGCCGGACGGCACGCTGGACCCTCGGGTGCAGCGCATCGTCGGTGATTTCTTCGGCGTCGAGACGCCGGATCAGGCGCTGCTGAGCCGGGTGGAAGTGGCGATCAAAACCCTGTTCGAGGCGATGATGGACGCGTCGCTGTCGCCACTGTCGTCGACGCGTATCGTCGTGGGCACCAACCGACCGGGGCGCGGTCATGTCACGGCGTTCACCATCCCGAGGGACCCGCAGCAGCGCATCTTTCTCACCAACCGCTTCTTCCGCCCGCCGCGTTTTCGCCTCAAGCCGCAGGCGATCGAGCAAGGGTTCGAGACCCTGCCGCATTTTCAAGGGGCGACGCTGATTCATGAGGTGTCGCACCTGGTGCTGGATACCAAGGACATTGCCTACCTGGAGTCCAATGCGCCCTTTGCGGACCTGTTGCGCGAAGACACGGCGGCCAACGTTCGCACCCGCGCCCAGATCGAACGCTTGCAGGATTACCGGCTCTCCCATCGCACCCCCAAGCCCGAACTGTTCATCCAGGAGGAGGACGGTCACTGGCGCGATGTGCGACGCGACGATGCCTTGGGCTATACCAGTATTCTGCGCATCACTGGCGCCAAGACGCTGGATGAAGCGCGCACGATATTCCTCGCTGACGTCGACAAGCGCAGTCAGGTGATGCTGAAGAATGCCGACTCGGTGACCCTGATGATCCTGCGCCTGGGGCGCCACAATTACACCGCATTGAACCCGTGATGAGGCCGTCGGACTGCCGCTGGTAGCGGTGGGCGCGACCTCTAGTGAACCCGAAAAAAACGCCCCGATGTACAGCGTTATGTAACGCCGCGCACCGGGGCTTTCTCCCTACGCTCCCTGTCATCGTTGCCCCTGTCCGCGTTCTCGTCGGATGGAGGCTTTCATGCCAAAGGAGCTTTCATGTCTACCGCAACCCTCCCGTATTTACACAGCGTCCGCTTGCGTCAGCGTTACACCTTCGCGCTGAGCGAGGCCTTGAGTAGCAGCCGTATCAGCGCCGACGAGGGACGCTGGCTACAGGCGTTGATCGAGCCGGTCAATGCCGCCGACCCCGATCCGGTGCGGGTCGACCGCCTGGTCGCTGCCGAGCCCTTGCATCGGCATGCCGAACTGGCAGGGGCGCTGTTGTTCAGCCATGGCGCCACCGATGCTGCGCAGGTTTATCTGTACACCCTGGGCCTGGGCGTCGAGGCGTTCGCCGACCGCGTCAGCCTGCTCGCCGTATTGCGCGCCCGGTTCGCCGGTGGCGAAAGCGAGGCCATCTTCGAGTTCGAAAAAGTCGACGGCGACCCGTTCCAGGCGCAGATGCTGGCCATCGTCGATCATGGCGCCGACCGCGTCGCAGTCCTGACCGCGCAACTGAAGCAGACGCCCACGCTTGAGCAGGCGTCGGCGGATTCAGCCCCTGTGACCGTCGCCGAGCAGACCCGGCATTACAGCGAGCGGCTGGCAGGGTTCTGGCGCTCCGCTGCTGGCGCGCCCAGCCGGCGTGACCTCGCTGTCGAGGCGTTTGAAAACAGCGTGCGCGACCGGCTGTATCGCCGCCAAGCCAGCGGCCTGTTGACCCCGCAGTCGTGCCATGCGCTGCTGTCGCTGATGCAACTGCTCCCCGGACAGCCCCGTGTCGACAGCGCGCTGGGCTGCTACCAACTGGCGATCAGGGTCGGCGACAGCGCGTCCTGTCCGTTGGCGGGGACGTTCGTGGTCAAGCCGCAGACGGATGCCACAGGCGCGGTGCTGTTTTGTGCCCCCGATCACCAGTGGCACAGCTTCACCGACACAGGGGCGCTTACCGCGTATTTCGCGACGTCTGAAGGGCGCAAGCAACTCGTTGACGCGCTGGCCCTTGAGGACCATGCCGTGATGCAGCGCGAAGGCGAGGTGAAGCTCGGGTTCGCGCAAATCCAGGGCCCGCCGTGCGTCGCGCTGGTCGATTCGATCATCGCTGTTCAGGCGCGCAACCTGACCTATGCGCTGGGCCTGCCTCAACCCTCCGGTCAACAGGCCGCGATGATCGACGATGCGCTGGACATTCGTCAGTGGCTCGATCCGCGGCAACTGCGCTTTACCGCAGGACGCTGGCGGCGGCAGGCACCGTTCGATTTCGTGGCAGTGTGGCTTCAGCCCGCGCCGGTCTCGACGCCGCTGCCTGCGCCTGCTCAGGCAGTGCCCCAGGCAGCCGGTTCAGCGGCGCCAACGGTGACTGAGGCCGTGACCGCCGAGGCGACGCCGTCCTGGCGCGACCTCACCCGAAGCTTTGACCAGCGCGCCACCACCCTGCGCCAGCTCGATAACTCCTTGCTGGTATACGCCGAACAGGCGTTACAGCGTTACCTGTGTGTATGGAGCGCCGACGGGCTGGACGCGTCGGCGGTGCAGCTGCAATGGCAAGCGCCAACGCTCCTTGAGGGTGAAACGCAGGAGGCGTTTGAGCTGGACCTCACCTCATTGTTGCTGGAGTGCGTCACGGGTCATCACCCTTTGCGCCTGCCGAGAGAGGTGCGGGTTCGGGTGAGTGACGCAGCGGCGCCCGGGGACTTGCCTCAGGCGTTGATCGAACACCTGCTGCGTGCGATCACACCGGATTTCGTCGAGGGCTACGTGCGTCAGTTCGAGGTAGCGCGGCGTGATGGGCAGCGCCACGGTGACCATTCTATGCAGCCTGAACGGCAAGCGCTGAGCCTGCGCGAAGACGCAATGCGCCTCTACGCGTCGTTGGCGACCCGGCAGAAGTGGATCGATGCCGCCGCAGGTGAGCTGATCCGCCAGATGCTCGACCAACCGGAGCGCGCCCTGCGCACGGCAGGCCATCCCGAGGCGGTTGAGGCGTTCCAGGTCAGGTTGCTGTTCGGTGAAACCTCAAATGTCCTGCTGTGTGACACGATGGTGCTTCAATCGCCGCTGGCCCAGGAACGCTCGCTGGTGTTCTGGTCTGCGCTCATGGGCTGGCATTCGTTTCGCTCGGGCGCACGGCTGCAACGCATGCTTCAACGCAAGCTGGGCGGTCCTGATTGCGACGACTGGCTGCAGTTGTTGAGCGAGGAGGACCGCTTGAGGGTCAAGCGCCATCTGGCGCAACCGGCGGCAAGCCCGATCCGGATCCGTCTGGACCGGATCGACGGGCACGCGCTCAATGTCTTGCAGCAGGGGGCTTTGCAGCGTGAGTTGCAGGATGTGCGAGAGCTGTGTGTCAGGGCCCGACGTTGCCGGTTCGAGGCCAAGGTCTTCACGCAACTGGCGGCGCAGTGGGAGGTGGACGCTTCGTTGAGCAGCCTGATCGACGGGCTGTCGGTGAAGGTCCAGACCAGTCTGTTCGAAGCGCTGCTGCCGCCGTGGCTGAGCGAGGCGTCTATCGCCGACCTTGGGCTCTACTGCGACTTGCTCAAGCGCTATTACGAGGCCAGTGACGGCGGCAGGGATTTTCTGTTCGGCGTCTCGTCCCTGCACAGCTACACCCGCAAGCAGTTGCTCGCCCAACTGAACGTGGACTTCCCCGGACAAGGCTTGAATCCCGAGGACATCACTGTCATGTCGCGCGATTACGTGAGCGGCTTCCCGCCCGCCGGGGAGCTGCCGTCGGCCGTGCCCGCCGCCACGGTGGTGCATCGCGAATCGCTGACCGAGTACGCGATCAACCGCTTTGCCAGCCATCAGGGCACCGTCTTGAGCGTGACATCGGCGGACCATCCGCTGATCGCCGAGACCCTCACGGTGGACTACGTGCGGCAACTGGTCAGGCGCCTGAATGTCGGGGCCGGCTACCTCACGCTGTTGCGTCAGGCGTTGACCCCCACCGATGAACTCTACGCACTGCGCAACCAGCTGTTCGTCGATCAACTGCCGCCGATGCTGATGGCGGTGGCACTGGCGCAAAAACTCAAGGGGGACCTCAGCGGGCCAGCGTTCGATCTGGTGATGGGGGTGCTGGACATGCCCGATGGCCTGGCCCGCGAGCCGATCAACGGCGTGCGGGCGATGATCAGCCCGTTACGGCTGGTGGCCGACACCGGCATGACCCCGGACCCGGTGACCGCGGTTTACCTGATTTGCGGGCGAGACAACCCGTCCGGCACCCAAGTGCTGTACGCCACACACTATTCGCCGTTCACCTTTCAGGAGTACCCGAGCCGCGAGGTGTTGCTGGAAGCCATTCGCACCGACGCCTCACTCCAGCAACTGCTGCTGGCCCGGGTCGAGCCCGAGGTGCACCGTCGCTACGCCCATGGGGGGTTCGTCGAGCCGCATTTACCGTTCTCCGTCGAAGGTCTGGGCGATGTACCCTTCGGCGCACCGGGGCCCGTGACGCTGGACGTTGACGAAGTCAAGGGCAATGCCTTGCAGTTCCTGTTCAGCGGCACCGTCAAGCTATTGCTGGACCAGAGCGTGTCCAATGCGGTCACCAACGAGCAGGAGGATCAGGCCGGTCGAGCGTTTCTGGCGACCCTGGGCTTTGAGCAAGTGGTGACACTGCTGCCGAGCAAGCTGGCGGCCATGGTCACCGTGTGGCAAAGCCAGACGTTGCTTCAGGCCTCGGCGGCCTCGGCGTCGGGAAGACATTGGGGCGAGGCGTTTTCGGAGTTTTCCGCCGCCTTGGGCGTGATGGTCACCGCCCGGGAGCAGACGCTTCAGGAACAGGTGCGCGACGATCAGGGTGCCGTGGGGGCCGATGGCCTCACCCAGGACGAGGATGCGTTGTCGTCGGCATTTTCCTGGCGCAGCGGGACGCTGAACGCCGAACAGCGGTTGCGTCTTCAGCGGCTGGAGGCACGGGGGATCGCGCTGACCGACCTGCGCCACGACAACCTGCTTAACCTCTATTTCGACACCGAGGGCGGCGAGACCTACGCCGTGGTCAGCGGCCGGGTGTATCAGGTGCGCCTGGTCGAGCAAGACAGTAACTGGATCATCGTCGGCCCGGACGGCACCACCGGGCCCAAGCTGGTCATGGACATCGACCAGCGCTGGCACCTGGACCTCACCCTGCGATTGCGCGGCGGCGGGGGCGTAGCCACCAAGATCAAGGAAGGCAAGGTCGATAAAAGCGCCAAGGACATTCTGGTGATAGAGGCGCGAGGCATGCCCGAAATCCGACAGCTGTACCGCGACCGTGCCCGGCGCATCGGCCAGGCCCACCTCAAGGCCAAGCGGTATCTGGAAACCTGTCTGGACAACCTCAGCCCACACCAGAATGGGCGGCCGCTGGACCCTCGGGTGAGTCGCATCATCGCCGATCATTTCGGCGTCCAGTCGCCGAGCCGGTATGTGCTGGACGAGACGTTGAATGCCGCGAAGTCGCTGTACAGCGCGATCATGGACGCTTCCCTGTCGCCGTTCTCCTCATCGCGTTACGTCGTGGGCTCCACCCGACCAGGGCACTACATGGTCACTGCGTTCGTGATCAAGGCCGATCCCAAACAACGGATTTACCTGACCGAGCAGTTCTTCATCTCGCCGTCCTTTGCCGTCAAGCCCGACGTCCTGGCCCAAGGCTTTTCGGTCGACGTGCATCATCGAGCAGCCAATCTGCTCCATGAGCTGTCCCATCTGGCGCTCGACACCCACGACATCGCCTACCTGGAATCCATGGCGCCGTTTCCGGACATGCTGCTCGACGACACGCCCTTCAACGAGCGGGTTCGGGATGGCGTGGTGCACTTGCACCAGAACAGTTTTTCCCATCGCAGCGACCGCAATGAGCTGTTCACGATGATGGATGGCGGCAAGCGCCGGGACATCGAGCCGGAGGACGGTCGGGGTTTCGAGACGATTCTGAAGGTCACCCGCTCCCGCGACCTTGACGATGCACGGGATGTCTTCCTGTCCGATGCCCTGATCCGTGGTCAGTTGCTCATGCGCAATGCCGACTCGGTCACGCTGTTGATGCTGTTGTTGGGGCGTGAGAATTTCGTGGTGCCGAGCCCATGACCGGCCCGGCGCCAGCGTGCAGTGTTACAGGTCGTAGTGCCGCAGCTCGCGGGCGATCAGCAGACGCTGGATTTCGCTGGAGCCTTCGTAGATCTGGGTGATGCGCGCGTCCCGGTAGTATTTCTCCACCGGGTAGTCTTCCAGATAGCCGTAGCCGCCGTGGATCTGCACCGCCTTGGAGCAGACCCACTCGGCCATCTCCGAAGCAAACAGCTTGGCCTGCGACGCCTCCGACAGACAGGGCTTGCCCGCCGTGCGCAAGCGCGCGGCGTGCAGGACCATCAGGCGTGAAGCGTTGATGCGGGTGTGCATGTCGGCCAACAGATTGGAGACGCTCTGGTGCTCGATGATCGGCTTGTCGAACTGCACCCGCTCACGGGCATAGACCAGCGCAGCTTCAAAGGCCGCGCGAGCGATCCCCAAGGCTTGCGCGGCAATGCCGATGCGACCGCCTTCCAGGTTGGAGAGGGCGATGGCCAGGCCCTTGCCGCGCTCGCCCAGCAGGTTCGCTTCGGGAATCCGGCAGTCGCTCAGGGTCACGGCGCAGGTGTCCGAGGCCTTGATACCCATCTTGTGTTCCATGCGATCAACCCTGTAACCGGGGTTGTCGGTGGGCACCAGAAACGCCGAAATGCCTTTTTTGCCCAGCTGCGGGTCGGTCACGGCAAAGACAATCGCCAGCTGCGCGCGCTTGCCGTTGCTGACGAACTGCTTGGCGCCGTTGAGCACCCATTCGCCATCCCTGAGCTCGGCGCGGGTGCGCAGGTTATGGGCTTCGGAGCCGGCCTGGGGTTCGGTCAGGCAGAAGCAGCCGATGGCCTGGCCTGTGGCGAGTTTTTCCAGCCACTGGTTTTTTTGCTCATCGCTGCCGTAGTTCAGCACCGGGCCGCAGCCCACCGAGCTGTGCACGCTCATCAAGGTGCCGGTGGCGGCATCGCCTGCGGAGATTTCCTCGACCGCCAGCGCGTAGGCCACATAGTCGATGTAGGTGCCGCCCCATTGTTCCGGGACGATCATCCCTAACAAGCCCAGTTCGCCCAGCTTGGCGATCAAGGCGTCATCGATCCAGCCAGCGTTTTCCCAGTCCTTGGCGTGAGGCGCGATTTCGTTGCGGGCGAATTCGCGGGCCATGTCGCGAATCATGATCTGTTCTTCGGTCAGTTCCAGGTCTTGCATAGGTCACGCCTCATGACCGCTGAAAAAGCTCGCCACGTGCTCGGCATCCAGTGCCTGCACGGTGGGCGGGTTCCAGTGCGGTTTCTTGTCTTTGTCTACGATCAGGGCGCGAACGCCCTCGATCAGGTCGCCCCGTTCGAACCACTGGCGATCCAGATGCAACTCCAGGTCGAAGCAGGTTTCCAGTGGCAGATGACGACCGCGGCGCAACAGCTCCAGGGTCACAGCCATGGCCAGCGGTGAACGGGTTTTCATCAGGTTGGCGGTGTCCACGGCCCAGTGATGGGTATCGGCGACGTTCACCTCCAACAGCTGTTCGATGATGCTCGGGATGTCCGGCAGGGCAAAGAAATGATCGATGGCAGGGCGCAGGCGGGCCAGTGGCGGGTCAGGCAATTGCTGCACACCGATTTTCGCCAGCGCGCCCTGCAGATCCTTGAGCGGGGTCAGGGTCCATTTCAGCGTGTCGAGCTGGCGATCCAGATCCGCCAGCCGCGCGCTCTGCAGATACCAGTCGGCCAGGCCGCAATACAGCGCGTCGGCGGCGTGAATCTGCACGCCGGTCACGCCCAGATAAATGCCCACCTCGCCCGGCACCCGAGGCAGGAAATAACTGCCGCCGACGTCTGGGAAATATCCAATGGCCACTTCCGGCATTGCCAGGCGGGTGCGTTCGGTGACCACACGTAGATCAACGCCCTGCGCCAGGCCCATGCCGCCGCCCAGCACGAAGCCGTCCATCAGCGCCATGACGGGCTTGCGATAGTGATGAAGGGTGAGGTCCAGCGCGTATTCTTCGACGAAGAAAGTCTGGTGGTGGGTCTGGCCCCGTTTGAAGCTGTCGTACAGCGCACGAATGTCGCCGCCGGCGCAGAAGGCCTTTTCACCGGCCCCGCGCAGGACCACGGCGTAGACCTTATCGTCACTGGCCCAGGCATCGAGCTGCTGTTGCAGCTGGCGGACCATCTCAAGATCGATGGCATTCAACCCTTGCGGGCGATTGAGGGTGATGTGGCCGATGTGATTGCGTACTTCGGACATAACGGTGTCGCAGGCCGGTGCCTGGCCTGAAGACGTGGCCGATACTACCTGTGCCGTCATTGCTGACTCCCTGTGGCTCTTGTTCTTCTTGCTCGTTCAGCCGACCCGCAAAGGGCCGCGCTCCGTGAGATGCAACAGGGATGCTAACAGCGCAATTTTGCAAATGACAATGAAGTTTCGTGCACCCTCGGTGTGCATATTTGCATGGCAGGCCCGAGGTCCATGACGGTGGACCGCAGGCTGTCCCCTGCCACTGAGTTCCTATGCCCGCAAACTGAACAGCGCCATCTCGGGTGCATCACTGATCCAGTGCTGACTGACCGTCCAGCCTGCACGCGCCGCCAGTGCAGTAAACGACTCGACCGTGAACTTGTGTGAGTTCTCGGTGTGCAACCGTTCACCCGCTGCAAAATGGAAGCTGTTGCCTGCGACTTCTACCACCTGTTCGACCTGACTCACCAGATGCATTTCCATGCGTTCCTGTTCGGCATTCCACACCGCCTGATGATTGAACGCCTCGACATCAAAATTCGCCCCCAGCTCGCGATTGATCCGCACGAGCAGGTTCTTGTTGAAGCGCGCGGTGACGCCCTCGGCGTCGTCGTAGGCCGCTACCAGCGTTTCGGCATCCTTGACCATGTCCACGCCGACGATGAAATGCGCCTGCTTGCCGAGCACTTCATGGGCCGAATGTAGAAACGCCACGGCTTCATCGTGGGTGAAATTGCCGATGGTCGAACCTGGGAAGAAACCGACGCGGGTGTGACCGTTGGCCTCTTTGGGCAGGGTCAGCACGCGGGTGAAGTCGTCGACCTGAGGTGCAACCACCAGTTTCGGGTACTTCTGGCGCAGGGATCTCGCGGCCTTGTTCAGGGCCGTGGCGCTGATGTCGATGGGCACGTAGACCGCGATGTGTGGCGCTGCGTCGAGCACCAGGCGGGTCTTTTCGCTGGCGCCGCTGCCGAATTCCACCAGTGCTGCACCTTCAGGAATCGATGCGGCGATCTGTCCGGCGATGCCTTTCAGCAGCCCGGTTTCGGCGCGGGTGGGGTAGTACTCGGCGGTTTCACAGATGGCCTCGAACAGGTCGGAGCCTGCGGCATCGTAAAAGTACTTCGGTGACAGGGATTTGACCGGCATGGACAACCCGGCGACCACATCCCTGGCGAACTCGCTGTCGTTAGGGTTGACCACCCCCGGCTGGCGGCTGTCGCGAGCCAGGCGCAACCCGGCGACCATCCAGCGTTTGTCGGTCGGGAAGAAGTTGCGATAGGTGAGCCTGCAGTGATCAGGGGAGGTCACGCTGGCGCCACCGCGCAGCACCATCTGGTTGACCATGAACTTGCCGTTGTACTCACCTACCGCGCCTGCTGACGGCTTGAAGCCGGGGTAGGCGCTGTAGGCACTCTGGGTCCATTGCCAGGCCACGTCGTCGACCTGTTCGAGCAAGCCTGCGCGGGCGGCGGCTTCCCATTCGGCCTCGGTGGGCAACCGGGCATCGGCCCAGGTGGCGAAGGCGGCGGCTTCGTAATAACTGATGTGGGTGACCGGGCCTGCCGGGTCGATGTCTTCCAGACCGCGCAGGCTCATGCGTTTCCAGCCGTTGTCGTCGTGCTGCCAGTACAGCGGCGCGTTCCAGCCCAGTTCCTGAATCAGCGTCCAGCCCTCGGACAGCCACAGCGCCGCCGTGTGGTAGCCGCCGTCGGCAATGAAACTCAGCCACTCGCCGTTGGTGACCAGTCGATCGCTGATCTCAAAGGATTGCAGGTAAGTCGTGTGGCGCGGGCCTTCATGATCGAAGGCGAAGGATTTGCCGTCATGGCCGATCTGGGTCAGCCCGTTGCTCAACGGCTTGAACTGGCCCCGACGGCCAGCGGCGTCTTTCGGCCAGGCCGGGTCGTAGGCGGGCTTGAGCGAGGACAGGCTGAACAGGTGCAGGATGTCCATCAGCAGCAATTCCTGATGCTGCTCCTCGTGTGCCAGGCCCAGTTCGATCAGGCTCGCCATGTCATCGGACACCGACCCCATCAGCAGCTTGCCCATGTGCTCATCGACGTAGCTGCGATAAGCCTTCACCTGATCGACCCCCGGCCGGGTCATCAGCCCCCGTTGCGGGCGTGGATGACGCGGGCCGACGGCTTCGTAATACGAGTTGAAGAGGTAGCCGAAAGTCGGGTCGAACGCCTTGTAATCCGCCACGTTGGGCATCAGCAGAAAGGTCTCGAAGAACCAGGTGGTGTGCGCCATGTGCCACTTGGCCGGGCTGGCATCGGGCATCGACTGCACGACCATGTCTTCGGGGCTGAGCGGGGCGACCAGTTGCTCGGTGTGACGACGAACGCTCTGATAGCGCTTGCACAGCGGCTGCGTGGCAGGGGTTTCGCGTAGCTGGTATGAGTGACGCATCGGTTCTCTCCGGTGTCGGGTAGCGAAGTCGCTTGGAGCAGGGCGGCGTCAATGAACTTCGAGGGTCACCTTGTCTGGATAAAAGGCCACGTGACCTTCTATCTCCTTGACCGACGGATACGCCTCTTCGTATGTCCAGACAGCGTTTTCAGCGGTCTGGCCATCGGCGCTGAGGCTGAAATAGCTGGCGTCGCCCTTGTAGGGGCAATGGGTTCGATGTTCGGTTCTAACGTAATGTTCAATCGAAATATCCGAGCGGGGCACATAAATCACCGCCGGATAACTCGCCTCCTTGAGCTCGAGCGCCTTGTCGCTCTGCGCGACACGCACGCCTTTGAAACGAACCGTTACGCGACCTTTGAGCGGCGAAATGGTGATGGGATGATCGGGACCTGGCATTTTCATGGCGATGAATCCTGTTGATCCGATAGGGACGCCCACCGGCAAAAGCGGGCGTAGGGGCAAGAAAGCCAGTGTAGACGGGCCGGTCGGGGGTGGCCGCTTTTTGGTCGCAAACCCGGATCAAATGAACCGTCAGCTTCGAGGAGGGCTGCTGATTGCCTGGCTACCGCAAGACGTGTTGCTTTACCTCAGACAGACCTGCGGCAATTAACTAAACTCCCACCCCAAACCAGCCCATTTGCCTACAAAAAGCGCCGAATCGTCACACCGTACGAGTGGGCGTTGAGTAATATCGCTCGGGTCAGGGTCTTAGCATCGCATCCATCAGGTCTGCTCGATGAACGACAAGTACAAACCCCATGACTGGGCGCCCCACGAGCGGCCGACGATACCGGGTTCGCCCTCCACGCCGTTGCACCCCACACCCAAGCGGCTGGCGTTTGCCGTGGTCGGGGTGATTGTCGCGTTGACCGGCGGGCTGGGTAACGCTTTGGTGGTCGCCAACCTGCAATACCTGCAGGGCGCGCTGGGGGCCACGCAGGCGGAGATCGCCTGGCTGCCTGCCGCCTATGTGATGACCAACGTTTCCATGAACCTGTTGCTGGTGAAGTTTCGTCAGCAGTTCGGCCTGCGTGCGTTCACCGAAGTGTTTCTGGTGTTGTATGCATTGGTGACCTTCGCGCACCTGTTCGTCAACGACATCGAATCGGCCATTGCCGTGCGCGCGGCCCACGGTATGGTTGGCGCGGCGCTCAGCTCTCTGGGGCTGTACTACATGATTCAGGCCTTCCCACAGAAGTGGCGGATGAAGGCGCTGGTGCTGGGCCTTGGGACCGCGCAACTGGCGACGCCGCTGGCCAGGCTGGTGTCTGAAGATCTGCTGCAGATTGCCGAATGGCGCGGCCTGTACCTGTTCGAATTGGGCATGTGCCTGTTGGCGCTGGGCTGCGTGCTGATCCTCAAACTGCCGCCGGGGGATCGCTTCAAGGCTTTCGAGAAGCTTGATTTTCTGACCTTCGCCTTGCTCGCTTCGGGCTTTGCGGCGCTGTGTGCGGCGTTGTCGCTGGGGCGCATCGAGTGGTGGCTGGAGGAGCCGTGGATCGGCCTGGCGCTGGTGTTCTCTATCGTCACCATTCTGGCGGGGCTGTGCATCGAACATAACCGCACCCGGCCGCTGTTGATCACGCGCTGGCTGGGCAGCGGGCGGATGATCCGTTTTGCCTTGGGCGTGCTGTTGACCCGTATCGTGCTGTCCGAGCAGGCGACGGGGGCGGTGGGTTTTCTGCAGGGGCTCAACCAGGGCACGCAACAGCTGCACACGCTGTATTTCTTCATGCTGCTGGGCAGTGTCGCGGGGCTGGCGGTCAGCGCCCTGACGATCAACCCGCAGCACCTGTTCAAGCCGTTGATCATCTCGCTGGCGCTGATGGCGGCGGGGTCGATCATGGACAGTTTTTCCACCAGCATCACCCGTGGCCCGCAGATGTATTTCAGCCAGTTTCTGCTGGCCTTCGGTGGCACGTTCTTTCTGGGGCCGACGCTGGTGCTGGGCATGAGCGGGGTGATCAGCAACCCGCGCAACATGGTCAGTTTTTCGGTGATGTTCGGGATCTGCCAGAACGTCGGCAGCCTGATCGGCTCGGCGCTGCTGGGCACCTTTCAGGTCTGGCGCGAGAAATTTCATTCGGCGCACATCGTCGAGCACGTCACGCTGCTCGACCCTCAGGTGCAATCGCGCCTGCAAAGCTCGGCGGCGTCCTATGCTCAAGCCATTGCCGACCCGTCGGCGCGTACCCAGCAGGGCATTCGCGCACTGGCGACGGCGGCCACCCGAGAAGCCAACACCCTGGCCTATAACGATGTGTTCATGCTGATTGCCCTGATCGCGATCCTGACGGCGGTCTGGATCACCAGCCGCGCGACCTGGTTGTGGATCACCACCGAGCCGGTCGCACCCTTTACGCCGACCACCCCGGCAGCCCCCTCCGTTCAACCTTCTGGCGCTCAACCTTCATGACTGAACCCGGCAAACCTTCTGGCAGTTCTTCTGGCTCTTCAGGCAGCAGCTCAGGCAGTAGCTCCGCCCCACAGGCCGCCGCGCCCGCTCCGGCGGTCATGCCGGCCACCACTCAACCGCGTTCGGCGCGCGTACGGCTGGTGTCGTCCATCCTGTTCGGCGGCATCGCCCTGGCCGGGGTGCTGATCGTGCTGTACGCCTGGCAGCTGCCGCCGTTCAGCAGCCCCATCGAAAGCACCGAGAACGCCCAGGTCAGGGGCCAGACCACGATCATTTCGCCGCAACTGAGCGGCTACGTCTATGAGGTGCCTGTCCAGGATTTCCAGTGGGTCAAGGAGGGCGATCTGCTGGTGCGCATCGACGATCGCATCTACCAGCAGCATCTGGATCAGAGCCTGGCGCAATTGGGCATTCAGAAGGCCGCGCTGGATAACAACCTGCAACAGCGCCGCAGCGCCGAGGCAACCATCGTGCAGCGTCAGGCCGCCGTGGCCAGTGCTCAGGCTCAGAGCGAGAAGGCGGCGGCGGACTTGCGCCGCAGCAGCGCGCTGGTGACCGACGGCTCGGTGTCCAAGAGCGAGCTGGACGTGACCCGCGCCGCCGACGCTCAGGCGAGGGCGGCGCTGGCCGAAGCCAAGGCCACGCTGGAAATCGCCCGGCAGGATCTGCAAACCGTGATAGTCAATCGCGGCTCTCTGGAAGCCTCAGTGAAGAACGCTGAAGCGTCGATCGAGCTGGCGCGCATCGACCTCACCAATACGCGCATCACCGCTCCCCGCGACGGTCAGCTGGGGCAAATCGGCACGCGGCTTGGGGCGTACGTCAACTCGGGCGCGCAGCTGATGGCGCTGGTGCCGCGCCCGCGCTGGATCATCGCCAACATGAAGGAAACCCAGATGGCCAACGTGCGTCTGGGCCAGCCGGTGAGCTTCACGGTTGACGCGCTGGAGAACCGCAAGATGCGTGGCCGCGTGCAGCGGATTTCTCCGGCGGCGGGCTCTGAATTCAGTCTGTTGCCCGCCGACAACGCCACCGGCAACTTCGTCAAGATCGCCCAGCGCATTCCGGTGCGCATCACCGTGGACAATGATCAGGACGGCCTCGAACGCCTGCGCCCGGGGATGTCGGTGGTGGTCAGCATCGACACCAGCCAGGACGGTCCCGTACCGCCGGACCCGGTGGACGGGAGTGTCGATACGCAGCATTGACCCGCTCGGCTTCTGCCCAAAGGGTTAGACCATGCGCCGGACGGTGTTGTCTTTACGCACGAAGTGGTGCCAGATGGCCGCCACGACGTGCAGCCCGATGACGTAATAGAAGATGGTGCCCAGCAACACATGGAAGTGCTCCAGGCTCTCGGCGGTTTCCTTGGCAATCGCGAACGGCGCGGGAATGCTCAGCGAGGTCAGAGGAATCGGCAGGGCACCGCGCTCCAGCAGCACGGTGAACAAACCCAGCAGCGGCTGTGCAAAGAGGAAGGCGTACAGCGCGTAGTGCGATAGGGTAGCTGCCAGATGCAAAGCTCCCTCCAGCGGCGGAGTAATGCCTGGAGGCGTATGTCGGCGCCGCTCCGCTACCCGGAAAAACGCCATGGCCAACACCACGATGCCCACCCAGAAGTGCGACTGCACCACGAAGGTTCGCAAATCGGTGCCCTTGGCGAACTGGCTGCGGCTGAGGATCAGCGCGTACGCCAGGACGATCAGGATGGCCATGACCCAGTGCAGCCAGCGGGCCCGGTAGCTGTAGCGCTCGGAATTCATCGGTGTACTCACGGTCAGGCTCCTTGGTTTGGTATCTCGCGCCCCGTTCGGACAGGGCTTTGCTTTATGAACGCGATGATTGCCGCAGGTTCTGGAAAATCTCAAGGCCTGCGTGGCCCTTCATCTCCTTCAATTTGGCGCTTTTTGGCGCTTTCTTACCTCTTTCAATTGACGTGTTTCAATTTACGTACCGCTGAAGGACATCACTGAGTCCGACGTTGCATCGATTAAATGGATCGAGGGTGTTGATGAACAATGGAAGTTGCGCCTCGCCTGAAAATAATCCAATGAAAGAATAAGCGTAATGTTTAGATGAATAAGGTGTCTTCCAATGAGGTATTTTCCGTAGGGGAGTTACGGTTATTTGTCATCAATATTCTGACGCGTTGATAGTCGTCACTCGTGCGAGGTTATTCGGTTGAACGTATCCATCGGTAATGAAGGATTTTTAAAAGTTATTTATAAAAAGAAATAAATTTAGAATTATTCGTGATTAAAAATCCATTAAAACGCGTTTGACAGGTCATCCGCTTGGATCCATCTTTACCCCCGATGGCTCAAGGCTGCCGACGATCAGTCACGTTGACTGGCCTTTTGCCCGCTTCGACTGGGAGTCTCGATTCCTCTCATGAACACTTGTGCAAAGGACTCTGAACATGGATGTCCCCGGATTCGCTCGTCTCTTGAAACAGCAAAACATGGATTCAGAAGTTTGGTGGGATAGCGCACCGACTGCCTATACAAGTTTCAAACACACACTGATTAAGAAATATCCGGATACATTCGACTACATCGAACAGCTGTTGCCTGACGACTTCGCCTCCAGTCCGTCAGGTATCAGTGGCGCCACTACCAACCCTCGCTTAGTTGCCCAGGAAATAGCCAGAGACCCTCAGCATTGGCGGGACTTTATCGGTGAACTGCGGGCCGACGTGACTGATCCGGACCAGGCGGATTCGGCCAGGGCAGGTCGGCTTTACGATCAGGTCATCGAAGAGGGCGCCAGACTGCTGCGACCCTTGTGGGTCTCGTCCCGAGGGGCCCAAGGCTGGGTGTCGGCACAGGTTGACGGTGGCGAGCGGATGAACGCCGAGATGCTGATTGCCCGAGGTCGGCATCTGGCGCGTCTGGCTCCGAACGTGATGGTCAAGATTCCCGGCAGCGAGCAGGGCTATCGCGCCATCGAGGCGTTGATCGCCCAGGGCTGTTCGGTCAACAACACCTTCTGCTTTACCGTTTCTCAGGTTCACGCCTGTCTCAAAGCCATTCACAGGGGGCGCCTGAGCGCTCGCCTCAAAGGGGTGAACACCGATCGTGCTCGTTACGTCATCAGTTTCATGATCGGGCGGCTGGGTGCTGAAGCCGAGTTCGAACGTCAGGCACAGCAGCGCGGCATCCGTTTGAGAGCCGATGACCGGCGCTGGGCCGAGCTGGCCGTCTACCAGGCAATTCAGGCCTTGTTACAGCGTCGGCCAAGTCCTGCCCGATTGTTACTGTGCAGCCTGAACGTCCATACCCGGGTTCGAGGGCGCGAAGAATGCTGGCATCTGCAGCGCACGGGGGCCGATACCACGCTGTACACCCTGACGCCCGCCATCATCGAATTTCTCGTGCGTTGTCAGCAGCAGGGGCGCCCGGTCTTGCCGGCTACCGAGGGGGTCAAGGTCCCGCGTCAGGTGATGAACCGGTTGATGGGTATTGCGTATTTCAATCAGGCCTATTTCCTGGAAGGGCAGGCGCCGTCCGCGTTCGCCAGCCACCCGGCGTTCGTCACCGCCAGCGCAAATGCCCGGGAAGGCCATGAGCAGTTGCTGGCGTTTGTGACGGCGGGCGCGATGCCCGCGAGCGGGTTTTCATCCCGCGCTGCTTCCCGGCCCGTCATGGAGTCCCTGTCATGAACCGCATGATCGCTCTCTGGGCCCATCCGCGCTCGCGCTCCACTGTGCTCGAACGCGTGTTCATCGAACGCGGTGACTTCGAGGTGTTTCATGAGCCCTTCGCCCATGTTGCTTTCAACGAGCGGTCGGCCATCCCCCATGATGATCTGAACTGCGGCCTGCCAACCACTTATGAGGGCGTCAAAGCCCTGCTGCGAGCCACCCGCGCGCGACAACATGTGTTTCATAAGGACATGTGCTACCACTGCCTCGATGACCTGAAGACCGACGCCGATTTTCTGCTGGAACAGCAGCACGTGTTCATCATTCGCGAACCCGCTCGGGCCATCGCCTCGCATTTTGCGGTGTTCGCGCAAATGCCGCTGCACGCCATCGGCCATCAGGCACTGTACGAGATCTTCTGCCGCGTCACTCGTCTGACCGGGAAAATCCCCTATGTGATCAATGGCGATGAACTGGCAGCCCAGCCGCAGGATGTCGTGCGCCGGCTGTGCGATCACCTGCAACTGGAGTTCCTGCCCCATGCCATGCACTGGGACGCCACCTGCCCTGAGCAATGGCGCGCCTGGCGCAGCTGGCACGCAGAAGCCGAACGCAGCACAGGAATCATTGCCGGCACCGATCATTTCGACGATCAACTGCTCACCACGCACCCCCACCTGATGACGTATTACCAGGCCCATCGACCGTTCTACGAACGCATGAATCAATTCGCACAGCAGGCATCCTCATGAAAAAGATCGTCATCACAGGGGCCGCGAACGGCATCGGCAAAGCCACGGCCATTGCCTGCATCGACGCGGGGTATTTCGTCATTGCCGCCGACAAGGACCGGCATGGGCTGCAGGATTTGCAGGACATCGTCGCCCCGCATCGTCTGGAAACACATCTGGTGGATTTCTCGCGGCCTGAGGTCTACCAGAGCTTCATCGGCAACTTGTATCGACACCACAGCACGCTGCACGGTCTGGTCAACAACGCAGGCCTTTATCACGGCAAAAGCGTTTACGACTACAGCCACGAAGAGGTCGATGAAATCTGGGCCGTCAACCTCAAGTCGCTGGTGTATCTGTCCAAGGACTTTGCCTTGCATGAGCAGCGGGCGCCGCACACCCGCAGCATCATCAACATCACTTCGGTGGCGGGCGAGGTAGGCAGCATGGACGCGCTGTACGGCGCGACCAAGGCCGGGGTGATCGGCCTGACCAAGGCCAACGCCTGGAATTTCGCCCCACGGGTGCGCGTCAACGCGGTATCGCCCGCGCTGATTCGCAGCACCTCGATCCACGACCGCATTCCCGAACAGCGGCGCAAGGAATATGAGCGCCAGGAAGTCTTGAAAGAGCCCATCGAACCCGAAGGCGTCGCCGATGTGATCATGTTCCTGCTGTCTGATCAGAGCCGTCACCTGACCGGCAAAGTCATCGCGGTGGACAACGGTGCCTACCCCCGCTGACAACGTCGGCCAACTCACAGACAACAGGGAGAGGTTTCATGCAACGCAAAAAACTGCTTATCGTTGGTGGCGGCAATCTGTGCCTGCAGATCCTGCAAATTCTGGTGCCGCGCAATCAGTTCGAGCTTCATGTCGCGAGCCGCAATCTGGAGCACGCCACCCGCCTGTGCAATCTGGTGCGCCTTGCCGCTCTGCATCAGGACGTGTGCGCGCGGATCGAATGCTGGGAGATGGACCTGATCGAGTCGCGTATCGCCGACAATGCCGAAACCCTGGCGCGGATCAAACCCGACATCATCCTCAACTGCGCATCCTTGCAATCCTGGCGGATCATTACGCAATTGCCCAAAGCCGCGTTCGAGGCCCTCGATCAGGCGCAACTGGGTCCTTGGTTGCCCATGCACCTGGCGCCAGCCTACGCGCTGATGCGTGCGGTCAAGCAGGGCTGCCCAAGAGCGCTGGTGGTCAACGCGGCGTTTCCGGATGCCGTCAATGCCGTGCTGTACAAGGTCGGCATGGCGCCGACTGTCGGGGTCGGCAATATCGCCAATCTGATTCCGGCGACCCGCTACGCCATTGCTCGATTGCTCGCCGCGGATGAGGACAAAGAGGGTGGACGGCCTATCAACGCTAAAAGGCTCGATCCGACGCGCGTCAAGGTCAAGCTGGTGGGGCAGCATTACTTCAGTCATTACGTACCCCGTGGCGGCATGCCAGACAATTCCCTGTTCCACCTGTGTTACTGGATCGATGGGTCCGAATGCAGCGACCGGTTCGACGCCGAAACCATCTTTGGCAGCGTGGCCGATCACTTCCGCCGTTTGGGCGGGGTCGATGGGCAATACCTGACCGCCATGTCGGCGATCTCAGTGGTGGAAAACCTGTTCGCCGATCAGGAGGTGCATGTGCATGCGCCAGGGCCTGACGGCTTGCCGGGGGGCTATCCGGTAAAAGTCGGCATGGGGCAGGTGTTGTTGGACCTGCCTCACGAAATCAGGCGAGACGTGGCGATCCAGATCAACAAGGATGGGCTGAGCAAAGACGGCATCGCGGACATTCGTGCCGACGGCAGCGTCAGGTTCGCGCTCGAGCAAATGAGTGTGATGGAACAGATGCTGGGCTTTTTCATGCCCGAGATGAACGTTCAGGAAGCCGCCGGGTGGGCCCATGAGCTGGGGCGCAAATACCAGACCTTTGCCGCGCAGATTCGCCAACAGGGAGTTAGCAGCCATGTCAGTCAACACAGCGCCGTCGACCGTCGATTCAACTCAAGCACTGGATCAGGATTACGCCCGGCAATACAGCGCGGACTTCGTCAGCCGCTGGGATGAACTGATCGACTGGAACAAACGCGCAGCAGGGGAGGGCGATTTCTTTATTCAACAGCTGCTCAAGGTCGGTGCCTGCCGGGTGTTCGATGCCTCCACTGGCAGTGGATTCCATGCCGTTCAGCTGCGACGTGCCGGGTTCGACGTGACGGCGTGCGACGGCAGCCCGACCATGGTCCGGCGCGCCAAGGCCAATTTTGCCAGCCGTGGCCTGGACATCCCGATCATCTGCAGCGACTGGCGCGATCTTGATCCCCAGCAGCTGGGCAGGTTCGATGCGGTGCTCTGTCTGGGAAGCTCGATCTGTCATCTCTTTGAGCAAAGCGAGCGTGTCGAAGTCTTGCAGCGTTTTCGCCAGCTGTTGCGTCCCGGTGGTGTGCTGCTGATCGACCAGCGCAATTTTCAGGCGATCCTCAACGGCAGGTTTGCCGCGTCGGGGCGTTATTACTACTGCGGCAAGACGGCGAAGGTCACGCTGGGCGAGGTCAATCCTTCACTGTGCGAGTTCGTCTACACCTTTGCCGATGGCGCTTGTTACACCCTGCGCGTGTTCCCGATTCAGCCCGAACAACTGCGCGTTGAAATGCAAATGGCCGGATTCTTCATGCCCAGAAGTTTCGGCGATTTCAAGCATGTCTATGACCCGATGAGCACTGACTTCATCATTCATCAGGCAGAGCTTTTCCGTGGTGATTCAAGGAGGAACATGTCATGAGTACCCACAGCGCAACGTCCACATCCCCCCACAATCTGTTCGCCTACGACTTCACCGGGAGCAGCGAGGTTGCACCGCGCTCCCATGTCGTCTGGCTGACCGGTCTTTCGGCCGCAGGCAAGTCCACCATCGTCGATGGCCTGAATCCTGTACTCAGGGCGCGAGGGCTGCAAACCTGCATTCTTGATGGTGACTCGCTGCGCGCTGGCTTGTGCCGCGACCTGGGGTTTTCGGATCACGATCGCGATGAAAACGTGCGACGGGTTGCCGAGGTCGCTGCACTCATGGCCGACTGCGGCCTGACCGTGATGGTGGCGCTGATTTCGCCGACCCGCGCAGCCCGTCATCACGCACGTTCGATCATCGGCAATGAGCGTTTTGTCGAGGTGTTTATCGACGCGCCGCTGGCGGTGGTCGAAGCTCGCGATCCCAAGGGGCTTTACCGCAGGGCAAGGCGGGGTGAGATCCCGGGTTTTACCGGCATCGATGCAGCGTATGAACCACCCGTTTTTCCCGAACTGCACATTCACAGTGATCAGGTCAGCGTGGCAGGGGCGGTGGACATGATTGACACCTGGTTGAGGCGATCGGGAGGCGTTTAGTCTCAACAAAAGGGCATTGCCTGGCCGGTCGTTTTGCGGCTGTCTGAAAAACGGGCGAATCGGCACATCTCTGCCATCATTGAAGCTTCGATCAATGCTGGGGACGGGCAATGTCCATTGGTCAGTTGAAAATCAATGCCATCCGCCTGGTCGGCGGCATGGCCGTGCTCGATTACTTGAACACCTGCGACGGGCGCCGGCCAGGTACTTCATTGCGCGAAGTGGTCGACAAACTGTCGAGCCTGGAAGACGTCGTGCACTGGTTTCGCCACGCAGGGCTGATCGATGCCCAGGAGTACGAGCGGTGCCTGCAACAGGTGCAGAGCGCGTCCTGGCATTGTGTCGCGGCATTGGAGCGGCTGGTCGGGTTTCGCGAGTCGCTGTACCGGTTGTTGTTGCCGGTGGCGTTGGGGCATCCGCCCGATCAGGGCAGGCTGGATGCGTTGAACGAGGTGCTGACCAGCACCGCCTCTCAGCGGATGCTGGTGTCGACTTCGATGGGCGCTCTCTGGCGTTGGCGGGCGTGTGAATCACTGGAGACGATGATCCAGGGATTCATCGGGCGCATGGCGGTTGAGGCTGCAACGTTGTTGACCTCGCCCGATCTTGCTCGGCTCAAGGCCTGCGCGACGCCGGACTGCGACTGGCTGTTTCTCGACACCTCGAAGAATGGCCGGCGGCGCTGGTGCCAGATGAACGTGTGCGGTGCCAAAGAGAAAGCCAAGAGGGCCGTGGGGCAGCGTTAGTGGCTGTGTCGACCCATAAAAAAACCCTGCTCAAGCGCAGGGTTTTTTGTACCTCATCCGACCATCACAGCCCGGCGTGCTGCACCAGACTCAACAGCGGTTGCGGGTAGACACCCAGGAAGAACGCCAGCAGGGTGATGCCCAGCAGCATCACACCGCCTGCACGCTGCGCCCAGTTGAACGGGGCATCGTGGCGCTGGATCTTGGAGTCCTGCAGGTACAGGGTCACCATCACACGCAGGTAGTAGAACACGCCGATGGCGCTACCGATGACCAGCGAGGCGGTCAGCCACCACAGGTGAGCCTCGACGCCGGTGGCGATGATGTAGAACTTGCCGATGAAGCCGGTGGTCAGCGGAATACCGGCCAGGGACAGCATCATCACGGTCAGGACCGCCGTCAGGTACGGACGACGCCAGAACAGGCCGCGGTATTCGAACATCGCATCGGCGTCGCGGCCGCTGTACGGCGACGACATCAGGGTGATCACACCGAACGCACCCAGGCTGGTCAGCACGTAGGTCACCAGGTAAACGCTGATGGCTTCGACCGCCATACCCTTGCTGGCGACCATCGCGATCATCATGTAGCCGAAGTGCGCGATGGACGAATAACCCAGCAGACGCTTGAGGTTGTTCTGGGTCAGGGCCAGCAGGTTACCGATGATGATCGAGGCCACGGCGATGACCGACATGACATCGTTCAGTACGCCGCTGGTGGCCGCAGGCGAGATCTGGAACAGGCGAACCAGCACACCGAACACCGCGACCTTGCTGGCAGTGGCGAGGAACGCCGCCACCGGGGCAGGGGCGCCTTCGTACACGTCCGGGGTCCACAGGTGGAACGGCACCAGCGACAGCTTGAAGCCCAGGCCGATCAGCATCATGCCCAGACCCAGGCTTGCGACCGGGCTTGGCAGACCGGTGGCCGCCAGGGCCTTGCCGATCTCGATGAAGCTCAGGCTGCCGGCTTCGGCGTACAGCAGCGCCATGCCGAACAGCAGGAACGCAGAACCTGCCGCCGACAGCACCATGTACTTGATACCGGCTTCCAGCGAACGCTTGTTGAAGAAGGCGTAGGCCACCAGACCGTAGACCGGCACCGAGAGCAGTTCCAGGCCGATGAACAGGCCCGCCAGGTGCTTGGTCGCAACCAGCACCATGGCACCGGCCGCAGCCATCAGGATCAGCAGGTACAGCTCTTCGCGGTTGCCCGGATAGCCGGCCTTGCCTTCACCCAGATAGGCATGAGCCAGGGTGACGCAGGCCAGGGTCGAGACCAGGATGATGCCGATGTACAGCAGGGCGAAGCTGTCGATCTGCAGCAGCGGGGTGACCGCCAGTGGCGCGACCTTGAGGGCCGGGTAGATCGACAGCAGGGCCAGGTTGAGTCCCGCCACAGTCAGCAGGAACGATTGCGAGTGATTGCGACGCCATGCGATGCCCAGCATCACCACCACAACGGTGATGCTGGTGATCAGCAGCGGCGCCAGCGCAATAAAGTGTTGAATCGTCAGGTCCATAGCGCTCTTACCGGGCCGAAGCGAGTTGAGTGAAGGCGGTGCCGAGCCATTGCTGCACGCCATGCATGGTCGCCGAAGAGGTGTCCAGGATCGGCTGCGGGTACACACCCAGCAGCACCAGCAACACCGCCAGACCCAGCACCATGATCAATTCCCGTCCATCCATGCCTTTGTAGATTTCTTCGGTCTTTGCCGGACCGAAGTAGGCGCGGTGGATCATGATCAGCGAGTAGACCGAACCGAACACAAGGCCCGATGTGGCGATGGCGGTGATCCACGGTGCGCTGACGAAGGTGCCGATCAGGATCAGGAACTCGCCAACGAAGTTACCGGTGCCTGGCAGGCCCAGCGACGCGGCCGCGAAGAACAGACTGATGGCCGGCAGGTAAGCGATCTTGTTCCACAGGCCGCCCATTTCGCGCATGTCACGGGTGTGCAGGCGCTCGTACAACTGGCCGCTGAGGATAAAGAGTGCGGCGGCCGACAGCCCGTGGGCCAGCATCTGCACCACGACGCCTTGCAGGGCTTGCTGGCTGCCGGAGTAGATACCGATCAGCACGAAGCCCATGTGCGAGACGCTGGAGAACGCGATCAGGCGCTTGATGTCGGTCTGGGCGAAGGCCAGGAAGGCACCGTAGAAGATGCCGATCAGGCCCAGGGCCATAGCGATCGGGGCGAACTCGGCCGAAGCGTTGGGGAACAGCGGCAGTGCGAAACGCAGCAGACCATAGGCAGCGGTCTTGAGCAGGATACCTGCCAGGTCCACGGAACCTGCGGTTGGCGCCTGGGCGTGAGCGTCAGGCAACCAGGAGTGCAGCGGCACGATCGGCAGCTTCACCGCGAAGGCGATGAAGAAGCCCAGCATCAGGATGTACTCGGTGCTGTGAGACAGCTTGGTCTTCAGCAGGTCGGCGTAAGCGAAGGTGATCACGCCGGTCTGATTGAAGTGCACCAGCACCAGGCCCAGGATCGCCACCAGCATGATCAGGCCGCTGGCCTGAGTGAAGATGAAGAACTTGGTCGCTGCGTAGATCCGGGTCTTCTTGCCATCTGCCGAGCTGTGACCCCAGAGCGCGATGAGGAAGAACATCGGCACCAGCATCATTTCCCAGAAGAAGAAGAACATGAACAGGTCGATGGCGAGGAACACGCCGACGACGCCGCCCAGGATCCACATCAGGTTCAGGTGGAAGAAGCCGACGTTACGCTGGATCTCTTTCCACGAGCAGAGGACCGAAAGCACACCCAAGAGGCCAGTCAGCAGGATCATCAGCAGCGACAGGCCATCGAGCGCCAGATGCACGCTGATGCCGAAGCGCTGGATCCACTGGGCCTTGAATTCAACGGCCCAGCTTGGGTCGGCGCCAGGAACCGGCGCGTAAGTGTAGGTACCGGTCGTCCACAGCCACAGCGCCAGGGCGGTGAGCAGGGACATCGTAATCAGCGCAATCCAGCGCGGCAGGGTAGGGCCGAAGCGCTCACCTTGCCAGCACAGCAGGCCGCCGATGAAGGGGATCAGGATTAGCCAAGGCAGAATCATGACGGGCTCAATTCCTTTCGCAAAGTCGCAAGGTTCATGTCAGATCGACTCATCAGACCAGCACAATCGCGCCAAGCACCAGTACGGCACCTGCAGCGATAGAAGCGGCATACCAGCGCAGCTGACCGGTTTCGGTGCGGCTCATCAGACCGTTCCCGGCTTTGACCAGACGCGGAATCACACCAATGGTGTGGTCCAGCGGGTCGCCACGCAGGATGCGGCTGATAGCCAGGTAAGGTTTGACGAACAGCAAATCGTAAACCCAGTCGAAGCCCCATGCCGCGAACCACCAGGCGGACAGGAAGCGACCCGGACCGCTGTTGGCGATGGCCGTAACCAGACGACGCTTGCCCAGGAACAGCAGCGCCGCCAGCAGGATACCGGCCAGGGCGATGGCGCCCGAGGCGATTTCCAGGCTGTGCTTGGCTTCGCCGCCGGCATGACCCGCGCTCTCAGGCAACACCCCAGCCAGTGGCGGATGAATCCAGGCGCCAATGAACGTTGAAAGCACGATCAGCACGCCCAGCGGCAACCAGTGGGAAATCCCGTGGCCTGCGTGAGCTTCGGTCTTGGCTTCGCCGTGGAAGGCGATGAAGATCAGGCGGAAGGTGTACAGCGAAGTCATGAAGGCACCGACCAGACCTGCGTAGAGCAGATACTGATGGCCGCTGGCGAACGCTTCCCAGAGGATTTCGTCCTTGGAGTAGAAGCCTGCAGTCAGGATCGGCAATGCCGCCAGGGCCGCGCCGCCGACGATGAAGCTGGTGTAGGCCAGTGGCAGTTTCTTCCACAGGCCGCCCATCTTGAAGATGTTCTGCTCGTGGTGGCAGGCAACGATCACCGCACCGGAAGCAAGGAAC
>Ga0213838_1000073_pt1 | contig 195969 bp, 167 predicted proteins | sample SWPATP13_FD_160577 | JGI IMG/M metagenome (GOLD analysis project Ga0213838, IMG submission 160577) | Coastal seawater microbial communities from Marineland, Florida, United States - SWPA TP1 #3 | ecosystem: Environmental > Aquatic > Marine > Coastal | place: USA: Florida | collected 2016-08-06 | reverse complement strand
CTCTTCTAACTGTTGTAAATATTTTTTGCACAATGGGCAATGTAAACCTCTATAAAAAACCACTAAAGTGAAATTTTCTGGTTGCTGATTGTTAATCTGCCATTCGTTACCATCTAATACCGGAAAAGTTAAATTTGGTGCTGCGTGCTTTGGTGTTGGTCTGTTCATTTTATAGTTTTTTTATTTAAAGAGAGAGCTCTTTAATGGATTATAGTTTTTGAATTAGTTCTTCATTTATATGTTTTTCAAATCTTGTAAAGTCATTTTCAATGTCTGGATTTTTCATCACATCATATGCAAAAAAAGTTTTTAAAGGCTCTAAACCAAACCATTTAAAGTTGAGATGCATTGGTAATAACAAGTCGTCTTCACTTTTACCAGCAAAAAAAGGCTCGTCAGGATTGTTAAAAGCCTCTTTAGGCGCATTTGCAGTTACAGACATCATATATTTGCCTTTTAACAAACCACCTAAACCATAATTCTTTTTTGGTGCTTCAGAAGTACGACCATCACCTTGCGATAGTTTTCCCATCATACCTGCAGTAAATACATCATCCATATATTTTTTAAACGACCACGTAATGCCCATCCAGTTTAAAGGTGTTTGTAAAAATACCACATCTGCCCAAAGAAATTTTTCTACTTCCTCATCTACATTGTATTCATTTTGAGTTACGGTAGTTTTGATATTTAAGTTAGCCTCTTTTAATTGAGCTGATAGTTTTTCAACAAAAGATTGATTTAATTTTCCTTCTGCAAAGGGATAATATTGATGACCATTAATAATTAAAATATTTTTCATTTTTATAAAATTTTAAATTAGTATTGCAAAGAAACTAATAATAGTTTATTTTTGAAACCAATATAAAATAAACCACATTAAAAAGTGGTTACAAAACGGTAACTAATGGGAAGAAAGGTCATTGATAATCCAAATGTATGTTCTTTAGTTCATGCCATGAATGTTATAGGAAATAAGTGGAAACCGATTTTAATTTACTTATTAGCTAACGGAAGTTTACGCTTTGGTAAGTTGTTAATGTTTACACCTACCATATCAAAAAAAGTATTGACAGAACAATTACGAGAACTTGAAGAAGATGGCATTATTATTAGAAAAAAATATGCCGAAATACCACCACGTGTAGAATATTCTTTATCTGAAAAAGGCAAAGCTTTACTACCAATTCTTAAAAGTTTGAGCCAATGGACTCAAGATAGTTTTAAAGACATCGAGTTTGAGGCATGCAGAATTGTAACTTTATAATTTCTATTTTTGCTGCATGCAAGACAAATACCAACTCTTAAGGCAACACTTTGAAGAAATTGTAACACTTACTGATGAAGAGTGGAATTTTATTGCACCTCATTTTGAACATAAAAAACTTAAAAAACATCAGTTTTTAATTCAAACAGGACAACCTGTAGATTGTGAATTTTGGATTATCAACGGACTAATAAAATCTTATGCTGTAGATGAAAAAGGTAGCGAGCACATTCTTCAGTTTGCTATGGAAGACTATTGGGTAAGCGACTATTACGCATTTCAGCATCAAATACCTGCCACAATTTTTGTAGATTGTATTGAAGATTCTGAATTTTTCTGTTTGTCTTTAGAAAGTCGTGAAACCATTTGTCAAAAAATTCCTGCTATGGCAAATTTCTTCCGAATAAAATCTAATTACGGATTTATTGGTTTGCAGCAACGTATCCTGTCTTTATTAACACAAACTGCCGAAGAACGTTACGACGCTTTATTATTTAAACTTCCAAAATTAGTCCAGCGCGTACCTAAAAAACTTATTGCAGCCTATTTAGGTGTATCCAGAGAAACCTTAAGCCGTTTTAAAGGTTAAAAAAGTGATATACATCACATTTTTTTGTTGCGATACATCACTTTAAAATCGTGATATACATCCTCGCACAAGTAGTGCTTTTCATTGAATTTTGTACATGAATTTTAAACCAAAAAACAAAACAATGAAAACAAGATTTTATTTCTCAGCAATCGCTTTGCTTTTTAGCATTGCCTTAATAGCACAAAAAAAATAAGACAAACCAAGCGTATTAATGGTGCTTTCTAGTCATCAAGAATTAGGTGATACAGGTAAAGACACAGGTTATTATTTAAGTGAAGTTACCCATGCTTACGAGGTTTTTGAAGCTAATAATTATGAAATTACCTTAGTAAGTCCAGAAGGCGGCAATCCACCAGTAGATGGTTTCGATCTTAAAGATGAAGTGAATAATAAATATTGGAATGATGCAACATTTCAGAACAAACTTCAAAACACATTAAAAGTTTCAAAAGTAAAAGCTAAAGATTACGATGCCATTTATTATGCTGGTGGACATGGTACAATGTGGGATTTTCCAAACAATAAAAAGCTAGCAAAAATTGCTGCAAAAATTTACGAAAATGACGGTGTTGTAGCAGCTGTTTGTCATGGTCCTTCGGCTTTGGTAAATATTAAATTATCTAATGGTAATTATTTAGTTGATGGTAAAACTGTAAGCGTATTTACTAATGAAGAAGAAGCTAATGTAAAATTAGAAAACGTGGTGCCATTTTTATTAGAAGACAAACTTATTGAACGTGGTGCAACTGTAGATAAAGCAGCTATGTGGCAAGAAAAAGTAAGCGTAGATGAGCGTTTAGTAACAGGTCAAAATCCTGCTTCCGCAAAATTAACAGCAGAAAAAATTGTAGAACTTTTAGAGGCTAAACACTAAAAATGGAAACGCAAACAGCAACTCTAAAAGCTAAATCTAAACGTAAAAGTTTACCAGCAGCATTATGGGCATTAACCATAAGTGCATTTGGTATTGGTACGACAGAGTTTGTTATTGTTGGCTTACTGCCAACAGTAGCAAACGATTTAAACACCTCAATATCCTCTGCTGGTTTATTAGTCAGTTTATACGCAGTTGGTGTTGCAATTGGTGCGCCAGTATTGACTGCTTTAACAAGTCAAGTTGCAAGAAAAAGACTGCTTATTGCTATAATGCTATTGTTTATAATTGGTAATGGATTAGCAGCTATTGCGCCAAGTTTTATCTTACTAATTTTAGCTAGAATATTAACTGGTTTTGCGCATGGTGTGTTCTTCTCAATAGGCTCAACTATTGCAGCTAGTTTAGTACCGGAAGATAAGCGTGCTTCTGCCATTTCTATAATGTTTGCAGGTTTAACTGTAGCAATCGTTACAGGTGTACCCTTGGGAACCTATATAGGGCAAAATTTTGGATGGCGTGCTACATTTATAGGTGTCGCTATCTTAGGAATTATTGGCGCAGTAGCAAGTTACGTTTTGGTACCAGCATCGATTAAAACATCAAAACCACTACGTATTGTAGATCAGTTAAAAGTACTTAAAAACCGTTCTATTTTATTGGTCCTTGCTATTACAGCTTTAGGCTATGGTGGTACTTTTGTAACCTTTACTTATTTAGCACCATTATTAGAAGAAGTTACTGGTTTTTCAGCAAATATGACGAGTATTTTATTACTAGTTTACGGTATTGCAATTGCATTAGGTAATGTAATAGGCGGTAAAGTATCTAACAAAAAACCAGGAAAAGCCTTAATGGTTATGTTTGCCTTACAAGCTATAGTATTATTTATACTTTATTTTACTGTATCTAGCCAAATATGGTCGGTTGTTACACTATTTTTTATGGGCATATTAGCTTTTTCTAACGTGCCTGCTTTACAATTGTATGTGGTAAAAATGTCTGAAAAATATTTACCAGGTACCGAAGATGTTTCATCTGCTTTAAATATAGCAGCCTTTAATGTAGGTATTGCAATTGGCGCTTATGTTGGCGGACTTATTGTTGAATCTTCGCTTGGTGTTGGCGCAACACCTTGGGTTGGAAGCATATTAGTAATAGTCGGCTTTTTAATCACTTTAATTTTATATAAAAAAGAAAAACTTTAGAACAATGAAAACTTTACAATTTAGAAATAACGACGAAATGCCAATTCTAGGTCTTGGTACCTTTAGATCAGAACCTAACGAAGTATACACGTCTGTATACGAAGCTATTAAAATTGGATATAGACATATTGATTGTGCATCAGTATATGGTAACGAAAAAGAAGTAGGAAACGCTATCGCAGATGCCATTAAAGAAGGTATTGTTACACGTGAAGACTTATGGATTACTTCAAAATTATGGAGCGATTCTCATGGAAGAGAAAACGTTATTCCGGCGTTACAAAACACCTTAAACGATTTACAGTTAGAGTATTTAGATTTATACCTTATCCATTGGCCAGTTGCCTTTAAAAAAGGTGTTGAGTTTCCTAAAACAGCAGAAGAATTTATTCCGCTTGAAGACAAACCACTTACAGACACTTGGAAAGGTATGGAAGATGCTTTAGAACAAGGCTTAACTAAGCATATTGGGATGAGTAATTTCAACCAAAATGATTTAACAGATATTATTGATCATGCTAAACATTTACCAGAAATGCTTCAGGTAGAAGTGCATCCGTTTTTACAACAAAACGAACTGTTAGAATTTGCTAAAACACATCGCATTCACATGACGGCTTATGCACCAATTGGTTCTGGTGCAAATGAAGATGACGATTTAAATCTGTTGAAAAACAAAACTATTAACGACATCGCAACTGCTAATAACATGACAGCAGCACAAGTACTTTTAGCTTGGGACATACAACGTGGTGTTTCAGTCATACCAAAATCGGTTAACCCAAAACGTCTTCAAGAAAACTTTGATACCATTCATTTTGAATTGAAAGAAGACGATATGAAACGTATTGAAGCTTTAGATAAAAATCATCGTTTTATAGATGGTACATTTTGGGAAGTTGAAAACGGTCCGTATACCGCAGACAGTATTTGGAATGCTTAATAAAACAACATCAGGTAGCTGTGTAGTTACCTGATGTTATAGGTAATTTAAAAACTTTTTTAAAAATAATATACAAACTCATGGAAATCAATAAGGTTAACTTAAATTCTAAATTAAAAACATTTAGTGAATTTTGGACTCCAAAAATAGTAGGAGAACTGAATAACCAACTTATTAAAATAGCAAAATTTAAAGGGGAATTTGTTATGCATAAGCACGAACAAGAAGATGAACTTTTTTATGTAATTGATGGAAAGTTATTCATTGAATTACGCGATAAAACTTTAGAATTAAACACAGGAGAATTTGTTATTATTCCGAAAGGGATAGAACATAAACCTTATGCACCCGAAGAAGTAAGTGTGATGTTATTTGAACCATTAACAACACTAAATACTGGAAATACAACAAGCGAATTAACAATATCTGATTTAGATAAAATTTAATTTGAAAATTAAATTCGTTTAAAAAATAGAATTACGAAACTGCAAATAAAAATTAAATTGAATATTAGAAGAGCAACTGAAACTGACTATAATAAAGTTTGGGAAATATTCTCAAATGTAATTATAGCAGGAGATACTTATGTGTTTTATCCGAATACACCTAAATCGGACTTAAAAAAATATTGGTTTGCAGATTATATGAAAACCTATGTAATTGAAGAAAATGGAGAAATACTTGGAACATATATCATTAAACCAAATCAAATTGATTTAGGAAGTCATATTGCCAATTGTAGTTATATGGTAAACCCAAATTCACAAGGCAAAGGAATAGGGAAAAAACTTTGCGAGCATTCTATCAAAATAGCAAGAGAAAATAAATTTGAAGGTATTCAATTAAATATTGTGGTTAGTACAAATAAAACAGCAGTTGAATTATGGAAAAAATACGGATTTGAAATAATCGGAACTACACCTAATGGTTTTAAGCACAAAAAATTAGGGTTAGTTGACACGTATATAATGTATAAAGATTTGAATAATGAAAAATTTTGATAAACTCTACACACCAGGCAAAATGACGCTTGGTATTGAGTTTCCGTTAGATAACGATTGGTCTTTAGAAGGCGATAAAAAACGAAAGGAAGACGGTAGACCATTTGGCGTGCCAGATATAAGTAAGCATTTAGAGTACGTTAAACAAATTGATAAGGCTGGTTTTGCTGCAGTTTGGATTAGAGAAGTACCTGTGTACGATCCTAATTTTGGTGATGGCGCACAGCTATTCGATACCTTAAGTTATTTAGGATATTTATCTGCCGCAACTAAAAATGTGTTGTTAGGTACAGCTGCAATAGTTTCACCTTTACATCAACCTATAAAACTAGCAAAAGCAACAGCTACGATAGAACATCTAAGTGATAGCAGACTTATTTTAGGCTTAGGTTTGGGTGATAGACCTGTTGAGTTTCCTATGTATGGCATAGATTATCAAGAGCGACCAAAATTGTTTAGAGATCATCTAAAGATTATGCAAGAAGCTTGGAAAACCAACAGCGATTTATCGACTATATATCCATTTTTAAATAAAGGTGTTGCCGTGTACCCAAAGCCAAAACATCAAATTCCGCTAGTTGTTGCAGGACATTCCGGACAAAGTCTTGAGTGGATTGCCAAAAATGCTAATGGTTGGTTTAATTATCCAAGAACACCAGAAGAAACCTATTTAAACCGTAAACGATGGTGCGAAGCGTTATACGATACAGATCAAGCTTGCAAACCTTATATTTCGGCATTTCATTTAAATCTTTTACAAGATGATAATGCCACATTTAAACCACATCGATTTGGTGGTGCAATTGGTATTAATCATTTAACCGAATTATTAAAAGCCTACGAAGAAGCTGGTGTTAACCATATGGCATTACATTTACGGAAATCGGATACACCTTTGGATGAAGCGATAAATAAAATTTCCGATATTGTTTTACCAAATTTCAATATATAATGCAGTTACAGTCCATTCATCATCTTGCCATAATCTGTTCAAATTACGAGGCGTCTAAAGCTTTTTATACAGAAGTATTAGGTTTCTCTATTAAACATGAAGTCTATCGTAAAGACAGAGATTCTTACAAGTTAGATTTGGTTTTAAATAACCAATATATAATAGAGTTGTTTTCGTTTCCTAATCCGCCAAAACGCGTATCGCAACCAGAAGCGACAGGATTACGTCATATTGCTTTTGGTGTAAATAATTTAGAGGAAAGTTTACAATACTTAGATTCCAAAAATATTACACATGAAGGTGTTAGAATAGATCCGTTTACCAACAAGAAGTTCACGTTCTTTAATGATCCAGACAATCTACCTATTGAATTATATGAACTGTAAATTTTATATTGATAGTAGTACTTAAAATAATGACAAATAAAAAAAGCCTTACAGAAATGTAAGGCTTTTATTTTTAAAGACATTAAAAGAATTAGTGTCCTTTAACTGCTTCTTTTGCTTTGTCAGCTGCATCGTTTACAGCGTCTTTAGCACCTTCTTTAACTGAATCAGCTGCTTCTTCTACTGCGTCAACAGCATCATCAATAGCTTCTTCTGTTGCATCAGCTGCATCGTCCATAGCTTCTCCAGCCTCTTCAACAGCTTCTTCAACTGCGTCACCTGTAGCTTCAGCTGCGTTTTCTATTGCATCTCCAGCTTCATCTGCTTTCTCTTTTGTTTCTCTACATGCTGTGAATGACAATCCAAGTGCCAAAACAAGTAATAATAATTTTTTCATTGTTTAAAATAGTTTTAAGTGTTAAATATGTTACACGAAATTAATAACTTATAATGAATAATCAATGAAAAATTTTAACAAATATTAACATTTTTATTAAGATTATTCAAAATATTAGTCTATTTACGTATGTAATTGATTATTTGGATTACAGCACCTTTATTTTTTTTAATAAAGTTGAGATTTAGTGTACCTTGTTGTAGTCTTTTGTCTTTATTTTCTATTAGCAACTGTAATTTATCTTCTAATTCATTGAAACTTTTGATAGAAATCAATCCTCCATTGTCAATCATTTCATATGCTTCTGGGAAATTTTTATAGTTACTTCCAATGATTATAGGGACGCCAAAAACAGCAGGTTCTAAAATGTTATGAAGGCCTGTGTTACCCATTGCACCACCAACATAAGCAATATCAGCATAAGCATAAATTTTACTTAATAGTCCGATAGTGTCTATCACAAATACTGAATAGTTAGAAAGTAATTTGCCCTCTTTTTGTGAGAATAAAACGGTTTCAACATTTAGTTTTTTAGTAATACTTTGAATTTGAGCAGCTTTGATATTATGAGGTGCAATAATATATTTAACATCGAGGTTTTGATTGTTATTTATGAACTTAATGAGTAACTCTTCATCTTCTGGCCATGAGCTGCCAATAACTACGCAGAGTTTGTCTTGTTTAAAGTTTGAGATAAAGTCTAAAGTGTTATCTTGATTAAGTTGATTGTTAACACGATCAAAGCGAGTATCACCTGCAACTGTTACATTTTTTAAACCAAGAGTGTTTGCTAGAGTTTTTGAACTTTTGTTTTGAACAAAAATGTGTTCAAATGTATGTAAAGCTTTTTTAGTTTTTGAACCGTAAAACTTAAAGTAAGATTGGTTTTTTCTAAATGTAGCCGAAATTAAAATAGCTCTTAATTTACGTTTGTTTAGAGCATTCAACATATTCGGCCAAATGTCGTATTTTACAAAAATGGTCAGTTCAGGTTTTACTAAATCTATAAACCGTTTTGCATTACTTTTTGTGTCTAAAGGTAAGTACACAACAAGATCAGCAACGTCGGTATTTTTTCTTATTTCATAACCTGAAGGAGAAAAAAAAGATAATACGATTTTATGTTTAGGGTAAAGTGTTCTTAGTTCTTTAAAAACTGGTAAGCCTTGTTCAAATTCACCTAACGAAGCACAATGAAACCAAAGTGTATTGTCTTCTTTTTTAAGGTGTTGGTTTAGTTTTTTAAATGTTTCATTTCGACCTTTAACACCTAGCCTTATTTTTTCATTAAATAAAGCTACAATTTGTAATATAAAACCTAAAAAATAAATACCAAGATTGTACAATATTCCCACGTAAATTATGTTTTTGCTAAAATACATTACTTTATACTAAATTCATTGGCTGTCGTTATTGAATTTTGTAAATTCGCTACTCGTCAAATGTTTTTTTTGACACTTTCTACAACTCATTACAAATTTCGAATGAAAAAAATACAAATGGTTGACCTTAAGGGTCAATATGAAAAAATTAAAACTACAGTAGACCAATCTATATTAGAAGTTTTAGATTCTACAGCATATATTAATGGGCCAAAGGTTCATGAGTTTCAAAGTAATTTAGAAAATTATTTAGGCGTAAAACATGTAATTCCTTGTGCTAATGGAACAGATGCTTTGCAAATTGCAATGATGGGATTAGGATTAAAACCAGGAGATGAAGTTATTACAGCTGATTTTACATTTGCGGCAACAGTTGAGGTTATTGCGTTATTGCAGTTGACACCTGTTTTGGTAGATGTTGATGAGAAAAATTTTAATATCGATATTGAAGCTATTAAAAAAGCGATTACTCCTAAAACCAAAGCTATTGTTCCTGTGCATTTGTTTGGGCAATGTGCAAATATGGAAGCGATTATGGAAATTGCTCAAGAACATAACCTTTATGTAATAGAAGATAATGCTCAAGCTATTGGTGCAACTTATACTTACAGTAATGGTAAAAAAGCCAAGGTTGGTACAATAGGTCATGTGGCTTCAACTTCATTTTTTCCATCTAAAAATTTAGGGTGTTATGGAGATGGAGGTGCAATTTTCACTAATGATGATGATTTAGCGCATACTATTAGAGGAATTGTAAATCATGGTATGTATGAGCGTTACCATCATGATGTTGTAGGTGTTAACTCGCGTTTAGACTCTGTACAAGCTGCAGTTTTAAATGCTAAATTACCAAACTTAGATACATATAATTCTGCAAGAATAAAAGCAGCTAATGCTTATGACAAAGCATTTGAAGGTCAAGAAAAAATTGTTACCCCTCATAGAGATGGAGCAGAAGATAATCACGTGTTTCATCAATATACATTGAGAGTTTTAGATACTGATAGAGATGCTTTGGTTAAACATTTAAATGAAAACGGAATTCCATGTGGTGTGTATTATCCAATTCCGTTGCATTTACAAAAAGCGTATAAGGATTCTAGATATAACGAAGCCGATTTTAAAGTTACCAATCAATTGGTAAAAGAAGTGATTTCGTTACCAATGCACACCGAGCTTGATGATGAACAAATAAGCTTTATTACAAATACAGTTATAAATTTCATAAACAACAATTAATGAAAGTATTAGTTACTGGAGGGCTAGGATTTATAGGCTCACATACTGTCGTTGAATTACAAAACAAAGGTTTTGAAGTCGTAATAATTGATGATCTTTCAAATTCCTCAATAGATGTGCTTGAAGGCATTACAGCAATTACAGGTAAAACTCCAATCTTTGAAAAACTAGATTTAAAAGATAAATTAAAAGTTGAAACATTTTTTAATGCTCACAAAGATATTGTAGGTGTAATTCATTTTGCAGCAAGTAAAGCGGTTGGTGAAAGTGTTGAAAAGCCTCTGTTGTATTATGAAAACAACTTAAATACGCTTATTTACATGCTTAAGTCGGTTTTAGGTTTACAAGCATCTAACTTTATTTTTAGTTCTTCATGTACAGTCTACGGACAAGCTGATGCTATGCCAATACTTGAAAATGCACCAGTAAAACCAGCTGAATCTCCTTACGGAAACACAAAGCAAATAGGAGAGGAGATTATTAAAGATACCTGTAAGGTTAATGATGGTCTTAATGCAATTTCCTTGCGATATTTTAATCCAGTTGGAGCGCATGAGAGTGCTAAAATAGGAGAGTTACCTCTAGGTGTTCCTCAAAATTTAGTGCCTTTTATTACTCAAACAGCTGCTGGACTTAGAGAGCAACTTTCGGTATTTGGAGATGACTATCCAACACCTGATGGTACCTGTATACGAGACTATATTCATGTGGTTGATTTGGCAAAAGCTCATGTTATTGCGTTGCAACGCTTAATTGATAAAACCAATGCTTCTAACTACGAAGTCTTTAACATAGGAACAGGTAAAGGCAGTTCAGTGCTAGAGGTTATTAAGTCTTTTGAAAAGGTGTCTGGAGAAAAGCTTAATTACAAGATTGCTCCAAGGCGTGCAGGTGATATTACAAAAGCTTATGCTGACACGTCAAAGTCTAATAATGAATTGGGTTGGAAAGCTGAACTAACTTTAGACGATGCTATGCGTTCTGCATGGAATTGGGAAAAAAAGATAAGAAACCTGTAATACGTGTGTTGTTATTGCTGTAAGATTTAACAGTAACTAAGTCAGTGTATTAACAATTTTTTAAGAGCATTTCATTATTAAATTGAATAACTTTAAAAAGGCTAATTCAATCTAATGAAATTTCATTTAAAAATAAAAAGGTTGCTTTTATCTATTGGTTTTACTTTGTTTATAACCAATTGTTTTTCAATGACTGCTATTGATGTTGCACAATTAAGTGACTCCTATAATTTAAAGTATGGAGTTTTAGACTTTTTATATTTCTACGTTGCACTTATTGGTTTTTATGTTGCCATAATCCTCAATTTTACAAAGAATACTGATAGAGTTAGTACAAGTTTAATGAGTGGTTTTATTCTTGTTCATGCTTTTTTTATATTGGATTTTGTGCTTTATAATACCAATTATCAGCTTAAATATGCACATACCTATTTAATGTCTGCTTCTGTAGCTTTACTTTATGGTCCATTACTGTACTTTTACTTTAAAAGAATTAACAATCAACATAAGTTTAAAGCATTAGATGCTTTACACCTCTTACCTACAGTGGTATTACTTTTCTTTTTATTTCCATTGTATAGTTTGCCTTTAGAAGAAAAAATGAAAATACAATTAGGGACAAGTAGTGTGTACACTGAAAGTTCGTTTTTTTATATAGTTTTTATCCCAAAGTTAGTGTCGTTAATTATCTACGGATTTTTGATAAGTAAAAATCATTTAAAGAGTACAAAGTCTAAACTATACAAGAATTTAGAAGCAATCGCTTTTTGGAAGAAGGGAGTGTATAGAATGCATGTGCTTTTTGTAGTGTCTTATTTTATATATGGTATATCAATTAGTGGCCTGTTTTTTAATGCATATAGTTTTATTTATCAAATTGTAGTGGTAGCTATGGCTTTAATGGTGCTTTATATTTCCTATATGGCTCAAGTGCAACCTAAAGTATTTAGTAAAGAAATAATTTTAAAGAATACTGAGTTTTTTTCAAAGTATCAAAAATCAGGATTAACAAAATCGTTGTCCAATGAATTGAAGCAAAATTTGATTACGCTTATGGTAGATCATAAAATATTTATGGATAACAGTCTAAACCTAGAAAGCCTTTCTGAGAAACTCGAAACATCTCGCCATAATACATCTCAGATTATAAATGAGCATTTTAATATGAACTTTTTTGAGCTAATTAATAAATTTAGAGTTGAAGAAGCTATCCAAATGCTTAAGCTAAGCGATAAGAATACTCAAATTATTGATGTTGCTTATGCTGTTGGTTATAATAATAAGGTTACATTTAATAAAGCATTCAAGAAAGAAACTTCTCTAACACCTTCACAGTTTTTGAAATCAGTAAATAAAAAATGAGTAAACTATTATAGGCTTTACCTTTTTTTAACGACAAAATAGCTTCATTTATGATGCAATTGCAAAGGTAGTTTGTCTGCATCAAACTAAAACTAAATTCTATAGTTTCATTAAGCTTTGTATTCATATTGTGAAAAAATAGATTTGAATTAGCCTTTAAAAATATTTATCACCTACCTTTTTGCAGTTGTATTTTTAATTATTTCAATAGTAATATAGTTATCAACGTCTCAAGGAAAAAGTATCAACTTAACCCTGACTTCTGTTAGTTAGGAATGAGTTAAGTTCTTTTATTGAGCATGTCTAACTCAATACAAGTTTTAGGTAAAATCTGAAAGATTAAGTAATTTCCTTGAGGCTTTTTATGAAAGACCAGTATTTTTTGAATTTTCAATAGATGCTGGTTTTTCCTACAAATATCATAACGATATGCGTATTAAATTATCATATTCGTATTTAATAAATTGATTAACAATGATTTAACCTCAATTATTTTGAATTGGGATATAAGATGCCTTTCTTTGCCTTGAATGATAAATGAATAAAATGAAATTGATAAGTATAAAACGACAGACAAAACCCGAAGCACGATTCACTCCAAAAATGGGTTTATTACAAACAAATGTAACGTATATTAAAAAGCAATTTTTAAGTATTCCGTTTAAAACCCTTCACAAATATAGAGAGACATACTATGGTGAAGTAAAAGATTGCGAAGACTGTATTTTAGCTAAATAAAAAAGTAAAAGCCTCTTAATAGAGGCTTTTACTTTTTTATTCTACTGTTGTTTTTTTCTTAGTAAAAAAACTTCCTAAAAGTAATAATATCATCCCAGATGTAACTGATACATCGGCAAGATTGAAGATTCCGGTTCTAAATACTCCACCAAAATCTAAATGAAGAAAATCTATTACTTTGCCATAAGCAATACGGTCAAAAATATTAGCAATTCCACCACCAGCAATACAACTTAGACCAATAATTGCTAATTTATCTAAATGTTTGTTTTTGAAAATATAAAATACAAGATAGCTTAATACTAAAACGGGTAATAGTATTAAAAGTATAATACGTAATGTGTCGTTTAGTTCGCTACCCATTCCTAAAAAGGCACCTGAGTTTTTTACATATTGAAGAATAAAAGTGTTACCAAAAACTTCAATCGTTTCACCTAAATTCATTTTACTATCAACTATCAATTTAGATATTTGATCTACAGCAATGTTTACTACAATAAGTAGTATTATAGCTAAATTTCTAGATAGTTTCATAAGTTATGAGTTAGTCTCAAAAGTTGCTGAAACCGTTTCAGCTTCTCTATTTATTTTTTTAACTAAACCTTGTAATACTTTTCCAGGTCCAACTTCAGTAAATAATGTTGCACCATCAGTAATCATTTGTTGTACCGATTGTGTCCATCTTACAGGAGCAGTTAATTGAGAGATTAAATTGGTTTTAATGGCAGCTTCATCAATTACTGCACTTGCTGTAACGTTTTGGTATATTGGGCAGTTTGGTTTTCCAAACATTGTATTTTCAATAGCAGCAGCAAGTTCTTCTCTTGCTGGTTCCATTAAAGGTGAGTGAAATGCTCCACCTACAGGCAATACTAATGCACGACGAGCTCCTTCTTCTTTTAAAGTTTCACAAGCTTTGTTAATAGCCTCAACTTCCCCTGAAATTACCAATTGTCCAGGGCAGTTATAATTAGCAGCAACTACAACACCTTCTGTCATTGCACATACTTTTTCAACTACATCATCATCCAATCCTAATACTGCAGCCATTGTGCTTGGTTGTAATTCGCAAGCTTTTTGCATTGCCAAAGCACGTTGCGATACCAGTTTTAAACCATCTTTAAAAGTTAAAGTGCCATTTGCTACCAAGGCCGAAAACTCTCCTAAAGAGTGGCCAGCAACCATATCAGGTTTAAAACTATCACCTAAGGTTTTAGCTAAAATTACTGAGTGTAAAAATATTGCAGGTTGAGTAACTTTTGTTTCTTTAAGGTCTTCTGCAGAACCTTCAAACATTATATCAGTTATAGAGAATCCAAGAATATCATTGGCTTGTTCAAAAAGTTCTTGAGCAAGAGGTGAATTTTCATATAAGTCTAATCCCATTCCAGTAAATTGGGCACCTTGACCAGGAAAAATGTATGCTTTCATGTATTAAAATTTTATGTTGCAAAAATAGGAATAATATCTTTAAAAGATATTAGCATTAATTTTTGAGATAGGTATACTTTTTTACTGTCTTACATAGGTTATAAAAGAAAACGCATGATTGTGCTTTTCGTCTTTTTCATGGCGTTCTCTATCTATTTCTTTCCAAGTGGTAGTATCTATTTCTGGAAAAAATGTATCAGCGCCTTCAAAAGTGTCATGTACTCTTGTAAGTTCAATTTTATCAACAAGATTAATGGATTGTTTGTAAATTTCTCCGCCACCAATTATAAACGGTTGTGTGTCACTTTTAGCTGCATCAATAGCGTCTTCTAAAGAATTAACTACAATTACTCCATCTGGCACTTTGTAGTTGTCTTGTCTTGTAATTACTATATGCGTTCTGTTAGGAAGCGGTTTAGGAAAACTTTCAAAAGTCTTACGACCCATTATAATATGATGACCAGAGGTTAAATTTTTAAAACGTTTAAGGTCGTTACTTAAATGCCAAATCAGGTCATTGTCTTTTCCTATAGCATTATCTTCACCTGCAGCAACAATTATGGTAAGTTGACTAGCCTTGTTGCTTTTTTTAAGTTTTTGAACTTCATCATATGCTTGGGTTTTTGCCATATGTGTTTCTTCTTTCAAAAAACCTTGTTTTAGTTGTTCAATACGCTCTTGTTGTTTAGCAACCAATTTGTCTAATTGCTGTTGTTCCCAAGCTGTTCCCATAAATTTTTGGGTTACAAAGACATTGAAAAGGTGATATATAAAAAGAAACAACCAAATAAGTATTGCATATACAAACCAGTCTATGCCAAAAAAGGTAGTGTCTTTTCCAATACCTAAAACAGTGTTTGCAACAATTAAAAACACAGCTCCAATTAAAAACACAACAAAGTGAGCATATAAGCGCTTTTTTTGTTTAATGCGTTTTTGAGCGTTTTGTATAAGCTCCAATTGTTCTTTATCTATTTGAGGTTTTTGTTTTTTCTTTCCGAACATAATCATGAAATAATTGAAAGGTAAATTTACGTCTTTTTTATAATATAGTTTTTAAGATTTTATAGGTCTGTTTTTTTAAAATAATAGAGTTTAATTGATGTAAAAAGTCGCGAAATCGTTGTAACATAAGTGCAGGTAATTGAGGTATTTGAAAGTGCAAACGTTGTAGTGGTAAACACTCTGAAAATCAAACGATAGCAATGTTGAATATCTGCCAAAAATGAGCATGTTTTTTTTCTTACTTTAAATTAAAATGAACTCATTTTTAACGAAATGATAAATCGTATCTCAAATGCAAAGAATTGTTTGTAGCTAGGATTTTCTTTTATAGCTTTGAAATAGAATTAAATACATTTAATTATGGCTATTAAAAAACAATACTTAAAAAGCAAACCAGTATGTAAAGTCACTTTTTCTGTACCTGCTGAAGAAGCTAAAAAAGTAACAGTAGTAGGAACCTTTAACGAGTGGAAAGAGAAAAAAGATTTTCAGCTTAAAAAGTTAAAGAACGGGACTTTTAAAGGTACTGTAGATTTGGAAAAAGACAACTCTTATGAATTTAGATATATTGTAGATGGTACATATACCAACGACGAAGCTGCAGATGCCTATGCATGGAATGACTATGCAGGAGCTGAAAACAGCGTTTTGAATTTATAATTTTGAAAAAACAGATTAAAAGAAAAGCTTTCAATTTTTGAAAGCTTTTTTTATACTATACAGCAACAGCACCTTTAATATGTGGGTGCGGATTATAATCCACTAAAGTGAAATCGTCAAAAGTAAAGCTAAAAATATCCTTTACTTCAGGATTCAAAATCATTTTCGGTAATGGTCTTGGTTCTCTAGAAAGTTGCAACTCTAGTTGCTCGAAATGGTTGCTATAAATATGAGCATCACCAAAAGTGTGTATAAATTCTCCAGCTTCATAACCACATACTTGAGCCATCATCATGGTAAACAGTGCATAAGATGCAATATTGAAAGGAACGCCTAAAAATATGTCAGCACTACGTTGATAAAGTTGACAAGATAGCTTTCCGTTTGCTACGTAAAATTGAAAAAACGCATGGCAAGGAGGTAATGCAGCTTTACCGTTTGCAACATTTTCACTAAAGCTTTTAGAAGTGTCAGGTAGCACTGAAGGATTCCAAGCTGAAACTAACATTCTTCGGCTATTTGGGTTGGTTTTAAGTGTTTCAACCACTTCCTTTATTTGGTCAATTTCGTCACTATTCCAATTGCGCCATTGATGACCGTAAACAGGTCCTAAGTCTCCATTTTCGTCAGCCCATTCGTTCCAAATACGAACGCCATTTTCGGTTAAATAGTTAATGTTTGTATCACCTTTTAAAAACCACAGTAACTCATGAATTATTGACTTAAGATGTAGTTTTTTGGTTGTTACCATTGGGAAACCTTCACTTAAATCAAAACGCATTTGATAACCAAAAACACTTTTTGTTCCTGTTCCTGTCCTATCTCCTTTTTCGTTTCCGTGTTCTAAAACATGTTTTACTAAATCTAAATACTGCTTCATAATTTCTGTGACTTTTCGAAAAATAAAAATAGAAAAAAGGGTTAAATCACGATGACTCAACCCTTAAATAATATTAAAAGTTATTAACTGTTTTTAACCTATAATCATACCAGCAATAGTTGCTGAAATCAATGATGCAATTGTACCTCCAATTAAAGCTTTCATCCCAAATTTAGATAAGGTTTTACGCTGTCCTGGAGCTAAAGAACCAATACCTCCAATTTGAATACCAATAGATGCAAAATTAGCAAAACCACATAGCATGTAAGTTGCCATGATTATTGATTTTTCGTATGTTAAATGAATTGAGTTTCCTGCGTTTTTAAGGTCTGCTAATTGAATGTATCCAACAAATTCACTTGCAGCTAATTTAATACCTAGCAACTGTCCCATAAGTGCCATGTCTTCTTTAGCAACACCAATTAGCCACATTAAAGGAGAGAAAATATAGCCCAAGATAAACTCTAATGATAAACTTTCATATCTAGTATTTTCAACAATCCAAGAGTTTAAGCCAGTATAGTATCCTATTTTTCCAAATCCATAGTTAATCATAGCTATAAACGCTACAAATACTAAAAGCATAGCGCCAACATTAACGGCAAGTTTTAAACCTTCGGTAGTTCCGTTAGCAATAGCGTCTAGTATATTTGAACCAATTTTATCTTGAGATACAGAAACATCGGTATTTACCTCTTCAGTTTGAGGGTAGAGTATTTTTGAAATAACAATAGCACCTGGAGCAGCCATTACTGATGCAGCTAAAAGGTGTTTTGCATAAAATAGTCTTAATTCAGGATCATCACCACCAAGAAAACCAATGTAAGCTGCAAGTACAGCTCCTGCAACGGTAGCCATACCACCAATCATGACAAGTAGCATTTCAGACTTGTTCATTTTTTCTAAGTAGGCTTTAATTAATAAAGGTGCTTCGGTTTGTCCTAAAAAGATATTTCCTGCAACACTTAAACTTTCAGCTCCTGAAATTCTTAAGGCTTTTGAAAGTAACCAAGCCATAGCTTTAACGACCCATTGAATAACACCTAAGTAAAACAAAACTGATGTAAGTGCCGAAAAGAAAATAATTGTTGGCAGTACTTGGAACGCAAAAATAAATCCAAAGGTATCCATATCAACCACTAAGCCTTCAAATAAAAATTTACTTCCTGCTCTTGTAAACTCAAGAACTTGAACAAAAATTCCGCCTATAAATTCAAAAATAGTTTTGATGAACTCCACTTTTAATACTCCAACAGCAATTAGTAGCTGAAAAGCTAGACCAATGCCTACGATTCTCCAGTTAATAGCTTTTCTATTACTACTGAATAAAAAAGCAATAAAAACTAAGCTTATCATACCTAATGCACCTCTCCAAAGACTATTGAAAGAAAACCCTTGACTGGGAATAATTGTACTTTTAGGTGTAGCGTCTTCAGTTGTAGTAACAGTATTTTCAGTATCTACTACTTCAGTAATTTCATTAATTGAATTTATAGAGTCTGTTACAATTTCTGTAACGTGTTCAATAGTATCTAATTGAGTGGTTGTTTCTGGATTTTGTGATACGGTTAGGGTTGTAAAAAGAAAAAATAGGGCAACAAAAAACAAAAACTGCTTTCTCATAATTTAAAATAGGTATTACTCTCGTTTTGAGATTTCGTCACGAATATTTGCTGCTTTTTCATAATCTTCATTATTTACAGCTTCGTCTAAAAGTGAATGTAATTCTTCAATAGATTTATCTTTGTAGCTTTCATGAACGCTAGCTTCAATTTCTTCAGCAACTAATTCATCCATTAAGATACTATCTTCTTCTTCGTCTTTTTTAGGATTTACTTTTAAGTAAATTCCTGCTTTGTCTAAAATATTTTTGTAAGTAAAAATAGGAGCGTTAAAACGCAAAGCTAAAGCGATGGCATCACTGGTTCTTGCATCAATTATTTCCTCTATTTTATCACGTTCACAAATTAAACTTGAATAAAACACACCATCTACCAATTTATGAATGATAACTTGTTTAACAACAATATCAAATCGGTCAGCAAAATTTTTAAAAAGGTCGTGTGTTAAGGGTCTAGGAGGTCGTATTTCTTTTTCTAAAGCAATGGCAATTGATTGTGCTTCAAAAGCACCAATAACTATTGGAAGTTTTCGGTCACCATCTACTTCGTTTAAAATCAAAGCGTAAGCGCCATTTTGAGTTTGGCTGTACGATATGCCCTTTATGTTAAGACGAACTAAGCTCATAAATTTAAAAACACAAAGAACTGTTTAAATTAGGACTTTACCAAACTGAAATTAACAGATTTGGAGATTTAGACCAAATTCAAACAGTCCTTTAACAATACAATTTATAAAAAAATTATTTATTGCTGAGCTTTAAATTCCTTTAATTTCTCTATTAATTTAGGTACAACTTCAAAGGCGTCACCCACAATTCCGTAATCAGCAGCTTTAAAGAAAGGTGCTTCAGGATCTGTGTTGATAACTACTTTTACTTTTGATGCGTTAATACCTGCTAAATGCTGAATAGCTCCAGAAATTCCAACTGCAATATATAAGTTTGATGCTACTGGTTTTCCTGTTTGTCCTACGTGCTCACTGTGTGGTCTCCAACCTAAATCACTTACAGGTTTAGAGCATGCTGTAGCAGCACCAAGAACATCTGCTAATTCTTCTATCATTCCCCAGTTTTCTGGACCTTTTAGTCCACGTCCACCAGATACTACAACTTCAGCATCTGCAATAGTAACTTGACCTGTAACTTTATCTACAGCATCAACTTGTACTTTTATTTCTGGGATTGAAGCTGAAAAATCTTCAGCAGCTGCACTTGCAGTATTTTCTTTTAATCCGAAAGCATTTTTTGAAACTGCTACTAATTTAACATCAGAGTTAATTGTAGTCATATTAAATGCTTTGTTTGTAAATGCAGTACGTTTTACTGTAAATGGCGAAGTGCTTGATGGCGCTTCAACCACGTTAGATGCAAAACCTGCATTTAAATCTACTGCTAAAAGAGGTGCTAAATACTTGCTGTCTGCACTTGAGCTTACAATAACAACTTTGGCATCTTCTTTTTCTGTAGCTTGTTTTATAATGCTTGCATATGCATTGGCATTAAATTTGTCTAAACTAGCATCGTTAACTTTTAAAACTTTGTCAACGCCATAGTTTCCTAAAGCTGATGTGTCATCGGCATTTATAGTAACTGCAGTTACTGTTGTTCCCATTTGGTCTGCAACAGCTTTTGCATAAGAAGCAACTTCAAACGCTACTTTTTTAAATTTTCCTTGTTCTGATTCTGTATATACTAAAACTGACATCTTTTCTTTTTTGTACGTTAATTAAATGACTTTTGCTTCGTTGTGAAGTAGGTTTACTAATTCACCAACATTATCTGCATCTACTAAAGTAACAGCACCTTTTGGAGCTGGTTTTTCAAACTTAACTGAAGCTGTTTCAGCTGATGCATCAACAGGTTCTACAACGTTAAGAGGTTTTTTACGAGCCATCATAATACCTCTCATATTAGGAATACGTAAGTCACTTTCTTCAACAAGTCCTTTTTGACCACCAATTACTAGTGGTAAAGCTGTAGATACAGTTTCTTTTCCTCCATCAATTTCTCTTACTGCTTTTGCCGAAGTTCCATCAACCTCAAGGCTAATACAGTTGTTTACAAAATTTGCACTAGTTAATCCAGCTAACATTCCTGGAACCATACCACCATTGTAGTCAATAGATTCACGACCAGCAATTACTAAATCGTAACCACCATTTTTTACAACATTTGCCAATTGTTTTGCGACTGCAAAACCGTCTGTAGCTTCAGTGTTAACTCTTATAGCTGTATCTGCTCCAATAGCTAAAGCCTTACGAAGTGTAGGCTCAGTTTCAGGACCACCAACATTTACAACATCTACGCTAGCACCTTGTTTTTCTTTAAACCACATAGCACGAGTTAATCCAAATTCGTCATTAGGATTGATTACAAATTGTACACCATTTGTGTCAAATTTTGTGTCGCCATCCGTAAAATTAATTTTTGAAGTCGTATCAGGTACATGACTAATACATACTAATATTTTCATATCGTTATTATTATGTTTTACACTAAAAAATTTTTGAGGTTACGAAGTTAATTATTTTAATTTGAATATTTACTATGCATGCATAATATTTTTTCCTTTTTAAAGATAATTTCAAGATCGATCGATGAAATTTTGAAAAAAGATGTACAAATTTTAAGAATTCTTTAAAACAAAATACGATTTGAGTGTTTTAAAATAGCATCAATTTAAAAATGAAGACCCAATAAGAAACAATGTATTATTATAAGATGTATTTTTTATGAAATATTCCTATTTTTGCTTTCCGATTTAAAGAGATAATACATGAAAACTATTCAATTTAGAGAAGCAGTTTGTGAAGCCATGAGCGAAGAAATGCGTCGTGATGAAAGCGTTTACTTAATGGGTGAAGAAGTTGCTGAATATAATGGTGCATATAAAGCATCAAAAGGTATGTTGGACGAGTTTGGTCCTAAACGTGTTATTGACACACCAATTGCTGAGCTTGGTTTTGCAGGAATTGCAGTAGGCTCAACAATGACTGGTAATAGACCAATTGTAGAGTATATGACATTCAATTTCTCTTTAGTTGGTATAGACCAAATTATAAACAACGCAGCAAAAATCAGACAAATGTCTGGTGGACAATTTAAGTGTCCAATTGTATTTCGTGGACCTACAGCTTCTGCAGGACAGCTAGCTGCAACACACTCTCAAGCTTTTGAAAGCTGGTTTGCAAATACTCCAGGTTTAAAAGTTGTTGTGCCTTCAAACCCTTATGATGCAAAAGGATTATTGAAATCTGCTATTCGTGATGACGATCCAGTAATTTTTATGGAAAGTGAGCAAATGTATGGTGATAAAGGCGAAGTTCCTGAAGGCGAATATTTAATTCCGTTAGGAGTTGCAGATATTAAACGCGAAGGAACTGATGTTACTATCGTTTCTTTTGGAAAAATCATCAAAGAAGCATACAAAGCTGCTGATGAATTAGAAAAAGAAGGGATTTCTTGTGAAATTATCGATTTACGTACTGTACGTCCAATGGATAGAGCAGCAATTATAACTTCTGTAAAGAAAACAAACAGACTAGTAATTCTTGAAGAAGCATGGCCTTTTGGTAATGTGTCTACTGAAATTACATATTTAGTACAGTCTGAAGCGTTTGATTATTTAGATGCTCCAATTGTAAAAATTAACACAGCCGATACACCTGCTCCTTACTCTCCAGTACTTCTGGAAGAATGGTTACCTAACAGTAACGATGTAATAAAAGCAGTAAAAAAGGTAATGTATAAATAAATCGCATTTTTTTGCGTTATATAAACTTCATTGGCAGTATTGTTGATGAAGTTTTTTGCTTATGAAGATAAAATTAATAGCCCTATTTTTTTGCTTAGGAATTGCTAACGTATTGGCACAGACCAAAGTTAGCGGTCATGTAGTAGACGAAAACAACGACCCTGTTGCTTTTGCTAATGTACTTTTTAAAGGATCTACCGAAGGTACAATCACTAACGAAAATGGTAAATTTTATCTTGAATCTGAAACTACTTGGGATGCTCTCATCGTTTCTTTTTTAGGTTACGAAACCTTAGAGTTGCCACTTGCCAAAAGAGTAAACTACGAACTCAATTTGGTTTTAAAAGAAGAGGCTGATGCACTTGATGAGGTTGTAATTGTTACAGGAAAGCAATCTAAAAAAGCCGAAGAAAATCCAGCCATTGCCATTTTAAAGAAAATATGGGAACACAAACGTAAAAACGGACTCAATCAGTTTAAGCAATACGAGTACGATAAATACGAAAAGGTTGAGTTTGACTTAAACACTATTGACAGTGCACTTATAAAAAGTAAGCTGTTTAGAGGTATGGAGTTTGTTTTTGAAGAAGTAGACACCTCAAGAGTAACAGGAAAAACCTACTTGCCAATATTTATTAATGAAGCCGTAAGTAGAGTATATGGCGATAATGTGCTAGACAAAGAGAAAGAAGATTTAAAAGGAAATAAAAACTCTGGTTTTAGCAACAATCAGGTGATTATCGATTTTGTAGACGACCTGTATTCCGATTATAACATTTACGACAACTACCTTAAGTTTTTTGATAAAAGCTTTGTAAGCCCAATTTCTAAAACAGGAATAAATACCTACAACTATGTGCTTTCTGATAGTTCGTTTATCGATAACAAATGGTGCTACAACATTATTTACTATCCACGTAGAAAAAACGAACTCACTTTTAAAGGCGATTTTTGGGTTGCTGATACTACCTATGCTATCAAAGAAATTAATCTGCAAGCCTCTAAAAGTGCTAACATAAACTGGGTAAAAGAAATTTATATAGAGCAAGAGTTTGAAGTCCTTAACGATTCGTTGTTTTTGATAAAGCGCGATTATTTTATGTCAGATTTTGCGCTGAACAAAAAAGAAAAATCTCGTGGAATTTACGGTAAGCGTACCACCTTGTATGATAATTACGAGTTTGATAAACAAAAAAACGAAAAGTTTTATAGCGAAGAGGTTTACAACTACAATGAAGACGTTTACAATCGTGATGATTCCTTTTGGGAAGAAAACCGACTAGAATCGCTCAACAAAGACGAAAAAGGTGTTTACAAAATGTTAGACACTTTAAAAACCGTAAAAAAGTTTAAACGACTTTACAATATTGGTAGCGTGTTAGCTTCAGGTTACATTGAGTTTCCGAGTATTAATTTTGATTATGGACCTATCTTTTCAACGTTTGGATATAATGAAGTAGAAGGTGTAAGGGTAAGAACAGGAGGTCGTACCTATTTTGGACCAAACGACCTTTGGAGGCTCGAAGGGTTTTTAGCTTATGGTTTTAGAGACGATAAGTTTAAATACGGTATCTCAGGAAAATGGTTGGTAGATAAAAAGAATCGTATTATTCTCTCTGGTGGAAACCGAAGAGATGTAGAGCAAATAGGAGCGAGTTTAACCAATTCAACCGATGTTTTAGGACGTAGTTTTGCTTCATCTGCTGTGGTTGGTACAAGTCCTAACGATAAGCTTTCTAGTATTAATTTAACAACGCTTTCGCTGGAAATTGAGCCAGTAAAAAACCTTGTGTTTAGGCTAGGAGCTAACTATAGAACTTTAGAGTCGGCTTCAGAAACCTTTAGTCTCGATTATTTTGATGAAGAATCTCCTACAGGAATTTCATCTGAAATAAGACAATACGAAAGCACGCTTTCGGTATCGTATTTCCCAAAACGAAAAATGACAGGTTTTGGTGTAGAACGTAGAAATGCCAATGATAATTACGCAAGCTTGTTTGCTCAATTAAGCAAAGGAGATCGTACTGTTTTTGGTAGCGATTTTGACTATACCAAATTGCAGTTTTCATACATACAACCTTGGCAAGTTGGTGGTTTTGGTCGCTTAACCACAACTATTGAAGCAGGTAAAACCTTTGGCGAAGTTCCGCTTGGGTTGTTAAGTGTAGTTCCTGGTAACCAATCGTATTTTTCTATTTACAACACTTTCTCGCAGTTAGATTTTTATGAGTTTGTAACCGATACTTATTCGTCATTACATTTAGAGCATAATTTTAACGGTCGATTATTTTCACGTATACCATTTCTTAAAAAGTATAACCTAAGAGCTATTGTTGGTGTACGTGGTGTTTGGGGAGAAATTTCGCAAGAAAACCGTAACCTTAATGCTTCAGGTTTAATTTACAATGCACCAAGTGATGAGGTGTACTACGAATACAGTGTTGGTGTAGGTAATATTTTTAAAATACTACGTATAGACTTCAATTTTAGAGGAAATTATCTCGATACACCTGACGCACGAAAGTTTGGTGTTACAGGAAGCTTTGGGTTTTATTTTTAGGAGGTTTGTTTAACGTTTTTTATTCGGTTAAACTTTTTAAGCTTTCTTCCAATTCCGTTGTTCCATTTTTTAGTCTACAAGTCTTAATCAGTTTTGAGCTACTTTTAAAGTATTTAAATAAGAACTTTGATTTATGATAGCATTTATTGTCATTGGTTATAAAGGCTTTACACATTGAGCCATAAGCGGAATGTTTAGAATCATTAAGTAGATTGCTAAAGTCTCCTTTTTCGTTCATTGAATCTGGAAAGAAACCAATCAGATCTAAATTCATATAAGCGGTTGTGTAGTAATCGATATAAGTAAGTGGATTTGTCGATGTATCTCCTCTTAACTGTAATCCGAATTCAATAAATCCTTTAAGTGATGTACTAATTCCCATCAGTTTAATCAACTCGTCAAGTTGAGAAACAGAAAAATTACAAATACTCTTCGGTTCTAATTTGAAATGTGTTTTAATAATGTCATCTCTCAATGGGCCATAATTGTCGGTCATTTTTTTAACAATTTTTTGCCATTGAACTAATGGTGCTGTTGAGTTGTCAGTTGCATTAGTTTCGTAGAATTCGAGTGTATTTCTGAATTCTAAATCAACATAATCTCGTCCAAAATATTTTACAATAACTAAATCTTTGGTTTTTTCTGAAAGATATTCAAGGTCGTTTATTCTCTTTTCATCAGAATTGTCAGATGTCTTTTCCAAATCTCCAAGATGAGCATCAGAGTAAACTAATGTGATTTTGTCAGAATTACTATTGAGAAAGTCATTTAGAATTATGTGAGGATTCAATTTTGGGTCTTTAAGAATTGAAAATAAATTCCAATCAATATATGTTAAATCCTCCTTTCTCAAAGTTTATTCAAAATTATGCACAATAATAAAAATATGGATTGACCTAATAATTCATATCCACTGTTAAATTACGGTTATTTTTTTGATAAAGTCAAGGGTAATTAATTGCCATAACTCAAACATTACATTATATTTGCAGCCCGAAAAACAAATATAAAAATATGACAGCAGCAGGAAAATTGACCTTTGATGTACTAATAGAAATCCCTAAAGGAAGTAGAAATAAATACGAATACGATTTTGAACTAAAAAAAATTAGATTTGATCGTATGTTGTTTTCATCAATGATGTATCCTGGAGATTATGGGTTTATTCCTGAAACTTTAGCTTTAGATCAAGATCCTCTAGACGTTTTAGTATTAGGAACAGAGCCAACATTTCCAATGTGTGTTATGGAAGTAAAACCAATAGGTGTGTTTCACATGACAGATGAAAAAGGACCAGATGAAAAATTAATATGTGTGCCAATTTCTGACCCAATCTGGAATAAATACAACGATATTGAAGATTTAAACCCACATAGAATTAAAGAAATTGAACACTTTTTTCAGGTTTACAAAGACTTAGAAGAAAAGAAAGTTGATGTTGGTGGTTGGGGAAATGCTAAAGAAGCATACGAAATCCTTAACAAATGTGTGGAGCGCTACGAAAGCAGTGAGCACAAAGCAAACGGTAACTTTACAATATAAAATAGCTTGTAACATAGCAATTTAGAGCCCTTACACTGCAGAAGTGTAAGGGCTTTTTAATATTAATCCATTTTGTTACATTTGTTAAGATACAAACTAATCAAATTAATAAAATATGGAATCAAATATGATTTTTGTGCCAATAATATTGGCAATTGTAGGATTACTGTTCATGTTCGTAAAGATGTCTTGGGTTAAAAAACAAGCACCTGGAAACGAAAGAATGCAAGGCATTTCAAAATCAATTAAAGAAGGTGCTCTAGCCTTTTTAAATGCCGAATACAGATTGTTAGCAATATTTGTTGTTATTGCATCTGTAGCTCTAGGAGCAATATCTTACTTTGTTGATACTACACATTGGATTATAATAGTAGCTTTTATTATAGGAGCTATTTTTTCAGCTCTTGCAGGAAACATTGGTATGCGAGTTGCAACCGAAGCCAACGCACGTACTGCCGAAGCTGCAAAAACAAGCTTACCACAAGCGCTTAAAGTGTCGTTTGGTGGTGGAACAGTAATGGGACTAGGTGTTGCTGGTTTAGCAGTACTAGGACTTAGTTTACTGTTTTTTGTTTTTATGAAAATGTTTATTGTTGGCGAAGCTTCTTTTTATGATGAAATGACTATTGCTCTAGAGGCATTAGCAGGTTTTTCATTAGGTGCTGAATCTATTGCACTATTTGCACGTGTAGGTGGTGGAATTTACACTAAAGCTGCTGATGTTGGTGCAGATTTAGTTGGTAAAGTTGAAGCTGGTATTCCTGAAGATGATCCTCGTAATCCTGCAACTATTGCAGATAACGTAGGAGATAACGTTGGTGATGTAGCTGGTATGGGAGCCGATTTGTTTGGTAGTTATGTAGCAACAGTATTAGCAGCTATGGTATTGGGTAATTATTTAATTAAAGACATGTCAGTCAATACACCTTTTACTGATGACTTTAATAATATGGGACCAATCTTGTTGCCAATTGTTATTGCAGGTGTAGGTATTTTAGCTTCAATTATAGGAACGTTTTTAGTGAAAATTTCTGGTAATAATGCTAAAGAAGCTCAAGTTCAAAAAGCATTAGACACAGGAAACTGGGTAGCTATCATTATAACTTTAGCAGCTAGTTTTGGCTTAATTAAATATATGTTACCTGAAACTATGAGCATGAAGTTCTTTGGTGAAGGTTATGTAGACGTATCATCAATGAATGTATTTTGGTCAGCATGTATAGGACTAGCTGTTGGAGCATTAATTTCGGTAGTTACTGCTTATTTTACATCATTAGGTAAAAAACCAGTTTTAGATATAGTACAAAACAGTTCAACAGGAGCAGCAACAAACATTATTGCTGGTTTAGCTGTAGGGATGAAATCTACATTTGCTTCAGTAATTTTATTTGCAGCTGCAATTTATGGATCGTATGAATTAGCAGGATTTTATGGTGTTGCTTTAGCAGCATCTGCTATGATGGCTACTACAGCTATGCAGTTAGCTATTGATGCTTTTGGACCAATTGCAGATAACGCAGGTGGTGTTGCTGAAATGAGCGAGCTAGATCCTGAAGTGCGTGAGCGTACAGATATTTTAGACTCAGTAGGAAACACAACTGCAGCTGTTGGTAAAGGATTTGCTATTGCTTCTGCTGCATTAACTGCATTAGCGCTATTTGCTGCTTATGTAACGTTTACAGGAATTGATGGAATAAACATTTTTAAAGCTGATGTGTTGGCAATGTTATTTGTTGGAGGAATGATTCCTGTAATCTTCTCAGCTTTAGCAATGCAATCAGTAGGAAAAGCTGCAATGGAAATGGTGCATGAAGTGCGTCGTCAGTTTAAAGAAATTCCAGGAATTATGGAAGGAACAGGAACTCCTGAGTATGCAAAGTGTGTTGATATTTCTACACAAGCAGCATTAAAAGAAATGATTTTACCAGGTTTAATCACCATTATTACTCCTATACTAATTGGTTTAATTTTTGGAGCTGAACCATTAGGAGGTTATATGGCAGGAGTATGTGTTAGTGGTGTAATGTGGGCAATTTTCCAAAACAATGCTGGAGGAGCTTGGGATAACGCTAAAAAATCGTTTGAAGCTGGAGTTGAAATTAATGGTGAAATGACTTATAAAGGAAGTGATGCGCATAAAGCTGCTGTAACAGGTGATACTGTTGGAGATCCTTTTAAAGATACATCAGGACCATCAATGAATATTTTAATTAAACTAACATGTTTAGTAGGATTGGTTATTGCTCCAATTTTAGGTGGTCATACTGCTGAAACTGGTTTAGCAGGTAACGATGATATTACTAAAGAAATTACTGTTGAAATTAATGATGATGGAACAACAGGAACTGCTGTAGCTGTTTTAACTAAAACAACAACTGTTAATGGAGAAACCACTACTGAAGAAAAAATTATTGAAGGTACTCTTGAAGAAGTTGAAGCTAAAGTAGAAGCAATGAACAATGATAAGACTGTTGATGATGTTGAGGTTAAAATTAAGAAAACAGTTACTGAAGAAATTGAAAAACAAAGCTAGTTTTCAAAAGTTATACTACAAAAAAGCCACATCAATTTGATGTGGCTTTTTTGTTTGTCTTTTATTCTTTAGAATAAACCGTTTATTTCGGCATCTATTTTATTAATAATAAAACCAAGGTCTTCAGGGTTAGCAACAAAGTCTAGGTTGTCTACGTCAATGATAAGTAGTTTTCCTTTGTCATAACCATGTATCCATGCTTCGTAGCGCTCATTTAATCTACTTAAATAATCAATGCTAATTGAGTTTTCATAATCGCGTCCACGTTTATGAATTTGTGATACTAAGTTTGGGATAGTGCTTCTAAGGTAAATTAACAAATCAGGACCTTGAACAAGAGATTCCATTAAATCAAAAAGTGAACGATAGTTCTCAAAATCTCTATTGGTCATCAATCCCATAGCATGAAGGTTAGGTGCAAAAATATGAGCATCTTCATAAATGGTTCTGTCCTGTATAATGTCTTTTCCGCTTTGGCGAATTTGTAATACTTGTCTAAATCTGGAATTTAAAAAATAAACCTGCAGGTTAAAACTCCAACGCTCCATCTGGTTGTAAAAATCATCTAAATACGGATTGTCTACTACGTCTTCTAATTGTGGTTCCCAGTTAAAATGTTTGGCTAATAATTTGGTGAGCGTTGTTTTACCTGCACCAATGTTTCCTGCTACTGCAACATGCATGTTTATTTAATTTTTAGTTGGAATTTACTTAGGATTTTGCTGTCGTAAATATACAAGGTTTCATTGGCCAATAAAAACTGATTTATTAACAATTTTGACCTTTGAATTGGTACAACATCTTGACTATTACTTGCTAAAAAGTAGAGTTGATTATCAGTTTTTAAAACCACATTTTCATTATTTAAAGCCATTTCAGTGAAGCCTTTATTCTCCATTTTAGAAATAAGACTTCCTAAATAATTGTACTTGTACAAGTACTTTTCGGTAAGCATCCAGCAATAGTTGTAGTTGCTTTTTAGATCGAGTACATTAGATTGTACAGGAAGCGATCTTACCTTAACCTTGTTCATTTTATAGTCATAAAGTTCAAGTTGTTGTAAATCTTGATTAAAAACCCAAAGTGAATTGTCAAAACCAGTAGTAATATGTGATACATTTTTATAGGGTTGCATCATATTAAAATCTATTTTGAAAATTTCGGCTAAACGATTATCAAGAATAACAACAGTATTAAAACTCTTGTAAAACAGATTAATTTTTAATGGGTTAAAAGCATTAGCAGAAGTAATGTTTCCTAATTGAACATTGCTGTAGTTTATTGATTTATTATTTGAAGTTTTATAAAACGTATTGTTTTTAATATGGTAAAGCGTTTCAAAATCGTCAATACTAATAATCGTTTCCTTTTCAAGTTTTAAGCTATTTATAAGCTTTATCTGTATACTATCTTGAGCATAACCAGAATATATAAAGAATAAAAAAATGTAGTTAATCCATTTCATTGTGAAATGAAAAGTACAAAAATCAAACCATATTGCATAAATAAAAAAACACCTTTGCAAACAAAGGTGTTTTTTAAAGTTGCTATTAATCTAATACTACTCTTTTAAAACTTTAAAATTAGTTGAAGTTTCTCCAGAGTTAACGGTTACAATGTAAATTCCAGTAGCAAGACTAGATAAATCTACACTTATATCTTGTGCATTGGTTTCTTTAGTTAAAACAGCTTTTCCAATAATACTGTTTACTGTTACTTTATTAATGTTTTGTTTGTATTTTATATTCAATACATTATTAGTTGGGTTTGGATAGTATTTAAAACTGTTTAAGTCAAACTCGTTAACACCTAAAGTAGCATCGTAGGCAGCAATTCTAAATTTACCAAATTGATAAGCCCAACCCCAAACTCTTATTATTACTGTTTCTCCTGGAGTTTTATTAGTAAATAACATACCAGCAAATTCGTTACCTCCAATTACAAATTGATTGCTGCAATAAGCAGTTCCTGTGTTTGGTGGAGGTAGGTTGTAATGAAATGGCTCTAAGGTTTCTGTTCCACAAGAACCAGTATAAGTTTCAATGGCAGTGTCGCTCAAGTTAGTTTCAGTTGGTTCTGCTCTAGTTTCAATAGTAAAGCTACCTGAAGGAGGAACCACTACCGAAAACCATACGTCTTTACCATAGATGCCAAAATCTGGTAAGGTTCCGCAGTTAGGAAAATTAGAATTTCCCGGATTAACTGACGCAGATGTATTGGTAGCAACTATGTAACTGTCTTCAAAAGACTGACCAATTGTTAGTGCTATAGGGTTTGAACAATCATCGTTCGATGGCGCATCAGGTGACTTGTATGCACACAATTCAAAATAAATAGCTTGTGATGAATTTGATGATGTTACGCTTACATAATAAGTTTCTCCAGCAGTTAAATCGGCTAAAACAATATCTTGACACTGTAAGGTTGGAGATGTTGGTTCTTCAAGGAAAGGGTTTAAGAATCCAGGAGTTCCGCTATATACTCCTATGTATAAAGGAGTAGAGCCATTTACAAGGTCTGCTCTAAAGGTGTACTCTCCAGTTTCAGTTGGTGTAAAGCTGTACCACACATCAGGATTTGAAGTGCTGCATTCAGCTTCACTAGTATAAGTTGCATTAGTTGTGTATCCAACAGATGCATTTTCGCAAACATCAAAAGTAGACTCTAACAACACATCAGCATTTGCAGGTTCGTCGTTTGATGGCACATCAGGAAAAGGATAAACGCATAATCTATATTGAGTAGATTCACTCGCTCCTCTGGTGTTAATGTAATAAGTTTGACCCATAGTTAAAGTAGCGCTAAAATATCTTGTAGCACAACCAGTCATACTATTTAAGTTGCCTATAGTTCCAGAAAAAACACCTATTCTAACATCAAAAATGCTTCCTGTTAAAGCTTCAACCTCAATAGAATATTGACGCGTTTCAGTTGGTGTAAATGTATACCAAGAGTCAACCCAATTATCATAACCTGGACAAGTTGCAAATTCTGGAGATTTGGTAAACCCAACAAAATTGTCGGTTTCTTCATTTTCACAAACATAAGATGTTGAAGCAAGTATAGCAGGAGCTCCAATAGGCTCATCTGTTTGTCCGTTTACAATTTGGGAAAAAGCAATAACAAAGAGTAAAAGTAATTTTCTAGTCATGATTCATATTTGTTTTAGTCTTGTAACAAAAGTCAAAAAAAAAGACTTTTTTTCAATGTGTTTAGGTACCGTTAACTTATCGTTAACCTTAGTTTACTTTGTTAAATAAGTAATAGTGAATAAGTTTACACTCAACTTAGAGTTGTCTTAAGATAGCTAAGTTAATTCAGAATTAAAACTAAAAGACTAATACAATGAAAAAAAATTACTTATTTCTTGCCCTTATGTTCTTTAGCTTTTTTGCTAATGCACAAACGGTATCAATTAATGAAGTTACGCTTGGTGGTCTTACAACAAGTACATTTCAAGAATTGCCTATCGATCCTGACGATAATTATTCTTATTCACAGAGTATTTATTTGCAGTCAGAAATTAATCAAGCTGGTAGTATTTCAAAAATTACATATTATACTGATGGAGTTTTAGAAAATTCAAATGACATAGTTGTATATATGGCTGAAACTGCTAATGATACTTTTGCTTCTAATTCTGATTGGATTCCTTTAGCTAACTTAACACAAGTATTTGCAGGTACATTTACAGTGTATAATAACGAGGTGTCTATAATTTTGGACACACCATTTAGTTACTCAAATACAGCAAACTTAGTTATAGTAGTTGACGAAAATCAAGATGATAATGACTCTAAAGATTTTATTGCACACAACTTAGGGTTTTCAGAAGCTAGTGGAAGAGTGTTGCATTATGGAAATAATTTTACTAATCCTGATCCTGCGTCACCACCTTCTGGAATTTTAGATTACTACAGAGCGAATATTGAATTAGATTTTAACGCAATTACATGTTATCCTCCAAGTGCTATTAGTGTGGATGATACTTATGAAACTTCAGTAAATGTTAGCTGGACCTCAAGTGCTTTAGAGTGGCAATATGTTGTGCAATCACCAGGAACTGGTAATCCTGACGCAGCTACACCTGTTAGTGTTTCGTCTAGTTCTGTAAACGTTCCAGGATTGACTAATAATACTGAATATGAGTTTTATGTGAGATCAGATTGTGATACTGATGGTGTGAGTGATTGGATTGGTCCAATATTTTTTAGAACTGCTTGTGGTATAGTAGATGATTTTTCTGAAAATTTTGAGAGTATGCCAGATGAACTTGTAACTCCTTATTGCTGGACAACAATTTCAAGTTCAACAGGAACAGAGCCTATCTTTAAAGTAAATACAAGCACTTCACAATCATATTCACCAGATAATTACTATGAAATTCAAATGAGTAATGATGATACTATGCTTTTAGTTTCTCCTGAGAGTACAACTATTGCCGATGGTATGCATAGAATAGAATTTGCAGCTAAAGTAAACTCAGTAGGTTCAGATGAAACTGTTATAAAAGTTGGTTTAATGTCTGACCCTAATGACGAAAATACATTTGTAGAACTTAACAGTTTTGCGCTAGTTAACTCTTCTGAAAACACTAATAACTATTCACTTTACTATGTAAATGTGCCGTTAAATGCATCAGCAAGTCATTTAGCATTTAAACCTGAAACAACCGCTTCGTTTAATAAGATTGTTTATTTAGACAATATAGTTGTTACTACACAGCCTTCTTGTTTTGAGGTGCTAGATGTAGAGGCAAGTAATATTACCGATGTTTCTTTTGACTTAGAAATTACTCCAGATATTCAAGTGCAAACGGAATGGGAAATGGTAATTGTTCAAACTAGTTTAAACTTTAATCCAGCATTAGAAACTCCAATAGTAACAAGTTCCCTTACAAATAATATTACATTGGATTCTGATGGACAAGCAATTATACCAAATAGTCCTTATAGAATTTTTGTTAGAGCTAATTGTGATGCAGCAGGTAGTGATGGTTCTGGTTATAGCACTTGGTTTGGACCTTACGATATAAGAACCGCTTGCGCACCATTTACAACTAATTTTACTGAAGACTTTGATTTATATTCAGATGCTGATTTTCCTTTTTGCTGGAACAAAAACGTTACATCTTCTGGGTCTCCTCTAGTTGAGGTAAATACTTCTACATCGTATGCTAACTCAGGAGCTAATGCAATTATAATGAATACAGGTAATGATGCTAGTGCAAATGTGTTACTTATTTTACCTCAACATACTACTGCTAATGATGGTATGCATAGACTAGAGTTTTATGCTAAAAAGAATAGCGAGAATACTGATGCTAATATAATAGTTGGTACTATGAGTGACCCTATGGATGCTAACACTTTTCAAGAAATAACTGAACTTCCAATAACAACAGGTGGTTTCTCAGGTAGCTTTCTTCAATATTTTGTGAATTTACCAGCAAGTACTGATGAGTATGTAGTGCTTAAGCATGGAGCAGGTACTGGAGCAAGCATTGCTTTTTATATTGATGATGTTGCAATTACAGATCAACCTGCTTGTACTGAAGTGTATAATGTTGTAGCTGAAAATGTAACAGACGCTTCTGTTGAGGTTAGTTGGAATTTTCTTGGAGGACAAAACAGTTGGGAGTATGTTGTGCAACCTGCAGGAACAGGAGAGCCAGCATCAGGTGTTGTAACTTCTTCTAGTACTTCAAATAGCGATTTTAATAGTCTTTCAGATAATACTGCTTATGAAATTTATGTAAGAGCTGATTGTGATACAAATGGTACAAGCCCATGGGTTGGACCAGTTTATTTTACGACATTATGTGTGCCAGAATCAGGGACTTTCACTAACGGCTTTGAGGGTAATGCTAACAATGCTGAAATAGAACCATGTTGGTCTAGTTTAATTAATCCTGCATCAACAAGCCCATACGTGAGATACAGTACTTTTCAAGCTCAAGAAGGCTCTATTAGTGTGAGAATGTATAGTGGTAATGATGAAACTTCAGATATCTTTTTAATTACTCCTATGTTGTCTGATTTTGATAGCACTAAACAAATTCGTTTCCATGTTTATGACGATCACAATGGAGGTTTAGAGATTGGTACTATGACTGATCCTACTGATGCTTCAACATATACTACATATCAAACATTTTTAGATGCAGATATGACTGATGATGCATGGGATGAGAAAACTGTGACCTTTGATAGTTATGCTGGATCTGATAACTATATTGTGTTTAAGTACAATGCTGCAACAACTTTTGATAATTTATACATAGATAATTTTACTTATGAGGATAATCCTTCTTTAAGTACTAACGATTATGATTTTAACAGCTCAGTTAAAATATATCCAAACCCAGTAAAAAACACATTACATGTAAGTGGTAACACTATTGAGACAGTTGATGTTTATAGCATTAACGGAAAACACATCTTGTCACAACAGTTAAGTACACAAACTATTGATGTGTCTAATCTTGCTAATGGAATGTATTTTGTAAATCTTAAAGATGCAAACGGAAATACAGCTATTAAAAAGTTTATAAAAAATTAAACGTAATACTTTTTACTAAAAAGTAGTTTTTTTCATGGAAAAGGCCAGTAATTTAGTTTGCTGGCTTTTGTTTTTTAATCTTTAATTACAAATTCTAGTCCAACACCTCTAACGCTATTAATGCTAATATTAGGGTCTTCTTTTAGGTGTTTTCTTACCCTTGTAATAAATACATCCATACTTCTCCCAGAAAAAAAATTGCTTTGTCCCCAAACCTTTGCGAGTATATCATCTCTAGGGATAAGTTTGTTTTTGTTAGAGAATAAAAAATAAATAAGCTGCGCTTCCTTTTCAGTAATCTTAGCGCTTTTACCATTTATACTTAATGTAAGATTTTTGCTGTCAAATAAATACTTGCCAATAGCAATAGGCTCTTCTTTATCAGTCTCTAAGCTAATGGTTTGTTGCTGGTTAGTTCTTTTAATGATGTTGTTTATTCTTAAAATGAGTTCTTCAACATCAAATGGTTTTGAAATATAATCATCAGCACCTAAGCTTAAACCTTTTATTCGGTCTTCTTTAGCTTTACGAGCAGTTAAAAATAAAAAAGGTGTTTCGGGGTTTTTCTTACTGAGTTTTTTTGAGAGTTTAAAGCCATCTAGCTTAGGCATCATTACATCAATAATGCATATGTCAAAAGAGTGCATTTTAAATAAATCTAAAGCTTCAGAGCCATCTTTTGCCCAAACAACTTCAAACTTATTTAGCTCCAAATATTGTTTTAGGGTAGTGCCAAAATCAATATCATCATCAGCTAATAAAATTCTCTTTTCCATTTTCTACGGGAATTTTTATATAGAATGTTGAGCCTTCTTTTACTTTGCTTTCAACGTCTATTATTCCATGGTGAGCTTTAACAATTTGACTACAATAGTAAAGACCTAAGCCTAAGCCTTTGTAGGTGTGCATGTTTTTTTCGCTCACTCTATAGAATTTATCAAAGATAAGTTTTTTATTTTTTTTAGAGATGCCTATGCCATTATCAGAAATTGCAATAGTATGCATGTTGTTAGTGATGTTATACTTTATTTTAAGCACTGTGCCATCAAATTTTATGGCATTATTTAAAATATTAATTATGGCTGTACCAAGAAAGAACTTGTCAATTTCAACTTCGGTATCATTAACTTCAACATCTCTTAAAAATTGAATATTAGTAGGTAATGTTAATGCAAAGTCATCGCACACTTCATTAATAAAATCTGGCAGACTAACTTGTTCGAGATTTAAATTAATGTCGTTATACCCTAAACTGTTATCTACTACCTGATCAATTAAATTTTGAAGACGTTTATTTTGTCTGTTAATAGTGTCAATAGATTCTTTAGCAATATCTGTATTGTCTTTTGCAAACCTATTGGTTAAGGTTTTGGTGGCAATTGATAAAGTTGAAAGCGGTGTTTTTAGTTCGTGAGTAATATTATTGATGAAATCAGTTTTAATATCAGAAATGCGCTTATGTTTAAATAAGTTTCTAATAGAGTATGTTACTAGGGATATTACAAAAAGAAACAGTAAAAATGCAATTAAGAAAAGAAACAGGAGTTGTTTAAAAATGATTTTATCCCAATCTACAATTTTCATGTAAATACTAGCTCTATATTTAACTGTTACAGACTCTAGTTGATGATTGTCATTTATAAACCCTTTGTCAAACGTCCAGTTCCAAGCATTAATGAGTAATCCTTCTTCAAGTAGGAAATCAGTACCAATTAAAAATATTGGTGAATCTTTGTCTTCTATAAGAAGGTTTTCGACGTTACCATTTTCATCAATAAGCTGAATTGAAGATGCTACTTTTTTAAATAATATATTTTCGTTTAAACCCAAGCGCTCAGCTTCTTTATTGAAGTATTCTGTAAATTCGTCGTTCCTGTCGTTGGCAAAAAACTTTAAATCTGCGAGGAGTTCTTCTTTGCTAATTCGGTTTCGTTTATAATCAGGGATTTTATCTACAAAATCCATACGATAATGCCACGATAATGAATCAACATATTTGGTTTTTACTATGTCGCCTATTTTGGTTCTAGAGTCAACTGCAAAGCTTTTTTTTCTTAGATCAAAGGTGTTGAACGTTAAATACCCTTGCATGCTTGTCAAGGCTATTAAGGCAATAATTGCTCCAGCAATAAGGAATTTCGATTTTATTTGCATAGAGTTAAATTACCATAAAAAGATGAAAACAGTTTAATACAATACTCTATTAACTTATTGTTAACCGAGAATATTTCTATAAAAATAGGAAAATGAAATTAACCAATGAGTTTATACCCAAAGCCTCTTACGTTTATGATTTGGATAGTGTCGTCTTTAGATAGTTTTTTTCGAAGTTTAGTGATAAAAACATCCATGCTTCTTGCAGAGAAAAAATCGTCATTTCCCCAAAGTTTATTCAAGATGATTGACCTATCTAAAACCTGGTTTTTGTTTTTAATTAAATGAAATAGTAAATGCGCTTCTCTATGTGTGAGTTGTAATTTTTCTTCAGCGTTAAATTGAAGTGTTTGCTTTGGGAAATCAAACGTGTAATCTCCAATTTTTAATACTTCTGAAGTTTTTTGTACCTGTGTTCTGTTTAGCAAATTGTTGATTCTTACAATAAGCTCTTCCATGCTAAACGGTTTTTTTAGGTAATCATTTCCGCCTATGGTAAAACCCTCAACAACATCTTGCGTTTGCGATTTGGCAGTTAAAAAAATAATAGGAATTGTATCATCAATTGCTCTAATGTCTTTAGCTAATGTAAATCCGTCTTTTTTGGGCATCATAACGTCCAAGACTAAAATTTCTGGAGTTTCAGACTGGTATTTTTCAAATGCTTTTTCGCCATTATCACATAAAATAACATTAAAGTCTCTGGTTTCAAGACTTTCCTTAATAATTTGACCAAGTGCTGGCTCATCTTCGGCTAATAAAATGGTGGTTTTAGGCATTTGGTAATGTTATTTTAAATGTGGTAAGGTTATTTTTTAAATCAACTGTAATGGTTCCGTTATGTTTTTCTGCAATTTTCTTGGTGTAATACAATCCAATTCCAAAGCCTTTAACATCATGAGTGTTGCCTTTAGGAACGCGGTAAAATTTCTCAAAAATCTTGTCTTTATTAGCTTTGGTTAACGTGTTTCCATTGTCAGAAATAGTAATGGTAAACGCAAAATGATTTTGCTCGAGCGAAATTGAAATCGCATCTCCACCATATTTTATAGCATTGTCAATAATATTATTGATGGCATTTTCAAAATGGAACACATCTACTTTTGCCGAAATGTTTTCAGGTATATTGAAAGTTATGGTTTTGTCACTGTTAAGTTGATGTTTTTCAATACTCGTGGTCAAAATTTCCGAGATGTTATAAGTGTCTTTGTTGAGCTCAAGATTTTCACTGTCAAGTGTAGCGGTTTCTAGTAACTTTTCAACCATAGTGTTTAATTTTGAAAGCTGCGTGTTTGATAAATCTAAATACGTTTTTGTTTTAGCTTTATCTTCAATAACATTAAAGTTTTGAATGCTTTCAAGTGCAACACCAATGGTTGCAATAGGTGTTTTGAATTCGTGTGTAATGTTGCTGATGAGATCATTTTTTACTTCAGCTAATTGTTTTTGGTGCTTGATGATTTTAAGTAAATAAAACAAACAGCTTATCACTGCTAGAATTAACAATGTGGAAATTAAAATACCACCAAAAATGCGTTTTAAAATAAGCTTTGTTTGGTTTTCAAAACTTAAATTTAAAGAGCTTCCTTTAGGTAATAATGTAGATTTTGAATCAACGTTTAAAATGTTTTTTGAATCGGTTATTGTGTCTTTTGCCTTCTTTGTTTTGTCTCTATTAAAATCAAGTGTGTAATCAATAGCGATGTTTTTTTGAGATAAGTCAGTAGTTATTAAACTGTCAATTTTTTTAACATCAAGCGTGTCATTTGAAATAGAAATAACAACTTTAGACGTAAGCAATTCAAACCCTTTTACTTTTATAGAGTCTTTTTTTATGTCAATAGAGTTCAGTTTTTTGTGATCCCATTTTGCATTTAAAATCGAATCTACATTAGCACCTCTATAGATAGAAATACCATCAGTAGTTTCAAGATTAAGGCTATCAAGGTTTTTAAACTTTTTTTGGGTAATATCAATTTGCTTTAAAATGGAGTCAAACTTATGGTCTTCAGCAAAAAAGTCCTCTTTATAATCGCTTTCAAAAGCAAATCCAATGGTGGTTTGTTCGGCAAGATTAACATAGTAATCATCAACAGCTTTATCTAAACTCACCTGAACATCTTTAATAAGCTGTTGCTTGTTGGCTAAATAGTTTTTATAATTCCAATACACTTGTATCGCAATAGTGCTGAGTATTACGGTAACTATGAAGTATAATATTATTCGGTATCTAGAATTATTCATAGGTCAAAAGTAAATGTTAAAGTAGATAAAAACTAATCGGTTAACACACGTTAACACTGGTTAACTTAAAACTCATTTGGGTTGGTTTAAGTTTGTAAAGTATTAATCAAAAAACGAACATAAATGAAAACACTAATTACCACGATTACTTTTTTAATTGCATTTACATCTTTTAGTCAAATAAAGAAGCTACAAAATGCAGATGAAACTTTAGCAACAACAATTCAAAGTGTTGAAGTGTCAATAACTATCGATTCTGTTAAAGAGTTGGAAAGCACATTTAATCTTAATGACATAAAAAGTATCGTTGACGACATGAGTCCTGATGAAAATATTTCATTTGAGATAAAATGTAACGGTAAGCCAATGTCTAATGGAAAAGAAGCTTTTGCAACTTATAAAATCACTGGAAAAGCAGGAGAGAAAGAAGCATTTTATAACAACATCAATACTATAAAAAAATTAGTAACAGACTATTACAACAATCAATAAATAAGACCATGAAAGATATAGTAAAAGTTTTAATTGCAATAGTGCTTTTAGCGTCTATAAAAAGTCACGCTCAAGAGTTTACAGGAGTTGCAACCTACAAGTCAAAACGAAAAGTAGATATTAAACTAGACAGTACTCAGGTAAACTCTGAAATGCATCAAAAAATGATGGATATGCTTAAAAAGCAGTTTGAAAAAACGTACATACTTACGTTTAATAAAGAAGAATCGGTTTATAAAGAAGAAGAATCGCTTGGAGCTCCTCAACCTGGAGGGATGGAAGTAGTAATGATAAACACAGGAGGAGCAGATGTGCTGTATAAAAACACAAAAGAAGAACGCTACACTAATCAAAATGATGTGTTTGGAAAAATCTTTTTGATAAAAGACGAGCTAAAAAAACTTGATTGGCAATTTGGCTCAGAGACTAAAAACATTGGCGAATACACTTGCTATAAAGCAACCATAACTCGCGAGCGACCAAAAATTGTTGGAGGTATTAGCGTTAATGGTGATAAAGATTTAGATGAAGAAAAAGAACCTGAAATGGAAACCATAACTATTACAGCATGGTATACGCCTCAAATTCCTGTAAACAACGGTCCAGGTAATTATTATGGGCTTCCAGGTTTAATTCTTGAGGTAAACGATGGGTCAGAAACAGTTATTTGTAGTAAAATAGTGCTCAATCCAAAAAATGAAGTTGAAATCACTGAGCCTAAAAAAGGTAAAAAAGTGACTAAAGAAGAGTTTGATAAAATTATGGAAAAGAAAATGGAAGAAATGAAAGAACGTTATAGCCCAAGAAGAGGGAAAGGTGATGGACAAGAGATTGAGATAAGAATAGGAGGTTAATTTTTATTGGATTTTAACATTTTACAATTAAACTTTCAATTGTTTTAGGTGTCTAACAATAGTTAAAACTGTATTTTTAACACAAACTCTTTAGACTTAAAACAATGAAATCAATCTCAATTAAACTTTGTGTTGTATTAATTACACTATTCAGTAATAAGCTTTTAGCTCAAGAATTTCAAGGTAAAGCAATCTATCAATCCAAGACTACAGTCGACATGGATAATTTTGGAGGTCGACAAATGAGCGAAGAACAAAAAAAGATGATTACTGAGCGTATGAAAAGCATGCTTGAAAAAACCTTTATACTAACCTTTAATAGAACAGAGTCTACATATAAAGAAGAAGAAAAGCTAGAAACACCAGGTTCAGGAGGAGGTCCATGGAGAGGAATGATGAGTAGTTTTACAGGTGGTCCGCAATACAAAAATGTGAAGGAATCTAAGCTTTTACAAGAACAGGAATTTTTTGGAAAACAGTTTTTAGTTGTTGATGAGCTTGAAACTCTAGAGTGGAAAATGGAGGGAGAAACCAAGCAAATTGGTCAATACACTTGTTATAAAGCTACAGCTGTAAAAAAAGTAGATGAAATGGATTTTATGAATATGCGAAGACGAAGAGATAGAGGCAATGACGAAAAGGAAAAAGCAGAAAAATCTAAAGATTCAGTAGATAGAGATGATCCAATGAGTGAGTTGGAAGTGCCAAAAGAAATAACCATTACAGCTTGGTATACACCACAAATCCCAGTAAACCAGGGTCCAGGAGAATATTGGGGATTACCAGGTTTAATTCTTGAGGTTAATGCTGGTAGAACAACAATATTGTGTTCTAAAATTGTAATGAATCCTGAAGAAAAAGAAGAGATTAAAATGCCTTCAAAAGGTAAAGAAGTAACAAGAGAAGAGTACAACCAAATCATGAAAGATAAAATTGAAGAAATGCGCGAAATGTATGGAGGCAGAGGAGGTCGTGGTAACAGACGTTTCTAATCAATTCACTTTTAAATAATCCCAACTAAAAAATCAAATGAAAAAAATCTTTATGTTCATGCTGCTCTTAGCAGCAAGCAATTCTTTTGCTCAAATAAAAGTAGAAGGTGTAGTAAAAGACAGTATAGGAACTCCGCTTGAACTTGCTAATGTTGTTGCAATTAATCAAGAAACAAAAATTTTGGAGTCTTATGCTGTAACTAATGATAAAGGACTTTTTAAACTTTCGTTAGATAAAAATTCGGCATACAAAATTCAGGTGAGTTACATTGGAATGAAAACTTACGAAGAGCTGTTGAACACTAAAGAAGCTGATTTAAAAAAAGACTTCACTTTAAAAGTTGATAATAGTTTAGATGCGGTTGAATTGGTTTACGAAATGCCAGTAACAGTCAAAGGAGATACACTAGTTTATAATGCTGATTCCTTTAAAAATGGAACCGAACGGAAGCTAGAAGATGTCCTTAAAAAACTACCTGGAGTTGAGGTTAATGACGACGGAACCATTGAGGTTGAAGGGAAGGAAGTGAGTAAATTAATGGTGAATGGAAAAGATTTTTTTGATGGTGACACAAAATTAGCGACCAAAAATATTCCTTCTAATGCAGTAGATAAAGTTCAAGTACTTCGTAACTATTCTGAAGTTGGTCAGCTTAGTGGTGTTCAAAACAATCAGGATAACGTTGCTATCAACATTAAGTTAAAAGAAGGAAAAGAGAATTTTTGGTTTGGTGATGTTACATTAGGAGCTGGTACTGCACCTTCACCTAATGATGAGTTGTATTTGGTGCAGCCAAAACTATTTTATTACAGTCCAAAATACAGTGTCAACATCATTGGAGATATGAATAATGTTGGTGAAGTTGCTTTAACCAATAGAGATTTAAGAAACTTTGGAGGTGGTTTTAGAATGCCAAGTAGAACTAGTGGAACGAGTATTAATTTAGGAGATAATGGATTAGGGGGATTAACAAATATCTCAAGAGCTCAAGAGGTTGTTACAAAACTTATTGCAACTAACTTTAGCTATTCGCCTAAAAAATCATTGGATTTTAGCGGTTTTCTTATCTACAATAGTTCTAGAATGCGAACAAGAGAAGAGAGTTTTATAGATTATATTGAGTTTGAAGACGACCCAAATACACCAATAGACGAGTCGGCAAATATTCCTCCAGATGAAGCTACTGTACAAACAGGAAGAGAAGCAACAAACCAGTTTTTGGCAAAGCTTAGCGCTAAATACCAACCAAACGTTAATAATCAATTAGATTATGACGTGTTGGCACGATTTTCTGATGATGAAGAGCGCCAAAATTTATTTTCATCTGTAGTAGGTAATACTGATCAGGTTGACACAGCTTCACCATTTAGTATTAATCAGAATTTTAACTACTACTACACGTTAAACGAGAATAATATTTTTGCTCTAGAAGCGCAACATTTAATAAAGGACGAAGATCCGTTTTACAATGCGCTATTGGTTAACGACCCAACAAACAATGATGACGAAGAAAATCAAGATGCGTTTGATACTACAGCATCAGGATTAGGGCTAGATTTAGACCAGTTTTCATATAATTTAAATCAAGACCGTCGTGTAAAATCCAACCAATTAGATGCTAAATTGGATTACTATAATATTTTAAATTCAAAAAGTAACATCAACTTTACCTTAGGAACGATTTTAAGTAATCAAAAGTTCAATTCTAATATCTTTCAGTTTTTAGATGACGGAACACAGTTAGACCCAACACCTCAGGTTGCTGATGCAGAGGGTAATATGCTGACTGCAATAAATGATGTAGAGTATAATTTTTCTGATATTTATCTTGGTGTGCATTATAGGTTGAAATCAGGGAAGTTTACCTTTACTCCAGGACTGTCGTTACATGCATACAGTAATAAAAATACACAAGCGGGTGAAACCTTATTTGACGATAATTTCTTTATGGTTTTACCAGATTTTGAAACCAGAATTCAATTTAAAAAGAGTGAAAGCTTAACCTTTAATTACCGAATGAATACATCGTTCACTGATGTTACTAACATAGCTGAAGGGTTAGTGCTTAACAATTACAATAGTATTAATTATGGTAATGCAGAATTGCAAAATGCCCTTTCGCACAATTTGAGCTTGTTTTATCATAGTTTCAATTTGTTTAATTATACCAATGTGTTTGCTGGAGCAAATTATAGTAAAAACATAGATCAAATACGTTCATTAACCAATTTTGAAAATGTAATTAGAACAAGTACTTATTTCAATTCTGGATTTGCTGACGAAAGCGCATCCCTTTTTGGGAGAGTGCAACGTACCTTTGGTAAAGTAAGAGCAAGTTTAAGAGCAAACTTTAATTACAGTAAAAACAACCAATTTGTTCAAGGAACTCAATCTGTAAATGAGAGTTTTTCACAAAGCTATACTCCAGAAATTAGAACAAACTTTAGAGAAGCGCCAAACGTATCGTTTAGGTATGCATATAGTGTGTCTAAAAATGACCAAGGAACAAATAGTGTAACTTACACCACAAATGCACCTTCTATCGAGTTTGATGCTTATATTTGGAATTCGGTATCGTTTTTAACAGACTTTACCTATAACGAACAAGATAATGGTGAAGGACAAAAAGATGTTTTTAGAACTTGGAATGCTTCATTACGCTATAGAAAAGACAGAGATGCTAAATGGGAATACTCACTAATAGCTTCAAACTTATTAGATATCGATTCTAATGTTAGCAATGGAGCAGGAAGTATTTCGGTATTCAGTTCTGAAACGTTTATTCAACCGCGTTTTATAACTTTTAGATTGCAATATGAGTTGTAAAAAGTAATATTTTTTACAAATTGATAAATTATTGTTTGTTCAGAACAAAAACAATAATATATTTGCCAACGGTTTTGGGGAGATACTCAAGCGGCCAACGAGGACAGACTGTAAATCTGTTGTTTTTTAACTTCGCAGGTTCGAATCCTGCTCTCCCCACGAATAAATACAAAGAGCAAGCAAAACGTAAAGCTTGCTTTTTTGTTTTGTAGGTCTTTGTGTTTTCAAAGCGTAGCTTTGCAGGATCAACGCAGTTAATCCTCTATAAAAAGAAACAGATTCTTTTATGAATCTCATTAAATTATTCTAGCAAGCAAAACATAAAGCTTGCTTTTTTGTTTTGTGGGTCTTTGTGTTTTCAAAGCGTAGCTTTGCAGTATCAACGCAGTTAATCTTCCATAAAAACTTACTAGTTTCTCTCCAGTCTTAACGTTTATTTAGAGGCTCAATTTTAAAAATAGTTTTAACTTACGTTTCTTAAAATTAATAGCAAATCCATAAATGTATGATTTCAAATAAAATAATAAGAAATACTTTTCTAGCCTTGTTTTTAATGACGTTTTCAGTGTATTCTCAAAATAAAGAGGAAAACAAAGTAGTTGAGGACATTATTAAAGAAGCAAATGAAAATTCACAATTAGAATCCTTAGCACACTATCTATTAGATGTGATTGGTCCAAGATTGGTTGGGACACCTCAAATGAAACAAGCCAATGATTGGGTGGTTGATACCTATGATGATTGGGGAATTTCTGCAGAAAGTGAACAATGGGGAGAATGGAAAGCTTGGGAAAGAGGCATTACTCATGTGGATATGGTATCACCAAGAGTGCAGTCGCTAGAAGGAATGCAATTAGCTTGGAGTCCAAGTACACCACAAGAAGGTATTACGGCTGAGGTAATTGCTATACCTAGAATTAAAGATTCTTTAGATTTTGTAAAATGGCTGCCAAATGTAAAAGGGAAGTTTGTACTAACTTCTATGAAACAAATTACAGGACGACCAGATGAAAATTGGGAAGAATTTGCAACCGAAACATCCTATGAACGTATGAAGCAACAACGTGATTCATTGACTAAGGAATGGTTGCAAAATATAGCAAGAACAGGTTATGGTAGAAGAGGCATTATTAAAGCTTTTGAAGATGCAGGAGCAGCAGGAATATTGTCTTCATATTGGTCTAAAGGGTTTGGTGTGAATAGAATTTTTAGTTCACGTACTGAGAATATCCCAACTTTAGATATTGAAATGGAAGATTATACAATGCTTTACAGACTTACTGAGAGTGGTAATACACCAACTTTAAAAGTAGTTGCACAATCCAAAGATTTAGGAGTAGTACCAACTTTTAATACTATTGGTAAAATAGAAGGAAAAGAATTACCAAACGAATATGTTATTCTTTCAGCGCATTTAGATTCTTGGGATGGCGCAACAGGAGCAACCGATAATGGTACAGGTACTATTTTAATGATGGAAGTAATGCGAATCCTTAAAAAAGTATATCCTAACCCAAAGCGTACCATTTTAGTTGGTCATTGGGGAAGTGAAGAACAAGGTCTTAATGGGTCAAGAGCGTTTGTTGAAGACCATCCTGAAATTGTAGAACATGTACAAGCTGTTTTTAATCAAGATAATGGTACAGGTCGCGTTATAGAAATTTCAGGTGCTGGATATTTAAATGCATACGATTACATTTCTAGATGGATGTATCCTGTTCCAAGAGAAATAAAAGACCAAATAAAAACCGATTTCCCTGGTTCGCCTAGTAGTGGAGGCTCTGATAATGCGTCTTTTGTGGCAGCTGGTGTTCCTGCATTTTATTTGAGTGCGTTAGATTGGTCATACCGAAAATATACGTGGCATACCAACAGAGATACTTATGATAAAATCGTTTTTGATGACGTAAGAAGTAATGTTATTTTAACTGCAATTATGGCTTATATGGCATCAGAAGATCCTAATCTAGCTTCAAGAGAAAAAATTGTATTGCCTATTGACCCAAGAACAGGAGAGCAAAAAATATGGCCTGAGCAACGTTCACCAAAACGAAGAGGAGGTTTAGATGAGAATTAAAACGATTTATAATAGTAAAAACTCAAAAAACCTCATAATTTAATTATGAGGTTTTTTTGAGCTTCAATATATGTTATAGTTTATAAGCCAAAAGCAGTTTTAACTTTGTCTACATAATCAAGTTTTTCCCAAGTAAACAATTCAACATCAACTGTAATTGGTTCACCATTTGGTTGTTCAAAGGTTTTGGAAACAGTTTCAGGAGTTCGTCCCATGTGTCCATAAGCAGCTGTTTCACTATACATTGGTTGTCTAAGTTTTAATCGAGATTCAATAGCAGCAGGACGCATATCAAAAATTTCAGAAACCTTATTGGCAATTTCTCCGTCAGTCATATTAAACGGACAAGTACCGTAAGTGTCAATGAAAATTCCCATAGGTTCAACCACTCCAATAGCATAACTTACTTGCACTAAAACTTCATCGCAAACACCAGCTGCAACTAGGTTTTTGGCAATGTGTCTGGTTGCGTAAGCTGCACTTCTGTCTACTTTACTTGGGTCTTTTCCGCTAAAAGCACCACCACCATGGGCACCTTTTCCACCATAAGTATCAACAATAATTTTTCGTCCTGTTAAACCAGTGTCACCATGTGGTCCACCAATAACAAATTTACCAGTTGGGTTAATGTGGTAAGTAATGTCATCATTAAACAAGGCTTGAATGTCTTCAGGTAATTTTGAAATAACTCTAGGAATCAGGATATCGATAATATCTTTCCTTATTTTTAAAAGCATTGCTTCGTCATTATCAAAATCGTCATGCTGTGTAGATATCACTATAGAGTCTATACGTTGAGGTATATTGTCATCACTATATTCAATGGTAACCTGACTTTTAGAGTCTGGTCTTAAATAGGTAATGTCTTTTTGTTCTCTTCTTAAATCAGCAAGCTCTTTTAGAATTCTGTGAGATAAATCTAAAGCAAGAGGCATAAAGTTTTCAGTTTCTCTTGTTGCGTAACCAAACATCATTCCTTGGTCACCAGCACCTTGTTCTTCTTTAGAAGCTCTATCAACACCTCTGTTGATGTCATCTGATTGCTCATGAATAGCAGATAAAACACCACAAGAATTTCCGTCAAACATGTATTCGCCTTTAGTGTAGCCAATAGCATTAATAGTATCTCTTGCTATTTTTTGAACATCTAAATAAATATTCGATTTTACTTCACCAGCAAGTACTACTTGTCCTGTAGTTACTAAGGTTTCGCAAGCTACTTTAGACTCAGGGTCAAAAGCTAAAAAGTTGTCTATTAGTGCGTCGCTAATTTGGTCTGCTACTTTATCTGGATGTCCTTCTGATACACTTTCAGATGTAAATAAATACGCCATAAATAATAAATGTAATATTACGAAGGGATTTGACGAAAGCGTCAAAGGAAGTTTACACTGTCCTTTAGCATTTTTTAATGAGGTTGCAATCAGTCAAATCTCTCCTCTAAATTTGGCTACAAATGTACAGATAAAATTATAATGGCAAAACGCTTTGTCTAAAAAAGAAACCTTTGGTTTTTATTCATTTAATTAAAAGGTGGTACATTATTGATGAATAATGGTTTTCAGAAAAATGGAATAGAATCTCGATTTTAAAAAATAATTTTCAGTTTAATAGCTTTTAATTCATAATTCTGTAAAATTCAGAAAAGGCTCTTGTCTTTTGCTTTAGCTTGAGTATTTTTATAGTTACCATTTATAAGATTTAAAATTATGTCTACACCACCTAAATTAACCCGATTTAAGCAAAATGTACTCTCTAAGTATCAGATATACAATAGTATATTTATGACTTTGCCGTTTGATGCTATTTCAAAAACAGGTGTTTTGTTACCTCTGTTTCATGAAACCTGTAAAAAGGGCTTTGAAAATGGAGATAACCCAACAACCATTGTAGATACTTTTTTTAAAAAATATCAAGCGAGACGTTCGCACGAAAGCCAAATAAATTTGCTTTTTAGGTTTATACAATACATTGAGAGGCAAGTGGTGCTTTTTGATGCTATAGAAGACGCAGCGTTTCCAATTGTGAATAATATGGATGGTATTGGTACGCTGAGAAGTTTAAAAGAGTCTGTAGTGTCAGAACATAATGCTGAGATGCTTCAAAAATACCTCGAAGAATTTAAAGTGAGAATAGTGCTTACAGCGCATCCTACGCAGTTTTATCCAGGTTCGGTTTTAGGGATTATTACCGATTTGTCTGCTGCTATTAAAAACAACGATTTGTTGTTGATTAATGATTTGTTGGCGCAATTAGGTAAAACACCTTTCTTTAAACATAAAAAACCAACACCTTATGATGAGGCTGTAAGTTTAATATGGTATTTAGAAAACGTGTTCTATCATTCCTTTGGAACAATTTTCGATTATATTCAACAGAATATTTTTGATGATAAACCTGTTAAAAACGATATTATAAATATTGGCTTTTGGCCTGGTGGTGATAGAGATGGTAACCCATTTGTAACTCCAGAAATTACGAAACAAGTTGCAAAACGTTTAAAGCAAACAGTGCTTAAAAACTATTACAGAGATGTAAGAAAGTTGAGAAGAAAACTAACATTTAAGGATGTTGAAGATAAAATCACAAGTTTGGAACATAGACTATATAATGCGTTTGTTGATGCCGATTCAAAGTCTATCATTCAGTTAGATGAGTTTGTGTCTGAACTTAAAGACATCAAAAACATTTTAAATAAAGAGCACCAGTCTCTATATGAAAAAGATGTAATTAGTCTTATCAATAAAACGCATCTTTTCGGTTTTCATTTTGCTAACTTAGATATAAGACAGGATAGTAGAGCGCATGATAAGGTGTTTACCGCTATGGTGGATAGGCTTATTGAAAGTGGTAGTGCCATTTTCCCAAAAGATTATAATACGTTGCCTCCTGAAAAGCAAGTTGAAGTGCTTTCTGAAGTTGAAGGAAGTGTCGATTTAGGTTTGTTTGAAGATGAAGAAGTGCTAAAGACTTTAAATACCATTAAAGCAATAAAAGAAATTCAAGATAATAATGGTGAAAGTGCCGCAAACCGATACATTATAAGTAATAACCAAACGACTTTAAATGTAATGCAGCTATACGCTATGTTAAAATTGGTTGCATTTCAAGATAAACTTACTGTAGATATTGGTCCTCTATTTGAAACCATTACAGATTTAGAAAATGCGCATTTGGTGATGGAGGAACTCTATACTAACCCAGCTTACAAAGCGCATTTAAAATCTAGAGGTAATAAACAAACGATTATGTTAGGGTTTTCTGATGGAACTAAAGATGGTGGTTATCTTATGGCAAATTGGGCAATCTTTAAGGCAAAAGAACGATTAACTAAGGTGTCTAGAAAGTATGATGTTACGGTTATTTTCTTTGATGGTAGAGGAGGTCCTCCAGCTAGAGGTGGTGGAAAAACACATCAGTTTTATGCGTCTTTAGGTCCAACGATTGAAGATAAAGAAGTGCAGTTGACAATACAAGGGCAAACCATAAGTTCAAATTTTGGAACCTTAGATTCGTCACAATACAACTTAGAGCAATTGATAAGTTCTGGTATTTATAACAGAATGAACGAAAAGACTAATTTGTTATCTGAAGCGAATACAGCAGTAATGGACGATTTGGCAAAAATCAGTCTAAAAACTTATATGGATTTTAAAGGTCATCCAATGTTTATTCCTTATTTGGAGCGTATGAGTACTTTAAAATATTACGCCAAAACCAATATTGGAAGTAGACCTTCAAAAAGAGGAAAATCTGATGCTTTAGTGTTTTCAGACTTGAGAGCAATTCCGTTTGTAGGTTCTTGGAGTCAGTTAAAGCAAAATGTTCCTGGGTTTTTTGGGGTTGGTACAGCTTTAAAGCACTATGAGGATAATGATGAGTTTGATAGAGTAAAGAAACTGTACAATGAGTCTAGCTTTTTCAAAACTCTTATCGAAAACAGTATGATGTCATTATCTAAATCGTTTTTTGATTTAACGAAATATATGGCTGAAGACGAGGAGTTTGGAGAGTTCTGGAAAATTATTTATCAAGAATATGAAACCACTAAGAGATTGTTGTTAAAGCTTACAGGGTATAAAACTTTAATGGAAAATGAACCGTCTGGTAAGGCTTCAATTGAAGTTAGAGAGTCTATTGTGTTGCCTCTGTTGACTATTCAGCAGTATGCGCTTAAAAAGTTGCAAGAACTTCAAAAAGAAAAAGTAAAAGATGAGGCTCAAATTCAAATTTTTGAAAAGATTGTTACGAGATCCTTATTTGGTAATATAAACGCTAGTAGAAATTCAGCTTAGTCTTTCTTCTTAATATCTGATAGTAAAAAACCTCGAAGATATTCTTCGAGGTTTTTTGAGCAATTAATAATTAATAGTAATCAATTGTTGTAGGAATTTCATGTAGATTTCGATGTGTCTATTCATCGTATTCTCTCTGTCTTTTTCCTGGATAGGCAATTGAACCATGTTCAGAAATATCTAAACCTTGTATTTCTTCTTCTTCTGTTACACGTAACCCAAAAGTATATTTAAGAATACCAAATACAATTATAGATAAAACGATTGCCCAAACTGCGTAAGCTAATACTCCAATGGCTTGTGCGCCTAATTGCGCAAACCCGCCTCCATTAAATAGTCCAATACCAGTATCTCCATCAACACCCCAAAGACCAATAACTAAAGTTCCCCAAGCACCAGCTACACCATGCACTGATGCGGCTCCAATTGCATCATCAATTTTAAGTTTCTTTTCAATAAATTCAATAGAGAATACCACAATAACACCTCCAATTAAACCTGCTAAAAGTGCTCCGCCAGCTGTCATGTTACCACAACCAGCAGTAATACTTACTAAACCAGCCAAAGCACCATTTAAGGTTTGAGCTAAGTTTGGTTTTCCGTACCAAATCCATGTAGTAATAAGCGCTCCAAGGCCACCTGCTGCAGCCGCAAGATTAGTAATTAAAACAACTGTTGAGGCTGCTGAAGAGTCATCTCCTCCCCAAGCTAGTTGAGAACCTCCATTAAATCCAAACCATCCTAACCATAGAATAAATACTCCTAAAGTAGCTAGTACTTGGTTGTGACCTGGAATAGGGATTACTTTTCCGTCTACAAACTTCCCAATTCTTGGACCTACCATAAAAGCAGCAACTAAAGCTGCCCATCCACCAACTGAATGTACAATAGATGAACCTGCAAAGTCAATAAATTCAGCTGGCATAGATTCGCTGTTTAACCATCCTCCATTCCATTCCCAGCCACCTGCAATTGGATATATAAAAGCTGTCATAACTATCGAGAAGATAGCATAAGTTGTGTATTTTGTTCGTCCTGCAATGGCTCCAGATACTATTGTTGCTGCTGTTGCTGCGAACATGGTTTGGAAAAATAAGTCAGCACCTTCACCTTGCATTAATCCGCTCCAAAAAAACCATCCGTTTTCTGAATCTCCATACATTAATGAGTATCCAATAAACCAAAATGATATTGAACCTACGCAGATGTCTAAGAGGTTTTTCATTGCTATGTTTACAGCGTTTTTAGATCTTGTCATTCCGGATTCTACAAGAGTGAATCCAGCTTGCATAAAGAATACTAAGATACCTGCAAGAAGCATCCATAGCATACTCATGTCTCCTTTTATTGCGCTTACAGCATCTTCCAGATTTTTTGTGGTAGCTGTAGCATCTTGCGCTAATAAAAAGTGTGTAATTGAAAATAAAGTTGTCATTATAAAAAAATTAAATATTATTTAGTTAAGAGTAGTAGTTAAGTTCATGGTGGATTTAAAATGCGTAAATCGCAGCTAAAACAAATGAGCTAAGGCTTTTTGTTGGCATTAAATCGGTATCAACAAAAGCGTCATCAGAAGCACTGTCTAGTCTTAGCTCAGGTTTTATAGTTAGGTCTCCAACAACGTAGCTTCCTGTTAGTGTAGCGGCAATTACGCTAGAGTCTTCAACACCTGTTCCAATAGCTCCAAAATCGCCACTTTCAACAAAATATTCGCCTCTTAGTCCAATTGTAAATTTGTCAGAAGTAGAGTATTGAGGGTAAATAGCTCCACCTGCAAAACCAACTCCGTCGTTGTCAAAGTAAGCACCATTGATTCCTAAGTAAAAATCATCAGACAGATCAAAACCACCTGTGAAGTCAATTTCAAATGCACCATCGTCAGTAATGAAGTTTAAGTACTGTCCTTTATATCCTACTTGAGCACCAAAAGCATATTTTCCATTTGGATTATATTCTGTGGCATCTGTTGGATTCATTACAGCTAGCATAAAGCTAAAGTCGTCTGAAATGGCAAAGTCAGCTTTAAGACCTGTATGGCTAAAAGGGCCATAAGAAAATAGGTAAGAAGTACTATAGTTGAAATTTCCTGTTGGAGAAATAACTTCATAGCCTAAAAAAGTGTTGAAATTACCAAAAGTAAGAGTTACTGTTTCGCTTACATTCCAATAAGCATAAAGCTGATTTACAATATTGGAACTTCCTCCTGGTCTTAATAAAGAAGAATTGAAAATAGCGTCTTCACCTCTTGGTCCAAAGACTAAATCGGCAACAAAGCCTACCTTTGCGCCTTCGTATGAAGCTACAACATTAGCCATACCTAAGGCAAAACCAGGTAAATTAGCAAAAGAGGAACCTGGATAAATGGCGTTTTCGTCGTTGGGTGCTCCAAAATTAACTCGATAGTATGCGTCGATACTACCATTAAATGAGAATTTTTTCTTGTCCTCAGTTTCTTCTTCTTGAGCTTTCAAGTTAAAATTCACTACAGTCATTAATAGCAAAACGAGAGTAATTCTTTTTTTCATAATAAGTTAGTTTTGTTTAGAAAAGTAAAACTATGTAAAAACATTATTTGCCCCTAAAAAAATAGGGTGTGTAAGTGTATTTTTATTATATAATGAATTTATACCCTAAAAAAATTAGGGTTAAATAATTTATATTAATTTTTTTGAGAATTTGAAAATGTATTTTTTGATAAAAATTTAATTTTATTCAAAAAAAGATGAATATATCGCATGTAAAATTCATTTTGATTGATTGATATTTATTAAAATTAATTTTTTATTGAAAAATAATCATTGCGAATTCTGTATTTTAAGAGGTGGTTTTTTGAGAGATTCTAATTATAAAACCTTTAAAATAAGGATGTCGTAATAATAAAGAGAGCGTTATTGTTTATGGTGAAATACCTTATATATTAGTAAGTCCTAAGTTTAAAATTAGCAAAAAGTAGTAGGTTATTATGGAAAAACAAGGACTATATTTACCAGAGTTTGAACACGATAATTGTGGGGCAGGATTTATTTGTAGTTTAACAGGTAATCGCTCTAACGGTATTATTCACAAAGCATTAGAAATTCTTGTTAAACTGGAACATCGAGGAGCTGTAAATGCCGATGGTAAAACAGGAGATGGAGCAGGTATTTTAATTGATGTGCCTCATGTGTTTTTTAAAGAAAGCTGTGATTTTAATCTTCCAGAGTTAGGTAGTTATGCTGTTGGTAATATGTTTTTACCAAAAAAGGAAAACCAAATGCAATATTGTATTAATGTTTTCGAGGATGCTATAAATAATCAGGGGCTTAAAATTTTGGGCTGGAGAAATGTGCCTGTAGATAGTTCTGTTTTAGGGCAGGTTGCTGCAACTGCAGAGCCTTCTATAAAGCAGGTGTTTGTAGGTAAGGCAAGCGAGGAACAAACCGAGTTTGAGTTCAACTTAAAACTTTTCGCTGCGCGTAAAATTGCTGAGCATGATATTTATGGTTCAAAACTATCACAAGCATCATATTTCTACTTTCCTAGCTTATCTACAAAAACCATTATATATAAAGGGCTTTTAAAACCCGAAGACATCAGTTTGTATTATAAGGATTTAATGAATCCGTTATTAGATGCTAAACTGGCTTTGGTGCATCAACGATTTTCTACTAATACATTTCCAACTTGGGATTTAGCACAACCGTTCCGTTATATGTGTCACAATGGTGAAATCAACACACGTCGTGGTAATGTGTCTCGCATGTTTTCTCGTGAGGAACTTATGCAAAGCGATTGGTTTGGACCAGATATAAAAAAGATATTTCCAACGGTTTTAAATGGGAAGTCAGATTCTGCTCAAATGGATATGGTTGTAGAATTGTTATTAATGACTGGTCGTTCGCTTCCTGAAGTTATGATGATGTTGGTGCCAGAAGCTTGGGAAAAATACAAGGACATGTCTGACGAGAAAAAAGCCTTCTACGAATTCAACTCTTGCCTTATGGAACCATGGGATGGTCCTGCGTCTATTCCGTTTACGGATGGAAATTATATAGGTGCGGTTTTAGATAGAAACGGATTGAGACCATCGAGATATACGGTTACAAAATCGGGTTACGTGATTATGTCTTCTGAAACTGGAGTTATGGATATAAAGCCTGAAAATGTTGAATATCACGGACGTTTAGAGCCAGGGAAAATGTTTTTGGTTGATATGAACGAAGGTCGTATTGTAAATGACGAAGAAATCAAAAATAAAATCGTTAGTAAGTACCCTTATCGTAAATGGTTGGATGAAAATTTAACCAGACTAAAAGATATAAAGTATAGTGATTACGAAATCACGCATAACGAAATTGAACTAAACACGCGCCAGCATATATTTGGATACACGCAAGAAGATGTAAATACCATTATTCTGCCAATGGCTTCCAAAGCAAAAGAGCCAATTGGTTCTATGGGTTCTGATACGCCAGTTGCAGTGTTGTCAGAGCGTCCGCAGTTAATCTATAATTATTTTAAGCAGTTGTTTGCGCAGGTTACCAATCCGCCTTTAGATGGTATTCGAGAAGAAATGATTACAGATATCAGTTTAACACTTGGTAGCGATTACAATCTGTTTGATATTAACGAAAAGCACTGCCGAAAATTAAAAATTCAAAATCCGGTTATTTCAAAACAAGATTTAGATAAACTTATTAATTACAAAGACAAAGAAGATTATAGTGTTGAGGTTGTTTCAATGCTTTACGATGTTAATGAACGTGCAAATGGTCTAGAAAAAGCACTTGAAAGATTGGTGCAACAAGCATCAAAAGCTATAGATAATGGTGTGAGTATTATTGTACTTTCTGATAGAAATGTCACTCAAGGAAAAGCGCCAATTCCAGCTTTATTGGCTTGTTCTTATGTAAACCATGGCTTGTATGGTTTGGGTAAACGTTCTAAAGTAAGTTTGATAATTGAGTCTGCCGAACCTCGCGAAGTGCATCATTTTGCACTATTGTTTGGGTTTGGAGCTAGCGCAATCAATCCGTATATGGTAAATGAAATTATCGAAAGTCATTTGCCAGATTTAAATTTAGAGTTTGAAGAAGCAATTCAAAATTACAACAAAGCCGTTGGTCAAGGTATTTTAAAGGTGATGAACAAAATAGGGATTTCAACATTAAATTCTTATCGAGGTGCGCAACTGTTTGAATGTATCGGAATCAACTCAAATGTTGTAAATAAATATTTTCCTAATACACCAACACGAATTGAAGGCGTTGGACTTATGGAGCTTGAAAAGGAAATCTACAAACGCTATCAAGTGGCTTTTGAAACGCAGGATATAGCTGGTGATTTAGATTTACAAATAGGTGGCGAATATCGTTGGAGACGTAATGGCGAAAAGCACATGTTTAATCCATTATCGGTTGCAAAATTGCAGCAAGCAGTTAGAGAAAATAATCCAACAACCTATAAAGAATATTCAGAGTTGGTAAACAATCAATCTAAAGCATTAATGACTATTCGTGGGTTGTTTGAATTTACAAATTACGATCCAATTCCTATTGAAGAAGTTGAGCCTTGGACAGAAATCGTGAAGCGTTTTAAAACAGGAGCTATGTCTTATGGTTCTATCAGTAAAGAAGCTCATGAAAATTTAGCTATTGCAATGAATCGTATTGGTGGTAAAAGTAACTCTGGAGAAGGTGGCGAAGATGAAACACGTTTTTATAAAGATGCTGCTGGCGATTGGAAAAACAGTGCAATAAAGCAAGTGGCTTCAGGTCGTTTTGGCGTGACTTCTAACTACCTAACCAATGCCAACGAAATACAAATTAAAATAGCGCAAGGCGCAAAACCAGGAGAAGGCGGACAATTACCAGGACCAAAGGTAAATCCGGCAATTGCCAAAACAAGAAATTCCACACCTTATGTGGGATTGATTTCACCACCACCACATCACGATATTTATTCTATTGAAGATTTATCGCAACTTATTTACGATTTGAAATCTGCTAATAGAGAAGCACGTGTTAATGTGAAATTAGTGTCAGAAGTTGGAGTAGGAACAGTTGCTGCTGGTGTTGTAAAAGCTAAAGCAGATGTTGTTTTAATTTCTGGTTTTGATGGCGGAACAGGAGCATCACCACTAACATCTTTAAAACATGCAGGTTTACCTTGGGAATTAGGAATTGCTGAAGCGCAACAAACGTTGGTGATGAACGATTTGAGAAATCGTGTGGTTTTAGAATGTGACGGACAATTAAAAACAGGACGAGATGTAGCGATAGCGTGTTTGTTAGGAGCTGAAGAATTCGGTTTTGCAACAGCACCTTTAGTGGCTTCGGGTTGCATCATGATGCGTGTGTGTCATCTTAATACATGTCCTGTCGGCATTGCAACGCAAAATCCAGAGCTTCGTAAAAAGTTCAAAGGAAAACCAGAGCATGTAGTAAATTACATGTATTTCATTGCTGAAGAATTACGTCAAATCATGGCAAAACTTGGTTTTAGAACTGTAGATGAAATGGTTGGTCAAGTGCAAAAATTAAGTCGAACAAAAGCTATCGAGCATTACAAAGCTAAAGGTTTAGATTTAACACCAATTCTTCATCAAGTACCTGCAAAACCAGGAACAAAACTATATAATATAACAACGCAAGATCACGATTTAGAAAAGCATTTAGATTTTAAAATTATTGAGAAATCGCATCCAGCGTTATTCCGTAAGGAGAAAACATATTTAGATTTCAATATCCGAAATGTTAATCGTGCTGTTGGAGCAATAATAAGTAACGAAGTGTCCAAAATTTATGGTGCTCAAGGCTTACCTGAAAACACGTTGAACCTAAACTTTACAGGTTCAGCAGGACAAAGTTTTGGAGCTTTTGCAACCAAAGGATTGACCATGATTGTCAATGGAAATACCAACGATTATATGGGGAAAGGGTTGTCAGGAGCTAAATTGGTTGTTCGTGTTCCTGAAGACTCAACCATTGTTCCGGAGGATAACATTATTACAGGAAACGTAACCTTGTATGGTGCGACTTCTGGTGAGGTTTATATCAACGGAAAAGCAGGAGAACGTTTCTGTGTTAGAAATTCTGGAGCGCAAGCGGTTGTAGAAGGTATTGGCGACCATGGTTGTGAGTATATGACAGGTGGAGTTGCTGTGATTTTAGGGGAAGTAGGAAGGAACTTTGGGGCTGGAATGAGTGGTGGAATCGCTTATATTTTAGATGAAAACAAAACTTTTGAAAGTAGATGTAATGGCGAAGGGTTAAATATCGATCCAGTTACAAATGCAGAAGACATCAAACAGTTAAAAGAATTGATTGAAAACCACTACAATGCATCGTTAAGTCCTTTAGCGCAACGCATTTTAGAACAATGGGAAAACTATTTGCCTAAATTCTTAAAAGTACTTCCAGAGGAATATCGTCAGGCATTAATCAAATTAGAACAAGAAAAATTAGTAACGCAATAAATCATGGGAAAAGTAACAGGATTTTTAGAATATAAAAGAGAGGTTGAAGATTACAAACCTGTAGAAGAGCGTTTAAAAAATTATGAGGAGTTTGCTGTTAAAATGGCAAAAAGTCGAGTGGAAAATCAAGGCGCTCGCTGTATGGATTGTGGTATCCCTTTCTGTCATAGTGGTTGTCCTTTAGGAAATTTAATACCAGATTTTAACGATAAGGTTTATAACGGAAAATGGAAAGAAGCTGCCGAAATTTTACATGCAACCAATAACTTTCCAGAGTTTACAGGGCGTTTGTGTCCAGCGCCTTGTGAAGAAGCTTGTGTACTTGGAATTAACGAAGATCCAGTAACTATCGAAAATATTGAAAAAAACATTGTTGAAGAAGCCTTTAAAAATGGATGGATTACAGCAAAACCACCAAAATCTAGAACAGGAAAAAAAGTTGCGGTTATTGGTTCAGGACCTGCAGGTTTAGCAGCTGCGCAACAGCTTAATCGTGCTGGTCATTCAGTAACGGTTTATGAGCGTGATGCAAAAGTAGGAGGCTTATTGCGCTATGGAATTCCAGATTTTAAAATGGAAAAACACATTATTGATCGTCGTGTTGAGGTTATGAAAGAAGAAGGTATTCTTTTTGAAACCAATGCGCATGTTGGTGTTAATGTAGATGCAAATGCATTAAAAAAAGAGCATGATGCTGTCGTGCTTTGTGGTGGAGCAACGGTTCGTCGTGGTTTGCCAATTCAAGGAGCTGATGCAAAAGGCGTTTATCAAGCTATGGATTTTTTAAAGCAAAATAACAAACGTGTTAGTGGTGAAAATTTTGAAGAAGCTGAAATTTCTGCAAAAGGAAAGCGTGTTATTGTTATTGGTGGTGGCGACACAGGAAGTGACTGCATAGGAACAAGTAATCGTCATGGCGCAGTTAGTGTAACTAATTTTGAAATATTAAGTAAGCCAACTATCGAGCGTCCAGAAGCCCAACCTTGGCCTTTTTGGCCTATGCGTTTACGAACAAGTACTTCGCATAAAGAAGGTGTTGAGCGCGTGTTTAGTATTTCAACAAAAGCATTTAAAAAAGATATCGATGGAAACTTAACAGGTTTGGTAACTTGTGAGGTAGAATGGGTAAAAACTCCAGGACAAAGACCTCAATTACGAGAAGTTCCTAATAGTGAAAAGCATTGGGATTGCGATATGGTGCTTTTAGCGTTAGGTTTTACAGGTTCCGAAACAACTTTGGTAGAACAGTTTGGGCTAGAAACCGATATGCGAACTAATATAAAAGCAACAGAAACCAACTATCAAACTAATGTGAATAATGTGTTTGTAGCTGGTGATATGCGTCGTGGTCAGTCGTTAATAGTTTGGGCAATTTCCGAAGGAAGACAAGCAGCGCATCATGTAGATAAATATCTTATGGGAAAATCGGATTTACCACTTAAAGGCGATGGTGATTTACCTAGAATTTAATTTTTGATTTGCTTTTTTTAAATAAACGTGTCATATTTGATAAGACAAAAATGAACAGACAAATTATTAATATCATTTCTATTATTATCGTTGTGATTATTTCGCATCGATGAGGAATGGTATTGTTGTAATATTTTATAAAAAAATGCCTTCCTCTTTTCGGAAGGCATTTTTTTATGCATCAAATTCAAATTTTGAACATCATAATCACATTAAATTAAAATATTGATTTTCAGTTATTTAAATACTTGTTAAAAGTGTTGAGTTTAGATGAAAATATTACAATGAAAAAGAAAGAACATTGCAAAAAATTACTTTAGAACAACCAAAAGGTTAGAAGATTAATAAACATAATGAGTAAATTAAACAAATACAGTAAAACCGTAACACAAGATCCAACCCAACCTGCAGCACAAGCCATGTTGCATGCCATAGGATTGACAGATGCTGATTTTGAAAAACCAATAGTAGGTATAGCAAGCACAGGTTATGAAGGGAACCCATGTAATATGCATTTGAATGATTTGGCGAAATTGGTAAAACAAGGCACACAAAATGAAGATGTTGTTGGATTGATTTTTAACACCATTGGTGTAAGTGATGGAATCTCAATGGGAACTCCTGGAATGCGTTATTCATTACCTTCTCGTGATATTATTGCCGATTCTATGGAAACAGTGGTACAAGCCATGAGTTATGATGGTTTGGTAACTGTCGTAGGCTGTGATAAAAATATGCCTGGGGCTTTAATGGCAATGATTCGTTTAAACAGACCTAGCGTTTTGGTGTATGGTGGAACAATTGATTCGGGTTGTCACAACGGACAAAAATTAGATGTAGTTTCAGCCTTTGAAGCTTGGGGAGGAAAAGTAGCAGGAACATTACCAGAAACCGAGTACAAAAGCATTATTCAAAAAGCGTGTCCAGGAGCTGGTGCTTGTGGTGGTATGTATACCGCAAACACAATGGCTTCGGCTATTGAAGCATTAGGTATGGCTTTACCGTTCAACTCATCCAACCCTGCAACTGGGAATGAGAAAAAAGAAGAGGCTGTAAAAGCTGGAGAAGCTGTTAGGTTATTGTTGGAAAAAGATATAAAACCATCAGATATTATCTCTAAAAAATCTTTAGAAAATGCGGTGCGTTTGGTAACGATTCTTGGCGGATCTACCAATGCCGTTTTACACTTTTTAGCAATTGCAAGAGCAGCAAAAATAGAATTCACACTCGAAGACTTTCAGCATATAAGTGATACCACACCGTTTTTAGCCGATTTAAAACCTAGCGGAAAATATCTTATGGAAGATGTTCATGCTGTTGGAGGTATTCCTGCGGTTATGAAATATTTACTGAAAAAAGGACTGCTTCATGGCGATTGCTTAACGGTAACGGGAAAAACTGTAGCTGAAAATTTATTGGATGTTAATGATTTAACCGAAGGGCAAGATGTTATAAGACCACTCGAAGAACCTATAAAACCTACAGGGCATTTACGCATGCTTTATGGAAATTTAGCTTCTGAAGGTAGTGTGGCTAAAATCACAGGAAAGGAAGGTTTAAAATTTATCGGAAAAGCCAAAGTGTTTGAGGGCGAATATGCTGCAAATGATGGTATTCGCGATGGAAAAGTAGAGAAAGGCGATGTGGTTGTTATTCGGTACGAAGGTCCTAAAGGTGGTCCAGGAATGCCTGAAATGCTAAAACCTACAGCTGCTATTATGGGAGCTGGTTTAGGAAAAGATGTCGCATTAATAACTGATGGTCGTTTTTCTGGTGGAACTCACGGTTTTGTTGTGGGACATATTGCCCCAGAAGCTCAAGAAGGTGGCACAATCGCTTTGGTTAAAGATGGAGATATGATAACCATCGATGCCGAAACCAATTCCATTTCATTAGAAGTTTCTGAAGAAGAATTAACAAAACGAAGAGAAAAATGGGTCGCACCAAAATTAAAATTTGATAGAGGTGTGCTTTACAAATATGCAAGAACAGTATCGTCTGCTGCACAAGGTTGCGTAACAGATGAGTTTTAAATACGTAGACTATGGGAAATACTCAAACAATCACAAAAGACGAAAAACAAGTGGTGACATCAACGCGCATTTCTGGAAGTGAAGCTGTGGTGCGTTGTTTATTAGCAGAAGGCGTCGAAACAGTCTACGGTTATCCAGGTGGTGCAATTATGCCAATTTATGATGAATTATATAAGTATCAAGATAAACTACATCATGTACTAACACGTCATGAGCAAGGAGCAACACATGCGGCTCAAGGTTTTGCACGCATTTCGGGAAAAGTTGGTGTGGCAATGGCCACGTCTGGTCCTGGAGCTACCAATCTAATTACTGGTATTGCCGATGCGCAAATAGATTCTACACCTATGGTTTGTATTACAGGTCAAGTCGCATCACATTTATTAGGTAGTGATGCGTTTCAGGAAACCGATATTATTGGTATTTCTACACCTGTAACCAAATGGAATCATCAAATCACAAAAGCATCTGAAATTCCAGAAGTATTAGCAAAAGCATTTTACATTGCTAAAAGCGGAAGACCTGGACCTGTGTTAATCGATATTACTAAAGATGCTCAATTTGAAGAATTCGATTTTGAATATAAACCTTGCGAAGCAATTCGTAGTTATAAACCTGTTCCAGAAACGCAACCAGAGCAAGTAAAAGCAGCTGCGGACTTAATCAATAGTGCGAAAAAACCAATGATTGTTTGGGGACAAGGCGTTATTTTAGGTGAAGCTGAAGAAGAATTAAAAGCTGTCATTGAAAAAGCAGGAATCCCTTCGGCTTGGACTATTTTAGGTGCTTCTGCAATTCCAACATCACATCCTTTAAACATTGGTATGGTTGGTATGCATGGTAATTATGCACCTAATAAATTAACCAATGAGTGTGATGTGCTTATTGCGATTGGTATGCGTTTCGATGATCGTGTTACAGGAAATTTAGCAACCTATGCAAAACAAGCTAAAGTCATTCATTTTGAAATTGATCCTGCTGAAGTTGATAAAAACGTAAAGACAGACATTGCTGTTTTAGGTGATGCCAAAACAAGTTTAGCGGCTTTGTTGCCTCTTTTAGAAGCAAAATCGCATGATAATTGGCACAATGAGTTCAAAAAACTATATGATGTAGAATTTGAAAAAGTCATAAAAAACGATTTGCATCCAACCAAAGAAGGCTTAACAATGGGTGAAGTTTTAAAGCAAATCAATACCGAAACCAAAGGCGAAGCCGCTATTGTTAGCGATGTTGGTCAACATCAAATGATTGCTTGTCGTTATGCCGATTTTAAAGTTTCTAAAAGCAACATTACTTCTGGTGGCTTGGGCACAATGGGATTTGCGTTACCAGCTGCAATTGGTGCTAAAATGGCTGCGCCAAATCGTGAAGTTGTGGCTATAATTGGAGATGGAGGCTACCAAATGACAATTCAAGAATTAGGCACTATTTTTCAAACGCGTGTTCCTGTAAAAATTGTGGTTTTAAATAACGATTTCTTGGGAATGGTTCGTCAATGGCAACAACTGTTTTTTGATAGACGTTATGCATCAACCGAATTGGTTAATCCAGATTTTGTTCAGATTGCAAAAGGGTATCATATAGATGCTAAACGCGTCACAAAACGAGAAGAATTAGCTGATGCCGTTAAAGAAATGATCGCAAGCGATTCGGCTTACTTCCTAGAAGTTTGTGTAGAAAAAGAAGATAACGTATTTCCAATGATACCAACTGGAGCTTCGGTTTCAGATGTAAGATTAAGTTAATTATGAGTCAAGAAAACCAAATATATACTGTATCTATTTACACCGAAAATAATATTGGGTTGTTAAATCGAATTTCGGCAATTTTTCAACGTCGTCATATCAATATTGAAAGTATTGTGTCTTCTGTTTCCGAAATAAAAGGCGTGTCACGTTGGACAATCGTTGTAAAAGTTACCGAAGAACAAATCAAGAAAATCATCGGTCAAATAGAAAAGCAAGTCGAAGTCATTAAAGCGTTTTATCATACGGATGATGAAACCATTCATCAAGAATCTTGCTTGTTCAAAATAAAATCAGATTTGTTATTTGACGAACGTCAAATTCAAAATATCATTAAAGACAGTAACGCTAATATTGTTACTGTAAACAAGAAATTCTTTGTCCTTGAAAAATCAGGAAGGCGACAAGAGTTAGACGAATTACATCAAAAATTAAAGCCCTTTGGCATTATGCAATTTGTACGATCAGGACGTATTGCTGTGACCAAAGACGAAATGAAAATATCAGAAATGCTACTAGCATTCAAAAACTAAAACACACATCATGTCAAATTATTTTAACACATTATCATTAAGAGAACAGTTAGCACAATTAGGAAAATGTAGATTTATGGAAGCGTCAGAATTTGAAGATGGCGTTGAAGTTTTATTAGGAAAGAAAATCGTAATCGTTGGTTGCGGTGCACAAGGTTTAAACCAAGGCTTAAATATGAGAGATTCCGGATTGGATATTTCTTATGCTTTAAGACCGCAAGCTATTGCCGAAAAGCGCCAGTCGTATGTACAAGCAACCGATAATGGTTTCAACGTTGGAACTTACGAAGAGTTAATTCCAACAGCAGATTTAGTGTTAAACTTAACACCAGACAAGCAACATACAGATGTAGTAAATCAAGTGATGCCTTTAATGAAAAAAGGCGCAACATTAAGTTACTCGCACGGTTTTAATATTGTTGAAGAAGGTACACAGATCCGTAAAGATATTACGGTAATTATGGTTGCACCAAAATGTCCAGGAACCGAAGTGCGTGAGGAATACAAACGTGGTTTTGGCGTGCCAACATTAATTGCTGTGCATCCAGAAAACGATCCAGAAAATAAAGGTTGGGCGCAAGCAAAAGCTTACGCAGTTGCAACTGGTGGCGATAGAGCAGGCGTTTTAGAATCGTCTTTTGTGGCTGAAGTAAAATCTGATTTAATGGGTGAGCAAACCATTTTATGTGGCTTATTACAAACAGGAGCTATTTTATCTTTTGATAAAATGGTTGCCGAAGGAATTGATACTGGTTATGCTGCAAAATTAATTCAGTTTGGTTGGGAAACTATTACTGAAGCCTTAAAACATGGTGGAATTACAAACATGATGGATAGATTGTCAAATCCTTCAAAAATTAAAGCATTTGAATTGTCTGAAGAATTAAAAACCATCATGCGTCCGTTATTTGAAAAACATATGGACGATATCATTTCTGGTCATTTCTCAAAAACTATGATGGAAGATTGGGCAAATGAAGATGTAAATCTTTTAAAATGGCGTGCAGAAACCGGTGAAACTGCTTTCGAAAAAACCGAATTAACTTCAGAGCACATCACAGAACAAGAGTATTTTGATCATGGTGTGTTATTAGTCGCATTTGTGAAATCTGGTGTTGAGCTTGCTTTTGAAACTATGGTGAGCGCAGGAATAATCGAAGATTCTGCTTACTACGAATCGTTACACGAGTTACCACTAATAGCAAATACCATTGCGCGTAAAAAGTTATTTGAAATGAATCGTGTCATTTCAGATACCGCAGAGTATGGTTGCTATTTATTTGATCATGCGTGCAAACCGTTATTAGCAGATTTTATGAAAACTGTTGATACATCAGTAATTGGAAAGTCATTTTCAACAAAAACAGGCGTTGATAATATCGAATTAATCAAAGTGAATGACGCTATTAGAAATCATCCAATTGAAACCGTTGGTAAGCGTCTTCGTGCCGCAATGACCGCAATGAAAGTGATAAAAACTGAAGCTAAAGAAGAAAGTGTTCTAGCTTAAAAACAAACTAATGCAAACGCAAACAACTTATTATCCTAAATTAAAAGCAGTAGAAGCTGCAGCCGAAAAGTTGCGCGATGTTGCAGCGGTGACGCCATTAACATCAAGCTTTAGATATTCTAAAGAATTTGACTGTAATATCATGTTTAAACGTGAAGATTTACAGCAAGTGCGATCTTATAAAATTAGAGGCGCTTATAATAAAATGTCTTCATTATCGGCTTCAGAAGTAGAAAATGGTATTGTTTGTGCTAGTGCTGGTAATCATGCGCAAGGTGTAGCATTGTCGTGTAAATTATTAAAAATCAAAGGTACTATTTATATGCCTGCTCCAACGCCAAAACAAAAGGTGGAGCAGGTAAAAATGTTTGGAGAAGAGTATATCGAAATTATTCTAGCAGGCGATACTTTTGACGATTCTTATCATCTAGCGATGAAAGAATGTGAGCGACTTTCAAAAGCATTTATTCATCCATTTAATGATGAAAAGGTAATTGAAGGTCAAGCTACCGTTGGGTTAGAAATTATAGACCAAGCACATCATCCAATTCATTATGTGTTTGTGCCTGTTGGTGGTGGCGGACTATCAGCTGGATTATCAACAGTGTTTAAAGAATTATCACCACAAACAAAAATTATTGGTGTCGAGCCTTTAGGCGCGCCATCAATGAAAACGTCAATTGAAAATCAAAAAAACACACAACTTAATCACATCGAAAAGTTTGTAGATGGCGCAGCAGTACAACGTGTTGGCGATTTAAATTTTGAAATTTGTAAGTTAAATTTATATCAAATGGTAACCGTTCCTGAAGGTAAAGTGTGTCAAACCATCTTAGATTTGTATAATAAAGATGCAATAGTAGTTGAGCCTGCTGGTGCATTGAGTATTTCTGCTTTAGATGATTTTAAAGAAGAAATAAAAGGTAAAAATGTGATTTGTGTAGTAAGCGGAAGTAACAATGACATTACTAGAACTGCTGAAATTAAAGAACGTGCTTTATTGCACGCCAATTTAAAACATTATTTTATCGTGAAATTTCCACAACGTGCTGGCGCATTACGAGAGTTTGTTGTGGATATTTTAGGAGAAAATGATGATATCACTCACTTTGAATACACCAAAAAAACAAACAGAGAAAATGGCGCAGCAGTAGTAGGCGTAGAGTTAAAATCCTCAAACGATTTAGAACCTTTAATTACAAAAATGAAACTTCATAATTTTTATGGTGATTACTTAAATAATAAACCAGAGTTATTTCAGTTTTTAGTGTAAATTTTTAAAATTTTAAGCAATTATAAGTGTTTATTTTGACAAAATCATAAATTTTGATTAAAATCAATATTTTTTAAACCTTCGTATTTAATTTATTTATAGTTTAGCACTATGAAATTAACAAAAAATAGAAATAGGGAAATCCAACCCACACGCTCAACACTTCGTGAGCGACGTCGCTAATGCTTAAAAACCAAGCAAATTAGTTACACATTTTTATTTTTTACCACATTGAACAACCCTTTACACATATTATTTTTTAAACACCAAGTTATTATTCTTAATAATAACCATGTTTTAGTACGCCGACGTTTTCCACGTCGCCCGTAAGGGTATGTCTAATTTTTCGGAACTTTAGGTGTGTCCAGTTCCTCTTTCAAAAAAATAATTCCTGATAAAAGGAATCTCAAAAAAACAAAAAACTAGAATTTATTAATAAATATAACCGTAATCACGGTCTGTATTATGGAAATTGTTATTGCTAACAAATCGCATAGCGTTTATGCCGAAATTATTTGTGAAACCATTGCCGAAGCTGCAAAAGTGAGAGGTACTGGTATCGCAAAACGAAAACCAGAATACATTATTACCAAAATGGAAAATGGTAATGCTGTTATCGCATTAGATGGCGATAAATTTGCTGGGTTTTGCTACATAGAACAATGGAGTCACGGAAAATTTGTAGCAAATTCTGGACTAATTGTTCATCCAGATTTCAGAAATATAGGATTGGCTAAACAAATCAAAAAGAAAATTTTTGAGCATTCACGTACCAAATTCCCAAACGCAAAAGTATTTAGTATCACAACAGGTTTAGCTGTAATGAAAATGAATAGCGAATTAGGTTATAAACCTGTGACGTTTTCAGAATTAACAGACGATCAAACCTTTTGGAATGGCTGTCAAACCTGTAAAAATTATGATGTTTTACAACGTACAGGACAAAAAATGTGTTTATGCACAGGTATGTTATACGATCCTTTAAAAGAGGAAAAAACAAGCAATCATAAATTCGATAAAAAAGTCTGGACGCGATTAAAAAGCATTAAACAAACCAGATTTCTAAAAAAAGAAAAGCAAAATGAGTAAAAAATTAGTCATCGCATATAGTGGCGGATTAGATACATCGTATTGCGCAGTTAGCCTATCAAAAGCAGGTTACGATGTGCATGCGGTAAGTGTAAATACAGGCGGATTTACGAAAGAAGAAATTAACAAAATAGAAGCAAACGCCTACAAAATGGGTGTTGTCACTTACAAAAATATAGATGCTATTGCGTCTTACTATAATAAAGTAATTAAGTATTTAATTTTTGGAAACGTACTTAAAAACAATACGTATCCTTTATCGGTAAGCGCAGAACGTATTATCCAAGCAATCGAAATTATTAAATATGCTAAAAGTATAGATGCCAAATATATTGTGCATGGTAGTACTGGCGCAGGAAACGACCAAGTGCGTTTTGATATGATTTTTCAAACTTTAGCACCAGAAATCGAAATTATTACACCAATTAGAGATCAAAAATTAACAAGACAGGAAGAAATCGATTATCTAAAAGACAATGGTATTGATATGTCTTGGGAAAAAGCTAAATACTCAATAAACAAAGGACTTTGGGGAACAAGTGTTGGCGGATCAGAAACCTTGACTTCGGACAAACCTTTACCAAGCGAAGCCTATCCTTCGCAATTAAAACATTCAGATCCAGAAAAAGTCACGTTGACCTTTCTAAAAGGTGAATTAGTTGCTGTAAACGGAATCGAAAACAGTCCAGAAGTCAATATTGAAGTCTTGAATACGTTAGCATCAGCCTATGCAATTGGTCGCGATATTCATGTTGGCGACACCATTGTTGGTATAAAAGGTCGTGTAGGTTTTGAAGCTGCTGCTGCTCTAATCATTATTAAAGCGCATCATTTATTAGAAAAGCATGTATTAACCAAGTGGCAATTACAGCATAAAGATTATCTGTCTAATTTCTACGGAATGCACTTGCATGAAGGTCAATATTTAGATCCAGTGATGCGAAATATGGAAGCCTTTTTAGAAAGTAGTCAAGATAAAGTTTCTGGTGAAGTGGTTGTGACTTTAAAACCATACCATTTCACATTAGACGGTATTTCTTCAAAACATGATTTAATGAGTGCGAAGTTTGGAAGTTACGGAGAAGAAAACAAAGGTTGGACTGCAGAAGACGCTAAAGGATTCATCAAAATTTTTGGTAATCAAAACAAAATCTATCAACAAGTAAACCAAGAGTTATGATTAAAGCAGGAATAATTGGTGGTGCAGGTTACACAGCTGGCGAATTGATTAGACTTTTAATCAATCATCCTAAAGTTAACATAGATTTTGTGTACAGCACATCCAATGCAGGTAATGCTATTGGTAAAGTACATCAAGATTTGATTGGTAAAGATTTAGAATTTTCTAATAAAATTAATCCAAATGTTGATGTTGTCTTTTTGTGTTTAGGTCACGGAAATTCAAAAGCATTTTTAACTGATAACGAATTTTCAACCGAAACCAAAATCATTGATTTAAGCAACGATTTTAGACTTGAAAACGATAAGGTTTTCAATGGAAAAACATTCGCTTACGGTCTACCAGAATTAAATAAATCAGTGATAAAAACAGCAAATTATATTGCAAATCCTGGTTGTTTTGCAACTGCTATTCAATTGGCATTATTGCCTTTAGCTAATGAAAAATCATTAATCGAAGATGTACACGTAAACGCCGTTACAGGTGCAACTGGTGCAGGAACATCATTATCTGCGACCACGCATTTTACATGGCGAGATAACAATTTTTCGTATTACAAACCTTTTACTCATCAACATTTAGGTGAAATTAATCAGTCGGTTAAATTGTTACAAGATAATTTCAATTCGCAAATCAATTTTATGCCAAATCGAGGTGATTTTTCAAGAGGGATTTTCGCAACGCTTTACACAAAATTTGATGGTAGTTTAGAAGATGCTAAACAACTGTTTAATGACTTTTATAAAGATGTAAAATTTACTTTGATTTCAGATGAAAATATTCATTTAAAGCAAGTAGTCAATACCAATAATTGCATACTTCATTTACATAAACACGAAGATAAATTATTGGTTACAAGCATCATTGATAATTTATTAAAAGGTGCGTCAGGACAAGCCGTACAAAACATGAATTTAATGTTTGGTTTTGAAGAAACAACAGGTTTAAAATTAAAAGCGAGTTATTTTTAAAAAGTATGAGAGAGTACACTAAACACTAATTACTAAACAAATGAAAATAGCAATCATAGGAACAGGAAATTTAGGAAAATCGATAGCCAAAGGGTTAATCACCAATAATGCGATTACGACACTGTATTTAACAAAACGAAATGTAGATAGCATATCTGAATTTGACGGTTATAAAAACGTGACGATTACACCTGATAACGTTTTGGCTGTACAACAATCAGATATTTTGATTTTTGCGGTTCAGCCAGCACATTTCGAATCGATTTTAAATGACATTAAACCTTTTTTAACCGAAAAACATGTGGTGCTTTCAACAATTACTGGTTATACCATTCCTAAAATTGAATCGCAAATTGGTACTGATCAATTTATCATTCGTGCTATGCCAAATACAGCAATTGCAGTTGGTAAATCCATGACGTGTTTGTGTAGTAATTCGCAAGGTGAAAAACGCATTAAAATTGCGCAAGCTATTTTTAATCGTTTGGGACATTCGTTAGTAATTCCTGAAGCGCAAATGCAAGCGGCTACTGTAGTTTGTGCTAGCGGAATTGCATTTTGGATGCGCTTGATTAGAGCGACAACACAAGCGGCTATTCAGTTAGGGTTTGACTCAAAAGAAGCCCAAGAGTTAGCGATGCATACATGCGAAGGCGCAGCTAATTTACTAATCACAAATGGTAATCATCCGGAAGAAGAAATTGATCTAGTGACTACACCAAAGGGTTGTACCATTGAAGGATTAAATGAGATGGAACACAAAGGGTTGAGCTCATCTTTAATTCAAGGTATGGTCGCATCGTTCAATAAAATTAACAATATTAAAAAAGAACAAATATGAGTTTGTTTAACGTTTATCCACTTTTTGATATTACACCTGTAAAGGCAAAAGACGTCTATGTTTACGACGAAAATAATGTCGAATATCTAGATTTATATGGTGGACATGCAGTGATTTCTATTGGACATTCGCATCCAAAATATGTGTCGGCAATTTCTAATCAAGTGTCAAAATTGGGTTTTTACAGTAATGCAATTCAAAATCCGCTGCAAGTAGCTTTGGTAGCTAAGTTAGAAGCACTTTCAGGTTGCAAAGAGTATCAGTTATTTTTATGCAATTCTGGCGCAGAAGCTAATGAAAACGCTTTGAAATTAGCATCATTTCACAACGGAAAAAGTAAAGTGTTAGCCTTTAAAAATTCGTTTCACGGTCGTACATCTGCAGCAGTTGCAACAACCGATAATCCTAAAATTGTAGCACCAATTAATGCACAACAAGAGGTTGATTTTGTAGAGTTAGGCGATTTAATTTCAGTTGAAAACATTCTGAAAGCAAACCAAACTTGTGCAGTAATCATTGAGTGTATTCAAGGTGTTGGTGGATTAGACGAAAGTACTACCGAATTCTATCAAGGTTTAGAAAGATTATGCAAGCAATACAACACCATTTTAATTGCAGACGAAGTGCAATCTGGTTTTGGTAGAACTGGCGATTTTTTCGCTTTTCAAAAGCATAACATTTTGCCAGATATTATTTCTATCGCAAAAGGAATGGGTAATGGATTTCCTGTTGGTGGTATTCTAATTCATCCAAACATCAAGCCTAGCTTTGGTTTGTTAGGTACAACCTTTGGAGGCAATCATTTGGCTTGTGCAGCTTCACTTTCGGTTTTAGAAGTTTTAGAGGAAGAAAAACTGCTTAAAAATGCAAATGAAATCTCAGCTTATTTTATTGAAAAAGCTAAAGAATTACCAAGCTTGAAAAGTATAAAAGGTCGTGGATTAATGCTAGGTTTAGAGTTTGATTTCCCTGTTTCAGAATTAAGAAAACAACTGATTCACAAACATCATATGTTTACAGGAAGCGCCAAAAATCCTAATCTTTTACGAATTCTTCCACCATTAACCATTCAGAAAAAACACATTGAAGCCTTTTTTGAAGCATTGAAAATTGAGTTAAATACATAAAAACCTCTCGACTGCGCTCGAGGTGACATTTTACTGTCAGGTCGAGCGCAGTCGAGACCTAATTATTATGAAAAAATATACCGAAATAAAAGATATTACTAACCTAAACGAAACTATAAAGGAAGCTATTTTATTAAAAATAAATCCTTTTGAATTTCAAGATTTAGGAAAACATAAAACCTTGATCATGTTGTTTTTCAATGCCAGTTTACGTACTAGGTTAAGTACCGACAAAGCAGCAAAGAATTTAGGAATGGACGTGATGGTTTTAAACGTAAATGATGCTTGGCAATTAGAGTTTGAAGACGGAACCGTTATGAATGCCAATACATCAGAACATGTTAAAGAAGCAGCGCAAGTCATTTCGCAGTATGCAGACATTATTGCGGTTAGAGCCTTTCCTACCTTAACCGATAAAGCCAAAGACCAAAGCGAATACATTTTAAAGAGTTTTGAAAGGTATGCTACAGTGCCAATCGTTAACATGGAAAGTGCGACAGCGCATCCTTTACAAGCGTTGGCAGATGCGATTACCATTACCGAATTGGCAGAAAAACCAAAGCCAAAAGTCGTGTTGTCTTGGACACCACATCCTAAAGCGTTACCGCAAGCGGTGGCAAATTCGTTTGTAGAAATGATGCAGAATTTAGAAGTTGACCTCACCATTACACATCCAAAAGGTTATGAGTTAGATAAAAATATTACAAAAGAAACACCAATAAATTACAACCAAAAAGAAGCGTTGCAAAATGCCGATTTTGTGTATGTGAAAAACTGGAGCAATTTTAATGACTACGGAAAAGTCTTAAATCAAGATGAAAATTGGATGATGACAAAAGATAAGTTGGGCAACGCCAAATTTATGCACTGCTTACCAGTAAGACGCAATGTAGTTGTTGAAGATGCAGTTTTAGATAGTGAAAATTCAGTAGTGATAAAACAAGCCAATAACAGAACATTTGCAGCTCAAATTGTGTTGAAGCAAATTTTAGAAGGATTAAAATAGTTGTCAGGTCGAGCATTGGTTGAAATCAAAATGTATTTTGATTGATAGCACACTACGAAGTAGTCGAGACCTAAATTAACCTCTCGACTGCGCTCGAGGAGACAAAAACTAAAAGATACTCGCTTTCGCGAGCATAATTATGAAAGCACTAAAAGTCATAAAAATAGGCGGAAACATTATCGATAATGAAGATGCATTACAAACGTTTTTAAAAGAGTTTTCTACGATTGAAGAACCTAAACTATTGGTGCATGGTGGTGGAAAATTAGCAACTAAACTTGCCAACCAAATGCAAGTTGAGGTTAAAATGATTGATGGTAGACGCATCACAGATGCTGAAACTTTGGATATTATTACAATGGTTTACGCAGGTAAAATCAATAAAAATATAGTCACACAATTGCAAGCAAACAACTGTAATGCAATAGGGTTTTCTGGTGCAGATGGCAATACGATTGTATCAGACAAAAGACCTGTAAAAACTATTGATTACGGTTTTGTAGGTGATGTAAAACAAGTGAACATAACAACTTTAGAACTGCTTTTGAATAATAATATCACACCTGTATTTTGTGCTATCACGCATAATAAAAATGGACAATTATTAAATACCAACGCAGATACAATTGCTTCGGAATTAGCTATAGCATTATCCAAAATTTTCAATACAGAATTGTATTACTGCTTTGAAAAAAATGGTGTTTTAAAAGATGTTAATGATGATCATTCAGTGATTGAATCAATTACTTCAGAAAACATTCAGCAATTGATAGATAATCAAATTATATCAGAAGGTATGCTGCCAAAAATTAATAATTGCATGCATGCTGTCAAACATAATGTTCAAAAAGTATGCATTGGAAAACCAGAGATGCTTTTCGATAAAAATTCAATCTACACAACCATTTCAAAATGATTTCAACGTTAACAGAACAAGCCATTTCGTTGTTAAAACAACTCATAGAAACACCTTCTTTTTCATCCGAAGAAGACCAAACCGCACAACATATTGAGCAATGGTTTCAGCTTCAAAATATACCATATCAACGCACAAATAATAACGTTTGGGCAATCAATAAGTACTTTGATGAGACCAAACCGACGTTGCTATTAAACTCGCATCACGATACGGTAAAACCAAATAATGGCTATACTAAAGATCCATTTAAAGCGGTTATTGAAGATGGTAAATTGTACGGCTTGGGAAGTAACGATGCTGGTGGTTGTTTGGTAAGTTTGCTTTCAACTTTTACCTATTTTTATGATAAAGACAACCTAAATTATAATCTGGTTATGGTTGCTTCTGCTGAAGAAGAAAGTAGTGGCGACAATGGTTTGAATAGTATGTTAAGTGTTATTCCGAAAGTTGATGTAGCTATTGTCGGCGAACCAACCTTGATGCATTTAGCGGTTGCCGAAAAAGGTTTGGTGGTGTTTGATGCTGTAGTAAAAGGAACGCCAAGTCATGCAGCTCATCCTAACGATGATAATGCAATTTATAATACAATTTCAGTGTTGGAATGGTTTAAAAATTATGAGTTTACAAAAACATCCAAAGCTCTAGGTGAGGTAAAAATGACAGTAACACAAATCAATGCTGGTAAACAGCACAATGCTGTTCCTGCTAATGTTGATTTGGTAGTAGATGTTCGCGTGAACGATAAATATTCCAATCAAGATATTGTAGATATTTTACAACAAGAAGCACCTTGTAATAGTATCATTCCGCGCAGTATAAAACTGAATTCGTCGTCCATTCCAATTGATCATCCATTGGTAAAAGCTGGTATTGCAATTGGAAGAAACACGTATGGTTCGCCAACTTTATCAGATCAAGCTGTATTGAGTTGTCCGTCGTTAAAATTAGGACCAGGTGACAGCACACGATCGCATAGTGCAGACGAATTTATTTATGTAAATGAAATTGAAGAAGGTATAAAGATTTATATAGAATTGTTAGAGAAAGTATTGTAATGTCAGGTCGAGCGCAGTCGAGACCTAATTAACCTCTCGACTGCGCTCGAGGAGACAAAAGTTTAATTAATAAGAAAGCAGAGATTCCTGCTTTCGCAGGAATAAATTATGAAACTCTGGGATAAAGGAATTAGCATAGACAAAAAAATAGAACAGTTTACGGTTGGTAACGATCGAGACATCGATTTACACATTGCAAAATACGACGTGCAAGCCTCATTAGCGCATGCTAAAATGTTACAGTCCATAGGTATTTTAACTACTGAAGAATTACAACAATTAGAAAAAGGACTTGAAGATTTAGCATTACAAATTGAAAACGGAACGTTTACCATAGACAATCAATTTGAAGATGTACATTCAAAAATTGAATTTGAACTCACTAAAACCTATGGCGACGTTGGTAAAAAAATTCATACAGCACGATCAAGAAACGATCAAGTTTTGGTGGCATTGCAACTATTTTACAAAGCCGAATTAATCAATATAAAATTTAAAACAAAAGACTTTTTTGAAACGCTTTTAGAGTTAGCTGAAACACATAAAAAAACACTATTACCAGGTTACACGCATTTGCAAGTTGCGATGCCATCATCTTTTGGGTTATGGTTTTCTGCCTACGCAGAAGTCTTAATTGACGATGTATATTTGTTAAACGCAGCGTTAAAAACCGTTGATCAAAATCCGCTTGGTTCTGCAGCTGGTTATGGTAGTTCATTTGCAATTGACAGACAATTAACCACAGAGTTTTTAGAGTTTTCAACTTTAAAATACAACGTTGTTGCTGCACAAATGAGTCGTGGAAAAAGTGAACGTACTATTGCATTAGCATTAGGTAGTTTAGCCAATACTTTGGCGCGTTTTGCTATGGATATTTGCTTGTATATGAGTCAGAATTTTGGATTTATTAGTTTTCCGGATGAGTTAACCACAGGAAGTAGCATTATGCCTCACAAAAAAAACCCTGATGTTTTTGAGCTGATTAGAGGAAAGAGTAATAAAATTCAAGCATTACATCATGAGATGGTTTTGATTACTAATAATCTGCCAAGTGGTTATCACAGAGATTATCAATTGTTGAAAGAAAATATGATTTCTGCCATTAAGGATATGCAAGATATTTTAGAGATTTTCAACTATTCTATAAAACAAATAGATGTAAAATCCATCGACTTAAGCGATTCAAAATACCAATATTTATTTACTGTAGATAACATAAATACATTGGTTGAAAACGGTATGAGTTTTAGAGAAGCCTATCAAAAAATTGGTAACGAGGTGCAAAACGGAACCTACAAACCTGATACCTCAAAACAGCACACGCACATTGGCAGTATTGGCAATTTATGTCTGGACGAGATAAAAAATAAATTTCCGAAATAAAAAAAGCACCTCTTTTGGAGGTGCTTTTCTGATTTTAATCAAAATAATTAATCACTCTAAATAATAGTAGATTGACCCAAATGAATGTTCGCGAAATTTAGGTTACTATCTTTAGGGTTATTAATAAAATCTTCAATAAAGTCTCCAACTTTACTTGTTGTTATAGTATTGTTTTTACTGTTTAAATCTGGTGTTGTGATTTCTAGTTGTAACGATTTTTCAACAGCTTCTCTAACCATTTCAGCTTCTTCGTGTAACTCAAAATGATCAAGTAACATAGCAGCCGATAAAATAGAAGCTATAGGGTTTGCAATACCTTTTCCTGTAGCTTGCGGATACGAACCATGAATAGGTTCAAACATCGCGTGTTTATCACCAACCGATGCCGAAGCTAATAATCCAATGCTACCACCAATAACACTGGCTTCATCACTAATAATATCACCAAACATATTTTCGGTTAAAATGACATCAAACTGTTTTGGGTTTAATATCAATTGCATCGCAGCGTTATCTACAAACAAAAAGTCTAATGCTACATCAGGATAGTCTTCAGCAACTTGTTTTACAACATTGCGCCATAAACGAGACGTTTCTAATACATTGGCTTTATCAACAAGTGTTACCTTTTTTTGTCTTGTTTGTGCAGCTTTAAAAGCTAAATGCGTAATACGTTCAATTTCTTCACGAGAATATTCACACAAATCTGAAGCGATATTACCATCTTCACTTAATTGTTTTTCACCAAAATAAATACCACCAGTCAATTCACGATAAATACTAATGTCAGTACCTTTAATGTTTTCTTCCTTCAGTGGCGACTGACTTAAAAGCATATCGTAAGCCTTAACAGGTCTAATGTTTGCATACAAACCAAGCTCTTTACGTAGCTTAAGCAATCCTTGTTCCGGACGCACTTTTGCATTAGGATTATTATCGTATTTTGGGTCGCCAATGGCACCAAACAAAACAGCATCGCTGTGTTTGCACAAATCTAGCGTAGCATCAGGAAGCGGTTCTCCAGTTTCATCAATGGCAATTGCGCCAACTGAAGCCGATTTAAAATTAAACGTATGGTCAAACTCTTGAGCTATCGCTTTCAATGTCTTGATGGCTTCTTTTGTAACTTCTGGACCAATACCATCTCCTGATAAAACTGCAATATTTAATTTCATAGTCATTTCCTTCGAAAGCAAATCACACTGCTCTCTTTATTTAGTTATTATTTTGTTGCTTTTTTTGGCGTTACCACAAGGGTCGCGCTTTCGGCAGTCGCTTCCAGATTGTAACCATCTGGAGAGCTTCAACAAATGCCTCAATCGCTAACGCGATAGCTCAAAAGCTTCTATTTGTTCTTTTTTACTTAATAGATAATCAATATCATCATAGCCATTAATCATACAAGTTTTCTTGTAAGGATCAATGTCAAAATCGGTTTGCAAATTTGTGCTATCAACAGTTAAGGTTTGCGCTTCTAAATTCACGGTTAATACTGTTTCAGGATTGGTTTTAATAACCTCAAATAAATCTTTTAAAAACCCTTCAGAAACTTGTAATGGCAACAAACCATTGTTTAAAGCATTGCCTTTAAAAATATCGGCAAAAAAACTAGAAACAATCACTTTAAAGCCATAACCAGCAAGCGCCCAAGCAGCATGCTCCCGACTAGAACCGCAACCAAAATTGTCTCCAGCAACCAATATGCTACCATGATATTTTGGGTTGTTTAAAGCAAAGGCTTCGTTAATGTTTCCTTGTTTATCAAAACGCCAATCTCTAAATGCATTATCGCCAAAACCTTGTTTGTCGGTTGCCTTTAAAAAACGCGCTGGAATAATTTGATCGGTGTCAATATTCTCAATTTCCAACGGAATGGCAGTACTATGTAAAGTTGTAAATTTTTCCATGTTTAAATCAATTCTTCTTCTAGGCTTAACGCTTTAGTGACATCAACAATTTTTCCTTCTACAGCAGTTGCAGCGGCAACTAGAGGACTTGCTAAAATAGTCCTTGCGCCTTGTCCTTGTCTACCTTCAAAATTTCTATTTGATGTTGAAACACAGTATTCACCTTCAGGAATTTTATCATCGTTCATAGCTAAACACGCACTGCAACCAGGTTGTCTTAATTCAAAACCAGCAGCTTCAAATACTGTTTTTAAGCCTTCTTCTTCTATTTGAGATTCTACTTGCTTACTTCCAGGAACTAACCAAGCAGTTACATTTGGTGCTTTTTGCTTACCTTTTATATAGTTGGCAGCAACTCTAAAATCTTCAATTCGGGAGTTGGTGCAACTTCCTATAAACACGTAATTAATAGGTTTGTTTAGCATAAGTTCACCTTTTTTAAAGTTCATGTATTCCAAAGACTTTTCAAAAGAAGCATCGCTTAAATCTGGGATTTTGGCATTTATTTTTATACCCATTCCAGGGTTGGTACCATAAGTAACCATAGGTTCGATGTCTTCAGCATCAAACGTATATTCTTTATCAAAAGTAGCATCGGCATCAGTAGGAAGTGTTTTCCAGTAAGCAACAGCTTTCTCAAAGGCTTCACCTTGAGGCGCAAACTCTTTCCCTTTTACATAGGCAAAAGTAGTTTCGTCTGGCGCAATCATGCCACCACGAGCTCCCATTTCAATACTCATATTGCATACAGTCATTCTGCCTTCCATACTCATGTTTTCAAAAACATCACCAGCATATTCACAGAAATAACCAGTACCTGCATTTGTACCAATTTTTGAAATGATGTATAAAATAACATCCTTTGGTAATACACCAGGTTTTAGGGTTCCGTTTACAGAAACACGCAAGCTTTTAGGTTTTGTTAAAAGCAAACATTGACTAGCAAAAACTTGTGCAACTTGACTTGTGCCAATACCAAAGGCAATGGTTCCAAAAGCACCATGCGTTGAGGTGTGACTATCGCCACAAACCATAGTCATTCCAGGTTGCGTAATACCAAGTTCCGGAGCCATAACGTGAACAATACCGTTGTATTTATGACCAAGACCGTAAAGTGTAATGTTGTTTTTATCACAGTTTTTTGCCAATTGTTTTAATTGGTTTCTGGATAATTCGTCTCTTACTGGTAAATGTTGGTTTTGTGTTGGTGTATTGTGATCTGCAGTTGCTACAATTTGATTTGGTCTAAAAATAGGAATGTTACGTTCTTCAAGCTCATTAAATGCTTGCGGGCTCGTAACTTCATGAATTAAATGTTTGTCTATATATAAAATTTGAGGGCCGTTTTCAATAGAATCGACCACATGTGCATCCCAAACTTTATCGAATAATGTTTTTCCCATAGTTGTTTTCCGCGAAAGCGGTACTCTTTTTTAATTAAGCCGAAATGATTTGTTGATACACGTTGCTTGTTTCAATAATTTGATGAATATCGCTATCATTGACTTCCTTTTTCTTATCTGCAAAAACCAAGAAGTTTTGATAAATATCATCAAGCTGTAATTTGGTTAGTTCGTAACCAATATTTTTTGCGCGATACGCTAAAGCAGCTCGACCACTTCTAGCTGTAAGTACAATGGCAGACTCGGTAACACCAACATCTTTTGGGTCTATAATTTCGTAAGTTTCACGGTTTTTAATAACGCCATCTTGATGAATTCCAGAGCTGTGAGCAAAAGCATTACTACCAACAATAGCTTTGTTAGGTTGAGAGTAAACACCCATTTGTTCTTGTACTAATTGGCTAATGCCATAAAGTTCTTGTGTTACAATACTTGTGTCTAAATTTAAATAAGGGTGTTGTTTTAAAATCATAACGACTTCTTCAAGAGCTGTGTTTCCAGCACGTTCGCCAACACCATTAATAGTGCATTCTATTTGGCGAGCACCATTAATAACACCTTCAATAGAATTTGCTGTGGCTAATCCTAAATCGTTATGGCAATGACAAGATAAAATAGCTTTGTCTATGCCTTTTACATGCTCTTTTAAATATTTTATTTTGGCACCATACTCACTAGGTAAGCAGTAGCCTGTAGTATCAGGAATGTTTAAAACTGTTGCTCCAGCACTGATGGCAACTTCACAAACTTTAGCAAGGAATTCGTTATCAGTTCGTCCAGCATCTTCGGCATAAAACTCTACATCTTCTACAAACGATTTAGCATATTTTACAGCATTATAAGCACGTTCTAAAACTTTTTCGCGCGTAGAGTTAAATTTGAATTTTATATGTGAGTCTGATGTGCCTATTCCTGTATGTATTCTTGGTCTAACAGCTGTTTTTAAAGCTTCGGCAGCGACCTTAATATCATTTTCAACAGCACGTGTTAGTCCACAAACGGTAGCGTTTTTTACAATTCTTCCTATGGCAGCAACAGCTTCAAAATCTCCAGGGCTAGACACAGGAAAACCTGCTTCAATAATATCAACACCCAACGTGTCTAATCGTTCAGCAATGACCAGTTTTTGACTTGTGTTTAATTTACAACCTGGTACTTGCTCACCATCGCGAAGTGTTGTATCGAAAATTTGTACTTTATCTTTAGACATTAAAAAATAAATTTTTGTATTGTCTTACGAATTTATACTTTGGATTTATGATAGCGTATAAACTCGCGACTTTGTTTACGATGTTCAAACGTATTATTTTAATTTAAAATACTGTATTTCAGTTAGTTAATATTTATTTTGTTTGATGACTAAAGACCAAAAAGATAATTTGTTTTCGTTGGTAAAATCCATGACCAAATCTGAAAAGCGCCAATTTAAATTGTATGTTGGCAGATTGGGTGTGAATGATGATTCAAAATTTTTGAATTTGTTTAATGTTATGGATAAGTTGTCATCGTATGATGAGGTTGCTATTTTAAAAAATGCCAATATTAAAAAGCAGCAATTAGCTAATGTAAAAGCGCATTTGTACAAGCAAATTTTAATTAGTTTGCGTTTGAGTCCGTCGCACCAAAACACACGTTCTCAAATAAGAGAACAGCTGGATTTTGCGTCTATTTTATATCATAAAGGTTTGTATAAGCAGGCATTGAAAATTTTAGATAAAGCTAAAGATGTTGCGATACAGCATGAAGAAAAAAATCTAGCTTATGAAATTGTAGAGCTAGAAAAGGTTATTGAATCGCAATACATTACACGTAGTATCAGTGGTCGTGCAGATGAACTTACAATACAAGCCAAAGAGTTGAGTCAAGCCAATGTGATTGCCAGTAAACTCTCAAATTTATCTTTGCAGTTATACGGACTTTTCCTAAAATTTGGTTACGCTAAAAACCAAGATGATGCTAAAGAAATACAAGATTATTTCAACGCCAGATTACCTAAATATGACATTTCGCAGTTAGGTTTTAGAGAAAAACTATGGTTGTATAAAGCCTATTTGTGGTATAGTTTTTTAATGCAAGATTTTTTAAACTGCTATAAATTTGCTTTAAAATGGGTGTCTCTTTTTGAACAAAATCCAGAAATGATTCACCTAAATCCTGTGTTTTTTATAAAAGGAAATAACTATTTATTGGAGTCGCTTTTTTACATAAAAAACAAAGATAAATTTAAAGAATACCTCGATAAATTTGAAGATATTATCAATACGCCATCTTTCAATAAAGATGAAAATGTAGAAGCTTTATCATTCTTATATTACAATGTAAATAGTGTGAATTACTATTTTGTAGATGGTAGTTTTCACGAAGGCTTGCAGTTAATTCCTAAAATTGAAAAAGCACTACCAAAATATCAAGATAGAATAGATGAACATCACACTATGATTTTCTATTACAAGTTTGCGAGTATGCATTTTGGGGCAGGAAATAATCGAGAATGTATTCATTATTTAAATAAGATAATTTCTAATAAATCGCTTTCTATGCGTGAGGATTTACAGTGTTTTTCTCGTGTTTTAAACGTTGTGGCGCATTATGAAGAAGGTTTAGATTATCATTTGGAGCGTTTATTAAGAGATACTTATAAATATCTACTGAAAATCAATGACTTAAACGAGGTTCAAAAAGAAATGATTAGGTTTATTCGAGGACTTCAAGATATTTTTCCGCATGATATTAAAAAAGCATTTGTTAAGTTTCATAAACAGCTTAAGCAATACGAAAATCATCCTTATGAGCGTCGTGCATTTTTGTATCTTGATATTATTTCTTGGTTAGAAAGTAAGATTGAAAACAAGCCTGTAGCACAGATTATTAAAGAGAAATATTTAGAACAATACGCCTGATTTTTTAAAGAGATTTTATAAAAAAAATCAAAATTATTTGGATATTAAAATTTTCTAACTGAATATTTGCACTCACAAAGTTCAAATTACTTATTGAAATGTTATCAAGAAAGGTGGAGGGAATAGACCCTATGAAACCTTGGCAACCCTTAAATTCCTGTGGAAATAGGAATCTTTATTTAAGAAGGTGCTAAATTCTACTTTTTGTCATTTCGAGTATAATCGAAAATTTCAATTAGATAGATAACACAAAACTAATTACAGTCCTGTAATTACGTAATTTCTTTTTAACATATTCTATTTAAGTCCTCACAAAAGAGGTGTTTTGACTTTTTGATTTTTTAAAATTTATAAATCAAACATGAGCAAACTTAAATATGTTTTATTAGATAATGTCTTGCTAGAAAGCAATGTGAGCATTACAATTAAATTGTCCTATCAAACCTTTGGAAAACCTTTAGGAGAAGCACCCATTGTAATGGTAAATCACGCACTTACCGGAAATAGTAATGTTGCTGGTAAAGATGGTTGGTGGACAGATTTAATAGGCGATAACAAAGTTATCGATACCCAAAAATATACCATTTTAGCATTCAATATTCCAGGAAATGGTTACGACGGATTTGCGGTTGAAAACTATAAAGATTTTGTAGCAAGAGATATCGCAAACATATTTCTTTTAGGCTTAAAAGCATTACAAATTGATAAACTTTTTGCACTAATTGGTGGTTCGCTTGGTGGTGGAATTGCTTGGGAAATGGCGTTTTTGTCACCAAATCTAGCCGAATATTTAATTCCTGTGGCAACCGACTGGAAATCTACCGATTGGTTAATTGCCAACTGCCAAATTCAAGAGCAATTCTTGGTAAACTCTAACAATCCGGTTCACGATGCACGCATGCACGCTATGTTGTGTTATCGAACGCCACAATCGTTTAAAGAGCGTTTTCAACGTAGTAAAAATGACGATTTAGAAATCTTCAATGTGGAAAGTTGGTTGTTGCATCACGGAAAAAAACTGCAAGAGCGTTTTCAACTATCGGCTTACAAACTCATGAATCAATTACTAAAAACCATTGATGTTACGCGTGGTAGAGGCGATAATGTAAATGTATTGGATATCATAAAATCTAACATTGCCATTGTTGGTGTAGATTCTGATTTGTTTTTTACTGCTGAAGAAAATCGCGAAACGCAACGCCAATTGGCATTAACGCATCCTAATGTGACCTATAGTGAAATTCATTCCAGTCACGGACATGATGCATTTTTAATAGAATTTGAACAATTAGAACAGATTATAGAAGGCATTTTTAGACCTGAAACCAAAAATAAAAGAATGAAAGTATTAAAATTTGGAGGGAAATCGCTTGCTAATGGCGACGGATTAAACCGCGTGTTGTCAATTATAGAGCATAAAGTAAATGAAGGCGAACGTATTGCGGTTGTGGTTTCGGCTAGAGGAAAAGCAACTGATACTTTAGAAGCTATTTTGGAGAAAGCTGCCAAAAAACAAGACTATCAAACTGCTTTTGAAATGTTTAAAAGTTATCAAACAGAACCTTTACCGAGTATTGATTTTACTGAAGAATTTTCAGAATTGAACAACATTTTTGAAGGTGTTAAGCTACTTGGTGATTATAGCGATAAAATTAAAGCGCAAGTATTGTCGTATGGCGAATTATTATCTGTGAAATTGATTTCAGAATTATTAAAATCAAAAGATATTAATGCTAACCCAACAGATGCCAGAATTTTGATAAAAACAGATGCTGATTATATAAATGCGCAACCTCAAGACAAGCAATCTAAAGACAATGTTTTGTCCCATTTTAAAAACTACAATGGTACAACTGTAAACGTTGTAACAGGATTTATCGGCTCTAATCAAAATGGAGAAACGACCTTGTTGGGTAGAAATGGAAGCAATTATTCAGCATCCTTATTGGCTAATTATTTAGATGCCGAAGAATTACAAAACTACACGCATGTAAATGGTATTTACACAGCAAATCCAGATTTGGTAGAAGATGCGCAAAAAATCAGGGAATTATCCTTTAACGAAGCTAACGAATTGGCGAACTTCGGTACAAGCGTTTTACATGCCAAAACCATTATTCCGCTCGTTGAAAAGAATATCAATCTTCGTATTTTAAATACGTTCAATCCTGAAGATGAAGGAACGTTAATCACATCAAAATCAAGTAATAAAGAGGTTACGTCTTTGTCAGTTCTAGAAGATGTGGCGCTTATAAATTTAGAAGGTCGTGGTTTGTTAGGTAAAGTTGGTGTTGATGCGAGGATTTTTAAAGCGTTGAGCAATTACGGAATTAGTGTGAGTATTGTATCTCAAGGATCTTCTGAAAGAGGTATTGGTTTGGTGATAAATTCCGCACAAGCTACACAAGCGGTTATTGCTCTAGAACGTGAGTTTGAAACCGATTTTTACTCAAAAGATGTCAATAAAATTGAAGTGGTAGATGACGTTGCGGTGATTTCTATAATTGGTATCGAGTTAAGTTCGTTTCATAAACCATTCAATGCGTTAATTAAAAATCAAATTACACCTTTGTTGTTCAACAATACGGTTACAGGTCGTAATGTGAGTTTGGTAGTTAAAAAAACACAATTGCATAAAGCGGTTAATGTGATTCATGGTGAAATTTTCGGAATTTCAAAAAAGATAAACATCGCCATTTTTGGTCACGGATTGGTTGGTGGTGCTTTGATTAATCAAATTTTAAAATCAAAAACAGAGATTGAAAAGCGTAAAGGTATTAACTTAAATGTGTTCGCCATTGCCAATTCTAAAAAACTATTGCTGGCAAAACATGGCGTTTCAGAAAACTGGAAAACCGAGATTACTTCAGCTGAAGAAAGTTATAGCATTCAAGACGTTATTGAGTTTGCTAAAGCGCATCATTTTGAAAATCTTATTGCTGTTGATAACACAGCAAGCAAAGCATTTCATGAGAATTACAAACCGTTGGTAGAAGCAGGTTTCGATTTGGTATCGTCTAACAAAATTGCCAATACCATTTCGCATGATTTTTATGCAGATTTACGTCAACATTTAAAAGAAAACAACAAGCAATACTTATACGAAACTACGGTTGGCGCAGGTTTACCGTTAATAGATACTATCAAATTGTTGCATGAATCTGGTGAGAATATTACACGTATTCGTGGTGTGTTTTCAGGAACGTTAAGTTACTTGTTTAATAACTTTTCGGTACAGGATAAACCATTTAGCACCATTGTTCAAGAAACGATTGATAAAGGCTTTACCGAACCGGATCCACGTGAAGATTTTTCAGGAAATGATGTGGCAAGGAAACTACTTATTCTAGCTCGCGAATTGGATTTAATAAACGAGTTTGATGATGTTGCTGTTCAAAATTTAATACCTGAAGCATATCGTGATATTTCGGTTGCAGAATTTTTACAGCAATTAGATGTTCTTGATTCAGAATTTCAAAATATAAAAGATACACAACAACCAAACCATGTATTGCGATATGTTGGTGATTTATCAGGAGATTTACAACAAGACAAAGGAAATCTAGAAGTGAAATTGGTATCAATTCCTGAAGATAGTGCTTTAGGGCAAGTAAAAGGAGCTGATGCTATTTTTGAAATTTTCACCGAATCGTATGGAGAACATCCTATTGTAATTCAAGGAGCTGGAGCAGGCGCAGAAGTTACTGCAAGAGGTGTTTTTGGTGATATTTTACGCCTTTCAAAACATATTAATTAAAAGAAAAAAACTAAAGATAATGAGCAAAGAAAACCATTTTGAAACCCAAGCGATACGCACACAAATGGAGCGTTCGCAGTATTTAGAGCATTCAACACCATTGCACTTAACCAGTAGTTTTGTGTTTGAAGATGCCGAAGATATGCGTGCTTCATTTGCCGAAGAAAAAGAGCGTAATATTTACAGCCGATTTACAAACCCAAACACGTCAGAGTTTGTAGATAAAATTTGCAAGTTAGAAGGTGCTGAAGCTGGTTATGCATACGCAACAGGAATGTCGGCTGTGTTTTCAATATTTGCAGCTTTGTTAAATGCAGGTGATCATGTGGTGTCTTGCCGAAGCGTTTTTGGGTCAACACATAGTTTGTTTACCAAATTTTTACCAAAATGGAATATTGAAACGAGCTATTTCAAAGTAAATGAAATTGATAAGATTGAAAGCCTTATTCAGCCAAATACTAAAATTCTCTATGCCGAAACGCCAACCAATCCAGCAGTTGATATTTTAGATTTAGAATTGTTAGGAAACATCGCTAAAAAACACAATTTACTATTGGTGATAGACAATTGTTTTGCAACACCATATTTACAAAACCCTATTAAATTTGGAGCAGATTTGGTTATTCATTCAGCAACTAAATTAATAGATGGTCAAGGTCGTGTTTTAGGTGGTGTTACTGTTGGTAAAGCTGATTTGATTAGAGAAATTTATCTGTTTTCAAGAAATACAGGTCCAGCATTATCACCGTTTAATGCGTGGGTATTGTCAAAAAGCTTGGAGACACTTTCTGTTCGTGTTGATAGACATTGTGAAAATGCGTTAAAAGTAGCAGAGTTTTTAGAGTCGCATGAAAATGTGCAATTTGTAAAATATCCATTTTTAAAATCGCATCCACAATATGACATAGCTAAAAAGCAAATGAAAAAAGGCGGTAATATTGTTGCTTTTGAAATAAAAGGAGGCATTGAAGCCGGAAGACAGTTTTTAAACAAATTGCAACTATTGTCATTATCAGCAAATTTGGGAGATACCAGAAGTATTGCGACGCATCCAGCATCAACTACGCATAGTAAATTAAATGAAGCAGATAGACTTGAAGTTGGCATTTCAGATGGTTTGGTGCGTGTGTCAGTAGGGTTGGAGCATTATGAGGATATTATTGCCGATTTAAACCAAGCGTTAGGTTGATAACAGATTTTGGTTATCTTTGAATTTATGCTTTCAAAGAAAACCAAATATGGCCTAAAAGCGCTAACGTATTTAGCACGACAGGAAGGAAACAAACCTGTTCAAATCAGTGCTATTTCCGAAAGTGAAAATATCTCCAGAAAATTTCTGGAGAGTATTTTATTAACGCTTCGTAAGAATGGGTTTTTAGGATCTAAAAAAGGTAAAAATGGAGGTTATTATCTTCTTAAAGATCCCAAGGATATTAAAATGGCACCAATCATGAGAATCCTTGAAGGTCCTATTGCTATGGTACCATGCGTGAGTTTGAATTTTTATGAAAAATGCGATGATTGTCCAGACGAAACAGCCTGTGCTGTTCATAGCTTAATGATTGAAGTTAGGGATAGTACACTGCAAATTTTCAATAATAAATCATTGGCAGATTTACTGTAAATCAATACTTTTTTAATTAACGCAAAGGATAACTTTAACGATTTTATTCAAATTTTAACCTAAATAATACCTGCTAGGTAAATATTTTTACATAGTTTTGTTTTAATTCCTACTATTCCGATAGGAGTATAGTAAAAATAAAAAAATAGATGATAGGACAAACGATAGATATAGCATATTGGAACCAAGTATTAAAAGATAAAACACCTGATGAAATCATTGATTGGGCATTGAGATTAACAAACAATAACATAGTAACAACAAGTTTTGGTGTATACTCTGAAGTTTTGTTAAGTACCATAACCAAGCATAGTAACGACATAAAGGTAATTTGGTGCGATACGTTATACAATCAGCCAAGTACTTATGAACATGCTAAAAATATTACAGAGAAGTATCATTTAAATCTTCGTAAGTATCAATCGTTATTGAGTAAAGAAGAGGTTGAAAAAACTATAGGTTTTCCATCATTAGAAGATGATAATTTCGATCAGTTTTCAGAAGTTGTAAAATTAGAACCCTTCAAAAGAGCTTTAAAAGAACACAATCCTGAAGTATGGTTTACGAATATTCGTGTAAGACAAACCGAGTTAAGAAATAAGAAAGATATTTTAAGCTTAAGTAAAAACGGCATTTTAAAAGTGAGCCCATTTTACTATTGGACAGATGCCGATTTAGATGCTTACGTTGCAAAGCATAATTTAACCAAAAACGTCGATTATTTCGACCCAATAAAAGCACTTCAAAGTAGAGAGTGCGGAATTCATTTACAATAAAAAAAGCGACGCACCATGCAGAGTTTTAGAACAGAAATAGAAAATCCAGTTGTAGAGAAAGACATTATAGAATTAGCCAGAAAAATTGAGCTATTCCATAATGGAAACATTGATGAAGAAAAGTTTAGAAGCTTACGTCTTGCTCGTGGTGTTTATGGGCAAAGACAGCAAGGTGTTCAAATGATTCGTATAAAATTGCCTTACGGAAAGGTGTTAAGTAAGCAATTACGCCGAATTGCAGATGTTTCAGACGAATATTCTCGCGGAAGGTTGCACATTACAACTAGACAAGATATACAAATTCATTACGTAGATCTTGAAAGAACACCAGAACTTTGGGCAGAATTAGAACGTGACGATGTAACCCTTCGTGAAGCTTGTGGTAATACGGTAAGAAATGTAACAGCAAGCGAAACTGCCGGAATTGACGTAAACGAACCTTTTGATGTATCTCCTTATGCAGATGCTTTGTTTAAGTTCTTTTTGCGTAACCCAATTTGTCAAGAAATGGGACGTAAGTTTAAAGTGTCTTTTTCAGCATCAGACGAAGATACAGGATTGTCTTACATGCACGATTTAGGATTTATCGCAAAAGTTGAAAACAATGTACGTGGCTTTAAAGTGATGCTTGGTGGCGGATTAGGTTCGCAACCACGACATGCCGATGTGTTTTATGAATTTTTGCCTAGTGATAAAATTATTCCAGTAATGGAAGGTGTTTTGCGCATCTTTGATCGTTATGGCGAACGTAAAAGTCGTGCAAAAGCGCGTATGAAGTTCTTAATAAAAGATATTGGTTTAGAGGAATTTAAGCGACTTGTAGCAGAAGAACAAAAAGCAATAGAATTTGAATCTGTTCCAATTGATGCAGAACATTATCCAGTTTTAAAACCAGTAAATGTTACTGCTCCCGAAGTTGATATAAAAGATGAAAAAGCTTTTCAGACTTGGAAAAACACCAATGTTATCAAACAAAAGCAAGATGGTTATGTCGCAATAGGAATAAAGGTGTTGTTAGGTGATTTTTATACAGACAAAGCACGATTGTTAGCTAATTTAGTCGAAGATTATGCAGCAGGAGAAATACGATTAAGCTTACGCCAAAACATATTAATTCCGTTTGTTAAGGAAGATTTATTACCATATTTCTATCAAGAATTATCCAAATTAGGGTTTGCAGAAGCTGGTTATAACAAAGCGGTAGATATTACAGCTTGTCCCGGAACAGATACTTGTAATTTAGGAATAGCAAGTAGTACAGGAATTGCTGAAGAATTAGAGCGCGTCATTAAAACTGAATATCCACAATACTTAAATAACAAAGATCTTGTAATTAAAATTAGTGGTTGTATGAATGCTTGTGGGCAACACAATATGGCAAATATTGGATTTCAAGGTATGTCAATTCGTACACCAGATAAATTAGTTGCGCCAGCATTACAAGTACTTTTAGGTGGTGCAAACAAAGGTAACGGTCAAGGTGTTTTTGCTGACAAAGTAGTAAAAGTACCAAGTCGTCGTGCGCCAATTGCGCTGCGTCGTTTGTTAGATGATTTTCAAATTAACGCAAATAACTTGTCGTTTGAAGATTACTACCAAGACAAAGGGCAAATGTATTTTTATGATATGCTTACAGACCTATCAGATGTAAGCAATTTAACTCAAGACGATTTTATCGATTGGGGAAATACCGAAGTTTATGAAAAAGCAATTGGTATTGGTGAATGTGCTGGCGTAGTTATCGATTTAATTTCAACTTTATTTTTAGAAAGCGAAGAAAAACTAGAGCTAGCAAAAGAAGCGTTAGAGAACAACGTGTATTCTCATGCTATTTATCACACGTATAATGCGTTTGTAAATTCAGCTAAAGCAATATTGCTAACAGAAAATAAATCTACCAATTCTCAAGCAGGAATTATTAAGCAGTTTGATGAAGATTTTGTAGCAACAAAGCGTATTCCGCTAGACGTGTCATTTTCAGAGTTAGTATTTCAAATTAAAGAAAACGCACCAAGTAAAGCATTTGCAGCGCAATATTTTAAAAGTGCCGAAGCCTTTTTAAAAACAGTAAAAACCTATCGTGAAAACGATCAAAAAGTAGCATGATGATGAAGACAATAATTCCAAAATTAACCATTGTTGGTGCAGGACCTGGCGATCCAGAATTAATAACGCTTAAGGCTATTAAAGCAATTCAGTCAGCAGATGTAATTCTCTACGATGCTTTAATAAACAAAGATTTGCTAGACTATGCGTCAAAAAAGGCAGAACTGATTTTTGTTGGTAAACGCAAAGGTTGTTATGCTTATCAACAAGAACAAATTAATGAGTTAATCGTTCAGCGAGCAAAAACAAAAGGACATGTTGTAAGGTTAAAAGGAGGCGATCCTTTTGTATTTGGTCGTGGTGCAGAAGAGATAGATTATGTGAAGCCTTTTGGTTTAGAAACTTTTGTGGTGCCAGGTATTTCTTCAGCATTGGCAGTGCCAGCATTTCAAGGTATTCCGTTAACAAAACGTGGTGCTTCAGAAAGTTTTTGGGTGATTACTGGTACAACCAAATCGCATAATATGTCTAATGATATTGTGCTTGCAGCAAAATCAACAGCGACAGTGGTAATCCTTATGGGAATGGGAAAACTACAGCAAATTATGGATGTGTTTTCATCCGAAGGTAAAGCAAATACTGCAGTAGGAATTATTCAAAACGGAACAACAAAAGATGAAAAATTTGGCATTGGAACAGTAGATACAATTTGCGATGTTGTAAAAAAGCAGCAACTGTCTAATCCAGCAATTATTGTAATTGGTGATGTAGTAAAACAGCGTGTTGTGCTTAATTCAATCGCTAAACAAGTAGAAACTTTAAAAGTAGCATAACTATGAATGAAAGAAATAATTTATATCCAATTTTTATAAAAATGCATAGCATTAATACGCTAATTGTTGGTGGTGGTTATGTGGCTTTAGAAAAGTTGACGTTTTTACTAAAATCTAGTCCTAACGCTAAAGTTACTATGGTAGCTAATTTTTTTAGACCAGATGTGATAACATTAGCAAAGCAGTTTGATGTTAAGTTAATCAAGATGTCTTATCACGATTCGTTTTTATTGGATCAAGATTTAATTATTGCAGCGACTGACAACCCAGAAGTAAATAAGCAAATCTATAACGATGCAAAATCTAATCATATTTTGGTAAATGTAGCAGATACACCAGAGTTGTGTGATTTTTATTTAGGAGGTATTGTAACCAAAGGTCATGTAAAAGTAGCTATTTCTACTAACGGAAAATCGCCAACAACAGCAAAACGTTTAAGACAGTTTTTTGAGGATGTTATACCAGAAAACATAGACGATTTGGTGCAAAATTTAAACCGATTTAGAAAAACAATTAAAGGCGACTTTGAGCATAAAGTTCAAACCCTAAACAATGTGACTAAAACATTAATTTCAAACAAACAGATTTAAACATGATTAAAACCGATATATTAATAATAGGCGCAGGACCAACCGGATTATTTACCGTTTTTGAAGCAGGATTATTAAAATTAAAATGCCATTTAATAGATGCATTAGCACAACCTGGTGGACAATGTTCAGAGATTTACCCAAAGAAGCCAATCTATGACATTCCTGGATTTCCTGAAATTTTAGCAGGCGATTTAACCAAAAATTTATTGGAACAAGGCAAGCAGTTTGAACCTGGTTTTACGTTAGGAGAACGCGCAGAAACCATAGAAAAGTTAGAAGACGGTTCGTTTATTGTAACAACAAATAAAGGCACAAAACATCATGCACCAGTAGTAGCAATTGCTGGTGGATTAGGAAGTTTTGAACCTAGAAAGCCTAAAATTGAAAACCTAGCCTTTTACGAAGATAAAGGTGTTGAATACATGATTAAAGACCCAGAAGTGTATCGAGACAAGAAAGTAGTGATTTCTGGTGGTGGTGATTCGGCTTTAGACTGGAGTATTTTTCTTGCTGATATTGCGTCTGAAGTGACTTTGGTTCACAGAAGAAACGAGTTTCGTGGCGCTTTAGATTCTGTAGAAAAAGTAAAAGAGTTAAAGCTTTTAGGAAAGATTAATTTAATTACACCAGCTGAAGTTACAGCTATTCATGGTAATCAAAATGTTGAAGGTGTAACTATCGAAAAAGAAGGAGAAAACATACTTTTAGAAGCAGATCATTTTATTCCGCTGTTTGGTCTATCACCAAAACTTGGACCTATTTCAGATTGGGGATTAGAGATAGAGAAAAATGCTATAAAAGTTGATACGTTAGATTATCAAACCAACATTCCTGGAGTTTTTGCTATAGGCGATGTTAATACCTACGAAGGTAAATTAAAGTTGATTTTATGTGGTTTCCACGAGGCAACATTAATGTGCCAATCGGCTTATAAAATTATCAATCCTGGTAAAAAATATGTTTTAAAGTATACAACCGTTAGTGGTGTTGATGGTTTTGATGGAACCAGAAAAGAAGCGCCAAAAGCAGTTGTGCAAGCAATAGATTAATGATTAGTTGCTGTATATTTAGTTGTAATTCCTCGTGGTGAAATTTTTTTTACTACGAGGTTTTATTTTAATAAAATCTTAAAGCTTTTGATAAACTAAAAATGGAATAGTAATTTTAGCATTCATAAGAAAAACATGCAGATAAATTTACGAATTAAAGAGACCGTTTCAGATGTAACAAAGCAATTGTTCTATGCATTGTTTGATGATGAAGTAAGACAAAAAGAACAACTGAAACAGCTAAAACCTATATTTAAAACAGTTATTGAAGACATTACAGATAAAGACTCTGAAGTCATTTGGAGTACTTTTGAAAGTATGCTTCCAACGATAAAAAAGAAAATTGAGTTAGATGCCAAAGCTGCTGAAAAAAATGATCCAGCTTGTAAGAGTTTGCAAGAAATTTATCTAGCATATCCAGGCTTTCATGCCATAGCAATTTATAGGATGAGTCACGAATTATTTAAAATGGATTTACCTATTATTTCTAGAATGATGAGCGAGTGTGTTCATGGTAAAACAGGTATCGATATTCATCCTGGAGCAACCATTGGCGATTCATTTTTTATAGATCACGGAACAGGAATTGTAATTGGAGAAACTAGTATTATCAAAAACAATGTCAAGATATTTCAAGGTGTTACTTTAGGTGGATTGTCGGTTAAAAAAAGTTTGTCGCAAACCAAACGTCATCCAACCATAGAAGATAATGTAACAATTTACGCCAACGCAACTATTTTAGGAGGCGATATTGTAATTGGCAAAAACAGCGTTATTGGTGCCAATGTATGGATTACGCAATCTGTTCCGCCAAATTCATTAGTGACCTATAAGTCAGAAATTAATATAAGCACAAGACCATCATGATACAAAGTCAATCAATAACTAATTTAATAGGAAATACGCCGTTAATTGAAGTTCAAAACATTCTAAAAAAAGAAGACGTACGACTATTTTTAAAGCTTGAAGGAAAAAATCCTGGCGGAAGCGTTAAAGATCGTGCAGCTTTCAATATGATAAACGAAGCTTTAAAACGAGGTGATATTAAACCTGGCGATACTTTAGTTGAAGCAACTAGTGGTAATACTGGTATTGCATTAGCTTTTATTGCGAAATTATTAGGCGTAAATATGATTTTAGTAATGCCTGAAAATTCTACCGAAGAGCGAATAAAAACTATGCGTGCTTATGGTGCCGAATTAATTTTAACGTCTTCCGAAGTTGGTATTGAAGGCGCTCGCGACGAAGCCGAAAGACTCCATAAAGAAAAGGGCTATTTTATGCTAAACCAGTTTGCAAATGACGATAACTGGAAAGCGCATTACAAAACTACAGGTCCAGAAATTTGGCGCGATACCAATCAGCAAATCACGCATTTTGTTTCTGCAATGGGAACAACAGGGACTATTATGGGTGTATCTACTTACTTAAAAGAACAAAATCCAGACATAACTATAGTTGGTGCGCAACCTAAAGATGGTGCAAAAATTCCGGGAATTAGAAAATGGCCAGAAGCTTACAGACCTAAAATCTTTAATCCTCAAAAAGTGGATCAAGTTGTAGAAATAAGTGAAGAAGACGCAAAAAAAACAGCTAATTTACTAGCAACACAAGAAGGTGTTTTTGCAGGTATGAGTAGTGGTGGTTCTGTAGCATCAGCTTTAAAAATAGCGCAAACTATAGATAAAGGTGTTATTGTGGCAATCATTTGCGATATAGGTGATAGATATTTGTCTTCAGATTTATTTGAATAAATATTGCGATTCAATTTTTTATTACGTTACTTTGTCCCATAGTTCATAATTAATATTGTTTGTTATCACGAAAGGCAGAGGGAATAGACCCGTTGAAGCCTTAGCAACCCTTAATTTTCTTTAATAAGAAATTTAAGAAGGTGCTAAATTCTACCCATTTTTTGGGACAGATAACCCGAGAATTATTCTTCTCTCTTTTCATGATGACATTTTAAAAATTATAAAATGTCAAACATTTTCAAAATATTACAACACCGAATTTTAGTTTTAGATGGCGCAATGGGAACCATGTTGCAGCGCTATAATTTTACTGAAGACGATTTTCGCGGTTCAAGATTCAAGGATTTTAAATATCCCTTAAAAGGAAATAACGATTTATTATCGCTAACACAACCAGAAGCTATTGCCGAAGTGCATAGAAAGTATTTTGAAGCTGGTGCAGATATAGTTGAAACCAATACATTCTCTGGCACAACCATTGGTATGGCAGATTACCATATGGAAGATTTGGTGTACGAGTTAAATTTTGAATCGGCAAAAATCGCAAAACAAGTTGCAGAAGAATTCACAAAAGCCAATCCTGAAAAACCGCGTTTTGTAGCTGGAAGTATTGGCCCAACAAACCGAACGGCAAGCTTAAGTCCAGATGTAAACAGACCTGAATATCGCGCAGTAACCTTTGATGAATTACGCATTGCTTACAAACAACAAGTCGAAGCTTTAATTGATGGCGGAAGCGATATTATGTTAGTCGAAACTATTTTCGACACACTAAATGCCAAAGCAGCATTATTTGCTATTCAAGAAGTAAAGGAAGAACGTAATATTGACATTCCGGTTATGGTATCAGGAACCATTACCGATGCTTCTGGCAGAACTTTATCTGGGCAAACAGTAGAAGCATTTTTAATTTCAATATCACATATACCATTGTTAAGTGTTGGTTTTAATTGTGCGCTTGGTGCAGACCAATTACAACCGTATTTAAAACGCTTATCTCACGAAACCGATTTTTACACATCAGCACATCCAAACGCAGGATTACCAAATGCTTTTGGCGAGTATGACCAAACAGCCAAACAAATGCAGCAGCTTATAGAAAACTACCTAAAAGATGATTTAATAAACATCATTGGTGGTTGTTGCGGTACAACACCAGAACACATAAAAGCGATTGCCGAAGTTGCTTCAAAATATAAACCTAGACAAGTAGTTGTTGGTGTTTAGTTTATTGTGTTTAGTATTAAAGAAGAAAGAATTATGAAGAATTATACAGATTTAGATGTTTGGAAGATTGCAAGAAAATTGGTGAAGACTGTTTACAGTTTGACATCTCAATTTCCAAATACTGAAATATATAGCCTCACAAATCAAATTAATAGAAGTGTCATTTCAATTCCTTCAAATATTGCTGAAGGTATTGGAAGGCAATCAGATAAAGAGACTATTCAATTTTTATATATTGCTAAAGGTTCACTTTTTGAACTAGAAACGCAATTGTATTTAGCTTTCGATTTAGAGTACATTTCTAAAGATAAACTTGATAATATTTTGGAAGAAATTACTTCTTGTAAAAAGCTATTAAACGGATTCATTAATTATTTCAAAAGCAAAAAATAATTATGAGTTCAATAAATCACAAAATACCAAACACCAAACACCAAACACCAAACACTAGGTATCTAAAACTATCAGGTCTAGAACCATTAATAATAACACCTGAAAGTAATTTTATAAACGTTGGCGAGCGTACTAATGTTACTGGTTCGCGTAAATTTTTACGATTAATAAAAGAAGAAAACTATGCCGAAGCATTAGATGTTGCGAGAGATCAAGTGGAAGGTGGCGCACAAATCATAGATGTCAATATGGATGAAGGTATGCTTGACGGAAAACACGCCATGTTAACCTTCTTAAATCTTATCGCATCAGAGCCAGATATTGCACGCTTACCCATAATGATTGATAGCTCAAAATGGGATATTATCGAAGCTGGTTTACAAGTCGTACAAGGTAAATCGGTTGTAAATTCTATCAGTTTAAAAGAAGGCGAAGCGACTTTTATTCATCACGCAAAACTTATCAAACGTTATGGTGCAGCTGTGATTGTTATGGCGTTTGATGAAGATGGTCAAGCCGATACCTATGAGCGAAGAATAGAAATCTGTAAACGCTCTTACGATATTTTGGTGAATCAAGTTCAATTTCCACCAGAAGACATCATTTTTGATCCAAATATTTTTCCTGTAGCAACCGGAATGGAAGAGCATCGTTTAAATGCTTTAGACTTTTTTAATGCTACAAAATGGATTAAAGAAAATCTACCTTACGCCAGCGTTTCCGGTGGCGTAAGTAATGTGTCATTTTCTTTTAGAGGAAACAATGTCGTGCGTGAAGCCATTAACGCAGCATTTTTATATCACGCGATTCAACACGGAATGAATATGGGAATCGTTAATCCAACAATGTTGGAAGTGTATGACGAAATTCCGAAGGATTTATTAGAACACGTAGAAGATGTGCTTTTTGACAAACGAGACGATGCAACTGAGCGTTTATTAGAATTTGCCGAAACCGTAAAAGGACAGAAAAAAGACGATGTAGCAAAGGTACAAGAATGGCGAAGTGAACCATTGCAAGACCGAATTACGCACGCTTTAGTAAAAGGTATTGATGCCTTTATTGTTGAAGATGTTGAAGAAGCGCGACAAGTGGTAAACAAACCTATTCAAGTTATCGAAGGTCACTTAATGACCGGAATGAATGTGGTTGGCGATTTATTTGGAAGTGGAAAAATGTTCTTGCCTCAAGTCGTAAAATCGGCTCGTGTGATGAAAAAAGCAGTCGCTTATTTACAACCTTATATTGAAGCTGAAAAAGACGATTCGCAACGCTCTAACGGTAAAATTTTAATGGCAACTGTAAAAGGCGATGTGCACGATATTGGTAAAAATATTGTGAGCGTAGTTTTGGGTTGTAATAATTACGAGATTGTGGATTTAGGAGTTATGGTTCCGCCAGAAAAAATCATTAAAACCGCTAAAAAAGAAAACGTCGATGTTATTGGATTAAGCGGTTTAATTACACCATCTTTGGATGAGATGGTTTATGTTTCGCAAGAAATGGAAAAACAAGGGTTTGATATTCCGTTGTTAATTGGTGGCGCAACAACATCTAGAGCGCATTCTGCGGTAAAAATCGCGCCACATTATTCTAATACTGTAGTGCACGTTAACGATGCGTCTAGAGCTGTAACTGTTGTTGGAAATCTGTTGCAGAAAGATAACAAAGTGTATAAAGAACAGATTCGTGAGGAATATGAAAAATTCCGTGAGCAGTTTTTAAAACGTGGTAAGCAAAAGGAATATGTCTCAATAGAAGAAGCGCGTGACCGAAAGTTTAAAATTGATTGGAAAACGGCTGATATTGTAAAGCCTAATCAGTTGGGTGTTCAGGTTATTCAAGATTTTGATATTACGATTTTAGAAGATTATATCGATTGGTCACCATTTTTTAGAAGTTGGGATTTACACGGAAAATATCCAGATATTTTAACCGACGACATCGTTGGTAAACAAGCAACCGAATTGTTTAAAGACGCTAAAGTCTTGCTTCAAAAAGTGTTTGATGAAAAGCTACTGAAAGCTAAAGCGGTTTTTGGGTTATTTCCTGCAAATACTGTAAATGATGATGATATTGAGGTGATAATCGAAGATTGTCATGCTGAACTTGATTCAGCATCTAAGAAAGATTTCGACTGCGCTCAATCTGGCACTGCAAAATTCCTAACACTGCGTCAGCAACTGAAAAAAAGAGAAGGCGTTCCAAATTTTGCATTAGCCGATTTTATCGCGCCAAAAGACACAGGAATTCAAGATTACATAGGCTGTTTTTGCGTGACTACAGGTTTTGGAACCGAGCAATTAGCAAAAGAATTTGAAGCCAATCACGACGACTACAATTCCATAATGATAAAAGCATTAGCCGATAGATTAGCCGAAGCTTTTGCAGAATATTTACACAAAGAAGTGCGAACAAAACATTGGAATTACGCATCTGAAGACCATTTAACTAACGAAGATTTAATTGCCGAAAGCTATAAAGGTATTCGTCCTGCGCCAGGTTATCCAGCTTGTCCGGATCATTTAGAGAAGCAAACCATTTGGGACATTTTAAACGTCGAAGAAACTATTGGTGTAAAACTAACCGAAAGTCTTGCAATGTGGCCAGCAGCAAGTGTAAGCGGTTATTATTTTGCAAATCCAGAAGCTAAATATTTTGGGTTAGGGAAAATTACCCAAGATCAATTAGAAGATTATGCCAAACGACGTGGTATGTCAACCGAAGAAGCTCAAAAGTGGCTGAATCCAAACTTGTCAGAAAATTAACTAATAATTACAAATAAATTAATATTCGATATTAAATAAATCACTAATCTTGCAGCAACAAATTTGCTATAAAAATGACAAAATTTAAAGTAGAAATACGATTTGCTTTTCAGTTGATTTTAATCACTGGATTGTCTTTGTTGGTTGCATATTTATCGGCTTAAAATACGATAAGATTGGTGCCAAACATAGACTATGAAGGTAACCGAACATATAAAGCAAGCCAAAGGAAAAACCTTGTTTTCTTTTGAGATTATTCCTCCACAAAAAGGAAGTAACATTAAAGAGTTATACAACAATATTGACCCTTTAATGGAATTCAAACCACCATTTATTGATGTAACAACGTCTAGGGAGCAACATGTTTATATAGAAAAAGACGGTTTGTTAGATAGAAAAATCACGCGTATGCGACCAGGAACCGTTGGTATTTGTGCGTCTTTAAAATACAAATACAACGTTGATACAGTTCCGCATGTGTTATGTGGCGGTTTTAGTAGAGAAGAAACCGAATATTTACTTGTAGATTGCCACTATTTAGGAATTGATAATGTTATGGCATTACGAGGTGATGCTATGAGTCATCAAAAGTATTTTGAGCCTTCAAAAGGAGGTCACCAATATGCTAGCGAATTGGTTGAGCAAATTCAAAATTTGAATAAAGGAAAATACTTGCACGATGTTATTGAAGCTAGTGATAAAGCTGACTTTTGCATAGGCGTTGCTGGTTATCCTGAAAAACACATTGAAGCACCTTCGTTACAAAGCGATTTAAAACGCTTAAAACACAAAGTAGATTGTGGTGCAGATTACGTCGTGACACAAATGTTTTTTGATAATAAAAAATATTTTGAATTTGTTGAAGCTGCGAAACAAGCAGGAATTACAGTGCCAATAATTCCAGGGATAAAGCCAATTGCGACTAAAAAACATTTACAATTATTACCACAAGTATTTAAAATAGATTTACCAGAAGACTTAATTGATGCTGTTGAGGATTGTAAAGACAATAAAGCTGTGCGACAAGTAGGTGTAGAATGGGCAATTAAACAATCTAGAGAATTACAAAATGCAGGTGTGCCAGTATTACATTATTACTCAATGGGTAAAAGTGACAATATAAAAGCCATTGCGGAGCAGTTGTTCTAAATATTCTGTTATTTTTGCTTCACTAAATTAAACTATGAAGCAGCTTGTTACCTATACTTTTTTGTTTTGTTGTGCTTTTATTTTTGCACAGGAAAAGCAAACAACATCTACTTTTGATGTCAATTATTTTAAAGGTAATATTGCGCTTCATAATGATGATATTCTTCATTTAATCAATGGGCATCCCGAAGGTTTTATTTTAAGTTGGAATAAAAAAACCTTTGGTCATCAAGCTTGGGAGCAACGTTACAACTATCCTGATTATGGTGTGTCATTTGCCTATCAAAATTTAAAAAATGAGGTCTTAGGAGATAATTATTCCTTGTACGCGCATTATAATTTTTACTTTTTTAAAAGGAATTTAATGTTGCGAATTGGTCAAGGGTTAGCCTATACAACCAATCCTTATGATAAGGTTGATAATCATAAAAATATAGCGTTTGGTTCTCGTTTGTTGAGTAGTACCTATTTAATGCTCAACTATAAAAAAGAACGCTTTTTTGATAGGTTTGGGTTTCAAACAGGATTAAGCCTTATTCATTATTCAAACGCTAATGTAAAAGCACCAAATACTAGTGTTAATTCCATAACCTTTAATGTTGGATTGACGTATAATTTAGAAAATGAAACTCCTGAGTATATCTATAATCTTTCAGAAGAGAAATTCACAGAACCCATTAAGTTTAATTTTGCTTTAAGAAGTGGAATTAACGAAAGTGATGTGGTTGGTAGTGGTCAATATCCTTTTTTAGTTGTTTCTGCTTATGCTGATAAACGTTTAAGCCATAAAAGTGCAGTGCAGTTGGGAGCAGATGTGTTTTTCTCGCAATTCTTGGAAGAATTGATTTACTATAAATCTGTTGCTTTTCCTGAAGATAACGTTAGTGGAGATGAAGACTGGAAACGTGTTGGTGTTTTTGCTGGTCATGAGTTGTTTATTAATAAACTGTCTGTTGTAACCCAGTTAGGGTATTATGTTTATTATCCATACGATTTTGAAGGTAGAACCTATTTTAGAGTGGGAATGAAGCGTTATTTTGGAGATAAAATATTTGGAGCACTAACTTTAAAATCTCATGGTGCAAAAGCCGAAGCTGTTGAGTTAGGTGTAGGAATACGATTGTAAGATGAAAAAAATAATTTACATAGTAAGTGTTATAATGCTTTTTGCTTGTGATAGCGAAGACGCGAGCGACTGTTTTCAAACCACAGGAACCATTGTGCAAGAAGTTGTAGAAGTTGCAACTTTTGATAAAATTTTGGTGAATAGAAATGTGCAGTTGATTTTAAAGCAAGATGCTGAAACCACTATTATTATTGAAACTGGTGAAAACTTACTGTCTGATGTTGAAGTAAAAGTTGAAAACGCACAACTAATACTTTCAGACAATAACACCTGTAATTTTGTAAGAGACTACGCTGCAACAAAAGTGTATGTTACAGCACCAAATATTACTGAAATAAGAAGTTCAACTCAGTTTGAAATACAGTCTGATGGTGTTTTAAATTATAATAATTTAAAGTTGTTGTCAGAAGATTTTAACGCACCAGGAACGTTTACAGTTGGCGATTTTAGAATGGAACTTAATAGCAACCAAGTTAGAGTTACATCTAACAATATCGCGTCTTTTTACCTTTCAGGAGTAACTAACAATTTATTTGTAGGGTTTTATTCTGGAGCAGGTCGTTTTGAAGGTGAACAACTTATAGCCCAAAATGTTGATGTGTATCATCGAGGAAGTAATGATATGATTGTAAATCCGCAAGTAGAGTTAACAGGTAAATTACTTGGTACAGGAAATTTGATTTCAGTAAATCAACCACCAATTGTTGAGGTGGAAACGTTGTATACAGGAGTGCTTATTTTTGAGTAGTATTAAATTCCTTCTCTTTGGGAAGGTTAGGAAGGGATTTTTTAACTCGTCAACTCCCTAAACAAACTTTCTAGACTCGCATTTTTTTGGTTAAGCTGAAGGATTTTCAGCTGGTTATCATGCGCAAAGTCAAATACATGAGAGCGCATATCTTCAGTAGTTGAAAACGTAATTTCGTAAATAAAATCAAAAGTGTTTTCTACTTTGGTAACCTTTGGGAGCTTCAACAAAAACGCTTCTTCAACTCTGTAATCAAATTCAACAATAACCGTTTGAACTTTTTCGTCTCTTAGGTCTTTAAGTGTTTTGTCGGCTACAATTTTACCTTTATTGATAATAATAACTCTATCGCACATTGCTTCAACTTCTTGCATAATGTGAGTAGATAGAAAAACTGTTTTTTCTTTACCTAAAGACGTGATAAGGTGACGTATGTCAATTAATTGGTTTGGGTCCAATCCTGTAGTAGGTTCATCTAAAATTAAAACCTCAGGGTTATGCAACAATGCATTGGCTAAACCCACACGTTGCCTGTAACCTTTAGAAAGTTGACCTATTGTTTTATGCGCTTCGGGAGTAAGACCTGTAAGTGCTATGACTTCGTCAATTCTAGATTTTTCAACCTTATAAACACCAGCATTAAAACTTAAATACTCTTTTACATACATGTCTAAATATAAAGGGTTGTGCTCAGGTAAGTATCCAACGCGCTTTTGAACTTCTTTAGAAGCTGTGTTTACATCAAAATTGCTCACTTTTGCAACACCATCAGAAGCTTCAATATACGTCGTGAGGATTTTCATCATCGTCGATTTTCCTGCTCCATTAGGACCTAAAAAACCAACAATTTCACCTTTATTGACTTTAAAAGACACTGCGTTAAGCGCTTTTTGGTTTCCGTAAGTTTTTGAAATGTGTTCAACCTCTATAGACATAAAAGAAATGTTTATTCAAAAATAGCAATTATATAATTTATGTAACACATTACTGTATAATCTTTAAAAAGTTAAATAATAACTGTAAAAAAGTTTTTTAAGTATTTTGATTTGTGAAAATATTAATTACATTAGCAACTTCATAAACACAATGAAAACAAACAATTATACATATTACAACTGGTTTTATTTCTTTTTTAGCGAAAAGAGCGAGACGTTGTATGTATAATTTAAGGTAACTAAATTTAATATGAGTCTCGATGAAAATCGGGATTTTTTTTTATGATAAAGTCAGTAGCAATACAAGGTATTAAAGGGTCATTTCATCATATTGTATCTAAACAATTTTTTGATGATACTGTGGCTATAGATGAGTGCTTGTCGTTTGATATAGCAGTAAATAGCTTGCTTTCAGGAAAGAGCGATACGGTTATTATGGCTATTGAAAACTCTATAGCTGGCTCAATTATACCCAATTATGCATTAATTGATACTCATAATTTACACATTATTGGTGAGCATTATCTTGATGTGCAACACAACCTTATGGCATTACCAAACCAATCGTTAAGTGCTATTAAAGAAGTGTATTCGCATCCTATGGCGTTGTTGCAGTGTAAAGAGTTTTTTAAAGCATATCCTCATATAAAGCTTATTGAAGATAAAGATACAGCTGAGGTTGCGCAACGCATAAAAGAGCAAAATTTAAAAGGCATTGCAGCTATTGCTAGTGGGTTGGCTGCTGAATTGTTTGAATTGGAAATTTTAGCAGAAAGCATACAAACCATAAAGCATAACGAAACACGTTTTGTGATTGTAAAGACACAAAACTCTGAGATTTCTGAAAGTGATATCAATAAAGCATCTATCAAATTTGAATTAGACCATAAGCGAGGTAGTTTGGCAACTGTGCTTAATGTAATGAGCGATTGTAAATTGAATTTAACCAAAATACAGTCGTTGCCTAAAATAAATTCACCTTGGAAATACGCCTTTTTTGTGGATGTAACTTTTGATGCATATGAAGACTTTAAAAAAGCAAAATCTATTTTACAGATTATGGCACAAGATTTAAAAATATTAGGAGAATATAAAAATGCAAAGTTATGATTTCAGTAGCTGACAGATTGCATACCGTTGAAGAGTACTATTTCTCTAGGAAGCTCAAGGAAGTTAACCTTTTGAAAGAGCATGGTAAGCCTATCATTAATTTAGGAATTGGTAGTCCAGATTTGCAACCACCATCTAAAGTAGTATCAGCTATTGTTGATAGTATGCAAGACGCTACAGCGCATAAATATCAAAGCTATCAAGGTTTGCCAGAGTTAAGGCAAGCGATGGCAGATTTTTATAAAAAACACTTTAGTGTGTCGTTAAGCCCTAAAACCGAAATTTTACCATTAATGGGAAGTAAGGAAGGTATTATGCACATTTCAATGGCATTTTTAAATGAAGGCGATGGCGTGTTAATACCAAATCCTGGATATCCTACATATACTTCGGTAACTAAACTTGTAGGAGCTACACCTTTGTTTTATGATTTAAAAGAAAAAAATAATTGGTTGCCAGATTTTGTTGCACTTGAAAAAACGCACGATTTAAGTAAAGTGAAAATCATGTGGATTAATTACCCACACATGCCAACAGGAACTGTTGCACCTAATAAGTTTTATGAAGATGTTATTGAGTTTGCAAAACGTCATAATATTCTTGTGGTTAATGATAATCCGTACAGCTTTATTTTAAACCAATTTCCAAGAAGCATTCTTAAATATAAAAATGCCAAAGACCATTGTTTGGAGCTTAACTCGTTGAGTAAAACGTTTAATATGGCTGGATGGCGAGTAGGAATGGTTATGGGAAAATCAGAGTATTTAGACAGTATCATAAAAGTGAAAAGTAACATGGATTCTGGTATGTTTTATGGTATCCAAAAAGGCGCTATTGAAGCGTTAAACTGTTCTGATATGTGGTACTTAAGCCTAAATAGTGTGTATGAAAAAAGAAGAACACTAGTTTGGGAACTAGCCGAAGCATTGAACTGTACGTATGATAAAAACGCAACAGGAATGTTTGTTTGGGCAAAATTACCAGAGTTTGTAAAGTCAGAAGAATTTATAGACACAGTTTTAAAAAACGATTCCATTTTTATTGCACCAGGAACCATTTTTGGAAGTAATGGAGAAGGATACATAAGGTTTTCGTTATGTGCAGAAACCGAAGAAATTGAAGAAGCAATTGCAAGAGTAAAATGAAAAAAATAGTTGTAATAGGAGTAGGATTAATAGGAGGTAGTTTTGCGCTAGATATAAAGCGTGTTTACAAAGATGCTGTTATTTATGGTGTTGATGAAAGTGATATGCATCTAGACGAAGCATTAGAACTTCAAGTAATTGATAAAAAAGCAGAATTAAATGAAATCTCAAACGCCGATTTGGTTATCGTTTCAATTCCTGTTGATGCCACTGTAAAGCATATTTCAAAGGTGCTGGATTTAGTGTCAGATACCACATTGGTTATTGATGTAGGTTCTACCAAAGAAGCCATTTGTGAAGTTATAGATACACATAAAAACCGTAGAAATTTTTTGGCTGCACATCCAATTGCTGGTACTGAGTTTTCAGGACCTAAGGCTGCAAAACAGCATTTATTCAATGGTAAAACTATGATTATTTGCGAAGTAGAAAAAACAGCATTCAAGCTACAGGAGAAAGCACTGCAATTGTTTTCTAATGTTGGTATGCGTATTCGTTACATGAACCCAAAAGCGCACGACAAACACATAGCCTATGTGTCGCATTTATCACATATTAGCTCGTTTATGTTAGGGAAAACAGTCATTGAAAAAGAAAAAAATGAACGCGATATTTTTGATATGGCAGGAAGTGGTTTTGAAAGTACTGTGCGTTTAGCAAAAAGTTCACCAGATATGTGGACACCCATTTTTAAGCAGAATAAAGCTAACGTAGTTGAAACTCTAGAAGAGTATATCAACAACTTGTCAAAATTCAAACAGTTTATGGAGGCTGACGATTTTGAAGCTATTCACAGTGAAATGAAAAATACAAATCATATAAAAGATATTTTAAACGGAATTATATAAAAAAGGAAATGTTATGGAAAACAAGAAAGAATTAAGATCGTGGTTAGATAATTTCGGATTAGACCATCCGTTAGTAATTGCAGGACCATGTAGCGCAGAAACTGAAGAGCAAGTACTAAAAATTGCACACCAACTTAAAGATAGTGATGCAACAGTACTTAGAGCAGGAATTTGGAAACCAAGAACGCGACCAGGAAACTTTGAAGGTGTTGGAGCTTTGGGTCTTAAATGGTTACAGAAAGCTAAAGAAGAAACAGGAATGTTAACCACAACTGAGGTTGCAAACGCACACCATGTTGATTTAGCATTAAAGCACGATGTTGATATTTTATGGATTGGCGCAAGAACAACTGTTAGCCCTTTTATTGTTCAGGATATTGCTGATGCTTTAAAAGGAACAGACAAAACCGTATTGATAAAAAACCCTGTGAACCCAGATTTGGCTTTATGGTTGGGAGCTGTTGAACGTTTTTACACAGCTGATGTTAAAAACTTGGGTGTAATTCACAGAGGATTTTCAACTTATGAAAAAACAAGATACAGAAACAATCCAGAGTGGCAATTGGCTGTAGATTTACAAAACCGTTTCCCAGATTTGCCATTAATTTTAGATCCTTCGCATATTGCTGGTAGAAGAGATATTATTTTCGATTTATGCCAAACAGCATTAGATCTTAATTACGACGGAATTATGGTTGAAACGCATCACGACCCAGATAACGCTTGGAGTGATGCTGCACAACAGATTACACCTGAAACGCTTGTTCAGTACACAAAGGACCTTAAAATAAGAAAGGAATCTGAAGATGCTGCGGAGTTTAATAACAAGCTTAATACCTTGCGTACGCAAATAGACGTGGTGGACCATCAACTTATTGAAATGTTAGGCAAACGTATGAAGGTTGCTGATGAAATTGGAGCGCTTAAAAAATCTAAAAACGTGGCAGTACTTCAGTCTAAACGATGGAACGAAATACTAGGAAAAATGATTTTGCAAGGTGAAGAAAAAAATCTTAGTGAAGAATTTATCTTAAGAGTATTTAAAGCCATTCACCAAGAATCGATAAACCATCAGGAAAAAATCATTAACGGATAATTAATAAAAAGCCTCATTAAGAGGCTTTTTTTATGCGTTTTCTCATTCAAAAGTAGTGTTTACTCATTATGGGTTTTAGATAGTTGTAATATCAATTAGGTTTGAATCATTAATCAAACTATCACTATTATGAAACCAACAGTATTGTTTTTCTTTAGTCTTGTGTAGCTTGTTTTTTAAAAACATAACGAGTTATAAAAATACCTTGACCATCATCTTTTCCACTATCGCTTTCAACAGCACTTGTTACAAATAGCAATTCCCAGCCATCATTAGCCATAGCTGATAATTTTGAAGAAATTATAGCATCATTGGCAGCAATGTTTTGAAAGCGAATACCACCAAGATTATAAAAGTTTAAAAGTTTGGTTTCTTCAAAATCTTTTACCCTTATGTCTCTGCGTTTAGATTTGTTTCTTGTGTTATCTTCTTCAGTTTGTTCAGAGGTAAAGTCTTCGTAGTTTCTTTCAGCTTCCGCAGAAATAATTCTAGAACGACCTAAGCCATTTGGTACTATAGATTCCACACTAGTTATTACTTTGTATTCTACTTGAGCGCTTGTCTCAAAAAAAGAGAATAAACAAACAACAGTAATTATCAATAAGTTTTTCATATTTGAAAGGTTTAGTAAATTTAAGTTTTAAAGATACATTTTTCTTAAATTTAAATATTGTTAATTTGCTTATTCAACAAAATAATTAATGACAGGAACAGTTTACAAATCTACAGGTAGTTGGTATACCGTAAAAAACAATTTAGGCGAAGCTTATCAATGTCGCATAAAGGGTAAATTTCGTATAAAAGGGATAAAAAGTACTAACCCAATAGCTGTTGGCGATGTTGTAGATTTTGAACTGGAAACCAATAACGACGAAACTACAGGTATTATCAATAACATTCACGATAGGCAAAATTATATTGTCCGTAAATCGGTTAACCTGTCTAAACAAACACATGTTATAGCGTCAAATGTTGACCAAGTGTTTTTGTTGGTAACTATTGATAATCCACCAACATTTACAAGTTTTATAGATCGGTTTTTGGTAACAGCCGAAGCTTATTCAGTAAAAACTATTTTACTCTTCAATAAAATTGATTCTTATAGCGACGACACTCTAGACGAAGTAAAATACCTAGCGCATGTGTACCGAAAAATAGGCTATGAATGTATCGGTATTTCGGCAACTACAGGAAAAAATATTGATAAGGTTAAGTCTTTGATGAAAGATAAAACGAGCATGTTTGCTGGTCATTCAGGTGTTGGTAAATCAACATTAGTTAATGCAATTGAACCTGATTTGGATTTAAAAACCAAAGAAATTTCAACACAGCACATGCAAGGTCAACATACTACAACTTTTGCTGAAATGTTCGATTTAAGTTTTGGAGCTAAAATTATCGATACTCCAGGTATTAAAGGGTTTGGAGTTGTGGATATGGATAGGGAAGAAGTTGGCGATTATTTTCCTGAGTTTTTTGAGTTGAAACAAGACTGTAAATTTAATAACTGTTTACATCTCGAAGAACCTAAATGTGCTGTAAAGGAGGCACTTGAAAACGATGAAATAGCCTACTCAAGATACCGAAGTTATTTGCAGATTTTAGAAGGTGAAGACGAACATTACCGAACCGATAACTGGGACAACGAATAGTTTATGAAAGCAGTAATACAAAGAGTATCTAAAGCAAGTGTAACGATTGAAGGAGATAAAGTTGCCAATATAAATCAAGGGCTTTTAATTCTGTTAGGAATTGTTGGTGAGGATACCAAAGAAGATATTGATTGGTTATCTAAAAAAATTGCTAACCTTCGCATTTTTGCAGATGAGAATGACGTTATGAATAAGTCTGTCATGGATGTTAAAGGTAATGTAATTGTTGTGAGTCAGTTTACCTTGCATGCAAGTACAAAAAAAGGAAATAGACCAAGCTATATAAAAGCAGCGAAACCTGATGTGGCTGTTCCTTTGTATGAGGAGTTTGTAAAACAAATGCAAACCGATTTAGGAACAACAGTTCAAACAGGTGAATTTGGAGCAGACATGAAAGTTGAGTTGCTCAATGATGGTCCTGTTACAATTATTATAGATACTAAGAATAAAGAGTAATGGCTTCAATATTTGGACATGGTATTGCAGCATTTACAATTACAAAAGTAGCTTCCAAGAAAGCTTCAATTGGGTTGGTGGTTTTAGCAATACTGTCTTCAATTCTTCCAGATATAGATGTGTTGGCTTTTAATTTCGGGATTCCATACGAATCACCTTTTGGACATAGAGGTTTTACTCATTCCATTTTATTTGCAATTATTTGGGCTTTATGCATTTGCGTGTTGTTTGGTAAGCAAAGGAAAATGCTGTATTTCTTAGTGATACTCTTCAGTACATTGTCTCATGGGATTTTAGATGCATTAACAACAGGTGGAAAAGGTGTTGGTTTTTTTATTCCGTTTGATAATGAGCGTTATTTTTTTCCGTATCAAGTGATAAAAGTATCTCCAATAGGAGTGGAAAGATTTTTTTCAGAATGGGGATTACAAGTCATTTTTAGCGAACTCAAATATGTGTTTTTACCATGTGCTTTAATACTGATTTTTAAATTATTAATAAATAGGTTATTAAAAGAAGATTAATCTTTTGCGCTTTGGTAAATATTTATATTTTTGGTTTTTAACAATTTATTATGCCTACAAAAATTCTTCTTGCCATTGCCTTCTTCTCTATTTCATTTTTTTCAAATGCGCAGGACGAAAGCTTATTGGTTGTAGCAACTATTCCATCTGAACTTACAACAAAAGCAAATGCGGTTGTTAGGTATGATGATACGAATGTTGAAGTTAAGGCTTATAACAAAATGGTTTATACCAATACGCGTGTAGTTACTGTTTTTAATAAAGAAGGAAACAACAACCATAGAGCTGTTGTGCACTATGATAAAAATATAAATATCAAAACTCTCGAAGCTAGGATTTATAACTCTAACGGAAAAGAAATTAAGAAAATTAAAAAGAACGATTTTGAAGATGTAAGTGCTGTAAGTGGAGGGACATTATACTCAGATAGTAGAGTGAAATATTTAGAATATACACCAATAAGTTACCCATATACAGTTAAGCTTGAAGTAGAGGTTGAATATAGTTCAACTGCTTTTTTACCAGGTTGGAGGCCTTTAGAAGGATTTTATGTGAGCACTCAAAACTCAAACTATAAAATAACAAACTCTTCAGGTGTTGAAGTAAAAGTGAAAACATCAAACTTTGATGATTACAATATTGAAAAGCACAGTGAATTTCATTATTCTGCTAAAAACCTAATTTCAGCAAAACCTGAAGCATATAGACCAGCATTTAAAACTTTTGCACCTTCTTTAAAAGCAGCTTTAACTCAATTTGATATGGAAGGTGTCGAAGGTGTAAATAACGATTGGACTGATTTTGGTAAATGGATGTACGATAAGCTACTCACAGGAACTGATGCATTACCTGATAAAGTAAAAACAGAAATAAAAGCATTAACAGCTAGTGCTGCAAATGACATAGAAAAGGCGAAAATTGTTTATAGTTATTTACAGGAAAAGACACGCTATATTAGTGTGCAAGTAGGTATTGGTGGATGGAAACCTATGTTAGCTCAAGATGTAGATAGGTTGGGTTATGCTGATTGTAAGGGTTTAACCAACTACACAAAAGCACTGTTAAACGAAGTTGGAGTAGAGTCTTATTATGCTGTTATTTATGGTGACAGAGATATTGTAAGCATAGATAAAGAATTTTCAGCAACTGAGGGAAATCATGTGGTGTTGTGTTTGCCAAATGAGGAAGATTATATTTGGTTAGAATGCACTAGTCAAACCAATCCTTTTGGATTCATTGCCGGTTTTACCGATGATAGAGATGCGTTGTTGATTACACCAGAAGGAGGTAAAATTGTACATACTACAGTGTATAAAACCGAGGAAAGTCTTCAGGAAACTAAAGCTAATATTAATTTAGATAGTCAAGGCTCAATTTCTGGAAATGTAAATATACAAACTGAAGGCTATCAGTATGCCTTACATGAAGGTATTCAAAACCGACCAACAAGAGAGCAAGACTTGTATTTTAAAAAGTATTGGGACTATCTCAATAATTTAAACATTGATAAAATTGAGTTTATTAATGATAAAGATAATGTAGTTTTTACCGAAAACGTAGATATTTTAGCAACAAACTATGCAACTAAAAGTGGAAAAAGACTATTATTTCAACCTAATGTGTTTAATAGAGTCACTAACATTCCTACTCGCTATAAAAACCGAACACTGGATTTTGAAATAGAAAGAGGGTTTGTTGATAAAGATGAATTTGTAATTAATATAGACCCAACATTACAAATAGAAGCAATGCCAGATTCTGTAGTTATTACTAATAAATTTGGATCGTATGAATTTTCAATAGAAAAGCGCTCAGATTCTGAACTCTTGTATAAAAGAACCTATGTGCTTAATAAAGGGTATTACTCTAAAGAAGAGTATGAAGAATTTAGAACATTTAGAGCAAATGTTGTTAAACATGATAAAACTAAAATTGTATTTGTAACTAAACCTTAAAAATCTATGATAAAACACTTACTTATTGTGCTATTTTTTTTGTCTTTTGGTTATACCAACGCACAAAACTTCAAGTTTGGAAAAGTATCAGAACAAGAATTAGCTGAAAAGTTAAATCCGCTAGACTCAACAGCTAATGCAACAGTATTATACAAAAGTGAAAAAATAAACTTTGACTACAGGAGAGGTGAAGGTTTTGTTCAAATTAGAGAAATACACGAGCGTATTAAAATTTATAATAAGGAAGGATTTGATTGGGCAACAAAAAAGGTGAGGTTGTACAATAAAAGTAGTTCAAATAGCGAGTCGCTACAGTTCATTAAGGGCTATACTTATAATTTGGTAAATGGTAAAGTAGAAGAAGATAAACTAAAAAATGATGGTATTTTTGAGGAGGAACTTAATAAGTATTGGAAATATAAATCATTTACAATGCCTAATATAAAGGAAGGATGTGTAATTGAATATAAGTATGAAATTTCTTCTCCATATTTAGCTATTGATGATATTGAGTTACAATATACAATTCCTATTAATAGGTTGGAAGTAAGTGTAAAAACACCAGAGTATTATATCTATAATAAACTGCTTAACCCTAAAGCGGCAATTAACCCTAAGATTGTTGAATCTAGAAATAATAGAAGTGAAACCATTATTTCAAGAAATGGTTCAATTGTAAACATATCTATTCAAACAAGCTCTAAAATAACGCAATCTAAACTAGAGTTTATTGAAAATGTAATTACTTGCGAAGAGTCTAACATTCCAGCACTTAAAGATGAGCCTTTTGTCGATAACTTAAAGAATTATCAAGCAAAGTTGATTTTAGAACTTTCAGCAACAAAATTCCCTAATGAGCCTTATAATTCACTAGCTTCAACTTGGGAGAGTGTTACAAAAACTATTTATAACGATTCCGATTTTGGTAATCAATTAGACCGATCAGGATATTACGACGATGATATTAATGCTTTAATTTCAGGAGAAACAGATGATTTAAAAAAGACCGAATTAATCTATAACTATGTAAAATCAAAGGTTAAATGGAATGGTTTTTATGGTTTTACAAGTGAAATAGGTGCTAGAAAAGCATATATTGATGGCGTTGGTAATTCGGCAGATATTAACTTAATGCTTATTTCAATGCTGCGTTATGCAGGTATAAATGCAGATCCTGTTTTAGTTAGTACAAAAAATAATGGAATTCCTTTATTTCCAACAAGACAAGGTTTTAACTATGTAATTTGTTTTGTGGCTAATGAAAATTTCAATGTTTTATTAGATGCCACTGATAAGTATGGCTATTTTAATACACTACCTATAAGAGCAATAAATTGGCAAGGTCGTTTGATTAGAGAAAATCAAAGTTCTGATTGGATTAGTTTATCTCCAAATATGCTTTCAAACGAAATAACATCATTAAATGTAAAGATGAATTCTGATCTTACTATTGATGGAAAAGTAAGACTTAAGAAAACACATTATGTAGCAAAAAGGTTTAGAGATAATTTTGCAGGAATCAATTCTGACGAATACATAAAATATTTAGAAAAAGATAAAGGTAACTTGACGGTATCTGATTTAGAGATAGAAAATGCTAAAACAGTTTCAGAGCCAATAAATATTAGTTACAATTATGTGTTAAATGATGGTGTTGAAGAGATCGGAAACAACCTTTATTTTTCTCCTCTATTATTTTTAACGTTAAAAGAAAACCCTTTTAAACAAGATAAAAGAAACTATCCAATTGATTTTATTTACCCAACTTCATATAAGTATATTGTAAATATTATGCTTCCTGATGGCTATGAAGTAGAGTCTTTACCTGAAAGTAGTAAGTTCCAATTTAAAGGAGATCAAGGAGAATTTATGTATTTAATTAAGCCTAATGGTAAGTATTTGCAATTATCAATGACCTTTGATCTTAAAACACCTTTTATTATGGTTGAAGATTATGAGTATTTTAAAGACTTTTATACCTTGCTAGTGGAAAAACAAGCAGAAAAAGTTGTGCTTAAAAAAATATAAAAATGAATATTGAAAATGCTCAAAAAATAGTTGACGACTGGATAAAAGAACATGGAGTGCGTTACTTTAACGAACTTACTAATATGGCACAACTTACTGAGGAAGTAGGTGAAGTAGCTCGTATTATTGCACGTCGTTACGGAGAGCAAAGCGAAAAAGAAAGCGATAAGGATAAAGATTTAGGTGAAGAATTGGCTGATGTGGTTTTTGTTGTATTATGTTTAGCAAATCAAACAGGAATAGATTTGCAGGCAGCTTTTGATAAAAAAATGGACAAAAAAACCAAGCGAGACCACGATAGACATCACAATAATCAAAAGTTAAAATAAAAATTTATAATTAATACATCGAGTTTTCTCGATGTGTTTTATCAGTTCAAAATGAACATCAAATTACTCAAATTACAAATAAAAACCGTTTCTAGTATCACAATAACAGGTTCTAAGAGTGAGTCTAATAGATTGTTGCTACTACAAGCGTTATATCCTGAAATAAAAATTGAAAACCTATCCAATTCAGATGATAGTGTAGTAATGTCTAAAGCGCTGAGTTCAAATTCAAACTCAGCAGTAGATATACATCATGCTGGTACAGCAATGCGTTTTCTTACAGCTTTTTTTGCCACTCAAGAAGGTAAAGAAGTGACTTTAACAGGGTCACAACGCATGAAAGAACGACCAATACAAATTCTTGTAGAAGCGTTGAATCAGTTAGGAGCCGATATTTCTTATTTGGAGAACTCAGGTTGTCCTCCATTACTCATAAAAGGTAAAGTGCTTACTCAAAATAAAATTAGCTTAAAAGCCAATGTAAGTAGCCAATATATTTCTGCACTATTGTTAATTGCACCTAAGCTTGAGCAAGGTTTGGAGTTGACTTTAAATGGCGAAATCACTTCAATTCCTTATATAAACATGACCTTGAATTTGTTAAATCAAATTGGAGTTGAAACATCTTTCAAAAATAATGTCATTACAGTAAATCCGTTAAAGGAGGTTTCAGGAGACAAAACAATAGTTGTGGAGTCCGATTGGTCTTCGGCATCGTATTTTTATAGTATTGTTGCGTTAAGTCCTATTGGAACTCAAGTTGAATTATCTTCATACAAACAAGATTCTTTACAAGGCGATTCAGTTTTAGCTGAATTATACCAAGCATTTGGTGTTAAAACCACTTTCAAAGGACTTTCAATAGTTTTAGAGAAAACATCTCAGCATCAGTCTGAGATTGCTTTTGACCTTGTAAAATCACCTGATATTGCGCAAACCATTGCTGTAACAGCATTAGGTTTAGGTGTAAAATGCGATTTAGAAGGATTACATACCCTAAAAATAAAGGAAACAGATAGATTAGTTGCGCTTAAAAATGAAATAGAAAAACTAGGAGGAGATATAGAAGTAACCAACGAAACGCTTCACCTAAAACCGTTTGATGGCAATTTTAAACTAGCAACTATACAAACATATAACGACCACAGAATGGCAATGGCATTTGCACCATTAGCGTTAAAAACTGAGCTAAAAATTGAAGATGCTATGGTAGTTTCAAAGTCCTATCCAACATTTTGGGACGATTTAAAATCTATAGGTTTTCAAATAAACCAATAATAATCTTTGAATTACTTGACAAACCCTATGTTGAGATTGTATATTTGCCACTTGCAAAAAATAAAACATTGAAATGAAATTATCGCACTTTAACTTTAAACTCCCTGAAGAATTACTAGCCGACAGACCATCTGATATTAGAGATGAGGCAAGATTAATGGTACTTAATAGAAAAGAACAAACAATTGAGCACAAACTATTTAAGGACGTTATCGATTATTTTGATGAAGGAGATGTGATGATCTTAAACAATACAAAAGTGTTTCCAGCACGTTTGTATGGTAATAAAGAAAAAACAGGAGCAAGAATTGAAGTGTTTTTGTTAAGAGAGTTAAACGAAGAACAACGTCTTTGGGATGTTCTTGTAGATCCTGCTCGTAAAATAAGAATTGGAAACAAATTATACTTTGGTGATGACGATACTTTAGTAGCTGAAGTTATTGATAATACAACTTCTAGAGGTAGAACATTACGTTTTCTTTACGACGGTTCTTACAAAGAATTCAGAAATAAATTGACTGAGCTTGGTGAAACTCCATTACCAAAATACATTAAAAGAGAAGTAGAACCAGAAGACGAAGAGCGTTACCAAACTATTTTCGCTAAAAATGAAGGTGCTGTAGCAGCTCCAACTGCTGGTCTTCACTTTTCAAAGCACTTACTTAAGCGTTTGGAAATTAAAGGTGTTGAGTTACCAGAAATTACACTTCATGTTGGTTTAGGAACATTCAACCCTGTTGAGGTAGAAGACCTTTCTAAACATAAAATGGATAGCGAGGAAATTTTTATAGGTCCTGATGCTGTGGAGACTATCAACAAAGGGATTTCAACCAAAAAACGTGTATGTGCTGTAGGTACAACATCTATGCGAGCTATTGAAAGTTCAGTATCGTCTAGTGGTACGCTTAATGAGTTTTCAGGATGGACAAATAAATTTATTTTCCCTCCTTACGATTTTAGTATTGCTAACTGTATGATTACTAATTTTCATACACCAAAATCAACATTATTAATGATGGTTTCTGCTTTTGCAGGTCATGATTTCATGAAAAAAGCTTACGAAGAAGCTGTTAAAGAAAAATACCGTTTCTACACTTATGGAGACGCCATGTTAATTCTTTAATATATTATATAAATCGATAATTATTAAAGCCTTACTAAATGTAAGGCTTTTTTATATGTAGCTTTTATTACTTTTGCAGTATCTATGGAGATTAAAAAGAAAGATATACGTGCGCTTACCAAAGAACAGCTTAGAGACTTTTTTGTAAAAGAAGGCGATAAAGCATTTCGAGGAAATCAGGTGTATGAGTGGCTTTGGAACAAAGGAGCTCACACATTTGAAGATATGACCAATATTTCCAAAGACACCAGAAATATGTTGGAGGATAACTTTGTTATCAATCATATTCAGGTGGATCAAATGCAACGTAGTAGTGATGGTACAGTTAAAAATGCTGTGCGTTTACACGACGGTTTGGTTGTGGAGTCGGTTCTTATTCCTACTAAAACAAGAACTACTGCATGTGTGTCTTCGCAAGTAGGTTGTAGTTTAGACTGTAGATTTTGTGCTACGGCTAGATTAAAACGTATGCGAAACTTAAATCCTGATGAGATTTTTGATCAGGTCGTTGCTATTGATAATGAAAGCAGACTGTATTTTGATAGACCTTTGAGTAATATTGTATTTATGGGAATGGGAGAACCACTCATGAATTATAATAACGTACTAAAAGCAATTGATAAAATTACTTCTCCAGAAGGTTTAGGGATGTCTCCAAAGCGAATTACAGTTTCTACTTCAGGAGTTCCTAAGATGATTAAAAAAATGGCAGATGAAGAGGTGAAATTTAAGTTAGCCGTTTCACTTCATTCAGCAATTGATGAGGTTCGTACTTCTATTATGCCGTTTAATGCAACATTTCCATTAAAAGATTTACGTGAAGCATTAGAGTATTGGTATGCTAAAACCAAAAACAGAATCACTTATGAGTATGTGGTTTGGAATGGTATTAATGACACTAAAAAAGATGTAGATGCACTTATTGAGTTTTGCAAATTTGCGCCAAGTAAAGTCAATTTAATTGAATACAACCCAATTGACGACGGTGAGTTTCAGCAAGCAGATAATAAAGCATTGCAAATGTATATTGATATGCTCGAAGCCAATAATATTACAGTTACAGTAAGAAGATCTAGAGGTAAGGATATTGATGCTGCATGTGGGCAGTTAGCAAATAAAACATAAAAAAAGAGCGACTATTAAGTCGCTCTTTTGATTTTTCATAAGATTTTTAAAACATTATTGTTTTAAGAGCTTAATAGTTTTTGTTTTTCCGTTTATAGTAACTTTAGTTAAATAAATTCCGTCTTTTAATTCAGACATGTTAATTGTTTCTTTATTTAAGCTTAAGCTATTATTAATTACTTGTTGACCTAAGATGTTAAATATTTCAACATGTTCTAAAGCGAAGTCAGTTGATTCTAAAGTTAAAACGTCAGTGTCTTTATTGTATGAATGAGTAAATGAATTGTTTTCAAATTCTTCAAGACCTAAAAGAGTTGTGTCAACCGAAAAATCATCAACCATAAATCCAAACTGATCATAAGAAACACAGTTAATACCAATATATACATCTTGATTATCATATCCAGTTAAATCTACAGTAAACTGTCTCCATTGGATATCGTTATTTGGTACACTTTCAGGGTTTGCAGAAATTATTGTGAAGCTGCCTGGATCAGTATCAGTAGTTGATACTCCTACAGTAAACATTTCGTTAGAGTAGTTGGCATCACATCCTTTGTACCAAAATGAAACAGAGTTACCACTAGCTGCAAGAGTTATTTGAGGAGAGATTAACCAATCATTATTACCTCCAGATATATCAGGTACTGAAGCAAAGCAAACCATCCCTTTTGTACTGTTATAACCTTCCCAATTACTAGTAGCAGAAGCTTCTAATGGATCAACAGTTGCTAAGGAGTTAAAAACCTGAAAAGATTTTGCAGCCCCAGAGTCTGGAAAACTAACTCCAGTAAAGCCATAAGTTGGTAGTCCATCTACATCAGTAAGAGTCCATGAACCAACTCCTGAGATAGCAAAATCAGTGTAACTTTCGAAGTCATCGAAAAATAAATTAGTTTGAGCATTACTTAAGTTAAATGCTATAACTGAAAGAATTAATAAAGTAATTTTTTTCATAAGCTAGTATTTGAATATTAATAGAATTTATAAAGCTACCAAATAATGAATAGTTATCCTATTCTTTTATGTTAAGAAAAACTAAAAAAACACCTAAAATAGCATATCACAAGCTTTTTTAGTACGTTTGTTGTTCTCTATTTTAGTAGCTTTTTAATTGAAAATTACAGAACAAATAAAACAACCTATCGCTTATGAAATGGATCTTTTCGAAGAAAAGTTCCGTTTGTCAATGTCTTCTAAGGTTGCATTACTCAACAGAATTACACACTACATTGTGAATAGAAAAGGGAAGCAAATGCGACCTATGTTTGTGTTTCTGGTAGCTAAAATGGTTAAAAATGGCGAAGTTAGTGAGCGAACTTATAGAGGTGCTTCGGTAATTGAATTGATTCATACTGCTACTTTAGTGCATGACGATGTTGTTGATGATAGTAATAGACGTAGAGGCTTCTTTTCTATAAATGCACTTTGGAAAAATAAAATTGCAGTACTTATAGGTGATTTTTTATTGTCTAAAGGATTGTTGCTGTCAATTGATAATAATGATTTTGATTTACTTAAAATTATTTCAGTAGCTGTTCGAGAAATGAGCGAAGGTGAGTTGCTCCAAATTGAAAAAGCGAGACAGCTTGATATTACTGAAGATGTCTATTACGAGATTATCCGTCAAAAAACAGCAACGCTTATTGCGGCTTGTTGCAGTTTAGGTGCAGCTTCGGTAAAACCAAATTCACCCGAAGTAGAAACCATGCGAAAATTTGGTGAGCTTATTGGGATGGCATTTCAAATTAAAGATGACTTGTTCGATTATGGAGATGAAGCTATCGGTAAGCCAACAGGAATCGATATTAAAGAGCAAAAAATGACTTTGCCACTCATTTATGTGCTCAACAATAGTTCAGCTAAGGAAAGAAAATGGTTAATAAACTCCATCAAAAATCATAACAAAAACACAAAGCGCGTTAAAGAGGTTATAGCCTTTGTGAAAGCTAATGGAGGATTGGAGTATGCAATTGATAAAATGAAACAGTTTCAAACAGAAGCACTTCAAATTCTTGATACATATCCAAAATCTGAATTTAAAGATTCACTAGAACTTATGGTGAATTACGTGATTGACAGAAAAAAATAATTTTTTTTCATACTTCAGGCAACCATTTTAAAAAAACTTTCGTCTTTATAAATAGAAGACCTTATGAAAGCTATTTTGAAAGTTATTCAATTGCATAATAATAACACTGAGCTTATCAGTAAAGCTGCGAAAAACAATCGCGAAGCGCAACACGTGTTGTACGAAATACATGCGCCTAAAATGTTGAGTGTTTGTAGGTATTATATAAAAGATGTTCAAAAAGCGGAAGAGGTAATGCTAAATGGGTTTTTTAAAGCATTTACAAATTTAAAGAGCTTTAAAAATCTGGGAAGTTTTGAAGGTTGGCTGAGAAAAATAATGGTACGAGAAGCAATATCATTTTTAAGACAGCAAAAGCAAATTGAGTTTTCGGTAGAAGAGGTAACAATGCCTCACGATTATGCAAATAATATCAATACCGAAATTGAAATGGCTGAACTACAACAATTGATTGATGAATTACCAGAAGGTTATAAAATGGTTTTTGTAATGTACGCTATAGAAGGTTATAAGCACCACGAAATTGCAGAACTATTAAATATATCAGAAGGAACATCAAAATCGCAACTCTTCAAAGCAAGACAAATGCTTCAAGAAAATATTAAAAAATTAAACACATCTAGTTATGGCACCAATTAAGTTTGAGGAAAATCTTAAGGAGAAGATTGAGGAGCGTACCATACAGCCATCTGAGGCAAGTTGGGATGTTTTGGCAAAACGTTTAGATAATCAAGATAAAAGAAAATCCAAAACGGTATATTTTTGGGTTGGTATTGCAGCAAGCATTGTAGGTGTTGCTTTAGTAGCGACATTGTTTTTTAATAATTCAGAATTTGAAAACAGCACACCAGCAATTGTAGATACTGAAACAAAAGAAGAACAGCTAAAAGAAGAAGTTTTAAATCCTGTTGAAAGCGAAAAAGAAGTAAATACTGTTGCTGTAGAACAAGTTGAGGACATTAAAAGATCAACTAAAAAAACAATTTCTACCCAAAAAAATGGAGCAGTGGTGCCAAAATCAACAAAAATTGTAAGTCCTAATACAACGGTTATAATTAAAGAAGCTGTGGCTGCAACCACTACTAACGAGCAAGAAAAAGTTAAGCACTTAGAGACTCCTTTAAACTCATTAGAGTTTGAAAAAGCTAAAATCAATGATGTAGTTGACGAAATAAAGAAGCTCAACCTCGAAGATGTTACAGTTAGTAATGTCGAAATTGATTCGCTTTTAAAACAAGCAGAACGAGAAATACTAAAAAACAGATTATACAACGAAACCACAAGAACGGTAAGTGCTGATGCTTTGCTTCAAGACGTTGAAGATGAGCTAGAGCAATCGTTTAGAGCAAAAGTATTTGATGCTCTTAAAAATAGTTTCGACACAGTAAAAACTGCAGTTGCTGAACGAAATCATTAACACTTAAAAAGAAACATTAATCACAAAACGAACAGTTATGAACACTATTACAAAATGCGTAGTGCTAGTAATCTTATGCCTAGTTGTAGGTAAAATGAACGCACAAGACACAATTCAAAAGTCTAAAAATCAGTTTAAAATTGAGAGCCTTGATGAGTTAAAGAAAAAAATTGAAGAAGAAGAACGCGAGTATCTTAAAAAAGAAGTTGAGGCTATAAATCTTCGATTGGAAAATGGCGAAATCACTCAAGAAAAAGCCGATGCGCTTAAAAAAGAAGTGGCCAAAAAGCGTGCGCTTAATATTGAAAATCGTATTGCAATTATAGATAACAAAATAGAGTTGCTAAAGCGTAATGAAATAGGTTATGATAATTTGGACGACGATAAAGGAGATTATTTCGGATTCAGTTTTGGAGGCGATGGCGAAAGCTTTGCAGGTTTTAGAATAAAGAACAGAAAAAAGTTTCGAAAATACGACAAACGCACAACTAGTGACCTTGTGTTTGCAGCAGGTTTTAACAACGCTATTGGTGACGGACAAAAAATAGGTGATGAATACGGTTTTATGAACTCAGGATTTGTAGAGTTAGGTTGGGCTTGGAAAACCAGAGTATTTAAAAACTCAAATGCCTTACGTTTAAAGTACGGATTCTCTTTTCAGTGGAACAAACTATCACCTAAAGATGATAGATACTTTGTGCAAGATGGTAACGTAACTACATTAGAGGAGTTTCCGTATGAGTTAAAAGAGTCTGAATTTAGAGTAACCAATTTGGTAGTGCCAGTGTATTTTGAGTTTGGTCCATCTAAAAAAATCGAAAAAGACGATTATTTCCGTTATTCAACACACAACAAATTTAAAATTGGTGTTGGTGCTTACGCAGGATTTAACATTGGTACGCAGCAAAAACTAAGATACAAGCAAGATGGAGATAGAGTAAAAGAAAAAATAAAACGTAACTACAATACTTCCGATTTTGTATATGGTCTTGGCGCTTATGTTGGTTATGGCAGTATGGGATTATATATGAAATACGATTTAAACCCTTTATTTAAAGACCAAGCGTTTGACCAACACAATTTATCAATGGGTTTACGCTTTGATTTAGATTAAAACAATTATTTGAGTTAGTAAAAAAAGCCTCCTTAATTGGAGGTTTTTTTTATATATGATAATGCTGAAGATTTGGTTTCGTTTAACGTGTTTGTATATGGTTTGTTGCGTGGTTTAAGCACTAAATTTAGCAAATAAAAACCGAATAGAAAATTTGCAAGGACTTTCAACGAGGAAAATCAGAAGTAATGAATTATACACGGTGTTGGCAACAGTATTTTATTCTTTTTTAACTTGTAATTTTCTAAATTCAGTCAAAATTTTTTCTTTGTCTATCTCGGTTAAACCAAAATCGGGTAATCTTTCTGGTGGTGGAATTTCATCGTCAATTAATAAAACGTTTTGCACAATATATTCGCCAATGTTCATATTCCAACCTAAACAACCTGATTGATAATCTATTTGGTAAGTCGTGTCACGAATTGCTTTTAAAGTCAATTCTGTTTTATTTGAAAATCCTTTTTTTCTTAAAAGTCCCTCGTAAGCAATTCCTTTTACGATTCCGTTTGGATATTCAGTCAGTTTAAGCAATTCCGATTCGGTTGCGTTTTTCATAATCCATCTTCTTCTGTCAACTTCTTTTTTAGATGAAATTCCCATTCCACCAACTCCACTAGTAATTCCACGTAATTCCGCAACTTGTAAAGAATCTTTTATTTCTTGTCTTATTCCATTCCAATTATAAGTCCAACTTTTTTCATAGCCAGAAGATAACATAGCAATAATTCCAACTCCGATTATTGTCAGAACTGGGAATAAAATCGAAAATCGACTCTGTTTGCTATTATTTCTGTGTTTCATCATATTGTTGCACAAAATAAAGATATGAATTGTTTTAATAATTTATATCGACTGTTAAACGAAGTTCGGTTTTTTATTTTATAAAGTCAAGTTTTTACTCTCAGCTTAAATTTTTTAGACAAGGAGTTTTATAGTACATTTACAGTCTGCAAATTTTTTTCAACGTTGATATCAAAATCTACCATAGAACATGTCTTTGAAACCGCTCGTGTAGAGGAGGTTATTGGCGATTTTGTTACCTTAAAAAAATCAGGTACTAACTTTAAAGGGTTGAGCCCTTTTAGTGACGAGCGTACACCTAGCTTTATGGTGTCTCCTGTAAAACAAATCTGGAAAGATTTTAGTAGTGGTAAAGGTGGTAATGTGGTAACGTTTTTGATGGAACACGAGCATTTTACTTATCCTGAGGCTATAAAATACTTAGCAAAAAAGTATAATATTGACGTTGAAGAAACCGAACAAACCAATGAGCAAAAAGAAGAAGCCAACGAACGCGAAAGCATGTATTTGGTTAGCGAGTTTGCAAATGACTATTTTCAAAAAGTCATGTTTAAAACAGACCAAGGTCAAGCCATTGGATTAAGCTATTTTAAAGAACGAGGGTTTACCAACGAAACCATTAAAAAATTCCAATTAGGATACTCACCAGATGAGTGGCAAGCGTTTACTGACGAAGCTGTAAAAAAAGGTTATCAAATGGAATTCCTAGAAAAAACAGGACTTACCATTGTAAAGGACAATAAAACTTTTGACCGTTTTAAAGGTCGTGTGATGTTTCCTATACACAGTATGAGTGGTCGTGTTTTAGGGTTTGGAGGTAGAATACTCACTAACGATAAAAAAGCTGCAAAATACCTAAACTCGCCAGAGAGTACTATATATCACAAGAGTAAAGTGTTGTATGGTTTGTATCATGCAAAACAAAGTATTGCTAAAGAAGATAATTGCTTTTTGGTTGAAGGTTACACTGATGTTATTCAATTTCACCAAACAGGAATAAAAAATGTAGTGGCTTCTTCTGGTACTGCGTTAACACCAGAGCAAATAAGGCTTATAAACCGATTAACCAAAAACATAACTGTGCTTTTTGATGGTGATGCAGCAGGTATAAGAGCATCGCTTCGAGGTATCGATTTAATCCTTGAACAAGGAATGAATGTAAGGGTTTGCACATTTCCTAATGGTGAAGATCCTGATAGTTTTGCAAAGCAAAATACTTATGAAGAGCTCAATACGTTTTTAAATGAAAATGCTAAAGACTTCATTCAGTTTAAAGCCTCAATTTTAGTTGAAGAAGCTAAAAATGATCCAATAAAAAAAGCTGAAACCATTAGAGATATTGTAAATAGTATTTCTAAAATTCCTGATAGTATTAAGCGAGAAGTTTATGTCCAGGAGTGTTCTAGAATTATGGATATTAGCGAAAATGTACTGTTTAGTACTTTGGCGCAAATAAGTAAAAAAGAACATCAGCAAGCCAATAAAGATTTTAAAAAGGAACAAAAAGCTTTTGAAGTTGTAAGACAAGAACAACCCAAACAAAAAATTGATATTCAATATGAGCTAGAACGTAAGATTATTGAAATTCTACTTTTGTATGGTAATGAAACCGAAGATTTTGAAGATTTGGTATTAAAGGAAGATGAAAACACCAATGAGTTAAAGCTAGAACCTGTAATTAATACCAGTAAAGTATTTGAGAAAATTTACCTCGATTTACAGGAAGACGAAATGCAGTTTACTAACCCAAACTTTAAAAGTCTGTACTATACTTTAATTGATAATTTACACCAAAACGAAGACTTTTCAACGCGCGATTTTGTGAGTAAACTTAGTCAGGATATGGCTAGTGAAGTCACAACTATTTTAATGAATGATGAGCGTTACAATCTTCATGATTGGGAAAGAAACCATATTGTGCCTAAAGACAAAAATGAAACTATAGCGCAATTGGTGAGTCAAACCATTTTGAGTTTGCGTTGTTATTTAATTGATAAAAAAGTAGCTGAATATAAAAACGATACATTGCGAGAAGATGTCAATGTAAAAGGCGTTTTAGAAGATGTTAGGGATTATTTAGGACTTAAAATGTTACTGTCTAGAAAACTTGGGAAAGTAGTAGGAGGTAAAATTTAAGTAAGCTCCAAATGTTTCGCTTGATGAATTAAATCTACAAGGTTGGTAACTTTCAATTTTTTAAAAAGACGTGCTTTATAGGTGCTAACCGTTTTTTCGTTAATGTCCAATTCCATTGCAATTTCCTTATTCTTTTTACCTGAAGATAATAGTTTTAAAACTTCAACTTCTCTTGTAGATAAACGCTTGTAGAGTCTGCTTGTGGTTTTTTTAGCTTCATCAAATGTAAGATGCTTAGCCATATTGTTGCTTAAGTAAATATCACCTTGATGCACTTTAAGAATAGCTTCTTTAAGAGTGTCAGTATCTACTGTTTTAGATACATAAGCCGATGCACCTGCTTTAAGTACGCTTATAGCGTAAATTTCTTCAGGATGATGACTGTACATTATTACCTTAAGGTTTTGATGCTCTTTTTTTATGGCGCGTAACGCAGTTATACCATTAAGCTCAGGAAGGTCAATTTCTGAAATAATAACGTCAACAGGATAGCGTCTTACAAATTCAAAAATCTCGATTCCACTTCCAACACCACCAATAACATCAATCTCATGACTGTGCTCAAAAAGTAATTTTAAGCCAGTTCTAATAATAGGATGATTGTCTACAACTAATACCTTTATCATAATGAGTTGAATTATAAATTCGTGTTAGAACTTAAGATGGTTAAGCTCTATAAGGGGAGATTTATGATATAAAAATAAGGAAAAAATTAACAACTTTAACATTTTTAAGGTTAAATCATTAAAAATTATTTTAAATTTTTAGGAATTTCGCAAACAGGAATCGGTGTCATTTTATGCATATTCGAAGAGTTAAATCTCATAAATATTTCAAATACTTTTTGCTCACGACCTTCAAAATCAGCAATTGTTTTTCCTTCATCTTTCATTTGCATTGCCCACTCTAGTTCTGGATAAGAAGCTCCTATTTGATCTTCATCACTTCTAGCATCACCAAAAAGTCCGTCGCTAGGAGCTGCATTCATTATAGATTCGGGTACTTGTAATAATTCACCTAGTTTATAAACTTCCGATTTCATTAAATCAGCAATTGGGCTTAAATCAACACCTCCATCACCATACTTAGTGTAAAAGCCAACACCAAAATCTTCAACTTTATTTCCAGTTCCTGCAACCAAAAGTCCTAAAAGTCCAGCATGGTAATATAAAGTAGTCATTCTTAAACGAGCTCTGGTGTTTGCTAATGCCATGTCAACTGTAGCTTGTTTGCCTTCAAGAGAAACTTCGGTCTTAAACTCTTCAAATACAGGAGTAAGGTCTACTCTAGTGTCTTTTACATTAGAAAAACGTTGTTTTAGTTGTGCTATGTGTTCTTGTGCGCGAGTTACATGGCTTTGCGCTTGGTGAATAGGCATTTCTATACACAAAACATCTAATCCTGTTTTTGCGCATAGCGTAGAAGTTACAGCAGAATCAATTCCGCCAGAAACACCTACAACAAATCCATTTATTTTTGCGTTTGTTGCATAATCCTTTAACCAATTTACAATGTGAGTGACAACTTTTTCTGTTTGCATTTTGTATACGATTTAATTCTAAGAATAGTACCTTTGCAAACAAAAATAAACTAATCGCATTAGTAATAAAAATAAACAAGGTTTAAGTTTTTATGAAGAAATTGATTTTACTTTTTGTGGGTTTTGCTTTTGTGTTTTCATGTGCAGATGAAAGCAAAGTTGAAAAAGAAATTGCTGCTATTGATGTTGATGTTGTTGTAGAGCGATTTGATAAAGCGTTTGCTAGTTCAAAACCCGAAGACTTACCTAAGTTAAAAGCAGCTTTCCCGTTTATGTTTTCAAAAACCGAAAACGATTCGGTCTTAACGCATAGAATGTCTGATACTTTACAACAGCAGTTGTTTGTTGAGATTGATAAAGTGTTCAATAATTTTGCGCCTCAGGAACACGAAATCAAAAAGCTATTTCAGCATTTAAAGTATTACGACAAAACATTTTCAGCGCCAAGAGTGGTGACTTTTTCTGATTATGTAAGGTATAGAGACAAAGTGTATGTAACTGATACAATTGCTCTGGTGGCTCTTGATACTTATTTGGGAGCTGACCACGAATTTTATGGTGGAATTCCAAAATACATTTCAGAAAACATGAAGCCTTCTCAAATCACACCAGATTTGGCTGCTGCTTATGCTGACAGGTATATTTATCAATCACAACGAAAAACCTTGCTAGACGAAATGATTTATTTTGGTAAGACATTGTATTTTATGGATAAGATAATTCCATTTAAAACTGATGCTGAAAAAATTGGTTACACCCAAGAGCAGCTAGAGTGGGCAATTTCTAATGAAGACCAAATTTGGAGGTATTTTATTTCAAAGGAATTATTGTATAATACCGATTCTAGCTTGCCTGCAAGATTTACTGCTCCAGCGCCTTTTACTAAGTTTTATCTAGAACTAGATACGGAATCTCCTGGTAAATTAGGGCAATTTATAGGTTGGCAAATTGTAAAATCCTACATGGAGAATAATGAAGATGACTTCATGGATATGCTGCAAAAAGATGCAGTTGAAATTTTTAATAATGCAAAATATAAACCGAACAGATAATGAGTGAAAATAAAAAATCAACTATAGAGTTAAATGTTGAATTAGACGAAAATCACATTCCAGAAACGCTACGATGGACTGCTAAGGATGGAGGTGTTGAAAACGAAGAGGCAAAAGCAATGTTGCTATCGGTTTGGGATAGTAAAGCTCAAGAAACACTAAGAATTGATTTGTGGACAAAAGATATGCCTGTTGATGAGATGAAAGTCTTTTTTCATCAAACACTAGTTGCTATGAGTGATACTTTTAACAGAGCAACTCAAGACGAAAAAATGACAGCAACAATGAAAGATTTTTGTGATTATTTTGCTGAAAAACTAGAGCTTAAAAAGTAAATTTAATACTACTTTAATCTTTTTATAACTTAAGAAAATAAGTTAATAGTTATGTTTGTAATGCTATTAATCTATTAAGGTATTTTAAGCATTGGTTAGGCTTCAATGTCGAAGCAACCAGTGCTTTTTTGTATTTTAGAGGTATGAGAAAAATTTTATTTGGAGTCATAATCACGCTTATTGTTCTTTTTACCTTTAAGTATTGTGGTGATAAAAAAGAAGAGCAAATAATCCTAAAGGAAAATTCAGCTTTAATACAAGAGCAGTTAAAAAACGTTAGTAAACTGGTGGTGACTGAAGGTCATTTTAGCGAAGTCTTCTCATATGAAAATTCCAAGCGTATGTTTGGAGATTTAATTGAGGTTGAAAAAAAAGCTTTGGTAGTTGTAAATGCTGATGTAACTATAGCTTACGACTTGTCTAAAATTGAATATAATATTGACGAGACTTCAAAAACACTTCAAATATTAACTATCCCAAAAGAAGAAATAAAAATCAACCCAGATTTCGAATACTACGATATACAAGCTGATTATCTCAATCCATTTGAAGCAAAAGACTATAACGAAATCAAAAAAACGGTTAAGCAGCAATTAATGAAGAAAATTGAAGCTTCCGATTTAAAGTCTAATGCACAGAACAGATTGCTCAGTGAACTGTCAAAGTTTTATATTTTAACTAACTCTTTAGGTTGGACTTTAGAGTACAATCAAACACCAATTGAAAGTTTAGAAGTCTTCAATAATCTTAAATTATAGCTTGCTTTTCAAAGAAACCCAACCACCTCCATTTGTAGCGTCAATGTTATTGAGGTTTAAAAATTTGGCTGCCTTAGCAGAACGAACTCCACTTTCGCAACAAACAACAAGAGGTTTGTTTAATGCTTTTAATTCGTCAACATGATTTTTTAAGTCGTCTAAAGGTATGTGTCTGGAGCCTTCAATATGACCATTGTCCCATTCACGTTGCGTTCTCACGTCTAGTATTTCGGCACCATTCTTCATGTAAAAGTCAACTTGTCTTTTTTTTGCGCCAAAAATAAAATCCAAAAATCCCATAGTTTTTCTTTTTGTATAAATTTACGGTTAAATATTAACTTTTGAAATTGAAAAACGAAACTCGTAAAGACGAAATCATAAGAACAGCAGCAAAACTATTTAAAGAAAAAGGATATAGTGCTGTGACTATGCGTGATTTAGCAACTGAAATGGGAATGAAAGCTGCAAGTCTTTACAACCATATAAATTCTAAGCAACAAATTTTAAAAGAGATAATAATTTCCTTGGCAGAAGAATTTACTTCAGGGTTGCAGGAAATCCAGAAATCCAATAAGTCAAGTATCGAAAAACTTAGAGAAATTGTTAAACTGCATGTGAACATTACCTCTCATAATACCTACGGAATGGCTTCTCTTAATAACGATTGGATGCATCTTGAAGAAAAGTTAGAGTATTACTTGCAATTGCGTTCTAATTATGAAGATGAATTCAGAAATATTATCCAACAAGGCATCAAAAAGGAAGAGATAATTAATGAAAATATCGAAGTCATGCTCTTTTCAATTTTATCAACACTGCGTTCTCTTTACCTTTGGATTCCTAAAAAAGAAGACTTAAACCCTGAAGAGTTGTCTCAACAATTAAGTGAAGTGTTAATTAACGGTATTAACAAAAAAATCGATTAATTTTTGTAAATTTGTCAAGCAAACTAACAAGTGTTAGTTTTAAGATCAAGACTCGAAATCGTTTTCGGGTAATTGTGTAAAACAGACCTTAATTAAAGATAAAATAAATTCATCCCTTTTTGGGAAGATGTCCGAAGGACAGAAGGGGCTTATGGCAGATTTTCATAAATTAAGAATAAAAGATATTTACAAGGAAACAAAAGATACATCAGTTGTAACTTTTGATATTCCTGAAGCATTGCAAGACGAATTTAAATTCTCGCAAGGGCAACATTTAACGCTTAAGGCATTAATTAATGGCGAAGATGTACGTCGTTCATATTCGCTATGTTCTAGTCCATTTGATAACGAATGGAAAGTGGCAGTCAAAGAAATTCCAGGGGGAAAATTCTCAACCTTTGTCAATAGCACATTAAAAGCAGGAGACGAGCTAGATGTTATGGCACCTAGCGGAACATTTGGTGTAGATTGTAATGCAGACAATGCTAAAAACTACTTGTTTTTTGCAGCAGGAAGTGGTGTTACGCCAATTCTTTCAATGATTAAAGCACATTTGGCGGCAGAGCCAAACTCAACTTGTAAGTTGTTTTATGTCAATAGAACAGCAAAATCCATTATCTTTAAGGAAGAGTTAGAGCAATTAAGGAACACCTATTTCGGTCGTTTGGAAATCTATTATTTCCTAACCAAAGAAAAGCGAGATATTGAGTTGTTCAATGGTCGTTTTGATGATGAAAAAATGAAAGTGCTCACCAAAACATTCATTGATATTCCGGATACAAGCGAAGTGTTTTTATGCGGACCAGAAGATATGGTCAATTACGTGAGTAATTATTTGGCTGAAGCAGGTTTGCCTAAAGATTTAATTCATTTCGAACTATTTGTAAAAGGCCTAACCGAAGAAGATAAAAAACGTGTTGAGCGTTTATCAGAACAAAAAATTGATGGTGTCGAAGTTGTTATTATTGATGGCGGAAAAGAATTCCGTTTCACAATGCAGCAAGACGATGATAATATTTTAGATGGAGCACTAACAGCCGGAGCAGATTTGCCTTTTGCATGCAAAGGAGGCGTTTGCAGTACCTGTAAGTGCCAAGTAATGGAAGGCGAAGTTGAAATGAAAATCAACTACGCATTAGAAGAAGATGAAGTCGCACAAAACTATGTGTTAAGTTGTCAAGCCGTTCCAACTACGAAAAAAGTGGTGGTCGATTTCGACGTATAAATAGAATTTGTCATTCCGCACTTGATGCGGAATCCACTAAACATTAAAAACTATTCACTAAATACTAAATTATGAGTGAAGAACAAATAAAAAACCTGGAAGAGCAATTCGAAGCGCGTATCGCTCGCGACGAAAAAATTGAACCTAAAGACTGGATGCCAGAAAAGTATCGTCAAACGCATATTAGGCAAATTAGTCAGCACGCACATTCCGAAATTGTAGGAATGTTACCAGAAGGTAACTGGATTACTCGTGCGCCATCCTTACGTCGTAAAGTAGCCTTATTGGCAAAAGTGCAGGATGAAGCTGGTCACGGATTATACCTATACAGTGCTTGCGAAACATTAGGAATCTCGAGAGACGAGTTATACGAGCAATTGCATTCGGGTAAAGCAAAATATTCTTCCATATTCAATTACCCAACAGTAACTTGGGCAGATATGGGAGCTATCGGTTGGTTGGTAGATGGTGCAGCCATTATCAATCAAGTGCCACTTTGTAGTACGTCTTTTGGACCTTATGCAAGAGCTATGGTGCGCGTGTGCAAGGAAGAAAGTTTTCACCAGCGTCAAGGTTACGAAATTATGCTAAAGCTTTGTAATGGAACACCAGAGCAAAAAGAAATGGCACAAGATGCACTTAACCGTTGGTGGTGGCCAAGTTTAATGATGTTAGGTCCAACTGATGATATGTCAGTTCATACCGAACAATCAATGAAATGGAAATTGAAGCGAAAAACCAATGACGAGTTACGTCAGCAGTTTATTGACCAAACCGTGCCACAAGCTGATATTTTAGGATTAACAATTCCAGACCCAGATTTAAAATGGAACGAAGAGCGTCAGAGTTATGATTTCGGAGAAATTGATTGGGAAGAATTCTGGCAAGTTGTAAAAGGTCACGGACCAATGAACAAAGCAAGAATGAAAGCAAGAGTTGGCGCTTGGGAACGTGGCGAATGGGTTAGAGACGCAGCTATGGCTCACGCAGAAAAACAACAAGAAAGAAAAAACAAACAAGTAGTATAATCAGAAGGTTAGACTCGAGAAATGAGAAATGAGAGAAGTACTCTGAGAAAGTCTAACATCTAACATCTAATATCTAATGTCTAATAAAAAGAACTGGCCACTTTGGGAGGTTTTCGTAAGAAGTAAAAACGGATTAGAACATCGTCATTTCGGAAGTCTTCACGCAGCAGATGCAGAAATGGCTTTAGAAAATGCAAGAGACGTTTACACAAGACGTAACGAAGGTGTAAGCATTTGGGTTGTAGAAAGTAAGCATATTACAGCATCAAACCCAGAGCATAATGGCGAATTATTTGAACCAGCACAAGACAAGGTGTATCGTCATCCAACATTTTATGATTTACCAGACGACGTAAAACATATGTAGGATGAAAACGAAAATGAAGTTGAAGCCGAATTCGAAGAATTAGAAAAACATAAATAGTATAGATTTTATGAGTAACTACAATTTAGATAGTCGATTCGAAAATTTTGCAGCTTCAATAGTTTTAGTTTTCAGTAATAAACCTATTTCATATGCAGGCGATTATCTAGCTAAACAACTTATTCGGTCAGCCTGTTCTTCTGCGCTTAATTTTGGAGAGTTTGAGGGAGCAGGTACAAATAAGGATAAGATCAATAAACTTAGGTTAACACTTAAAGAGTTAAGAGAATCACAGCGTAACATTAACATTCAATTAAAATCTGATTTGTTAATTAGAGATAATGTTGAGCAAATTGTAAGAGAAAATGATGAGCTCATTAGAATAGTAGTAACACTAATAAAAAAATATAGCTAAATCGATTTCAATTTCGATTTCAGTTTCGATTTTGTATGAAAAACCTATACAACTACATCCTAGGCATCGCAGACAACAGCCTAATTCTCGGTCAGAGATTAGGAGAGCTTTGCGGTCACGGACCAAGTTTAGAAACCGATATTGCGTGCACTAATATGTCATTAGATTTATTAGGGCAAGTGCGTAGTTATTATCAATATGCAGCAAAGATTGCCGGAGATGGCAGAACAGAAGATGATATCGCGATGCTTCGTAAAGAACGCGAATATTTCAATGTGTTATTGGTAGAGCAACCAAATACCGATTTTGGGTACACAATGGCAAGACAATTCTTATTCGATGTCTATCATTTTTTAATGCTAACCGAATTAGAAAAAAGTACCGATTTAAATCTGTCTGCAATTGCAAAAAAATCTATCAAAGAAGTGAGTTACCACAAGCGTTTCTCATCCGATTGGATTAAGCGATTAGGCGACGGAACGGAAGAAAGCCATAGTCGTATTCAAACCGCAATAAGCGATTTATGGACGTATACCGATGAATTATTTCATCAAACCGAAGCTGATAAAGCTATGGTTGCTGAAGGCGTTGGAGTAGATGTCACTAAATTAAAAGACGCTTATTACGAAGAAGTAAATGCAGTTTTAGAAGAAGCAACATTAAGCGTTCCAGAAAGCAAATACTTTCAAAAAGGAGGAAAACAAGGCATTCATACCGAACATATGGGTTACTTGCTAGCCGATTTACAATATATGCAACGTACCTATCCAAATATGGAATGGTAACAAATTCCTGCGAAGGCAGGAATCTCTTTTAAAATATGACAACAACAGAGCAACATATCAATCCAAAACTGGTAAAGGTTCTGGAGTCTATTTCAGATCCAGAAATCCCAGTGTTATCCATTATGGATATGGGAGTTGTGCGTTCTGCTGTTATCGAAAATGATATTGTAAAAATCGAAATCACACCAACTTACAGTGGCTGTCCTGCAATGGATGTTATCGGAGATGATATCAAACGCGCAATGCAAAAAGCAGGTTATACCGCTGAAGTAGATTTGATTTTACATCCAGCTTGGACAACCGATTGGATTACGCAAAGAGGCCGAAAAGCACTCGAAGATTACGGTATCGCAGCACCATTAGATGAAGAAGCTGACAAGTCGGTGTTACTAGAAGGAAAACAATTAGTAAAATGTCCGCAATGCGGAAGCACAAATACAAAAATGATAAGTCAATTTGGTTCAACGGCTTGTAAAGCACAATTTCAGTGCAACGACTGCCAAGAACCATTTGATTATTTTAAATGTTTGAAGTGACAACTTGTTGTCATCCTGAACTCGTTTCAGGATCTCATTAAGATTAATAATTATAAAATTATGAGTTCAATAGAACTAAAAATAGAAAACAACATAGCCTACATCACACTAAACCGACCAGAAGTTTTTAACAGCTTCAACCGTGAAATGGCATTAAATCTACAGCAAGTTTTTGACGATTGCGAAAGTAATTCTGAAGTAAGAGCAATCGTGCTAACCGGAAACGGAAAAGCATTTTGCGCTGGTCAAGATTTAAAGGAAGTAACAAGTCCGGAACTAAACCCAGGATTCAAGAAAATTCTAGAAGAGCATTATAACCCAATTATCACCAGAATTAGAAACATTAAGAAACCAATCATTGGCGCGATAAATGGTGTAGCAGCAGGAGCAGGAGCTAACATCGCATTGTCTTGTGATATCGTTGTGGCTCACGAAAAAGTAAGTTTCATTCAAGCATTTAGTTTAATAGGGTTGATTCCTGATAGCGCAGGAACGTTCTTTTTACCGCGATTAATAGGTTTTCAAAAGGCATCTGCATTAGCGATGTTAGGAGATAAAGTCTCTGCCGATGAAGCCGAAAAAATGGGAATGATTTACAAAGTATTACCATTAGAAAGTTTTGAAGAAGAAGTGAATAAATTAGCCTTGAAACTCGCTAATATGCCAACATTAGCTTTAGGGAAAATTAAGGAAGCGTTTAATCAATCTTTAACCAATAATTTAGAGGAGCAATTAGCATTAGAATCAAAATTACAAATCGAAGCAGCTCAAACTAAAGATTACGAAGAAGGCGTTTCAGCTTTTGTAGAAAAACGTAAACCAACTTTTAAAGGAAAATAATGAACGTAGGAATAATCGGTTCAGGAACAATGGGAAGCGGTATCGCTCAAGTAGCGGCAACTGCAGGTTGTTCCGTAAAATTATACGATACCAATCAAGCGGCTTTAGATAAAGCTAAAGCAAGCCTTGAAAAAATATTAAATAGACTCATTGAAAAAGGTCGAATAGATGTTGAAGAAAAAAACAGAATTCAGTCAAATATCAGGTATGTCGATAGTCTAAAAGCATTAACAGATTCAAACCTAACAATTGAAGCTATCGTAGAAAATATCGATATCAAGAAGAAAGTCTTTTCAGAATTGGAAAGCTATGTTGCGGATGATTGTATTATAGCATCAAACACATCGAGTTTATCCATAGCATCTATAGCATCATCATTGCAAAAACCGGAACGTTGCATTGGTATTCACTTTTTTAATCCAGCACCATTAATGAAATTGGTTGAGGTCATTCCAGCAGTGCAAACCTCAAAGGCAGTTTTAGACAAATCTGTTGAAACCATAAAAAGTTGGAAAAAAACAGTAGCTGTTGCCAAGGATACACCAGGTTTCATTGTAAACCGCGTAGCGCGACCATTTTACGGAGAAGCGTTAAGAATTTATGAAGAAGGCATTGCTGATTTTGAAACCATCGACCATAGTTTAAAAACATTGGGAGGTTTCAGAATGGGACCATTCGAATTAATGGATTTTATTGGTAACGATGTCAATTACACCGTAACGGAAACCGTATTTACAGCCTTTTATTTCGACCCAAGGTACAAACCGAGTTTCACACAAAAGCGTTTAAGTGAAGCAGGCTATTTAGGAAGAAAAACAGGAAAAGGTTACTATGATTATTCTGAAGGAGCTGTGAAGCAAGAACCAAAAGAAGATAGTGAATTAGCACAAACCATTTTTGACCGTGTTCTAGTAATGCTAATCAACGAAGCAGCAGACGCTTTGTTTCTAAATATAGCATCCGTAGAAGATATAGATAATGCCATGACTAAAGGTGTTAATTACCCAAAAGGGTTATTAGCCTGGGCGGATGAAAAAGGCGTTGATTGGTGTATAACCAAACTAGATGAATTATACAATGAATATCACGAAGACCGTTACCGTTGCAGTCCATTGTTGCGTAAAATGAATAAAGAAAATAAAACATTCTTTTAATGCAAGGAGAACAAATTCCACATAAAATGTTAAGTCAAGATGCATTCAGCACTTGGTTAGGCATCGAAATCCTAGAATGCGAAATCGGTCGTTGTCGCGTGGCAATGACGGTTCGCAAGGAAATGCTTAATAGTATGGGAAAAGCACACGGCGGAATTAGTTATGCGTTAGCAGATACCGCTTTTGGTTTCGCGGCAAATACACACGGTAAGTTTGCTGTGTCCATAGAAACTAGCATCAACCATATTGAGGCTTTAAAAGAAGGAGATTATTTAGTCGCTGAATCTGTGATAGAAAACGTAAAAAATAAATTAGGATTTAATATCGTAGAAGTAAAACGAGGAGATGAATTGGTAGCACTTTTTAAAGGTGTGGTTTATCGTACTCAAAAAGATTGGGAATAAAAAAGACTTGTCATCCAGAACTTGATTCAGGATCTAAAAAGAATAGAGAAAAATAAAAAGTAAGAAGTTCGACTTCAATTTCGATTTCGGCTTCGATTTCAAAATAATATGGAAGCATACATAATAGACGGCATAAGAACACCAATAGGAAATTACAAAGGCACATTATCGGCTGTAAGAACAGACGATTTAGCAGCTTTAGTAATTAAAGAAATCGTAAAACGAAACCCAAACATCCCAAAAGAAGCTTATGACGATGTTATTCTGGGTTGTGCTAACCAAGCCGGAGAAGACAACCGAAACGTTGCACGAATGGCTTCGCTTTTAGCCGGATTACCATTTACAGTGCCAGGAGAAACCGTGAATAGACTATGTAGTTCTGGTTTGTCAGCAATTATTCATGCCAATAGAGCAATAAAAGCAGGAGATGGCGATGTGTTCATTTCAGGAGGTGTTGAGAATATGACACGCGGACCATACGTTATGGCAAAACCATCAAGCGCTTTTGGAGGCGATTCAAAACTTTACGATTCTACATTCGGATGGCGTTTTGTAAACCCAAAAATGCACGAAATGTATGGTACAGACGGAATGGGTATGACAGCAGAAAATCTTGTCGAGAAATATAACATCTCAAGAGAAGACCAAGATGCATTCGCATACTGGAGTCAGATGAAAGCGTCACAAGCGCAAGAAAACGGACGACTAGAAAAAGAGATTCTACCTGTCGAAATTCCTCAACGCAAAAAAGACCCAATCATTTTTGCTAAAGACGAATTTGTAAAACCAACAACATCAAAAGAGGTTTTAGCCAAATTACGACCAGCCTTTAAAAAAGAAGGTGGTAGTGTAACGGCAGGAAATTCATCAGGATTAAACGATGGAGCAGCTGCAACCATTATCGCTAGTGAAGAGGCTGTAAAAAAATACAATTTAAAGCCTTTAGCGCGCATCGTGAGTTCCGCTGTCGTAGGTGTAGAACCACGAATTATGGGCATCGGTCCAGTTGAGGCGTCCAACAAAGCTTTGGCAAAAGCCGGATTAACAATGGACGATATCGACATCATAGAACTCAACGAAGCCTTTGCTGCACAAGCATTGGCGTGCACCAGAGCTTGGGGATTGACAGACAATGACCCAAGAATCAACCCAAATGGAGGCTCTATCGCAATAGGCCATCCGCTTGGCGTTACAGGCACCAGAATCGCCTATTCAGCGGCTTTAGAGCTCAAAGAGCAAAACAAGCGCTACGCATTGGTAACAATGTGTATTGGCGTGGGTCAAGGCTATGCAGCTGTGATTGAAAATATTCCTGCGTAGGCAGGAATCTCTTAGCAAAAAGAAAACAAATTTTGATAAAGAAATAAACATAGCAAGTAAGTGCGTTAGGGATTACTCATTTATTCTATTTTAATAAAAAGGAATTCGTGAGTGCATCGCAATTGAAGTGGCATCCTTTTTTACGTCAGTTCGAGTGTCCCGACAATAAAGATCGGGATGTATCGAGAACAAGTAAAAAAGATATAACGGAAAGCCCGACCTTTAGGTGACGCCAAAACAAAAAGAAGTTTAATTTAAATAGATACCCACTTTCGTGGGCATTAAGATGAACAAAATTCAACACTACGTCCAAGGACAATGGACCACAGGAAAAGAAGAAGGAGCACCAATTTACGACGCCATAACAGGCGAGCATTTTACAAATTGGGCTGTTGAAGGATTAGATATTCCTGAAGTCCTTAACTACGGACGCACAAAAGGAGGCGAAGTGCTTCGTAAAATGACGTTTCAAGAGCGAGGTAATATGCTTAAAAAATTGGCGCTTTACCTTACAAAACGCAAAGAACAATTTTACGATTTAAGTTATAGAACAGGTGCAACTCGAGTAGATAGTTGGATTGATATAGAAGGTGGTTTTGGTAATCTGTTTGCCAATGCATCATTACGAAAATTGTTTCCAAACAAACCATTCCACGTAGAAGGAGACCCAATCGATTTGTCTCGTGGTGGACGTTTTATGGCGCATCATATTATGGTGCCCAAAAAAGGTGTTGCAGTACATATCAACGCATTTAATTTTCCAGTTTGGGGAATGTTAGAAAAATGTGCTGTGAACTGGATGGCTGGTGTGCCAGCAGTGGTTTTACCAGCGCCATCATCGGCTTATTTAGCTGAAGCTGTAGCGAGAGAAATCATCAATTCAGGTATTTTACCAGAAGGCGCACTTCAAATCATAAATGGAACCGTAAAAACTGTTTTAGATACTGTTGAGTCTCAAGATGTCGTGACCTTTACAGGTTCGGCAGCAACAGGTCGTTTGTTAAAAGCACAGCCAAGATTAATTGAAGAATCGGTGCCTTTTACTATGGAAGCAGATTCGCTTAACGCTTCTATTTTGGGCGAAGATGCAGTTCCTGGAACACCAGAATTCAATTTGTTTGTTAAGGAAGTTCGAAAGGAAATGACCGTAAAAGCAGGGCAAAAATGTACTGCCATCCGACGCATTATTGTTCCTGAAAATTTAGTTGAAGATGTTCAAATTGCATTAGCAAAAGAACTCGATAAAGTAACCATTGGCGACCCAAGACTTAAAGAAGTGAGAATGGGCTCATTGGTAAGCAAACAACAAGTTGAAGCTGTTAAAAGTTCTATTGCAGATATCAGTAAAGAAGCTGAAATGGTTTATGGCAATCTCGATAATATCGAAACTATTGGAGCAGATGCCAACAAAGGTGCATTCATCAGTCCAGTGGTGTTTAGAACTGATAATCCTTTCCAAAATAATGTTGTTCACGAGCGCGAAGCGTTTGGGCCAGTAAGTACCATTATGCCATACAAGTCAATGGACGAAGCTGTGCAATTAGCGCAAATGGGTAAAGGCTCGTTAGTGTCTTCTATTGCAACTTACGATGATAACATTGCAACTGATTATGTGGTAAATGCAGCAAGTCATCACGGAAGAATATTGGTCATTAATCGCGAAATGGCAAAACAAAGTACAGGTCACGGTTCGCCATTACCTTACTTGGTTCACGGAGGTCCAGGACGTGCTGGTGGTGGAGAAGAAATGGGAGGAATGCGTGGTATTAAACACTATTTGCAACGTACAGCCATTCAAGGAACACCATCAACAATTACTGAAATTACTGGCATTTATCAGCAAAATGCAAAATATAAGGAAGCCGAAGATCATCCGTTTAAGTACCATTGGGAAGATATTCAACCAGGAATGTCCTTAAAAACGCATAAGCGTACACTTACGGATACTGATATTCAAAATTTTGCCAATTTAACTTGGGACCATTTTTACGCGCATACAGATATTACCTCTTTAGATGGAAGTATTTTTGAAAAACGAACAGCACACGGTTATTTCATAATTTCGGCTGCAGCTGGTTTGTTTGTGTATCCTAATAAAGGTCCAGTAGCGGCAAATTACGGTTTGGATTCTATCCGATTTTTAAGACCGTTATACCACAACGATACCATTTATGTACGTTTAACCTGTAAGGAAAAAGTAGATAGAGATGTGTCATCAACCGAGCATCCAAGTGGTATTGTAAAATGGCACGTTGAGGTTTTTGATGCTAATTTTGAAAACCGACCAGAAAGTCAAAAAACAGACAAAGACAGTCCGTTGGTTGCAGTGGCTACCATTTTAACAATGGTTCAGAAAAAACAAGAAACCTTTGTTGAAATGACAGAGGAGAAGATCAACAAATGCTTATCAAAGTTAAAAGCAGACGCTAAACCAAAATGGGGCATTATGACGCCTCAGCATATGATAGAGCATTTAGAATATACTTATAAAATTGCGTCTGGCGAAATTCAAGATTTTGAAATTGCCACACCAGAAAAGATTTTAGACAAGGTGCACGCAAGTTTGTATAACTATAAAAAGTTTCCACAAAATTCTCAATTTCCACAGTTAGAAAAAGATACGCTAGATGATTTAAAACATCAAGATTTAGAAACAGCGATTGAGAGGTTTAAGGAACAACGTAAAAAATACATCGAGTTTTTCAAGGAAAACCCAGATGCTAAATTGAAGAATTTAGTATTTGGCGAGTTGAATCGTTACGAATCTTACTTACTCGAAAGAAAACATTTGAATCATCATTTCGAGCAGTTTGGATTAATATAATTAGATGAAAAAAATAGTTTACATAATAGTATGTCTAACCATTATTTTTGGGTGCAAAAACAATGAAGAAACCCAAAAAGCTGTAGCTGTTGAGGACGATAATTTTTCACAACTTACCTCACTTATAGATCATTTTGCTGAAGAAAATCTTTCAAAAGGTAATGCCAATTCTTTTGCAGTCGCAGTATACAGAGATGGTAAAATGTACCAGAATTATTATGGCACTATTAATGGTAATCAAACAAATAAGCCAAACGATAGTTCACTTTACGAAATTGCTTCCATAACAAAAACATTTATAGGGTCTTTAGTGGCGAAAGCGGTTTTAGCAGGTAAACTGAATTTAGACGATGACATCAGAAATTATCTTGATGGAGACTACACAAATTTAGAGTTCAAAGGCAAACCAATAACAATAAAACATTTATTAACCCATAGTTTAGGTTTTAAAATAAAAACACCACCAAAGTTAGAAGTGTTTAATCAAAAAATGAATTCTGGTGAAAATATAGATTCAATAAAACCATACACTATTCAAGATTTGTTAGAAGAGCTCAAAACCGTTGAGTTAAATAAAAAACCAGGAACTCAATATGCATACACTTCGGTTGGACCAGAACTATTAGCCTACATTTTGGAGAAAGTCAATACGAAACCATTTAAAGAACAATTGAAAATATTTCTTGATGAAATAGGAATGCACAATACCTACTTAAATGAATCTGAAAAGCATCTTAACAATTTAGTAAGAGGTTATGATGGCGAAGAATTGGTACCTGTAGATTATTGTCCAATTTATGGAGCAGCAGGTGGTGCTATTTCTACACTTTCAGACTTATCAATCTATATGAAATACCTGATAGACAATAAAGAATTGGCTTGGGTAAAAGAAGCATCTAGAAAGTTGTTTGAGGATACAGAAGAAGATGAAACCGTTGGTTACCTTTGGCAAAACATTGGCTTTGCAAAAGAAGAAGGTTATTACTACTCTAAAACAGGAACCTCAAATGGTATACAAAGTGTAGTATTAATTTGCCCAGATTCAAATTATGGTATGGTAGTTTTAGTTAATAACACATCAGACGAAGCTTTCAATGATTGGGTAAATTTAACTTATAGAGATATTGAGCCTTTGCTGATTAAGTATCCAAAATTAAACCTTACTTCCATATTTAGAAAAGATTTTAGTGACAGCCCAAGTATAGCTTTTCAAAACTTTAGAGAACTTAAAAATGATACAATTAATTATAGCTTTTCAATAAGGGAATTAAATAATTTTGGTTATGATTTGTTAAATAAAAAGCAGAATGAAAAGGCCATTAAAGTATTTCAGTTTTTAACAAAAGAGTTTCCTGAAAATGCAAACCTTTATGACAGTTTAGGCGAAGCCTTTTTTATATCAGAAGAATACGACAATGCATTACAAAACTTTAAAAAAGCATTGCAGATAAACCCAGATATGAAATCGTCCAAAGATTACATAAAGAAAATAGAAGAAAAAATTTAAAACAATAATGAATCAACCTTACGTAAAACAAACCATAGAAAACCGAGTAGGATACATCGAATTTTTTCATCCTGCGCATAATTCATTACCAGGAAATATTCTAGCAGAATTAGCACAAACTATCACTGATGCTGGCAATAATAACGACATTAAAGTCATTGTTCTTAAAAGCGGAGGCGATAGAACGTTTTGTGCTGGCGCAAGTTTTAACGAGCTTATCAATATCAATGATGAAGCTACAGGGAAAGTCTTCTTTTCAGGATTTGCCAACGTGATTAATGCAATGCGAAAATGTCCAAAATTTATCATTGGTCGCGTGCAAGGAAAAACCGTTGGTGGTGGAGTAGGAGTGGCGTCGGCAACCGATTATTGTATGGCAACAAAATTTGCAGCCATAAAGTTAAGTGAGCTAAACGTTGGTATTGGTCCGTTTGTGGTTGGTCCTGCTGTAGAACGTAAGTTAGGATTAAGCGGAATGTCACAAATCGCCATTGATGCCAATACATTTTATCCAGCAGAATGGGCAAAACAAAAAGGCTTATTTACACATGTGTTTGATACTACAGACGAATTAGACGAAGCCCTAAAAACCTTTGCTGAAAATCTTTGCAACTACAATCCAGAAGCAATGAAAGAAATGAAGAAAATTTTCTGGCAAGGTACCGAAGATTGGGACACGCTTTTAGCCGAAAGAGCAGCCATTAGCGGTCGTTTAGTCTTAAGTGATTTTACAAAAGAAACATTAAAACGATTTAAATAGTGATTTACGCATTCCAAGAATACACACCAGTCGTACACCAAAGTAGTTTCGTGCATCCGTTGGCTGCAGTCACAGGTAATGTCATCATTGGCAAAAACTGTTACATCGGTCCAGGTGCTGCCATTCGTGGAGATTGGGGACAAATCATTTTAGAGGATGGTGTTAACGTGCAAGAAAACTGTACAGTGCATATGTTTCCAGGTAAATCTATTACCCTAAAAGAAAGTGCACACGTTGGTCACGGAGCCATCATTCACGGAGCCAATTTGGGCCGTAATTGCCTTATTGGTATGAATACCGTAATTATGGATGATGCCGAAATTGGAGATGAAAGTATCGTTGGAGCCATGGCATTTGTTAAGGCCGAAACTAAAATTCCACCACGTAGTTTGGTGGTCGGTAATCCAGCAAAAGTCATCAAGCAGGTAAGCGACGAGATGATTGCTTGGAAAACTAAAGGAACGCAGTTATATCAACAGTTGCCGCAAGATTGTCACAACAGTCTAAAAGCCGTTGAGCCATTACGCGAAGTTCCAGAAAATATGAAAATCCAAGAAGGTGCTTATGACACTTTGAGGGATTTTATGAAAAAGTAAAATAATTTGGGCGTTACCACAAGGGTCGCGCTTTACACTATATCTTTTTTGCTTTTATTAGCAAAAAAGGATGCCGTTTCAATCGCTAACGCGTAAGAAATAAAAACTAACAAACGCTAGTTAATGCGTTTAGTCATTCCGCACTTGATGTGGAATCTAAATTGAAGATAAAGACTATGTCTAAATTTGAACTAAAAATGCCCAAAATGGGCGAGAGCATCACAGAAGGAACCATCATTAATTGGTTAATCAATGAAGGCGATTCTTTTGATGAAGGCGATATCATATTAGAAGTAGCCACAGATAAGGTGGATAACGAAGTGCCGGCACCAGCAGCAGGAACGTTGTTAGAAACCAAATACCAAGCAAAAGATGTGGTAAAAGTTGGTGAGGTTATCGCTATTTTAGAAGTTTCTGAAGAAGTAAAATCAACAAAGAAAACTGATGTCATTCAGAACGATAGCGAAGCGTCTAAAAAAGATAAAAAGCAACCAAAAAAGAAGCGTTCTATCACATCGAGCACAGTTGATGCGTCAACTTCGAATTCATTTTCAGTTAATAATACAAATACATTCTTCTCACCACTAATCATTTCCATTGCAAAGGAACATCACATAAGTTTTGAAGAATTAGCAAGAATCCCAGCAACCGGAAACGAAGGACGATTAAGAAAAAGCGATGTCTTTAATTATATCGAAGACGGCAGACCTTATAAATTTGCGCAGCCAGTGGTTCAAGATCCAACAGCTTATCGCATTCCACAATTAACGTTCGATAAGGGCAAAGGTAAGATTATAGAGATGGATCGTATGCGCCAAATGATTGCAGATCATATGGTCTATTCCAAGCATACGTCGCCGCACGTAACAGCTTATGTTGAAGCTGACTTAACCAATATGGTAAACTGGCGAAATGAAAATAAGGTTGCGTTTCAAGAAAAATATGGCGAAAAACTAACATTTACACCGTTGTTTGTAGAAGCAGTAGCCAAAGCGGTTAAAGATTTTCCAAACATTAATGCGTCTGTAGATGGTAATAATATCATTGTAAAAGAAGACATTAATATTGGTATGGCAACAGCATTACCAAGTGGAAATTTAATTGTACCAGTAGTTAAAAATGCAGATACTAAAGACTTAAAAGAGTTAGCAGAAAATGTAAACGAGCTCGCTGGAAAAGCAAGAGAAAATAAATTGAGTGGCGACGATATCAAAGGCAGCACGTTCACTATTTCTAACGTTGGGACGTTTGGAAGTGTTATGGGAACACCAATAATCAACCAACCAGAAGTGGCCATTTTAGCATTAGGAATCATTAAAAAGCGCGCTGAAGTCATTGAAACTGAAAAAGGCGACGAAATCGCTATTAGAAGTATGATGTACTTATCGCTGTCTTTCGACCATCGTGTCGTTGATGGTTTCCTAGGTGGAAGCTTTGTGCGAAGAGTTGCTGATTATTTAGAGCAATTTGATACGAATAGAAAAATATAGTTAACTGTCATTCTGAACTTGATTCAGGATTTCATCATTTATAAAAATTATGTCTTACAACATAGCAATCAAAAAAATAGAAAAATCAAAAGTCGATACCATCGACTTTAACAACATACCATTAGGAACCTCTTTCACAGATCATATGTTTATCTGCGATTATAAAGATGGCGAATGGCAAAACCCAAGAATTGAACCGTTAGCTTTAATTCCAACGCATCCAGCAGCAATGGCGTTGCATTATGGACAAGCCATTTTCGAAGGCATGAAAGCTAATGTAGATGAAGACGGAACACCAATGCTATTCCGTGCCGATAAAAATGCAGCGCGTTTAAACTTTAGTGCTGACCGAATGGGAATGCCAAATGTTCCAGAGGAATTGTTTGTAGAAGGCTTAAAACAGCTCGTAGCTATGGATAAAGCGTGGATTCCACCTCAAGACGGTAGTGCATTGTACTTACGTCCATTTATGTATGCTGACGAAGCTTTTATTGGAATGCGTGCAGCCACAAGTTACAAGTTTATCATTATGGCATCACCAGCAGGACCGTTTTTCAGCAAGCGCATAAAATTGTGGGCCGAAAAAAAGTTTGTTCGTGCCGTAGATGGTGGTACAGGCGAAGCAAAAGCGGCTGGAAATTACGCAGCAGCAATTCGTCCAACAGAACTAGCAAAAGCAAAAGGCTACGATCAAGTATTGTGGTTAGATGCTGTTGAGCACGAGTACATTCAAGAGGTGGGAACCATGAATATTTTCTTCAAAATTGATGGAAAATTCATCACACCACGTCGCGATGGCGCCATTCTCGATGGCATTACCAGAATGAGTGTTATCGATATTTTAAAAGATAAAGGCTTTGAAGTTATTGAGTGTCCAATCACGCTTACCGAAATTCGTGAAGCATCAGAAAAAGGCCTTTTAGAGGAAGCTTTCGGAACAGGGACAGCCGTTGGTATTGCTTACATTCAGAGCATTGGTACGGAAAATGGCGACATTCACGTCTCTGACGAAAGTCCGGTAGGATTAGAGGTTAACGATACGCTAAATGCCATAAAAACAGGAAAAATTGAAGATAAATTCAACTGGATGATAAAGGTTGAGAAGGAATTAGTGTAAAGATAACGTCACTTCGAGTGATTTGTGAGGAACGAGCAAATTGTATCGAGAAGTAAGTATAAAGTTCTCGATACAAAATTGCTTAAGGCAATTCCACTCGAACTGACGAATAGATATAATGATGAATAAAGACATATTAAAAAAAGGATTTACCAATTTAGTAACCGCCAAAACAATGGCAGAATTGTATGAAGCCAACTTCAAAGTAGTTTCAAAATACGTGCACGCCACATCACGTGGTCACGAAGCCATTCAGACCGCTTTAGGAATGCAATTATTACCTCAAGATTATGCATTTCCGTATTACAGAGATGATGCAATGTTATTGGCTTTTGGTATGACGCCTTACGATTTAATGCTTCAGGTATTAGCTAAAAAGGACGATCCATTTTCTGGTGGAAGAACCTATTATTCACATCCAAGTTTAAAAGATGCTGATAAGCCTAAAATTCCACATCAATCATCGGCAACAGGTATGCAAGCCATTCCTGCAACTGGTGTCGCAATGGGAATGCAATATTTGGAAAAGCAAGGACTTCAAAATTCAAATGTTGTTCAGAAGGATAGCAAAGAATCGCAATTAAATCCAATCACGGTTTGTAGTTTGGGTGACGCATCAGTTACCGAAGGCGAAATTGCAGAAGCCTTTCAAATGGCTGCTTTAAAGCAAATGCCAATTCTATATTTGGTGCAAGACAATGGTTGGGATATTTCAGCCAATGAAGCTGAAACCAGAGCGCAAAATGCTGCAGAATATGCAAAAGGTTTTCATGGATTAGAAGCCATTTCTATAGATGGTGCTAACTTCATTGAAAGCTACGAAGCTCTAGAAAAAGTTATAAAAACCATCCGAGAAGAACGTCGACCATTTTTGGTGCACGCTAAAGTGCCATTATTGAATCATCATACGTCTGGTGTACGTATGGAATGGTATCGAGATGACTTGGAAGAAGCAAAATCTCGAGATCCATATCCTGTTTTAAAACAGCAATTGTTAGACAATGGTTTCACTCAAAACGATATTGATACTATTGAAGCGGAAATAAAAACGTTGGTTGAAAATGATTTTCAAAAAGCCTTAAAAGCAGAAGATCCAACACCAGAAGATTTATTTACGCACGATTTTGCGCCAACACCAATTACCGAGGAAAAGGGTGAGCGTTCGCCTGAAGGTGCAAAAAAAGTAGTGATGGTAGATTGTGCCTTATTCGCTGTAGAAGAATTAATGCGCAAGCATCCAGAGTGTCTGCTTTACGGACAAGATGTTGGTGGACGACTTGGTGGTGTATTTAGAGAAGCGGCAACACTAGCACAGAAATTTGGTGACGACAGAGTTTTCAACACGCCAATTCAGGAAGCTTTTATTGTAGGTTCAACGGTTGGGATGAGTGCTGTTGGTTTAAAACCTATTGTTGAGGTTCAGTTTGCCGATTATATTTGGCCAGGACTCAATCAATTATTTACCGAAGTGAGTCGTAGCTGTTATTTAAGTAACGGAAAATGGCCTGTGAGTATGATTTTACGTGTGCCAATTGGTGCTTATGGTAGTGGTGGACCATACCATTCATCTTCTGTGGAAAGTGTGGTCACTAACATTAGAGGTGTAAAAATTGCTTATCCAAGTAATGGTGCTGATTTAAAAGGACTGATGAAAGCCGCATATCACGATCCGAATCCTGTGGTTATTTTTGAGCATAAAGGTTTGTATTGGTCTAAAGTACCAGGAACACAAGGTGCGACATCTGTAGAACCTGCTGAAGACTATGTGTTACCTTTTGGGAAAGCTTGGGTATTACAAGAAATCTGGAAGCAAGACGATGTAGAAACGTGTACCATTGTAACCTATGGAATGGGTGTGCATTGGGCAATGAATGCTTCGGAAGAATTGGGTTTAAAAGATCAAATAGAAGTCATCGATTTAAGAACATTGTATCCTTTAGATGAGGCAACTATAATAAAGTCGGTTAAGAAAACAGGCAAGTGTTTAGTAGTAACTGAAGAGCCAAGTAATAACAGTTTTGCAAGAGCATTATCTGGGAAAATTCAGGAAGAATGCTTCAAATATCTAGATGCGCCAGTAATGACGATTGGTAGTGAAAATATGCCTGCAATTCCATTGAATTCAACATTAGAACAAACAATGATTCCTTCAACTGAAAAGGTCAAAGCTAAAATAGAAGTTTTGCTTAATTATTAAAATAAAAAAGCGACTCTATTGAGTCGCTTTTCTTTTATAAATCGTATTCGGAAAGCGGTTTTGTAAATTCTTCAGGATTGGCCGCTAAATAATAGCGAGGATCATTAATGTCTTCTACAATAACCTCTTTAAACTTAGGACTTGCTTTATACATTAAAGCTTTGCAGTCTTCACTAAGATGTTTCAATTTTAAGCTCTTGCCAGCAGCTTCATATTTATTTACCAAATTGAAGATAGCTTCCATAGCAGAATGATCACTTACACGAGATTCAACAAAATCTATTTCAACGTTTTCAGGATCATTTTTTACATCAAACTTGGAATTAAAACTCTGGATAGACCCAAAGAATAATGGTCCCCAAATTTCGTAAGTTTTAGTGCCATCTGGTTGCATACGCTTACGCGCTCTAATCATCGTTGCATTTTTCCAAGCAAATACCAATGCAGAAATTATTACACCAGCGATAACGGCTACTGCTAAATCTTTCCAAACGGTAATTGCTGAAACAGCAATAAGTACAATGGCATCAGCAATAGGTATTTTACGAATGATTCTAAAACTAGACCAAGCGAATGTTCCGATAACTACCATAAACATGACGCCAACTAAAGCAGCGATTGGAATTTGTTCAATTAATGGTGCAGCAAATAGAATAAAACCTAACAAAGCTACTGCGGCAAATGCGCCAGATAAACGACCACGACCACCAGAATCGACATTGATAATCGATTGACCAATCATCGCACAACCACCCATTCCACCAAATAAGCCATTTAGCATATTGGCACTTCCTTGAGCAATACATTCGCGGTTTCCATTGCCTCTTGTTTCAGTGATTTCATCTACAAGGTTTAAGGTCATTAGAGATTCGATTAAACCTACAGCAGCCAATATAAAAGCAGTTGAAATAATCATATCCCAATGTCCAGCGAGTGTTCCGAATAATCCGAAAATTTGATCTTGAAATGTTGGTAACCCACCTTCTAAACCTTTTCCGCCGCCTTCTGCAATAAAAGAACCAACAGTGCTCATTTCAATTCCACCAAAAATCGTAATACAAGCTACAACAAGAATTGCAACTAAAGCTGCAGGAATTTTTTTGGTGAGTTTAGGTAGTCCGTACATAATTCCCATTGTCAATCCAATGAAGCCCATCATTTTCCAAAAAGCAGCATTTGAGAATAATGCTGAGAACCACTCAGAGGTATTGTCAAAAAATGAAATATCCTGCGGCACAGCATTAGGAAATAATTTTAATTGTGATAAGAAAATGACGATGGCTAAACCGTTTACAAATCCCATCATTACTGGGTGCGGAATAAGTCTAACGAACTTTCCAAGCTTAAAAACACCTGCCAAAATTTGAATACCACCAACAAATAATAAGGTAATAAATAACCATTGAAGTCCAAGGTTGTCGATAGGTGTATCTAGGTTAAGTCCAACTTCATTTCCTTTTTGAATAAGGTGCACCATAACTACAGCCATTGCACCAGTAGCACCAGAAATCATTCCTGGTCGACCACCAAACAAAGCGGTAACGATTCCCATCATAAAAGCACCATACAATCCAACCAATGGATCTACACCAGCAACGAAGGCAAAAGCAACAGCTTCAGGTACTAATGCTAATGCAACTGTAAGGCCTGATAAAATATCGTCTTTAGGGTTTTGGGTAAAATTCTTTTTTGTAGTTTGACCTAAAATCATAATTTACTTTTTGAAGCCGCAAATATAAGTTTTTATAGGTTAAGCCTAAAATGCGTGCTATTGAAGAATAAATAAAAAAGCATCAAACTAACGTTTGATGCTTTTTAAAATTATATAAAAAGATTTTAATGATTTAGCTCAGGAGGATATTTTTCCATGATTTTAGCAACAAACTCATTGATTCGTTCTTCTTTTTTATCAATATTTTTAGTCAAATATCCAGTTCCCATACCTTGCCAAACTAATTCTTTTTTGTTGGCATCAATTAAATCGATATAGAGCGTTCCTTCTGTTGAAGTTGAAACAGAAGTGTTGTTGTAAGGTCCCCAATACCATGGGTTCCAACCCCAGCCATATCCGTAAGGTCCCCAACCATTGTTGTAAACATTTACTTTTTCTCTTGATTTGGTAAAGATACTTACTAGGATATCAGGGTTTTCAGATTTTGTGTATCCTTTGGCCAAAAGTTCACTTTCAATAGCTCGTAGAATACGTTTTTTGTCAATGTCATTAATCTCTGCTTTATCAATACCTGTTTTAAAAAAGGCAAACGTTTTATAGTTGTCAAAACTTGCTCTTTTATCATAGTCGGATGCAACTCTCACTGAGCTACATGATGTGAAGATTGTAGTAATAACTACAAAGCTTAATAGTTTTAATGAGTTTTTCATATTCTTTTTTATTTGAGTTTATAACGAGTCCATTAGTTTGTCGTCAACTATATTAGGAACCGTAACTTTTAGATTAGGTTCTTGTTCCATAGCGCGTTTTATAGCAAAAACAGCACCTTCATTTCTTGCCCAACTTCTTCTGGAAATACCATTGTTTACATCCCAAAAAAGCATTGATTTTAAGCGTGTTTCTGCTTCATTAGTACCATCAAGAACCATACCAAATCCACCATTGATAACTTCTCCCCAGCCAACGCCACCACCATTGTGGATGCTTACCCAAGTCGCGCCTCTAAAACTATCACCTATAACATTATGTATAGCCATATCTGAAGTGAAACGAGAACCATCGTAAATATTGCTGGTTTCACGATAAGGTGAATCTGTACCTGATACATCATGGTGATCACGACCTAGAACAACGTAACCTATTTCGCCTTTTGCAATGGCATCGTTGAATGCTTTAGCGATTTTCATTCGACCTTCGGCATCTGCATAAAGAATTCTGGCTTGTGAGCCTACAACTAATTTGTTCTCTTGAGCACCTTTAATCCACTGAATATTATCAGCCATTTGCTGTTGGATTTCTTCAGGTGAGTTTTTCATGATTTCCTCTAGGACTTCACAAGCAATAGCATCTGTTTTTGCAAGGTCTTCAGGTTTTCCAGAGGTACATACCCAACGGAAAGGACCAAATCCGTAATCAAAACACATAGGACCCATAATATCTTGCACGTAGCTTGGATATTTAAATTCGCGACCTATAGTTGGGTTTTCAGACATAACATCTGCACCAGCACGAGAAGCTTCGAGCAAGAAGGCATTTCCGTAATCAAAGAAATAAGTGCCTTTCTTTGTGTGTTTATTAATTGCAGTTGCATGACGACGTAAACTTTCCTGAACTTTGGTTTTGAATAGGTCAGGATTATTTGCCATCATGTGGTTAGCATCTTCAAAAGATATTCCAACAGGATAATAACCACCAGCCCAAGGGTTATGCAATGAGGTTTGGTCACTTCCTAAATCAATATGAATATTAGATCTATCAAATTTTTCCCATACTTCAACAACATTTCCTAGGTATGCTATTGATATTGTTTCTTTGTTTGTTTGCGCTTTTTGTACTCGTGCTACTAATTCATCCAAATCTGAAATTTTTTCATCAATCCAACCTTGATCTAATCGAATTTGAGTGATTTTAGGATTCACTTCTGCACAAATCGTAATACAGCCTGCAATGTTACCTGCTTTTGGTTGCGCACCAGACATTCCGCCTAAACCTGAGGTGACAAAAATGTGTCCTTTAGGTGATTTGTTTATTTTTCTAAATCCGTTTAGAACGGTAATCGTTGTACCATGAACAATACCTTGAGGTCCAATATACATGTAGCTTCCGGCTGTCATTTGTCCGTATTGTGTAACGCCAAGAGCGTTGAATTTTTCCCAATCATCTGGTTTGGAATAATTAGGAATCATCATGCCATTGGTGACAACTACACGAGGCGCGTTTTTATGTGATGGAAATAAACCCATGGGATGACCAGAATACATAACAAGCGTTTGTTCATCAGTCATGGTTGCTAGATATTGCATAGTTAATAAATACTGCGCCCAGTTAGAAAACACAGCGCCATTGCCGCCATACGTAATTAATTCATGTGGATGTTGCGCAACAGCATAATCCAAATTGTTTTGAATCATTAGCATAATAGCTGCAGCTTGCTTTGATTTGGCAGGATATTCATCAATTGGACGTGCATACATTTTATAATCAGGTCTAAAACGATACATGTAAATGCGTCCATAAGTCTCTAATTCTTCTTTGAATTCAGGAAGAAGTGTTGCGTGGTGTTGCGGTTCAAAGTAGCGCAACGCATTTTGAAGCGCTAATTTTTTTTCTTTATCAGAAAGAATCTCCTTGCGTTTAGGTGCATGATTAATAGAAGCTTCATAAGGTTTAGGGTTAGGTAATGTATTTGGTATTCCTTGTAGTATTTGTTCTTTAAAAGATATGTTAGTTGTTGTTGACATTAGTTTCTTTTTAATTGCTTTTTATTGAATCCGTATGGGCAGTGTCTGCATCCGCTTTCACAGCAATAGCCACGTTTTAGGTGGTATTGCTCTGTGAAACAGCGATAGCCTTCAGGAGTTAAGTAATAATCTCCTTCTTCAATAGGAATGATTTTTTTCATAATCTAACAAAGATAATGTAATTTGGATTGATTTTTGAAGTTTCAAGACTATGATATTGGTTTCGAAATATATAGTGCCTAAAGGTTATGTTGGGGTTACAATTTTCCCTTTTGTATTCTTAAAGTATAAAGCTTTGAAAGAAGATGCTGTGCTTTTAAATCATGAGCGAATTCATTTACAACAACAAATAGAATTGTTGATTATTCCTTTTTTTGTGATTTATGGTTTTGAGTTTCTTATAAGACTTTTGCAGTATAAAAGATGGAGTTTAGCTTACAGAAATATTTCTTTTGAGCGAGAAGCTTACTTTCAGGAAGCTCAGCTTGATTATTTAAAGTATCGTAGGTTGTATAGTTTTTTAAAGTATTTATAGCTTTATTCAAGTTAGATACAAAAAAAGACCTAACGTAATTGGATAGGCCTTTTTGTAGTGAAGTGCTATATATTAATTTTTTACTGTTTTAAAATGATTCTTTGAATTTTTTGTTTTTTAGATTCAGTAAGAGTAGCTTTTACAATATATGTGGCATCCGAAAGATTACTATCTCGTATGATAAATTCTAATTGGTTAATATTCTTTTGCTCAAATAATTTTCTGCCTAATAGGTCGTAGATAATTACAGAATCTATAGTGTTTGTTTCGGATTTTACTTTAATATAATCACCGTTAGGAGCAGAGATACTTAATTGACCTCTAACGTCATCTTTGTCGATGTCAAGTGTTTCATTGGTGTATCTTAAGATAAAACGGTCGTCAAATGTTGTTGGTTGACTAACGCTAAAGATATAAGGCGAAATTTTTAAATCATGTATTGTATTGGTGTAAGTGTCTTCTAGATATATGTTTTGGTCTTCATTAGTGAATAAGCCATCTACATTGCTAATAGCTATAGTGTGAATCCCTGGTTCAGTTAAAACTGTACCTAGATGTACTTGGTCATTTTGGTCGAAAGGTAAAGCTCTTCCTTGTATGATCATTCCTTTGTCATCAATTTTAGAGTACAAGTTTAATGCATTGGACTCTTTATTGTATGCGTCATAAAGGCGGTCTTTTTGATTTGTAGCTCCTTCAATGTAACCTACTAATATGTTAGAGGATAATTGACTAGGAGATACTAAGTTTAACCAAATACGATGCTTTTCTAGGCTTGATTCAGTATTGTAATTTACATTGTTGCTTGATTGTGTTCGATAAAACTGACTGTTGTCATAGCTTGCTGACAGTTGCCTCATGCTATTGTTGAATGTAACGCTACTAGTTTCACTATCATTAAGTGCTAAAACAAAGAATCCTTGACCAGAGGCTATTTGTCCACTAAATGATTCGTCTTGATAGGTATTGGTCCCAGAGAAATTATATGTTACATAGTCAGAGATATTATAGTTTAATACATAGTCTTCATAAAATGAATCGGTATAAGTTCCAAGAATGCTGCCATGAGTCCATATATGAACTGCACCTTCAATAATGGTGTTATTAGGATGGGTTAAAAAAGCTTGAGCATCAAGGGCTGAGGGATAGGGGTTTCCTAGTAAATTCCAATTGTCATCAAATGGAGTTACGGTTAATAAATCATTGCCATACGGATTGTATGTGAAATTACTATTTGTGTTTGTGTTGGTTCCGCTATTAATGGTTTTGGTAATGATGCCATTATTAGCTACACCATTGAATGTTGCAGTAAAAGTTGCAGGAGTGTTGGTAAAAGCATCTGGACCTCTTACAATATATCCTTTCCCGTTTTGCATTGAGGATCCTGCTGAATTTGACCAGTTTCCAAAACAAATAGGAATAACAGGAGGAGGTGTAAAACCATTAGGTATAGTTGTAATCCATTCGTAAATATAATTTGTTGAAGTGCCTGGGGAAACATTATTTACATTAAAATTATTGACTGGAGATGACCAATATACGTAATCAGTACCTCTTATATTAGCATCCCTGTTCATTGTGATGTTGCCTGTATTTGGAACAGTTGGTACATCATTAACTTGAATTAAACTACCACTACTATTGATTTGAATTGTTCCTACCCCTTGTATGTCTACAAAGTCAACAATTGTAACAGAGGCGTCAGATTGTACTGTTAAAGTTGCTCCATCGTGTACTGTAAGATTTAATCCATCTCCATCGTCATTGGTGTAAAGTATTGGGTCATTTCCTGTGATAGGAATTACTACACAGTCTGCTGAAGTAGGAATAGTATCATCAGACCAATTGAGTGGTTCCATCCAATCGTTAGTAGCTTCAGAGCCATCCCATATTTTTACACCATTAACAGTAACGATGAAATTATCTGTTTCAACAATTGTAGAGCTGTTGCAAAGATTATAGGTTACTTCGGCTATGTAAGTTGTTGTAGATGTAGGTGAAACGGTAATGATACCATCATCATCTGGGTCAATAATTTCATTAGCAGGTGAAATTGAATTAGCATACCATTTTAAATCAGTGATAGAGCTTCCAGATGGAACAAAACGCCATGCCTCGTTAGTTGCAGTCCAATCTCCATCGGAAACATCTCTAGCTACTGTGGCTTGTGTCCCGTCAGCATTTTGCAAGCCTATTTGAGCATTTCCGAAGTTCCAAATGTCAGCATATCCACTATCGTAAGCGTCCATGTTTTTTTCTTCGACATATACTTCAATTACGTTTGTGTCTTCGTATAGGACTATCATACCTGTATATAAAGTGCTTGTGTCGTTATACATTGGTACATCTTTCCATGAAGCCACAAGAGCTCTGCAGCCAGTGTTAAGAGTTATAAGTTCCCAACCTACTTCGCCTCCAGCTGTTGGGTCAATGTCGTGATGTACACCATAAATTGAGGGGCCAAAGAAATAGTCATATTGTAAACCGAAGAAGTGCTCTGTAGAGTTGACCAAGCTAGGTAAATTGTTGTTTATTTCCCAGCCTATGTAGTTATTAGCAAGTGAAGTGTCAAAAGAAATGACGCCATTTGAGCTAATGGTGCAAGTATTATATGATGCGCCATAAAAACAAAAGTTAAAAGGAAGGTTTACCACAGGGGAAAATATATCATCATCATTAACGCTTACAGGGTTTGCTAAACAATCAAATTGATAAGGTGGGTTGTAAGCTATGCTTTCAACGTTATAGCTTGTGGTTTCTCCTAGTTCTAGATAGTTAGCTTCTAAGTCTACAGAGGAAGGTGAAGTACAATTAATAGTTATAGTGTCATTTCCTCCACTATCCATAACATCAACACTTGGGCAAGCTAAAGCTGTGGTGCCTGTGCCATTACCAGGAAGGCAAGGGTGAGTGATACATATATCAAAAGTACCTTGATTGCCATTTCCGCCATAACTATAAACTCTAATATAATAGGTGTTACCAATGGTTAAACCTGTTGCATTTATAGTTTCTGCAGAGGTAATTGTATTGTCGGCACAGTTAATTGAAGATCCGTTGCAGCTGCCACTTCTTAAGTCGACGACTATATCATCGATGGTTCCGGGATTTACAGTGATATTGTGGCTTGTTGAAGTAGCAATAAAAGAAAACCAAACATCATCGTCGGCATTTCCAGTAAAGCCGCAGTTTACTGCGGTTGTGCTTTGGGATGCTCCAATGGTTGAACCATTAGTTGGGGTGCAACTTGTGTTAGATGTTAATGTTATTGCTCCGTTACAATTGTCATTGGATAAAACGGGGGATATTATAAATGAAGTAATATTCATGTTGTTGTTATAGGCATTTCCTATTCTTACAAAATAAGTATTGCCAAGAACTAGACCAGTAAGGTTTAAAGTTTCGGTTTGACTTCCACCTCCTCCAACACCTGTAGGAAAATTATTTGAGCACCCAATGTTAGTCAACGCTCCACAGGTTCCAGAATAAGCGTGTAAAAGTGGTCCTCTGTTGGAGGTTACAGAAATATTTACTTCAATAGAAGATGCTACAAAACTAACCCATCCATCCCGTAACATGGTTTGTCCATTGCATGCTGACTCTGTTGGGTCTGTTACTGTGCTATCAGTTATATTTCCTATATAGTTTACTCCAACAGTTGCGTTAAAAGCAGTGCCGCATGTAGCGCCTTGTGAATATGCTTTAAAATTTATAAACAGAATGAAAAAAAGTGAAAAACAAAGTAATTTTCTTATCATAAGCCTAAACATTAAATTAGCCATAACATTACTTGTTGTAAATGTTAGATTAGTTATTTAAATGCTAGATTTGGAGTGAGTTATAATGTTAAATTTATAAAAAATAATTATAGTTTTAACGTTTATTTTTGAAATTTTATTGAAAAACTGTTTAAATGCAAAAAAAACCTATTAAAAATACTTTAAATATTGATAATCTTTTGTTTGTGAGAGCTGAGTATCTCAATCATAAATTTGTATCTGGAAATAAACTAAGAAAGTTGAAATATAATATAGAGTTTGCTAAACACCAAAATATTGATACACTACTGACTTTTGGTGGTGCTTTTTCAAATCATATTTCAGCAACTGCAGCAGCTGGTAAAGAATTTGGGTTTAAAACCATAGGGATTATAAGAGGAGAGGAGCTTAAAACTAGTTTTAAGACTAACCCTACTTTGTCTTTTGCTTACGCTTGTGGCATGCAGTTTAAGTTTGTTACAAGACAGCAGTATAGAGAGAAGACCAATGAGGGTTTTATAAAAAACCTAAAAGAAGAGTTTGGGGAATTTTACCTTCTTCCTGAAGGAGGTACTAATGAGCTTGCTGTAAAAGGTTGTGAAGAAATTTTGACTGAAGCAGACAGCGTTTTTGATTACATCTGCTGTCCTGTTGGAACAGGAGGTACTATTTCTGGGGTTATTAATTCTAGCAATTCACATCAAAAGATTCTAGGATTTCCTGCGTTAAAAGGTGATTTTTTACAAGAAGAAATTGCTAAATTTGCAACACAAAATAATTGGGAGTTAATAACCGATTACCATTTTGGAGGTTACGCAAAGACTAATGATGATTTAATAAAATTCATCAATAACTTTAAGAGTAAACATAATGTGCCTTTAGATCCTATTTATACAGGTAAAATGGTGTTTGGTATTTACGATTTAATTGAAAAAGGCTATTTTCCTAAAGGTTCCAAAATATTAGCAATTCATACTGGAGGTTTACAAGGAATTGAAGGAATGAACCAAAAGTTAAAGCAACAAAATAGGCCTTTAATCGTTTAAGAATTTATGAGAAAACTACTTGCTGTACTATTATTATGTTCCATTGCTTTAAGTTGTGGTTCAAAAAAGAAAATTGTTACAAAAAAGAAACGAAATACTACAAGAACAGAACAAGTTTCAAGGCCAATAGAAAAAGAACCTACTGTAGTTAATCCGTCTGAAAAGGAAGATACTTCTCCAAAAACTTATGCTAGTCCTACTGATGCATATATTGCAACTTATAGTGGAATAGCAATGGAGGAGATGCGAAAATATAAAATACCAGCAAGTATTACTTTAGCTCAGGGAATACTAGAGTCAGCATCAGGAAAAGGGCGTTTGGCAGTTGAAGCAAATAATCATTTTGGTATTAAATGTCACGGATGGACAGGTGCTAAAATTTACCATGATGACGATGCTTCCCAGGAATGTTTTAGAAAATACAATCATGCAAATTCTTCTTTTGAAGATCATTCTACATTTTTAACTTCTAGAAGTCGTTATTCAAAATTATTTCAGTTAAAGATTGATGATTACAAAGGTTGGGCTAAAGGGTTAAGAGCTGCTGGATATGCAACCGATAGAAAATACCCTGAAAAACTGATAAGTTTAATTGAGCGCTATCAACTTTATCGTTATGACGAAGAAGTGCTTGGTAGGCCTTCAAATAAATATGATGATGTTGTTGAAGAAGGACATCTTACACATCAAGTTGTAAAAGGAGATACGCTTTATTCACTTTCTAGAAAATACAATACAACTGTTGAAACTCTTAAGCGGTTGAATAATATGAGTAATAATGACCTTGCGATAGGTCAGGTGCTTATTATTAAATCTGAATAATTTATGATATATAAAAGAAGTAGTGCTTTATTTAAAGAAGCTCAAGACGTAATTCCTGGAGGAGTAAACTCACCTGTTAGAGCGTTTAAAGCTGTTGGAGGAACTCCAATTTTTGCAAAATCAGCAAAAGGCGCTTATGTTTTTGATGAAGATGATAATCAATATATAGATTACATTAATTCTTGGGGACCGATGATTTTAGGTCATGCACATAAACCAGTTGTAGATGCTGTGGTTGAAAAAGCGAAACTAGGAACGTCGTTTGGTATGCCTACTGAGATTGAAACTAAAATTGCTGAATTGGCAATAAGTATGGTCCCAAATATTGATAAAATTAGATTTGTAAACTCAGGTACCGAAGCTTGTATGAGTGCGGTAAGACTTGCAAGAGGGTTTACAGGAAAAGAGAAAATAATAAAGTTTGCAGGATGCTATCATGGACATAGCGATGCGTTTTTAATACAGGCAGGAAGTGGAGCAGTAACTTTTGGTAGTCCTAATAGTCCTGGAGTAACTGAAGGTACAGCAAAAGATACCTTGTTGGCTAGGTATAATGATATTGATAATGTTGAAGCGCTTATAAAAGCAAATGCAGATGAAATAGCGTGTATTATATTAGAGCCTGTTGCAGGGAATATGGGTTGTATTCCACCAAAAGATAACTTCTTACAGAAACTAAGAACATTATGTGATGCTCATAATATTCTATTGATTTTTGATGAGGTTATGACAGGTTTTAGACTTGCTAAAGGTGGCGCTCAAGAGTTGTTTAATGTGGATGCAGATATTGTTTGCTTTGGAAAAGTTATTGGAGGCGGATTACCAGTAGGCGCTTTTGCTGCGCGTAATGAAATTATGAGTCACCTTGCACCTTTAGGAGCAGTTTATCAAGCAGGAACATTGAGTGGGAATCCATTAGCTATGGCTGCTGGTTTAGCAATGTTAACCGAAATTAATTTAGATGATGAGCTGTTTACACGTTTAGCTGAAAAAACAGAATACCTTCATAAAGGTATGACAAAAACACTCCAAGAGCATAACATAGATCATGTAATCAATAGAGTGGGCTCAATGATTTCGGTTCATTTTTGTAAAGATGAGGTTTATGATTTTGAAACTTCGGCTAAAGGAAATAATGCTAGTTTTAAAGCCTTTTTTCATGGTATGTTAAACGAAGGTGTTTATATTGCCCCAAGTGCTTTTGAAACTTGGTTTTTATGCGATGCTTTATCTTATGAAGATTTAGATAAAACTATTGAGGCTGTTAGTAGAGTAGCTAAAACATTATAAAATAAAAAAAGCGGTTTTTAAACCGCTTTTTTTTTATTCTTCGTCTTCTACGTTGTAGAGTTCTTTGTATCTCGTGTATTGTTCTTCGTTTAGTATTTTTTTCATTTTTTGAGCCAATACTAAGTCAATCTTTTGCTTAAGCTCTTTATTGTTTTCCATGTCAGAGCTTATTCTTTGATATACTTTTTCGTACTCTTGAAATGCTTGATACACTTCTTCTTGTTGAATGTTATCAAACTTGAGGGTTTTTTTCAGTTCCTTTGCTTTTTCAGAAGCTGCTTGATTTATTTGAAGTTTGTTTTGTGCACTTAGTTGAGGTGCTCCAAGTAACATTGCAAAAGCAAATAAGCAAAGCGTAATTATTTTTTTCATTATAGATAAGATTAAAGTATTTAAAAAAATAGATTGACTAAATTAATGATTTTTGTGATATAATCACAAACAAAAAGCACCGAGTTTTATCTCGATGCTTCAATTAACAAAAAAACTATACTCAACCAATCAAAAATGTTAATCTCTATTATGTTCTTTTTTCATCATTTTACGCTTTCCTCTTTTGTCTTTATGCTTAGCTTTTGACTCCTCCCATTTCTCAAACTGTTCAGCGTTTAAAATGTTTTTTACTTTTTGTTTTACTTCTATTTGATGATCTAATCTGTCGTTCATTCGTTTTACCATTTCATCTTTAGAAGGCTTTTCGGCATCATCACTATCTTTTAGTTTTTGACGTTCTTCCATTTGTGCTTTTCTAAGTTGTGCTTCTTCTAGATGAATAGCTTGCATTTGCTCTTGCTGTTTTTCGGTTAAATCCAACTCAAGTGTCATGCGTTTAGTTTGTAATGTTGCAAATTCTTCAGGAGTCAAATCCTTCATCATTTCCATTCGTTCTTTTCTTTCTCCTTTTTTAAAATCTTTTTTTCTTTCCTGTGCATTGGCTTGAAAAGCTACTAGTGCCAACGCAATGATTATTGCTTTTTTCATCGTGTCTATTTTTAAAGTTATTTGTTCTTTTGACTTCTGTTGTTTTAAAAGGTTTAATATTGAGATGAAATTTAACTACTAATTAACAGTTTGAGCCTTAGTGATTAAGTTGAGTGTTGTGGTGTATAGTGGTTGGTGTTCCATCTTACTTTTTAACCAAGAATAGAAGCTCATAACAAAGATGTCTTCTTGTTTTGCATCTAGCCAAACGAATGAGTTTTCTACTTTGTTTTTAAACGTTGTTGTGGTGACTTGCTCTGGGTTTTTATAGTAATATTCCACAAGATTTAAGTATGTGATTACACGTTCTTGGTTGATGTTTTTTAAGTAGCTGCGATATGTTCTTTTAAAACTTAATAAGCGCGATTCTACCAGGTTAATATTTTTGAGTTCAATATGTAAAATAATTTCAATTAAATTCTTTTTAATAACCCATTCCTTTCCTGCTTTTTGCATATACCAATTGTCAGTATGGTAAAATTTTGAAAAGATATTTAAAGCACTTTTGAACTCATTTTTTTGAATGTAAAACATCACTAAACTTAAATAGATGTCTAATAACGATTCTATATCAGGATGTTTTGGTACTCTAAAACCTTCTAGTAATGCTATGGCTTTGTCTTGTTGGTTAGTGTAATTATAGTTTAAAGCAGTAAGCAAATTGTATTTCAGTTTAAAATTATTGTAGTGTTTCTTTTTATGCTGTAACATTTGTTCATGCATCAGGTTTAAATACTCTAATGAGCTATTAAATTTTTTGTTTCTGAACAGTGTGTTGGCTATTAAATAAAGTACTTCAATATGATAAAACGGTTGTTTGTTTTTGGTTTTGTGCGATTTAATGCTTTGGTAAGTATTGATGATAAACGGTTCAATTTTTAGATAGTCGTTAGTAACAAAAGCTGAAATGCTTACAATGGTCATAAGTTGATATAACGATTTAAACGACATAGATTCTGAAACGCTTATGTTGTGTTCGTTTAGCGTTGAATTTAATAAGGTTTGAAAATCGACAATCTCACCTTTGTAGGTCATGTTGTGTAATGTTTGTCTAATTTTTGCATACACAATATTGAGTTCTTCTTCTAAAAAGTGATTTTTTTGGTTGATTTTAAACTTGGTTATAAGTGTATTGATATCAACTGTAGGATTGGTGTAGGCATACTGTATTTTGGTATGGTAAATTTCATTAAGAATAGGGAATAGATAATGCTCTTGCGCTAATAGTTCGGCTTTGTCTAATAACTTGTAAGCAACTTTAGGGTTGTTGTGTAGAAGGAATGTTCTAGAAGCTAAAATGTATTTTATAATTTGCATATCTACAGAATTTTCTTCTTCTAGATTTGCATTCGCAATAAAATCGATTAAAGATTGAAACAAACGCTTGCGCAACGCATGATAGGCATCTGCTTTGTTGCTCTTATAAAGTTTTATGCAGATGTCTTTAGATGTTAAACCATCCTTGGTTAATAGCTTAAATAACTGAATGTTTTTAGTGTCGTTGCGTTTGTTCTTTTTTTCTAAATACAATACAAAACGTTGTTGGTCTTCGCTTGAAAATGTAGAAATAATAGATTTTAAGTCAGTCATTTAATCGTCAGTAAATAGTTAATTATAATAGTAAATATAGTATTTTTTAACTGTAAAATATAAAATATATCGTCAGTAATATTTTAAAAACGTGTTTTGATATTTTGTGAAGTGTCGCAGATTTGCTGTGTAATCAACAAAACAAAATATTATGAAGTCATTCTTAAAAGTAAGCGTATTTGTAATTGTATTCGGTACAATTACAATCTTTTCAAAATCTATTTCAAAAGAAGTTGTAACGCAGTACAATAACTGTGTCACCTTTATGGCAAATAATACTGTTGCAAGTATTAACCAATAATGGCTGTAATGAAACTCAAAAATTTAAATACAGCTTTTATTGTTACTACAGGAATTTCGGTAGTGGTGTTTATTTATTTGGTGTTTTTAGGATACGACGAAATAAAAACCTTAAAGGATGTTATTAAAATTATAGCATCAATACTATTCCCAATTCCAATGTTGTTTTTTGTGCGTTTTATTTTAATAGAACATTTTTTACCGCAAAACACAGACGAATACAAAGCAAAAAACCAAAAACCAGCAACAGTGTTGCTTATTGCTACAATTATTATAGGTGTACTGTTTATGCAGTTTGTAGAATTAATAACAAGTCAAAAACTTGAAGACAATTTAATTTTTGCGCACTTAATAAACTCTACAACCATTAGTAGCTATGTGCTTAATTACATTCTGTATAACAACTTAAGAGCTAACGGTATTTTAAGTGGTGTGTTGTTATCATTAGCGATACACATATTCTTTTTATCAGCTTAAATCAAAACAAAGTTTAATCATCAAAATTTAATATTATGAATCCAATTATGAATACTCCAAAACCAACAAGTAACTCAGGAAAAAGAGAACTACTATTCACATTTCAATCTATAATTGTTACAGGTCTTTTAGCGTTTACCGCAATTGCGTTTTTCTTTTACAACGATTTGTCTATAGTAAAAGGCATCAAAGTTATTTTTGCACCATTTTTATCAGTAGTGCCATTGCTTTTTATACTCTCAATATTAAGAGACTTACGCAAAGGATTTATTGAAGGTAATTATAGCAAACAGGAAATAATAAAGTTCTGTATCATTACAGTAGCAATTACTGCAGCTTTTACTGGTATTACATTTTTACTGTCTAAAATAGGTGCTTTAGAAATTTTATTGGCAGCTATTATAGCGATACTAAGTACTGTATTCTTTTTAAAAACCAAGATTAAGGACATTTTAGGGATGAGCATCGTAACAGGAATTGCCGAAGGTATCATCGTATATATGATTTTTTTGTTTTGATGATTGGTTGGTTAACCTCAAACCTCGTAGCTAAATTTTTGGTTGCGAGGTTTTAAAACAAAATCAATAATGAAAGATTTCTCAAAAGTCATTTTACTTATTTTAAGCGGTTTCATTACATTTATTTTGATTCCTATCATTCCTATGGCAAATGGTGGAGGTTCATTAATTATAGTATTGACAATTCCGTTTTTAATAGCTTTAGGAATAATTTTAAGTATAGTCTATTACTTTATTTACATAAAGAAAAATAAATCGAATAGAAATCATGTGTTTGTATTAATGATGGTTTTTATGATTTTCCTGACTCTTTTGCTTTTTCCTTTTCAATAAAAATTAATTTAGTATTTATAACTATAATAAGATGAATTCAAAACTCATAAAAGAATTACCACAGTTGGTGAAAGACCAAGTCATTACAGAAGATGTGGCTCGTAATATTGAGGTCTATTACCAATCGAAACAAGACGATAAACCAAATAAATTATTTACAGTATTTGGTGTGTTGGGATCCATTTTGGTTGGCTTAGGTGTTATTCTCATTTTAGCACATAATTGGGACAATTTTACAAGAGCCACAAAAACGATTTTTGCATTTTTACCTTTGGTAATAGGTCAGTTGTTTGTAGGCTATTCAATTTTAAAAAATAAGAGTGCCACCTGGAAAGAAGCCTCAGGAACATTTCTGTTTTTTGCAGTAGGTTCTAGCATAGCTTTGGTAAGTCAAATTTATAATATACCAGGAGATTTAAGCTCTTTTTTACTCACTTGGATTGTGCTATGCTTACCACTAATTTATTTGCTCAAATCTAATGCGTTGGCAATGCTTCACATAATATTTGCAACATATTATGCATGCAATTATGGTTACGGTTATTTTACAATGCAACAAACACCTTGGTTGTATTTAGGGCTAATGGTTTTGGTATTGCCACATTACTGGAAACTATTAAAAAAACACCCAAAAGCCAATGTTACTTCAATATTTAACTGGATATTACCCTTAAGTTGCACTATCACTTTAGGTGCTTTTGTAAACAGCCAAGGTGATTATGGGTATTTAATGTATGTTATCTTGTTTGGTTTGTTTTATAACATTGGCAAGATTCCGTTTTTTGATCATCAAAAATTGAGGCGTAATGGATACTTGATTTTTGGTTCTGTAGGAACAGTAATTTTATTATTGTGGACAAGCTTTAACTGGATTTGGGAATTCAACGAAAACAATTCAACGTTTGCCTCTCAAGAGTTTTTTATTGCCTTGTTTTTGTTTGTAGTGACAGCAATAGTTTTAGGGTATTCGTATTCAAAAAAATGGATTAAAAGTTTTAATTTGTTTCACGTCGTGTTCATTATGTTTACTGTTTTGTTTTTTATAGGAACAAGCAACAGTATTATACCAACCATTGCCATTAACTGTATCATTTTTGCTTTAGGATTAATAACCGTAAAAATAGGAACAGATAAATTTCACTTCGGAATTTTAAACTACGGTTTACTTATTATAACAGCCTTGGTTGTCTGTCGCTTTTTTGATACAGATATGAACTATGTTATTAGAGGTTTGCTTTTTGTGAGTGTTGGTGCTGGATTTTTTATAACTAATTATGTAATGCTTAAAAAGCAAAAGTCTAAACTTAATTCTTAAACATTAAATCATGAAAACTATACATATATTCATCGTGTTTATTTTGGTTGCTGCTGCGCAATTGATACTGCCAGCTCAAATGATTTTTAACCAAGAAAATATTTTAAAAACAGGAACAGCTTTTAAATTTAAAACCCAACCTGTAGATCCTTCAAACCCATTTAAAGGCAAGTATATTTACTTAAATTTCGAAGCTAATACTATTAAAACTATTGATTCTACTTGGTCAAGACATGAACCGGTTTTCGTGTCGGTTGTTGAGGATAGTTTAGGGTTTGCTATGGTTGATAAAGTGACTAGAGCTAAACCTATTAAAGGAAACTTTATAAACGCAAAAGTGAGTTATTATAGCAGTTATGATAAAACACTTCGTTTAGACTATCCGTTTAACGAGTTTTATATGAACGAAACCAAAGCTTATGACGCTGAAATTGCTCATGCCAATGCACAAAATGATTCAATACCCAATAACACTTACGCTTTAGTGTTTATAAAAGAAGGACAAACAGTGTTGGATAATGTGTTTATTGATGAGATTCCTATTGCTGATTATGTTGAATAGTATATTTGAAATGACTAACTTTGAAACAATCAAAATTAACTCATTAAATTTTATGAAGAATATACTCGCAATGCTTTCGCTTATGGTGATTGTATCGTCTTGTAAAGAAGACAAAAAAGAAGTAGTAAGTGAAGAACCAACGCAAACCGAAATGCAAAAAAACTTAGGTAAATACGTAAGCGTTAAACTAACTTCAGATGTAAATAAGCTTTCCGAAAAAGAACAACAAATGTTGCCTTTGCTTATTAAAGCTGCTGAAAAAATGAACGACTTATTTTGGTATGAAGCCTATGGAGACAAAACAGAGTTGTTGAACTCAATTGAAGACGAAGACACTAAAACCTTTGTAAAAATCAATTATGGTCCTTGGGATAGATTAGATGGTAATAAACCATTTGTTGAAGGTGTAGGAGAGAAGCCATTAGGTGCAAATTTCTATCCAAAGGATATGACCAAAAAAGAATTTGAAGCTGCTGATATTGAAGATAAATCAAGCATTTACAACTTTGTACGTAGAGACGAAAACGGAAAACTGTATTCAATTCCTTATCACAAGCAATTTGAAAATGAAGTTAAGGAGGTTTCTGAGTTATTAAAAGAAGCAGCTAAACTAGCAGAAGATGAAGGTTTAAAAACATACTTAGAGCTAAGAGCACAAGCATTATTAGATGATAACTATCAACCAAGTGATTTAGCTTGGATGGATATGAAAACCAATACGCTTGATATTGTTATTGGTCCAATTGAAACTTATGAAGACCAAATGTTTGGTAATAAAGCAGCACACGAAGGTTATGTGTTAATTAAAGACCAAGAGTGGAGTGCTAAATTAGCGCGTTTTGCTAGCTTTTTACCAGAACTTCAAAAAGGAATTCCTGTAGCTGATGCTTACAAACAAGAAACTCCAGGAACAGATAGCGATTTAAATGCTTACGATGTAGTGTATTATGCTGGAGATTGTAACTCTGGTAGTAAAACAATTGCTATTAACTTACCAAACGATGAGGAAGTACAGTTGCAAAAAGGAACTAGACGTCTTCAGCTTAAAAATGCTATGCGTGCTAAGTTTGATAAAATTTTAGTACCAATTTCAGATGTGTTAATAGATGAAAGCCAAAGACAACACATTACTTTTGATGCCTTTTTTGCTAATACAATGTTTCATGAGGTGGCACATGGTCTTGGTATAAAAAATACTATAAACGGTAAAGGAACAGTTAGAACGTCGTTAAAAGAGCTTGCAAGTGCTTTAGAAGAAGGAAAAGCAGACGTGTTAGGACTTTATATGGTACAACAATTACATGAAAAAGGTGAAATTGATGGTGATATGAAAGACTACATGACTACGTTTATGGCTAGTATTTTCCGTTCTGTTCGTTTTGGAGCATCATCAGCACATGGAAAAGCAAACATGATTCGTTTTAATTTCTTTAAAGACAAAGGTGCGTTTACGAGAAATGCTGACGGAACTTATAAAATTGACTATGCAAATATGATTGTTGCTATGAAAGATTTATCTAGTCTTATTTTAACACTTCAAGGAAATGGTGACTATGATGGTGTAGCAAAACTTGTTGCTGAAAAAGGTAAAATCTCAGAGGAATTACAATCAGATTTAGACCGTTTAAGTTCTGCTAATATTCCTGTAGATGTTATTTACGAACAAGGAGCAGATGTATTAGGACTGTAATTTAAACTCATTAATATAAAAGAAAGCTTTAGGGAAACCTAGAGCTTTTTTTGTTTCAATACTTGAGTTTTATTTATTGGTATGATGCAACTAATAAAGCGTGGTCAGATGAATTTTGAAAGTAGTGTTTGTTTAGCTTTATAGGGTTGAATTTCTTTGAAATCCAAATTTGATCTAACTCCAATAAAGGAATGCCAAAAGGCCATGTAGCTGTAAAGCCATTGTTTTTAGAGTGAAAACTAGTAAAGTTATTTTTAAGCTGTTTAAAATGAATGCTCTCATAAGGCGTATTGAAATCACCTAGAATAAAATCAAATGAGTGTGTTTTGTTGTAAAGTGCTATTTGTTCAAACGCTTCTGTTTTGTTCTTTAACGGACTTGCATAAAGATCAGTCATTAAAATAGAAAACTCTTTATTTTTCACTAAGGCTTTAATAAAGTTGAATCTGTAGTTATCACTTTTAGAAAGATAATTGGTTTCAATAATTGAACCTTTAACTCCAACGAGCATGTTTCCTTCCAAAACTTTAAATTCAAACTCAGAATGTAATTTGTTAAGAGTATTTAAGTCCTCGTTTGAAACATCTACAGCTTCAACAAATGATAGAATATTTGGGTTGTGTTCGTGGATGATATTTGAAATTATTTCGATAGGAAAGTGTTCTTTTTTAGCCACATTCCAAAATACTAAAGATGTGGTATTTTCAATGCTTGCCTTATTACTGAAGTAATAGTTGTTGAAAAAATAGAAAGTTAGTAGAGTTAATAAAGTAGAAAGAAGCAGAACTAGTTTTCTTTTTCTACAAAAAATAAAGCATAAAACAATACCATAAAAAATAATGGTTATAAGAGGCGTGCTGTAAAATACAGTGCTGATTAAAGGGAAATTGTCTTTTAAAACAAAATGAATTAAAAGCAGTATAACAAAGACTATTAAAAGGAAGTTACGATACTTTTTGATAAGCTTCATCATTACTATTTAACTGTTGATTTATGCTATTATTGTATAAAAAAAGCTCCAGAATTATCTGGAGCTTTTTCAGTTATTAATTACTAATGTAAATTATCCATTCGGATTTAAAATTGCATCAATACGCTCTAAGGCATCAGCAATATGAATTCTACTCATTTCATCAGCACCACGAGCCGAACGTAATTGGCTACGAAGTGATTTTAACTCAGCTCTTACAACTGCTCTAATATCTGACTGACTTGTGTTAACAGCAGTAGACTTTTGGTATCCTCCAAAATCAGGAGCTTTTCTTTGACTGTCAGCAGTCATTAAATAACCTAGTCTATCAATGTGCGCACGTTGTAAATTACGTCTGTAAGTATCAATTTTTCTACCTGTACGTAATTCACTCCAAATACCTGAACGCATATCTTTCATCATGTCTGTTAACGAATATGCATTGTTACCATTGTATGTTTCAGCTTCGGTTAAACGTTGCATTTTACCTAAGCTCATAATGTTGTTTAATGTTCTTACTTGTATTCCTCTAACACGATCAACAGAACCTGAATACTCAATACGATCAAAAATATTTTTGTCAATTAACCAATCTGGAGTGTCAAATAAATTTTCTTGTATAAATTTCATCGCACGTTTTTGATGGTCTTTAGGTACTGCAGTATAAACAACACCATCTTGTTCAGCAGTTTTGTAATGCTCATATACACCACCAATATTGTTAGATACGTGTCCCATGTAACGGTTAAACTGAGACACTACATGACCGTACATTTCTTGTAAGTCATCATAATCTTCTCCAGCTTCAGTTGTCCATGTGATTAAGTTTGGTACAATACGCTTTAAGTTTTTAATACCATATTCACTTGCTAACATAGCGTCGTCACCTAAATCTTCTGTTTGAGAGCTTGGGTCGTGAATATCACCTACTTGTTGGTGTCCAAATCTGTACATTGGATCACCAGCATGCTTTGTAATCCAACTGTTTAAGATTGGTTTTTCTTCTTCAGCAGTTTTATCTAAAATAGGTCTGTAACCCCATTCAATAGCATATTTATCATAAACACCAATGTTTGGCATTAATGCAACACCTTCATCTCCTGGTTGCGCAACGTAGTTAAAACGTGCATAATCCATAATAGAAGGAGCTGTACCATACTTTTGAGTAAATTCAGCGTCTCTTAATTTTTCAACTGGGTAAGCAACACTACTTCCCATGTTGTGTGGTAATCCTAATGTATGACCAACCTCATGAGCAGATACGAAACGAATTAAACGTCCCATAACTTCATCTCTAAACTCTGGGCTTTGAGCGTCTGGGTTGATAGCTGCAGTTTGTACAAAGAACCAACCACGTAATAAAGACATAACGTTGTGGTACCAGTTAATATCACTTTCTAAAATTTCTCCTGTTCTTGGGTCACTTACGTGAGGTCCATTCGCATTTGGAATTGGAGATGCTAAATAACGTACTACAGAATATCTAACGTCTTCAGGACTCCATTCTGGGTCTTCCTCAACAGATGGAGGATCTTTTGCTACAATAGCTTCTTTAAAACCGGCTGCTTCAAAAGCTACTTGCCAATCTTCGATTCCTTGTTTAATATATTTTCTCCACTTTACAGGAGTTGCTCTATCAATGTAGTATACAATTTGTTTTTTAGGAACAACTAATTCTCCTCTTTTAAACTTTTCAATGTCTTCGTCTTTTACTTCTAGTCTCCAACGGTCTAAGTATTCAAGAGTTTTACTTCTTTGGTCACCAAGTCCGTAATCTGTTTGAGTGCTTGTAAACCATCCAACACGCTCGTCAAAATAACGACGCTTCATTGGGTTGTCTGGTAACAAAATCATTGAGTTGTTGATTTCTAATGAAATAGTTCCTGTGCTAGAGTTTGAAGGCGGATTTCCAGCTGCATACGTTTTTACGTGTCTAGCTTCAATGTTGTGAGGGTAGCTTTTAATAGATTCAATAAAAGATTTGTCGCTTTCCATTCTAGAAACTTTATAACCGCTTCTTCTAAACTGTGGTAGTCCTAGAGCTTTTACATCTTTTTCAAATAAAGGAGACGCATCAATTACTGTACTTGTAGAGTCTTTTCCAATAGCTTTTACAGGGAACGTAAATAAAACAGGCTCAAAGTTTGAGTTTACTACGGCTTCATGCACTGGAAGTGAGTCAGCAGCAACAACATTGTAAGATACTACTCTTAAAATTACTTTGTTACCTTTCTTTTGCCAACGTAATACTTGTTCGTTTTGTTTTCCACCACCAAAACCTAGTCCACTAGCAGTTTTAGCTATTCTTGTTACCATTAACATTTCACGCTCAAACAGAGAATCAGGGATTTCATAAAAGAAACTTTCATCAACTTGATGAACTGTAAATAGACCAGCATCACTTTTAGCATCTTTTGTGATTACTTTACTGTAAGGTTGTGGGTCGTTTTTTCCTGGTTTTTTAGAAGGTGCTTTGGCTGAAGCACTTGCTGAGGTTTTTGATTTGCTTGCTTTTTTTGTTGTTGAACAAGAGAACGCTAGGAACGCTGTTGCAACAAAAAGCAATTTAATAGAAAATCGTTTCAAAATATGTTGGTTTTAAATTAAGATGCGTGAAAATACGGAATACTTGAAAATTTTTAGAGGTCTTTTAGAGTTTTTTAGTATTTTTTTAACGTTAAATTAGTGTTATATAAAAAAAGCAGCTATTGATTTATAGCTGCTTTTTTATTTGTGAAGTTTATTCTTATTCTAGGGTTTCTAGGTATGGTATAATTAAATCTAACGCTTCTTGATGAGGTGTTGTAACACCTATAAAAGGCATGCTGTAGCCTTCAATTGAAGTTTGAATTCTTGCCATTATGCTATAGCGTCTTTCGTAAATAAAAGTATTTTCAAAATCTGATTCGTAGTCTAAGTTTAATGCTTCATAATAACTTTCGTTATGGAAACCACCAGCTGAATGACAATGCGCGCAGTTTACGTCAAAGTAAGCTCTAACACGCTTTTGAGTTGATAAAGAAGTGTCTTCCCAATTAGGTAATGTGCTTACTGTACTTGGGTCAGAAAGACCTGCAAGAAACATTCTGTCTTTTAATGCTTGAAGTTGGTTAACATCATCAACGCTAAAATTAAGTGTTCTTAATTTTGGTCCTATTGGAGTCATTGCTCCATAAGTTTGGTGACAAGTAAAGCAATCATCATAAGATGGTACTTTATAATTAACATTTTTAGTGTCTCCGTTATTGTCAATCCAACTTACAGGAAGTTCTAAACCATCGTTATCTAGATAAGCTTCTGTTTGTGCTTCATTCCAAACATAATTACCAGCTTCCCATTCGCCATTTAACTTTATAAGAATTCTAGTTTCAATAATGTTTCTTCCTAGCGACTCGTCTCTGTCGTCAACATTGTAATAAAAGGTTTTTGCAATAACAGTATTGTCAGGGAAAAGCGGTAAGCCATCTCCATTGTATATCATTTCTTCACCAAGCGGTAAAGCTATTAACCTTTGTTTATGAGCGTAATCAGTGTAAAGTGCTGAATGTAATTCGTACTCAAAAGTATAAGTGCTAGGTTGTAAATTGGATAAATTTCCACTAAAAAGATTTAATTCAGAAAGTGTAGGTTTAAACTCAGGAATCACAGGATTAGGTAGCGTAGTAAAGCTTTTTACACTGGATAAAATACTCTCGTTACTGATGTCGCAAATGGTTTTTACGTAGTAATCATAAGTTGTATTAGCTGATAAGCCTGTAAATAAGTAGGAGTTATCATAAATTGTAAATGATTGTCCTGTGCCTAATTGAAATCCACTAACACCAAATTCAATTTTGTAAACAGCATCTACATTGTCGTCTTCCCAATGCGCTATAGCTGATTGATATGTAATATTGGTTTCGGTTAAGTTGTAGGGAGTTATACACTCAGGAACTGTAATTTGGTCATCGTCATTATTACACGAAAAAAATAATGACATAAGCATTAAAGCTAGACTAAGTTTTTTCATTGTTTGGGTTAAAAATTGATTAATAGCTGAGCGAATGTAATAAAAAAAGTTGTTAATGAGCAGTTTAAATCGGTGTTGTGCTAGTTTTTTTCCTCAAAAAGAGCTGTTAAAATGTTTTCTTTTAGTTTATACATAAAAAAAGAACCGCTAACGGTTCTTTTTAATAAATTATAGTGTTAGTTTTTTAAGCTAATTCAACCAATAGGCTGTCATCAGTTTTATTAACTTTAGCTAACTTTTTGCCAGTTAATCCTTTAATAGTTTTGTCCCATTTTTTGTTGCTAAGTGCAGACTGAGTTTTTAACTCATTAAGGTCAATTGGAGAGTTAGACTTTAGAATATTGAATACTAGTTTTTCTTCCTCAGTCATTTCTACCTGTTTCTTTTCAGGTTTCATTTGAGGGAAGAATAATACTTCTTGAATACTTTGATTGTTGGTTAAAAACATGATTAAACGGTCCATACCAATTCCCATTCCTGAAGTTGGTGGCATACCATATTCTAACGCACGTAAAAAGTCGTAATCTATAAACTCAGTAGCTTCGTCATCTCCTTTTTGAGCTAGCTTTAATTGATGCTCAAAACGTTCTTTTTGGTCAATTGGGTCGTTTAACTCAGAGTAAGCGTTTGCAATTTCTTTACCGCAAACCATAAGCTCAAAACGCTCAGTTAACTCAGGGTTTTCTCTATGTTCTTTACATAATGGGCTCATCTCTTTTGGATAGTCTGTAATGAAGGTTGGTTGTATGTAGTTGCCTTCACATTTTTCACCAAAAATTTCATCAATCAACTTACCTTTCCCCATGGTGTCATCAACTTCAATTCCCATGCCTTTTGCAGCAGTTCGAATCTCGTCTTCAGTCTTATTATAAATATCAAAACCTGTAAATTCTAAGATAGAATCGCGCATTGTAATACGCTTATAAGGTGCTTTAAAGCTTATGTTGTGCTCTCCAAAGGTAGCTTCAGGAGTTCCGTTTACTGCAACAGCACAATGCTCTAGCAATTGCTCGCAGAAATCCATCATCCAGTTATAATCTTTGTATGATACGTAGATTTCCATAGCTGTAAACTCAGGATTATGAGTACGATCCATACCTTCGTTACGGAAGTTTTTAGAAAACTCATATACACCTTCAAAACCACCAACAATTAAACGTTTTAAGTATAACTCGTTAGCAATACGCATGTAAAGTGGAATGTCTAAACTATTGTGATGTGTTACAAAAGGTCTTGCAGCTGCACCACCAGGAATAGGTTGTAAAATAGGAGTTTCAACCTCAAAATAACCAGCGTTATTAAAAAACTGACGCATAGCGTTAAACAGTTTTGTACGCTTAACGAATACTTCTTTTACATGAGGATTTACTACTAAATCAGCATAACGTTGTCTGTAACGTTGTTCGGGATCGGTAAATGCGTCATGAACTTTACCGTCAGCATCTACACGTGGTTGAGGTAATGGCTTAAGTGCCTTACTAAGTAAGGTAAAGTTGTTTACCATTACAGTTTTTTCGCCTACTTTGGTTTTAAAAAGTGTGCCTTCAACACCAATAAAGTCTCCTATATCTAGAAGTTTTTTGTAAACGTCGTTATATTTTGATTTGTCGTCACCAGAGCAAATTTCATCTCTGTTAAAATAAACTTGGATGCGACCTTCGCTATCTTGTAATTCAGCAAAACTAGCACTTCCTTGTATACGACGAGACATTAAACGACCAGCAATAATTACTTTTTTACCTTCTTCAAAATCAGATTTTATTTGTTTTGAGGTATGGTCTACTGGATATAAATCGGCTGGATATGGGTTGATTCCCAAATCGCGAAGTTTGTTGAGTTTCTCTCTTCTTACTAATTCTTGTTCTGAAAGCTGCATGCTATTTGATTTTGAAATGCAAAATTACATTTTTTAACACAACTAGCACGCAACTTTTTAGGTTGATTTAACATTTTGACTCTAAAAAGTGTCAAACGGTTTTTAATAATTATCCTTCAGTATCACTCTTTAGAACTTCACCTTTAATTTTAAGGACTTTAGTAGGTTGATCTGCGTTAGACATTACTGTAATTGTTTTTTTGAATACTCCTAGTCTATTAGTAGCGTATTTTACCGTAATTTCACTTGTTTCACCAGGTAAAATAGGAGTTTTTGAATATTCAGGAACTGTGCAACCACAAGAGGTTTTTACATTTGAAATTACTATTGGAGCTTCACCAGTATTGGTAAATTTAAATGTGCGTTCTCCATCAGCATGTTGAGCAATTGTTCCGTAGTCGATTTCTTCTGTTTCAAAAGTAAGTTGACCAGCTTTTGCAGTCTCTTGTGCAAAACCGAATCCTGAGATAAGTAAGCAAACAACTAATGATAATTTTAAAATTAAACTGTTGTTCTTGTTTTGTAATGTTGAATAATTCATAATGTTTGTTTTTGATTAATACTTTCGCAAACATCAACATTACAATTAAAAAAAGAACATTTTTAGGGTTTGAAATGAGTACTAGTACCTGGTTTGGATTTTATTAACTATTTGTTAAATAGTGATTTAGCTTCGTCTCTAGATTGTATGTTTAGCTTTCGGTAAATGTTGTTTATATGTGTTTTTACTGTACTTAAACTCACAAAAAGGCTTTCAGCAATCTCTTTATTAGTGTTATCGTTAAGCAAAAGTTCAAGTATTTTTTGCTCTTGATTGGTAAGTTGTTCTTTAGTTGTTTTATTGAATTGATTTTTATTGGCTTTTAGTTTTAACCAAAACCATAAGTTCCCAATGATAGAAATCGCTAATAAAAGATAGAGCAAATAGGTCCAATTAAAGTTAGAATTATCGCTGGTATTGGATAGTATGTATTCATCTGAAGTTAGCTCGCTCCTATATTGTTTGGTATAAGGCGAGTTTGGATAACGCGCTTCTAAACGAGTCAATAAATTGTCGTAGTAGTTATTGTTTTTTAAATCTTCAAGATAGTAACTGTGTACACTATTACTTCTTTCTGAGAGGAATGCATAAATGTAAAGCTCAGCAATTGGCTCGTTAAGTTGTTTGCCATAATCCTGTAGTGTTTTAAACCACTTTTTGTTGTTCAGTTTACGGTTGGCTTCACTTCTAAATTCACCAAAAGCAAAACGCATGTCTTCTTTAAGCGAGTCAATTTTTATAAACGCATTAGCTTGTTCGTTGTCTGATTTTACATCGCAAAACATTTGTTTATTAAAAGAAAACGGAAAATTAATGGTGTCGTTGTGTTTAGCGATAAATACAATTTCTTTGCTATCATCACAATGTCCGCTAAAATGGTTGGCGTCTTGTTCGTTTTCAATGCAATTGTCAACATGAATTCTGTAAATGCGATGTTCGCTTTCTAGCTGATTTCCTGTAAACTGAAAATAACCTAAAGAATCTGCTGTAACCTTAGCTATAATTTGTTCAGGATATACACCTGAAATTTTTCTGTAGTCTTCAATAATAGATAAGTACACATTTTCGTGCCAATGAGCTTTGTCAATTTGACCAGAAAATAAATGCTGCGCTTTACCATAAAACGACATCAAAACGAAGGCTACAAAAAGTGCTTTAAACCTCATGTCACGAATCTACTATAAAAAAATTAAACCTTAATGTGCTTAATGGCAAATTTGTCAATTCGAGTGAATTTTGCAATCATAAATTGTAAAATATGTATCGAGAATTAGAATTTGTACTAATAAATAGTTCTCGATACAATTTTTATAAACTAAAAATTACTCGAACTGACACTTCTTTATATTTTATTAAAATTAAGAATGAAGGATAACTGATTTGTAACAAATGCTGAAATAGCACGTCAAATAAGTACATCAATCATTAAAACTAATCATCAATGAGTATTTGGAGAGTAATTTTATCCATAATCTGTCCGCCTTTGGCAGTTTTAGACAAAGGTTGTGGCTCAATAATTATCGTGTTTTTATTATGGCTTTGTGGCTGGGTTCCTGGAGTTATAGCAGCTTTAGTTATCTTAAATAATCCTGATCGATAAGCCTTTTTTCTAAAGCAGAATAAACCGTATCTTTGTATCACTAATCATAATCTAAATTCAATACAATGAATAGAATTTTCCTACTAGTGGTATCTCTGGCAATGGTTTGCCTTACAAGTTGTCAATTTTCTGAAAACATTTACATTAATGAAGACGGAAGCGGTAAAATGGAGTTTTCAATGGATGCTTCAGAGTTGATGCAAATGGCTGGTGAAAAAATGAAAGAAGATGGTACTGAACGAATGGATTCTACCATTGTGTTTAAAGACTTTTTAGACGAAAAAAGAGATAGTATTTCTAAGCTTCCGCAAGAAGACCAAGATAAGCTTAAGGCTTTAGAGAACTTTAAAATGCACATGCTTATGGATACTGAAACTAGCGTTATGAAGTTTGATTTACTGACCGATTTTAAAGATGCTGGTGAGCTGCAAGATATGTTTCAAGCTATGAACAGTGTTGGCAACATGCAAGGTGAAGGTGGAATGAAACCTGCCGATGCTTCAAATCCGTTTTCTAGCTTAGGAAGTAATAGTGCTACAGATATTAAATATACTTTCAAGAAAGGTGTTTTTAAGCGTTCTGCTAAAATTATTGACGCTGAATTACACCAACAAGCTATGGATAGCTTAAGCTCAATGGAAATGATGTTTGCAACTTCAAACTATACATTGAATTATCATTTCCCTAAACCTATAAAATCAGTATCAAACGAAGCAGCAATGTTTAGTGATGACCGTAAAAGTTTTACTCTAGAAGTTAACTTTATGGAGTCGTTAAAAAACCCTGCACTTTTAGATGTTGAAGTAATTTTAGAAGACTAATTTTTTGAACAAAACAATTGACATACAAGACTTAGGTTTAAAAGACTATAAAGACACTTGGGATTACCAAGAAGGGCTTTTTAAAAGCATTTTAGACCTAAAGATTCGCAATAGAAGAGAAGCTACTAACGAGCCTACAAGCAATTATTTTTTGTTTGTAGAGCATCCTCATGTGTACACCTTAGGGAAAAGTGGTGATATGTCTAACCTGCTTTTAAACGAGGAGCAGCTAAAAGACAAAGGAGCTACGTTTTATAAAATAAACAGAGGAGGAGATATTACCTATCATGGACCAGGTCAAATTGTTGGCTATCCTATTTTGGATTTAGACAACTTTTTTACTGATATTCATAAATACCTGAGATTACTAGAAGAAATGATTATTCTTACGCTTGCCGAATACGGTTTAAAAGCAGAGCGTAGTCCTGGAGAAACAGGTGTTTGGTTGGATGTAGGTACGCCATTTGCAAGAAAAATTTGCGCAATGGGAGTAAGAGCGAGTCGTTGGGTGACTATGCATGGTTTTGCACTTAACGTCAATGCCGATTTAGGCTATTTTGATAACATCATACCATGTGGTATAAGAGGAAAGGCTGTAACGTCACTTAATGTAGAGTTGGGCGTTGAGCGTATAAGTATGCCTCAAGTAAAGGAGAAACTGTTAAAACATTTTTCAACGCTTTTTGAGGCAGAACTAAATACGGTTTCGGTTTAATATGCTGCTTGCTTAAGCTCGCCTGAAGCTATAGCCTTGTCATAATCGGCAGAAACTGAGTTTAAGTAGTTAAAAAACTTCTTTCCGCTTTTTAATTTCATAGTGATTTTTACAGTGTTGTCTTTGTTTTTAGCCACAGATTCCACTACTGCCAATTCACCAACTACATTTTTGTAAGACGCTACACTACCTCTTTTTACTAAGGTGTTTAGACGTGGAAAATCTACATGTGAGTAGTTTTCACCACTAGCTTTACCAATAAGCAAAACGTCGCCTTCTTTAACAGTGTCTTGAGCTTGAATACTAAACGAAAAAAGTGCTAAAACTAAAATAAGAATTGATTTCATAATGTAAAGTATTGAATTAGTGTTGTTTATTGTTTTTTTTATTGATTTCTTAAAATATGCAATTTGAAATACGAATATACTAAAAAGTGCTATTATTTTTTGTTAATATAACACTAATGTTTTCAGGGTAATAGTGGTTTTTAGGGTTGAAATAGAAGTTAAAAAGGGTACTTGTTTGTTGTTAATGAAGAAGACAATATAAAGGTGTTTTTTAGAGGTTTGGTCTAGCGTGTTTGTATAAGATTAGTTGAGAGGATTTTCGTAAATAGGTTGCTGCTAGCGATGGATTATATACGTTGTTGGGTGTGTGTTTTATTTTTAATTCTATATTTGTATAATAAAAAAGTCCTCAAAATTAATTGAGGACTTCGTATTTAATAAGGAACTTTTCAGACTTTGTAAACCCTGTCTTTCGACTGTTCAGACTTAACTTGCCCTGTTCCTCTTTATTTTTCTAATACAAATATAATGCTCATTTTTGTAAAAAAATGTTAATAACTATATTATTAATCTATAGCTGTATAATGGTTTCATAGTTCTAATTTATAGATATCTTGTAAACTTTTATTCACATTTCTTCTCAATACGACTCTGTTTTCAGAAATACTAATCACATATTGACTATCAGCAATTTTAAAATCGTCAATTTCCATAGCTGTAATAACTGTAACTTCGTATTTGCTTGTATCGAGAAAATGAATTTCAACTACAACATTTAACGTTCCGTTATCGTGAACTTTTTTTAAAACAATTCTTTCTTTTGTTGGTGTTTTACCTTGCTCGAAAAAGTTGATAAATTTAAATCTAGGAAAACGAAGGTAGATATCTAATAAGTATTTGAATGCATTAATTATAAGCGCTTGAACATCTTTTTCATTTATTCCTTCTCTCTTTCCATTGACATCTCCATGTATAAGTCGATTTTCGTAATGTTTGTCAATCCACAATTCAACCTCAAATTCAGTGTACTTATGTAATAATTTTGCGTTGTCAGAAGCGCAGTTTGGTTTGAATTCAGGCTTCACATCAGATAAATCTTTTGAGGTTTTATTAATTCGTGGTCTATTTCCCATATATTTTCAAAAAAAGCAAAATTAGGGACTTTAATTTTAATTTATGTACTATTTTAACTTTAAGTTGGAGTGGTTTTTAATTTGTCAGAACTATAAGAAGATGTGATTTGTTTTAATAAACTATATCGACCGTTAGACTAAGTTAGCTGAAAATTTTCACAAAGTCAAGCTTAGCCTTCTTCGTTAAAAAACACTTTGTAATAGTGCATTTTTTTAGCTTCGTCATAACCTCTTTCTAAATATTCGGCAGAAGCATCAGGTGCATCAACATCTAGCTTTATTTGTATGTTGGTGTCTAGCTTTATTTCGGTTTTTATTTTTTGTTTTTGCTTTTTAAGTACGACTTCAGAGACATCAAACTGGTTTCTCAGTACTAAGTTGTGGTCGCTTTCATAGGTTTTCTTGTAGTCTTCAAAAAGCTGTATTCTATCTTCGTCATCAAAAACGTCTTCTTTAAAGGTTTCAACGTTTATAATTTCGTTTTCCTTAAAAAAGTCAACCGTTTTAGCTAAAAAGTTACTTTGCTCTTGACCTCCAAACTGTGGTTGCATTATATCTTTAGAGAACTCTCGGCACATTTCAATATAGTTTTTGGTGTGCTGGTTAGAGTCGTCAGGATATTTAACGTTTAAAAAGCTTTTAATCCAGTATTGCGTGTCGTAGTTATTGTTATCCACACTTAGTACAATTTTACCTTCGGTATCAGCAGTATTAAGTATTATGCAGCCTTTATCAACCTTTTTGGTGGCAATACCTTTTTGTACAATAATATCGTAGCTATTGTTTTCTAAATAGGTTTGAAAAAAATGCGCTTTGTTTTCAATTTTAAAAATACCAACAGCGTCACACACATAGTCTTCATACTGTATATCATGAAGCATGCACACAATAACATCTCCTGTTTTTATTTGTGCAGAATTACTTTGCTCAAACAAATGTGTAACAATGTGTTTTGATACTTCAATAAAGTTGCTGTCATCGTTAAGCAATTGAGACGAGTAGGTGTTGATTTCGTTAAGCTCAATATTAGAATGATGATTGAACCTGTAGGTTTCGGCTACGCTAGTAAAAGGTCTTAAAAGATAAGGTACAATAAGGTCGTAGCTAACTTCGTCAAAATCTATAAGTTGCTCAGAAAACGCGTTTTTTGTGCTGTTGAACTTATTACCGACTTTATGTAAGATGCATTTTGAAATAGATGCTTTGTTGCGCTTTATCATAGTATTTTTTTAAGGATACAATAGTACTAAAATTAGAGCTATTTTAAACAAAAAGCGCCAAAGTTTCCTTTGGCGCAATGAAGACTCAGGGACTTGAGATTTGGTTGCTATAATCTCATAACAAATCATCACCTACATGAGGATTGTCCGCTGTATAGTTAATAAAAGGTGTTTGAAAAATTGTGTTGTAATTGATTGATTAATAGCGTTTTTAAAAGTACAAAATTGATTTTTATATACAAAGAAAATGACGCTCATTAATTGATTTGATACAAAATAATGCTGTTGGTGTCGCCTTTGGTTACCACTTCAAGATTTCGGTCTTTATCAATATTATCCAATACAATAGCTGAATTACCATAAATAGGGAAATTAGCTATGGACTTTGCTTGACTGTCAAACAAGTAAATTTTCTTGGATTGAAGATCGGTTGTGGTGACATAAATTTTATCATAAATGTAGAAAATTTGTGGTTCAGTGTATTCGCCATAATCTAGCTCAACCGTTTTAGATTTTATATCTAGTTTATTTTCTGACAAAGTAACTAAGGTTTTACTGGTTGTGGTAAGCTTATGGTTTTCCTTTAAGTTAAGATTAGCACTACTAAATTTACCATTTTGGTCAATTTGTATTAAAACACCATTGTTTGTTGTAGTGGTAAACTTGTTGTTGTATAGGTAAATGTTGTTGTTTGAAAAATCGATATCAGTACTTGCTTTAACTCTTGTTTTTCCCGTTCTGTCTAGGATTTCGAGTTTTTTACCTTGAGAAAACACAATATAATCTTTGTTTCCAATTCTAAAATGTTGCGGTTGTGTATTGATAGTGCTTGGTGCTTTTTTATACGTAAAGCCTTTAACTATTTTACCGTCTTTATCATACATTAAAAGCGATTTACCTTGTGTAACCAGCAAACGGTAGTTTTTCTTTTTATCATAGTCAAATACTGAAAGCGGTTGCGTTATTTGGTCATTAAACTTCAATGGAAAACCAGAAACGTCTTTACCATTTCTATCTAAAACATAAACTCTGTTTGAAGTAGCAAATACCAGTTGAAGTCTACCGTTTTTATAACTATCAATTTGCTCAATAGTACCAAGTATTTTTCCTTCAAGCTGTTTTTTCCAATAAATTTTACCATCGTTAGAAATGAGGTAAAGATTGTTTTTTACATCTTGTACAACAATGTCTTTTTGATTGTTGGTATGGTTGGTAACTAGTTGCGGATTGGTAAGTAAATCATCTTCTAAAGTAATCGTGGTTTCTTCAGAAATACTATTGGAAATGCGCTTTGCTTTATGCTTTTTAATAATAGCGTTTACATGCGCAAAATCGGTATCATAGATGTATTGAATTGCAGACGATTGATAACCTGATAAGTCAAGGGTTTTTTCTTCAGAAAAATTGGTGTTTAAAACAGTGTTAAGTCTTGAAGCATTTCCATAAATTAAAATAGAAGCTTCGTCGCTTAAATTTTGCATGATACGACTGTAATGATCTTGTTCAAAAAGCGTAGTGTTATTTTGATAATTTGAAATGATTTCTTTTAAAAAATCAATGTCATTTGAAAACACAAAAAAGTCCTCAATTTTCACATAATTTGAAGCCGAAGAATTGGTGATTAAAGGCGAGAAATAATTGCTAATTAATTCAGGTGATTTAAACTCGTAAACATCAATGTCTCTATAGGTTTCAATAGGAATAGATGTGTCTAAATTAGCAGCAGTTGTAGTTGGATCCAGCGAGTTGAAAAACACTGCTGTTTTATTGTTAGAATATAGTGTGCCAACTTCAATAATATTGTCAAAAATTTCGGTTTCAATTTCAGTGGAATCTTTAGGTTTGAATTTATCTAAATTCTCTTTAAAAATTTTAATATCATTAAACGTATAACTCACAAAAGCATCAGTATCTTTTGGACTGATTTTACTGATTAAATTTTCTTGCGGAAATGTGCCTTTAAAACTGTTTATTAAGCTTTGTGATGAGTCGGTTGCTTTTGTAATTCCGTTGCTTAAAATATCGTCTTGCAACACATCAACATCCAGCATTAAATAATTGCTAAATTGCAAGTTATTTAAGGAGTCAGAAACAAAAGCTTTAGGGAAGTAGTGTTGCCCTTTAGATTTTGAAATTATTGAAAAGGTTTTAGAGTTGTCGGTTGTAGAGTAAATTTTTTTAAACTCGTCATCAACAGTATTGTTGTTTTCAATAGAGGACTCTAAAATCTTAAGTCTGTTGGATGCAATAAAAATACTATCAACAATTGTACTGTAAATAATCTTATTGTTAATAGTAGACTTAGTTATAGATTTAGTTTTTGATGAAACCGTTTCTGAAATTATATTAGGAATAGAGTCGGTTTTAAAAATATCTTTATGAAATCTGCTAATAACAGAAAATTCTAAACTATCGTTAGCATCTTTATTAAGGCAAATTAAAACATCGCTGTTTGGATTGAAATAATCCAGCGGTTTGAAGTTTTGCTCTAAATTTTTAAATTCAGAATAACTAGAGAGCTTATCAATTAACGTATTGCTTTTTAGTCCGCTTTTTAGACCTTCAATGTTTTTTGATTTTATAACAAGAGTAGCATTGCTAGGAATAAGATCAACAAGTTTCTTTGCTTTATTACTGTTGTTGTCACAACTTGAAAATAATACAGCAAACATAAAAAAAGCAAATAGGTGTTTCATTAAGAGGGTTTTTGCAAATATAAAAAGTTATAAGTCTAATTTTAATTGTTCAGGTAATAATCTAAACGAGGTTCTATGGTACTTTGTTATACCATATTTTTTTAAAGCTTCTCTATGTTGTTTTGTTGGGTAACCTTTGTTTTGTGCCCAATTGTATTGAGGAAATTCTTCGTGTATTTGCTCCATGTACAAGTCTCTTTCGGTTTTAGCAATTATTGAAGCAGCTGCAATACTAAGGTATTTACTATCTCCTTTTATAATTGTTTCGTGCGGAATATTATTATAAGGTTTAAACTTGTTACCATCAACAATTATAAATTCTGGTTCAATGTTTAGACCTTCAATAGATTTGTGCATTGCTAAAATAGACGCATTTAATATATTGATTTTATCAATCTCATCTTGCCAAACATGAGTGTAGCATAAAGCAAGAGCTTCTTGTTCTATAATAGACTTAAGTTTAAAACGATTTTTGTGAGATAGCTGTTTAGAATCGTTAAGTAATGAGTTTTTAAATGATTTTGGAAGTATAACAGCAGCAGCTGTAACAGGACCAGCTAGACAGCCTCTGCCTGCTTCGTCAGTTCCACATTCAAGAGTATGTTTTGAAAAGGTGTGTATAAGACTCAAAAGTAAATTTTTGTTAAAAATAAAACATTAGAAAGAAATCCAATAAAAATTAAAAATGCTAAAAACTTAATGTAAATGTTAAAATTGCTAAAACATTAAGTTTCATGGTGGTTTTGTTAACATTTTTTTATGAGAAACACTTGGATATTTAATATATTATTAAGATGTTTGCGCTAGACTAACTCAAATAATTGTTTTATGAAATTAAAGTTAACATGGTTAATGACGCTATTTATGGCGTTTGTGATGCAGTTTTCTTTTGCACAAGAGAAGACTATCACTGGAACAGTTACATCAGCAGCAGATGGCTTGCCATTGCCTGGTGTAAATGTAATTGTAAAAGGAACTACTAGAGGAGTTCAGACTGATTTTGATGGGAACTATTCTATCAAAGCTAGTGCTGGAGAAACATTAGTATTTTCTTTCGTTAGTATGAAGAGTACCGAAATGAAAGTAGGTTCTAGTAATACTATTAATGTATCAATGCAAGAAGACGTTGCAGCTTTAGACGAAGTTGTAGTTGTTGCTTATGGTACTGAAAAAGCTTCAAACGTAACCTCAGCAATTGAAACTGTAAAAGCAGAAGATATTGAGCAGGTTCCTAATGCTTCTCTTGATCAAATCTTACAAGGTCAAGCAGCAGGTTTGAACATTCAAACTAGTTCTGGTCAACCAGGTTCTAGTGGTACCGTAATATTAAGAGGTAGAAACTCAATCAACGGTAACATTGAGCCTTTATTCATTATTGATGGTGTACCAGTTGATGAGGACAACTTTAGAAGTTTGAACTCAAATGATATCTCTAACGTATCTGTACTTAAAGATGCTTCAGCATCTGCGCTTTACGGAAATAGAGGTGCTGGTGGTGTAATCATCGTTACTACTAAAACAGGTAGAAAAGGTGATGGTGTAAAAGTGGCTTATCGTGCTCAATATGGTAAATCAACTTACAATGATCCTGGTTTTGAAGTAATGAATGCAGCGCAATCATTAAGATACCAAAGATCAAACGGAGTAGGTTTTGGTGGTTACAATGGAGGTATTTCAGATGCTGAAATAGCTGCTATAGCTTCTCAATCTAATACTGATTGGAGAGATGTTTTCTTTAGAAAAGGAACAACTAACTCTCATGAAGTAAATATTACAACTGGTAGCGAAAGCACAACTAGTTTTAACTCTATTGGTTATTTTGAGCAGCAAGGTATTACTCAGCGAAGTGATATACAACGTTTTACGTTTAGATCTAACGTTAATACTAGTTTAAATGATAGATTAGATGTTACATCTAATATTACAATTAACTTTAGTAAGAATAACTTTGCGGAAAATGAAGGAACAGGTCAGTTAGACAACCCTTTCATTGCACCTTACATTGCATTGCCATTTATTTCTCCATATAATCCAGATGGATCAATAAACTTAAATGGAACACCTTACACAAGAGGTGAGGCAAATCCTGATGGAAGTTTGACTGGAACTTCTAACATTAACGGTTTCTTAAATACACCATTCATTACTTTAAATACCAACGCATTAAACTCTATCAAAAATGATGAGATGAAAATAGTTGGTAGAATAGGTGCTAATTTAGAAGTAGTAGATAACTTTACTATTGGTGGTTCTGTAGGTATGGATTACCAACACATAGAATACCAAAATATTACAACCCCTGAAAGTATCAGAGGTGATATTACTCCTGATGCTAACTCATTAATAAAAGGTAGTCACTTCCAAGGATTCCAAAGAAATGCAGCTTTTATTGTTAATGCTAATGCTAACTACAACAACTTATTCAATGAAGTTCATGATGTAGATTTGACAGTTGGTACTGAATATAACAAAACTCATTTTATTAGTTCTGATTTCCAAGGATTTGGATTGAATTCAAAGCTAATTGGTTCAGGTAGTGCGATCACAGATGGTTCAGTTACTGAAGGTGATGATGAAACTCAATACTATATCCCTATTGTAAGTGCTACTAGTTTTAACGATGGTTTATTCTCATACTATGCAGTAGGTAAGTATGATTATGATAACCGTTATGGTGTTCAGGCTTCTATCCGTCGTGATGCTGCTGCTAGATTCTCTGAAACTAACAGATGGGGTACTTTCTGGTCTGTATCTGGAAAATGGAATATTCACAATGAGGAATTCTTTAACAAAGACGGTTTTGTTAATGAGTTAAAACTAAGAGCTAGTTACGGTATTGCTGGTAACCAAAGAGTAGGTGGGGCATTTAACGCTTTAAGTTTATATAATATTGATGGTACTAGTTATAATGGTACTGTTGGATATGGTTTAGCTCAAATTGATAACCCAGAATTAAAATGGGAGGAAACAGCGCAGTTTAACGTTGGTTTAGATTTTGCTTTAATGGATTATAAGTTAACAGGTACTATTGATGTTTATCACAAAGAAACTACTGACTTATTCATTGCAAGACCACTTTCTTTACTATCTGCTACTAATACTATTAATGCTAACCTTGGAGCTCTTGAAAACCAAGGGGTTGAATTAGGTTTAAATTACCAAATCTTAGATGGTGATTTCAAATGGAGTGTTAATGGTAATATTGCATACAACAAAAACGAGGTTACTGATTTAGGTGACGATTTTAACCCAGATAACCCAATTCCTAATGGAGGAGGAACTTTCTTATCTGAAGGGCAACCAATCGGATCATTCTACAGAGTTCGTTGGGCTGGTGTTAACCCTGCTGATGGTTTACCATTATACTTAGATGCAGATGGAAACTTAACAAACCAGTATAATACATCTGATAGAGTATTTGTTGACAAAACGCAAGATCCTAAGTTTGTAGGAGGTTTTGGAACCAACTTATCATACAAAGGTTTTGCATTAAACGCATTATTCTCTTATGCTGCTGATCAATGGCGTTTAAACGGAAGTTACGCAATTATTGAAGATACATCTTTAGCTGGTTTTTCAAATATGTCAACTGCTTTACTAAGAGCATGGCAACAACCAGGTGATGTAACTGATATACCTAGATTTACTTCTTCTTCTTTAAGAGGTGAAGCAGGTACAAGGTATTTAGAAGATGCATCATTCTTAAGATTAAGAAATATTTCTTTATCTTATTCATTAGATAAAGAATTATTAGAAAGAACAAAATTGTTTACAAATGTTAGAGTTTACGTTCAAGGTCAAAACTTATTAACTTTCACTAAGTGGAGAGGTTTCGATCCAGAGTCTAACATAGCAAGTACATTCTTTGAATATCCAACACCTAAGACAGTAACTGTTGGATTCGACGTAGAATTTTAAAAAAAAATAATATGAAAAAAATATTTTTAATAACAATAATGTCTGTGTTTGCATTTACTTCATGTAATGATGCACTAGATATTTTGCCGGAAGATTCAATTCCAGCAGAAAACGCGTTCACTAACGTTGAGGATTTGCAAAATGGTTTAAATGCGATTTATAATCAATATAACCCAGCAAATACTATTGACTATGGTTCAACTTTTACTGACGATACAAAAATTGGAGCAGATAATGGTGGGCAAAAAGTAACATTCCACAACTGGGTATTACAAGATAACTCAGCTGAAGCTCAAGCAATGTGGGGTAACTGTTACGCAACTATCAACTCTATCAATAGAGTTTTACAAGCTGCAACTCAAATTACTCCTCAACCAGGAGAAGAAGCACAGTACGATAAAATTTTAGGTGATTGTTATGCTTTAAGAGCCTTTCTTCACTTAGAAGTGCTTTCTTATTATGCAGTTGATTATGATGCATCTGCTATGGGTATACCTTACTCTGACTTTGTAATCGTATTCGAACAATTACCAAGATTAACATCTGGTGAAGTTTTTGAATTAATTAATCAAGATTTAGATACAGCTATGAGCTTGGTACCTGCTTCTGCTTCAGAAATAGGTTACGTAACTAGAGACTTTATTAAAGCTGTAAGAGCTAGAGCTGCTTTATATGCAGGAGACTCAGCTACTGCTTTATCTACAACTGAAGACTTAATTGCTGATTACCCATTAGCAAACCAATTACAATATGTAAATATGTTTGGTGATGATTCAGATAATACAGAGGTTATTTTCAAGTTTTTAAGAGTTGATGGTAACAACGATGCTAGAATTGGAGGTGTTTGGTACTTTACAGGTACAGGTGGTGCTTTCTTAGAAATGTCAAATGGTTTCTATGATTTAGTAACTTCTAATGCTTCTGATGTTAGACAAATAGTTAACATTGATCCTATTAGTGATCCTGCTAATAACTTACACTTTATTGGTAAGTACTTAGGAAAAGGTGGATTTGATTATCTAAACGATATTAAAACTTTCAGAGTATCTGAAATGTATTTAATTAGAGCTGAAATTTTAGCTAAAGCGTCAGATTATAATGGAGCTGCATTATTGCTAAAAGATTTAAGAGATGCTAGAACTAACAGTGACACTTCGTTATCTTCTTTTGATAACCTTGTTGATGCAATGAACGAAATTCTTGAAGAAAGACGTTTAGAATTAGCATATGAAGGACATAGATACGTAGACGTAAAAAGAACAAGATCTATTACTAATGTTGGATTTGAAAGAGATGCTAACGATTGTGGAAGTGGTACACCATGTACACTATCTGTAAACGATGCTGAATTTACTTTTCCTATTCCAGATGACGAGCTTAATGGTAACCCTAACATAGAACAAGCTCCAGGGTATTAATTCAATAAAAATTTAGATATGAAAAATTTTATAAAAATATTTGTTTTAGGTCTTCTCCTAAATTCTTGTGGCGATTTTGAGCCAGTAGTTTTTGACAGTGTCAATGGAGAAACCTTAGTAACTTTTGGAGTTAATGCTTCAAACCTTCAAGTAATAATTGATGATGCAGGATCTGTTGATATTCCTATTAATGTAACTACTTCAGCAACAGTTGATAGAACAGTATCTATATCAGTTGATACTGAAAGTTCAACAGCTAACCCTGAGAATTATACTGTGCCAGCTACAATGGTAATTCCAGCTAATGAGTACATTGGAACTTTAACAGTAACTGGTGTAGATAACAGTGTTGAGACAGCAGTTGAGACTATAGTACTTAAGTTTGATTCAGTTGAAGGAGGAATTGTAAGCCCTAATGTGCATACAGTTAGTATTTTCCAAATTTGTCCAACACCTGAAACATATATGGTTGGTGATTATTTATTAACTGATAATGGTAATGGAAACTTTGGAGCTGATGTTCCTGTAACTATTAGTGTGGATGCTGATGATCCTAACAAAAGGACTTTTGTAGCTGAGTTTTTACCTGGTACTGGAGTTGCTCAAGATGTAGATGTTTATCTTAGACTTATTTGTAACACAATTTTCTTAGAAGAAATTGACATTAATGTTACATGTAACCAAGGTACACCAGATTTATATAAAATAACTACCGCAGGAAGTCAAAGTTCTTCTTATGATTTGAGTGATGATACGTTAATTACAGTTAATTATTTAGAAGATCCTGATGCTGATTGCGGACCTGCAGTTATTCAAAATTTCACATTAACTAAACAATAAAATAGAGTATGAAAAATATTTATAAAATACTAACAGCACTGTTAGTGCTAGTAGCATTTAGCTGTGAAGAAGACGGTGGATCTAGATTTTCTGATGATCCAAGTAAAGGTTGGGTTCAATTCCTTTCCGACTCTTCTAGCGATATTGTACTAGATGCTTATGACTTTTCAGTTATGTTTGAAGTGCCAATTAAAACGGCAGTTCCTTATAATATGGAGGACTTAAATATAACTTATTCATTGCAAAGTGTTTCTGGACAAGATCCTAACCAAGTTTTTAGCAATGGCAATAGCATAGTTGTTCCTGCTAATAACGGTGGTACAGCAAATGTAGGAGGTTATCCTTTTATTCAATTTGATATTGCAGAAGCTCAAAATATCACTGAAGTAATGGTATTCGATGTTGTGTTAGAGTCTACTAATAGATCATCAGTTTCTGTTGGAATTGATGGTTCTACAAGACCAACATCTCATAGAGTTACTATTTGCCCTTCTTTAGACGTTTCAACGGGATCTTTTATTGGTGACTATGTTTTAACAGTAACTACTGATGTTGGACCATTTGGACAACAGTTTGAAAATGGTATAACTGTTACCCTAGCTGAAGGTAATAATGGGCCTTTTAGTAGAGTTTTCCAAGCTGATTATTTACCAGGTATTGGCGCAGGCCTTCCTGTTGTAGATGTTGAGTTTTTATTAGTTGATGATGAGGGGTCAATCCTAATATATGATGGAATAAGCACAGGAGTTGGATGTAGCGGAGAAATCTTATTAGGAGGTGATGCTGACAACCAATTGTCTTCTCCTTGTGGAGATGAGGAAATTATTTTAAATATGATTGATTTCCAAGCTGGAAGTGGAGCTTGTGGTGTTGGTGATGTTCCTATGACAATCATGTTAACCAAAGTGTAAAATACATTTTATCAATAATTTTTTATAATAGAGATACTCAAATTGAGTATCTCTATTTGTTTATAATAATAAAAGAATATTTTTGTTGTTTTATATTTATATTCGCAAGCTTATGAAATATTTTTTTATACTCTTTGTTTCCCTGATTTATAGTAGTTTTTCTTTTTCACAAACTGATAAATTCCAAAAAATCAACCCCCAAAATCAATCAGTTATTGATACTTCTCAATTTGCTAATAATAGATCTAGTAAGGGTATATCTAATAAAGATGCTACAATTGACTTATATAAAATAATATCTTTTGAAAACGATACCACTATTGTTGATACTAGTTTAACAATAAAAAAGGAGTATAAGTTTAATTATTTAAGAAAGGATAACTTTGAGTTACTTAACTTTTCAAATCTTGGACAGACATATAATACATTAAGTTCTAATTTTTACTCAGAGAGAACAATGCCTCTTTTTGGAGCAAGAGCAAGACATTTTAATTATATGGAAATTGAAGATATTAATTATTATCACGTTCCAACCCCTTTTACAGAACTTCTTTATAAATCTGCTTTTGAACAAGGTCAACTATTAGACGCCTTCTTTACAGTTAATACTTCTGAACAACTAAATTTTTCTATTGCATACAAAGGACTTCGTTCGTTAGGAAAATACCAGCACATATTAACAAGTACTGGTAATTTTAGGTTTACTACCAATTACACTACAAAAAATAGAAGATACAAGGTCAGAGCTCACATTGTCATGCAAGATTTAATGAACCAAGAAAATGGAGGTTTGCAAGATGAAGACTTAATAAATTTTGAAACTGGAGATGAAGAGTTTTTAGACCGTTCTGTATTTGATCCAAATTTTGAAAACGCTGAAAGCATACTAGAAGGTAAGAGGTTTCATCTAGAGCACCAATACCAAATCACCAAAGCTCAAGACTCATTAGCAAATAATACCCTAATAATCGGTAACAATATTTCTTTTGAAGATAAATACTATCAATTTACACAAACTACACAAAACGATTATTTTGGTGATGCTTTTTTAAGCAGTAGTATTAATGACAAAGTAACTTTAGAAGATTTCTACAATAGGTTTTATGCAAGTTATCATAATAAAGATATTGGTCATTTAAGATTAAATCTCGATTACAATAATTTTAACTATGGATATGATACAGTTGTGTTTTTAGATGACAATAGTATCACTAATAGAATAAAGGGAGATGTTTTATCTGTAGGAGGAGCATATAATAAATCTTTCAACAAGTTTAGTATAGAAGGAGAACTAGGGGTTAACGTTTCTGGAGATTTTGAGGGAAACTTTTTTAAAGCTAAAGCCTCCTATAAAATTAATGACAATACTAAAGCTTTAGCAACATTCAATTCAAGTTCTAGAGCACCAAATTATAACTTTCAATTATACCAAAGCGACTATTTAAACTATAATTGGGATAACACTAGCTTATTTAAAAATATTAATACACAACAAATAGCTTTTCAATTACAGTCTGAAAAAATTGCAAACCTTTCTTTTGATTATACTATAATTGATAATTACACCTATTTTCAAAAAGAAACTGGCACTACGTTTGTAAAGCCTTATCAAGCTAATTCCTCAATTAATTATTTTAGATTAAAACTTAATAAAGAAATTAAGTATGGGAAATTTGCATTAGACAACACCATCATGTATCAAGAAGTACTAAATGGAGAAAACATATTAAATGTACCAAAAATAATAACTAGGAATACATTATACTATTCTAATCACTTCTTTAAAAAAGCACTCTATTTACAAACAGGAGTCATATTTAATTATTTCTCCGAATATAATATGAATGCTTATGATCCAGTACTTGCTGAATTTTACGTTCAAAACAATACTAAAATAGGAAACTTTCCAAGGCTAGACTTTTTTATCAATGCAAAAGTTCGTCAAACAAGAATCTATTTAAAAGCAGAACATTTTAACTCAGCTTGGACAGGTTATAATTATTACTCGGCTCCCAACTATCCATACCGAGACTTCACAGTAAGATTTGGTATTGTGTGGAACTTCTTTTTATAAACTTTTACTACACCTAATACTATACATAAAGTTAATAGTTATTAATAGTGAAGAGATATTTGGTCTGTTTTAAGTTTATGTATATATGTGTTTAAAGTGTACATTTTAGTTTAATGTAGTTTTTCAGGAAGTATAAATGATAATAATATTATATGTAAAGTATTGGTTTATAGAGTGGGCGAAATTTTTCGAGAAAAACATTAAAAAAAAGTAAAAAAAAGTTTGCGATAAAGAAAAAATAGGTTGTATATTTGCAGCCGCTAAAAACGGGAACGTTGAGGCAAAAAGTTCACAAGAAATACTGATAAGAAAAGAGTTTTGAAATGTTTCGAAAAAATTTTCAAAAAAAAATCAAAAAATATTGTGGGATAAAAAAAAGGGTTTTATATTTGCACCCGCTTAACCGATAAGACGGTTTAGAAGAGAAGATAAAAGTTCATTAACATATTGAATTGACAGCGTAAAATTAGCATTGGAAACGATGTTAATTAAACAAAAGAATAGACCATTTTGAGTACTGAATAAAATTCCATATTAGTTGTTAAATAATATTTAAGATTTAACGATGAAGAGTTTGATCCTGGCTCAGGATGAACGCTAGCGGCAGGCCTAACACATGCAAGTCGAACGGTAACATAGAAAAGCTTGCTTTTCTGATGACGAGTGGCGCACGGGTGCGTAACGCGTATGCAATCTACCTTTTACAGGGGGATAGCCCAGAGAAATTTGGATTAATATCCCATAGTATCAAGAGTCGGCATCGGCATTTGATTAAAGATTTATCGGTAAAAGATGAGCATGCGTCCTATTAGCTAGATGGTGTGGTAACGGCACACCATGGCAACGATAGGTAGGGGCCCTGAGAGGGGGATCCCCCACACTGGTACTGAGACACGGACCAGACTCCTACGGGAGGCAGCAGTGAGGAATATTGGACAATGGGCGCAAGCCTGATCCAGCCATGCCGCGTGCAGGAAGACTGCCCTATGGGTTGTAAACTGCTTTTATACGGGAAGAAACACTCCCTCGTGAGGGAGCTTGACGGTACCGTAAGAATAAGGATCGGCTAACTCCGTGCCAGCAGCCGCGGTAATACGGAGGATCCAAGCGTTATCCGGAATCATTGGGTTTAAAGGGTCCGTAGGTGGATAATTAAGTCAGAGGTGAAATCCTGCAGCTCAACTGTAGAATTGCCTTTGATACTGGTTATCTTGAGTCATTATGAAGTGGTTAGAATATGTAGTGTAGCGGTGAAATGCATAGATATTACATAGAATACCAATTGCGAAGGCAGATCACTAATAATGTACTGACACTGATGGACGAAAGCGTGGGGAGCGAACAGGATTAGATACCCTGGTAGTCCACGCCGTAAACGATGGTCACTAGCTGTTCGGATTTCGGTCTGAGTGGCTAAGCGAAAGTGATAAGTGACCCACCTGGGGAGTACGTTCGCAAGAATGAAACTCAAAGGAATTGACGGG